>Ga0209514_10001078_pt1 | contig 50752 bp, 52 predicted proteins | sample Subgrocontami58m_FD_187452 | JGI IMG/M metagenome (GOLD analysis project Ga0209514, IMG submission 187452) | Subsurface groundwater microbial communities from S. Glens Falls, New York, USA - GMW37 contaminated, 5.8 m (SPAdes) (version 3) | ecosystem: Environmental > Aquatic > Deep subsurface >... | reverse complement strand
GCCAACACATGAACGAGGAGTTCTCCCAAGGGAATCCGGGTAGTTGTCGGCGGCCCAGCACCCACCCGGATCTGGGTGCGCGCCTACCCGAACGGGTAGGTCAGTGGCCCTCGGTGTTTCCGGCCAGGCCGCTCTGAAATGCGTAGGCGACCACCTGCGCGCGGTTCTTCAGATGCAGCTTCGCGAAGATGTTCTTCATGTGGAAGTTGACCGTGTTCAGGGAGATGTAAAGTCCGGCGGCAATCTCTTTGTTCGTGGCCCCGTCGGCCACGAGCTTGAGCACATTGTGCTCCCGTTCGGTCAGGTCGTTGCTTGGCTCGGCTTCTTCGCTTTCCTTCGACGTGCGCGCGAACTCAAGCAGGATCTTCGCAGCGAGGCCAGGCGAGAGCGCCGGCTCGCCGACGGCGACACCGTTCAGGGTCGCGGCAAACTCCTGCTCGGACATGTTCTTCAGCAGGTAACCCTCGGCGCCGCTCTTGATCGCCTCAAAGAGATCGTCCTCTTCGAGCGAGACCGTAACCATCACGATCTTCACGTCGGGCATCTCGGTCTTGATCAGACGAGTCGCCTCGAGGCCGTTCAGCCCTGGCATCTTGATGTCCATGAGGATGAGATCCGGGCTCAGCCGCCGGGCTTGATCGAGGGCCTCGAGACCGTCGCTGGCCTGCCCCACCACCTCTATGTCCCATGCGTGGAGGAGACTCGCGATGCCTGCTCGGAAGAGGGCGTGATCGTCAACGAGCAAGACTCGCATCGCGCACCTCCACCAGCCGTTCCCGTGCTACCACGACCTCGACCCTCGTGCCGACCCCCGGCCTCGATCGGATATCGAACCGACCACCGATGGCCTCCGCGCGCTCGCGCATCGTCTGCAACCCGAAGTGTGGCCATCCAGTCGGGGTGGCCCTCTCGGGATCGAACCCTCGGCCGTCGTCATCGACCGTGACCGCCAAAGCGTCCGCGGTCACCTCGACCGTAACCGTGGCCCGCTTCGCCGTCGAATGCTTTCTTACGTTGGTGAGTGCCTCCTGGACGATCCGCAGGAGCTGGATCTCAGACGACGCCGACAGGACCGCGGGTATCTGCGACTCGGTCACCTCCACGTTCGCGTCGATCCCCGTCAACTCCGCATATCGTCGTACGTGGGCACGTAGGCTCGGAATCAGCCCACCCTCAGCGATCGGCGACGTTCGCAGTTCCAAGATGGCCTCACGCACGTCTGTGTACAGCCACCGGGCCGTCTCCTCGATAGCGATGGTCTCTGCTTGCGCTTCCGTCACGCGCCCAGACACCAGCAGCTTCCGAATGGCGAGCGCCTGGGTGTTGATGTAGCCGAGGACCTGGCCGAGGCTGTCGTGGAGCTCTCGGCTGATGCGCTCGCGCTCTTCGATGACGACGACGTCAAGGACCCGCTCGTGCAGACGCGCGTTCTCGATCGCGACGGCAAGTTGTTCCCCGATGCCTTGGAGGAGCGTCAACTCGGCGCTACTGCAGAGCGCTTCAGGGTCCCGCGAGGCCACGGCCAGCACCCCGACGCTCTCGTTCCCTCGGCGAAGCGGGAGAGCGCAGTAACTCTTGAACCCGAGCATCGCGACCGGTTTGCCGACGAAGTGCCCGTCCGACTCCAAGTCGTGTCCCATCACGGGGGTACCTGAGGCGAAGGCCAGCCCCGGAAATCCTTCGCCCTTTCGCAGCCGGGTCGTCTCCCAGAACGCTTCCGCTTCTATCCCTCGCACGCGGTCGAGCGACAGCTCCGCGCCATCCCGAGCGAACCAGATCCCCGCGGTCTCTGCCGACGTCACCCTCAGGATGGCATCGAGTGCCTCGTCGAGCATCTTGGAGAGATCGAATGACGAGGCTGATGCCCTCCCGACGGCCAGCAGCGCCGCTAGCTCGGCGTTGCGCTGCTGGGCTTTGGAGAACAGCAGCGCCTTCCTTACGGCAAGACCCAACTGCGCGCCGATGCCGCCCAAGAGCTCGACCTCGTCCGCGGAGAAGTGATGTTCCACACGGGTAATCAAGGCCAGCACCCCGGTTACCTCGCCCTCAGCCTTCAGCGGCACACTCACCGATGACCGGAATCCCTCACGGCGTGCGATCTCCCCGCCGGTGGGGTGTTCGAGGAGCTCGTCGACCACGACCGGGCATCCGGTGCGGACCACCTGGGTGCCGATGGGCTCCGCACCGACTTTCTGCCGACGGATCATCTCCACAACCTCGTCGGACAGGCCCCGGTAGCATGCCGCCACGAGCTCATCTGTCTCGGTATCGTGAAGGCAGATGACACCGGCGTCCGCCTTCATCACGACAACAACCTTGTCGAGGGTGATCTCGAGAAGCTGGCCCAACTCGAGGTTCTCGGCGGAAGCCAGGGCGATGTCGTTCAAGACCGAGAGCTCAGCGTTCTGCTGAACGATCATCTGCTCGAGCCGGGCGACGTGACCGAAGACGGCGAAGGAGAACCCGGCGATACCGAGTGCAACGATTATCCACATGACGACGCCTCCGGGAGGCTGATACAGCGCCGGATAGAGGATGCGGTGACGGACGTAATCGACGACGAGAAGCGCGCCGAGAGGCACGAGGATGGCGAGCAAGCGAAGGCGATTCAGACTCATAGCGCGCACTCCGGACGTTCCGGACGTTGGCCGCGTAGGTGGCGTAGAACGGCAGCCCGACCAGTTCGATCGCCGAGTACGAGGCCGCCGCCGGAGGTGCGCAGCGCGGGCAGCGCCGCCCTCGTCAGCAGCACCGGGGCCAGCAGCACCGGGGCTGTCAGGTTCAGCGAGCTGGGCCAGCCCCTCCTGCTCGGCGACATCCTCCAGCGGGCCGGGTCGACGGCCGACGAGGGTGAGCGGGATCGAGCGTTCGTGCAGGTTCACTGTGCTTCCTCTCAAAGTCAGTACGGGCAGTGTCCGAACCGTGGTGGGATGACGATGAGGGTGCGGCTCAGCCGTGCTCGCGGGCGTAACGGACCAGCCCGGCGACATCGTCGGCGACGAGCCTGCCGATGGCGCCGGAGGAGTAGACGGCGGCCAGGACCGTGCTATCGGGCGCGAGCACGAAGCCGGTGGACTGCAAGTACAGCGGATCGTCATTGACGTAGGAGCCGAGCAGGGGCTCGATCTCGCGGGCGTCCGCGCTGTGCCCGACCGGGAAGGCCAGGTGGTGCTTGTCGACGAGCGCGGCGGAGGTGGCCTCGTCATCGACCGGGAAGGCCAGGTGGTGCTTGTCGACGAGCGCGGCGGAGGTGGCCTCGTCATCGACCGAGAAGGCGATGACCTTGATGCCGAGTTCGGCGAACGTGTCCGCGGCCCGGGAGAACGCCGCCAGTTGCGCGTTGCAGTACGGGCACCAGGACCCGCGGTAAATCAGGACGACACCGAAGGAGTCAGCCAGGTCGCCGGGCAACGAGATGGTGCCGCCGCCGACGGCGTCGATGGTGAGGGTGGGGAAGGTCTGGCCGTTCCCGAGCCGGGTCATGCGTCTCCTTCTGTCACGTACCGAAGGGTCGCCTCTGATTTGGACTGCGTAGTCCAAATCTACCGGCCAACTCCGGACTGTCAAGTCCAGTCGCTGCAGGCTGGGTGTGTGGAAAGAACGGGCCGAGCGGCTGGTTCAACGGTTCGCGGGCGCGCCACACGGGACCGGGTCGTCGCCGCGGCGGCACAACTGGTCCACACACGGGGCGTGGAGCGCACGACGCTGGACGAAGTGCGGGCCGCCACCGGCGTGAGCAAGCCCCGACTGTACCACTACTTCGCCGACAAGGCCGACCTGGTCCGCGCAGTCGTGGCCCGCCAAGGAGAGGCGGTCCTGGCCGCCCAGCAGCCCGAGCTCGACGCGATCGACTCCTTCGCCGGCCTGTTGCGCTGGCGGGACAAGGTGAACGCGATGCAGGAACAGCACGGCTGCGCACTCGGCTGCCCACTGGGTTCGCTGGTCGCCGAGCTCGCCGACGACGAGCTCGGTCGCCTCGCGCTGGGGTTGCTCGCCGCCACCCAGGGCGGGCTCCTGCTGGCCCAGACCACCCGTTCGGTCCGGCCCCTGCAGGTCGCGTTGGACATGGCCCTCGAGCGGGTCCGCGCAGAGCTCGCCGCCCCCCCCCGGCAGGACGGACCACGACAGGGTCCGCTCCACGAGCAGCGATGCAGAGGCGGCACCATCACATTCCGCCTGCCCGACCACCGACCGGAAGAGGGCACGTGACCGACTCGCTCCGCAGACCCACACACCAGCGCGCGGAGATCGGGGGGAGGCGTGGCGGTGGCCCGTGCTGGCGATGTTCGCGGTTGGGTACGGCGCGAACCAGTTCGTGCCGCTGCCTCTTGTGGCCAGAGCGCCCGGGCCGCTGCCTGCGCAGACCACTCGGTAGGACAGCGGAGGTAACCGGATAAACATGACGCCGATTATGCCGATCTACTACTCCGCGGCCCCGATCGCGCCCGGCGGACGTGCACAGGTCCGCCTCGCGCCCGGCACCAGAGATCGCGAAGAGATACCAGCAGGCGTGGACATCTGCGTCTTCTTCCGTGTACGGCCAGGCAACACGATGACCGAAGACCCTCAGTCGATCTCATGCGGCGCGCATCGAAGAGGTCCGGCTGAGGTTACGGATTATGCCGACCTCTCTAGCCCGAAACCCTTGCCCTGCAAGGAAGTCCGCGTCCACGTCGACACAATCCGAAGGTCGGTATAAAAGTGAACCGTCCCGGGTTTCGTGCCGTTTTCTTTCTGGTGGAAGGATTCGGATATGCCTAAGAAACACCCAACAGAGGTTCGTGAGCGAGCCGTCCGTATGGCTCTTGACCGTTTGAATGATTACCCGTCTCAGTGGGCGGCTTTCCGTGACCTCGGCCCGAAGTTAAATATCGGGCCGGAGACGTTGCGCAGGTGAGTCGTCCAAGCCCAAGTCGATGCCGGTATGAGAGTGGGTCCAACGAGTTCAGAGCTTGAGGAAATCAAGCGGTTGAAGAAGGAGAACCGGGATCTTCGGGAGACGAACGAGATTTTGAAGGCTGCATCAATTTTCTTCGCGAGGAAACTCGACCCTCGCAACCACTGATAGTCGGTTTCATCGACCGGATGAGATCTGATGGCCACGGAGTCGAGTCAACGTGTGATGCCCTGCGCGAGCAGGGCATCACTGTTGCTCCAAGGTCGTATCGGGCGTGGAAGACACGAGCGCCCGCAGCCCGCGCTTACTCCGACGCCACTATCGTCGACGTGCTCCGCGGGTTGCGCAAGCGTGATGCGAAGGGCCGCCGGCAACCGGAGATTCTCTACGGGCGCCGCAAAATGACCGCATGGCTAGCCCGGAACGGGTTCCCTCAGGTGTCCAAGCACACCATCGACCGGCTGATGCGTTTAGCGGGTATGAACGGTCTCATCCGCGGTCGCAGGACGCGAACGACAATCCCGGCCGAGGACGGCAAGCGTGCCGGGGATTTGTTGAACCGCAACTTCACTGTCCCGTGGCCGAACCATAGTTGGGTCATTGATTTCACCTACGTTCCGACGTGGTCCGGGTTCGTTTATGTCGCGTTCGCGATCGACTTGTGTTCACGGGCGATCGTCGGCTGACAGGCATCAACGGTGAAGGACACCCCGTTCGTGGAAGCGTGTTTGAAGATGGCGTTGTGGCGGCGGGACTATGCCGGTCATCACGTCGAGGAAGGAATGATCCATCATTCCACCGGTTGAACCCAGTCAGTACACGTCGATCCGATTCACCGACACCTTGGTGTTGGAGGGCTTGAACGCATCGATCGGGTCCGTGGGCGATGCATACGATAATGCGGCCGCGGAGACCGTGATGGGCCTTTACAAGAACGAGGCCACCGCCAAGGAATCTCCATTCCGGACCGGTCCGTTGAAGATGATCGCTGACGTCGAGGAGATCACCTTCGACTGGGTGGATTGGTACAACAACCACAGGCTCCACAGCACCCTTGGAAACATTCCGCCCTCAGAATACGAACGCAACTACCACGATAAAACTATCGGCCCGTCAACCCACGAAACCGCCAACAAAACGGCGGCATGAAAACAGGGACGGATCACTGAAGAGTTTCTCGAAGAGTTTTTAGAGTGCTCCGTTGTGGCTTGGGCACCTTAGCGAGGTAAGCATCGATCTCTCTTCGACACCGCAAAATCCCTTTCACTCAACAGTTCTGTTGGTTATAGGCCATTTGACACGATAATCGATCACGAACTATCTGAAGCGTCGATTCAGGCGGCGCTGGAGACCGTTCCATAGATCTAAACGAACTAGAGGTTTGTCGAACTCACGGACTCGTGGATCTTCAGCCAGTCCTTGGAATCTGCCGCATAAGTTAGGTTCGTGAGTTTGTAGTCGTCGACTCGCGAGATCACTTTGAGATTGGACATTCCCGCCATCATCCCCATCATCATGCGGCGAGTGGCACCGATTGTCGTGCCTACATTTCGTCTCATCGAAGGCGCTAAATAGCGCCGGGCGATCGTTTCGAAATCCTCTGCGGGGCGTCCGCCGATTTCCTCCACGACACTGGTCGGCGCACTCTTGCCGAACGCGTTGCGTTGGTAGTCGGATAAGTAGTGGAGGACCTGTCCTGTCGTGTAGTCAGGAAGCCCGAGGCTCCGACCGATTTTTCCAAACATGCTCAGCGGGACGTTAATGTATTTCACCTTTCGCCCGGTCGCCGCGCTCAATGCACCAGCGATCTCTTGTGGCGAAAGAAGTCTCGGACCCGTTGGTCGATATGTCTTGCCAATATGAAGTGCGGGGTGTTCCAAGATCCCGACGACAACGCGGGCTATGTCTTCGTTTGAAGGTGGGGCATTGAATCCGCTGCCCAGCGGCATGGGCAAAAGCCCGAACTGCGTAATCAATTCTGGAGCCGCTAAATAGTTGTCGGCAAACCAACCGGGGTTGACGAAGGCAGTTTGAACACCGGTCATCTGGCGCAGCACATTGTCACCTAGCCAATGTTGGCGTGTGTGAATTGAGTGGTGATTCGGTTCGGCAATCCATTGAGTCATGGCCACGACAAATTCTAAATTTGCCTCTTGCGCTGCCGTCGCGAAGATGACCGTCTTGTCTAGCAATCCCGGCAAGATCGGGGGACAAAAGTATGCGCGTTGTATTCCCACGAGCGCACGACGGACATCGCTAATGTCATCAAGGGATCCGACGAAGATTTCGGCTCCTAAGGATCGAAGCCTTTGACTGTGATCACTCTCTTGTCGTACGAATGCACGCACGGGAAATTTCCGTTCGAGAAGTTGCAAAACTGTTGGAAAACCTGTGTTGCCAGTCGCTGCCGTAACCAAAATCGTTGGTTGAGTCATTCTCCGTGACCTTTCTTGTTCGGACGCGAGATCCTCACGTGCGAACCCTGACTTGCATGACAATAGTAACTCTAGCCCAGAGACTATCGTGACGCAAGTCCCTCAGGTAGACTTTCTCTATGTTGGGAAGAATGTACGAAGGTCAGGATTGTTCGATTGCTCGTGCTCTTGAAGTCGTGGGAGATCGTTGGACTCTATTAATTCTCAGAGATCTGACTTTCGGCCTCAAACGCTTCGATGAGTTTCAGCAAAGTTTAGCAATTGCGCCGAACATCCTTACTGACCGCTTGAAACGTCTCGATCAAGAAGGCCTTGTGGAGCGAGTTCGCTACCAAGAGACTCCCGAACGATTCGAGTATTTACCCACACAGAAAGCCATGGAATTGCAACCAGTAATTTTCTATTTAGCTAAATGGGGAGATCGTTACTGCCCTGATCCACTGGGCCCGCCGCGATTAAGTTTCCACGCGAATTGCGGAGGGAAGGTAAACGAGAAGCTGCGCTGTGGTCGATGCAAGCGGATTGTATGGTTTGACAGCATCTACACCGAAGCGAATCCAACCCACCAAAAAGCAAAGTAAACCATCGACAATCGGTTTGAGCGGTCAGTCCTCTAAGGTCAGTTTCTTGAGTGAATCTGATGGATCTCGATCTAAATATCGAATCAGATGCGCGCGCACCTAATGGCACTCTGGCATCGAAATGACTTCAGAAATTTTCATATCTTGACTGCTCTCGCTTTTGCCTCCTGTAAAGATTTTCGAACTTTGGCCACTGCACGACTTAGGCGTGACATGACAGTCCCAATTGGGATACCGAGGGTCTCCATACACTCTGCGTACGCGACTTCGTCCTCAGCAGAACGAGGTGACTCTGCATTAAACGCCGGCCGATTCTCTGGTAGGAGAGACCAATCTCCGACGTAGTCCAGCTTTTTCTTTCGCCATACGTTGTGCACAGTGTTTCTCAATATGCTCAATAGTCAAGCGCGAGGATTGACTCCATCGAAAATACTCAGGGCTCCAAAGGCTTTGATCAGGGTCTCTTGGACGAGATCTTCGGCGTCGCTGCCGTCACCAGTTAGAGAGCGTGCCACTCGAAGTAGAACCGGAATTTCTGGTTCTACTTCGAGCCGAAATGATACGGGGTTGATTCACTGACACGTTCTCGACTTAGCACGCCGTACCTAGGAGGATCTGATTTCTACTTATGCATCTTGCTTGGGACCACGACGGTTAATGTGCCTAATACGAGTCCGCCAAGGACCCACCAAAACATGCCGCAGACCATCCCGTAGCCAAGCCCTGCCGAGATGCTCCGTAGTCGTTTTCCAACAGGAGGCTGAACGTAATTCCGATAACCATTGAAATTGCCAGGTGCACCGCCCAGCCAACGGCCGTGGGAGTGCGATGCCTCCCATTGTCTCGACCATTACCTGTTATCTGTAAGTGGCCGACACTTCAACGGAGAGTTGATCGCAGATTTCCGCGGCTAATTCGGGATTGAAATGCGCGATGACAAGGGCGCCCATAACCGAGGACGCGATTTTGCGTGATTCGAATTTTGGAGCCGTGACACCTGCTTTTGTCGCGGCCGCACCTTTGAGTCCATTATCGATGGCCTTACGGACTCGTTCGAAATATTCACCACTTATCTTTTTGGCGGCGTCGTCCTGGGCGGCTAGTTCGACCATTGTGTTAACGATGAGACACCCGCGCACCGCAAGTTCCGGATCCCCACGCAGTGTTTTGACCAGTGTGGAGAAGTACCGCCGAAATTCCTGCAGACCCGCACCTGGGGACTCAAGCGCTTGCAAGGTTGGTTCGATAATTTGCTCGTTGTAGCGGGCCAGGGCTGCGTCGAAAAGCTCTCGTTTATTGCCGAAGGTTGAATAGAGACTTGAACGAGATAACCCGGTCGAGGATTCCAAATCGCTCATCGAGGTCGCTTCATAGCCGCGAGCCCAGAAGGAATCCAAAACCGCGTCCAGTGCAGAGCTGACCTCGAACTCTTTTGGTCGACTCATGGAATCTCCTTTTGACAGTTTCAAACTGATCGGTACATAATACACCTAAATATTGAACCGATCGGTACAGAAATGAGGAAACATGGACGTAATGGAGCATCGAGGACGCCTGCAGAAGTTAGCCGTCAGTGACGGGACCATTGCCTACCTAGATGAAGGGCCAAAGGACGGCATCCCGATCGTTCTCGTTCATGGAATGCCCACCTCATCCTGGCTTTACCGCAATGTCGCGGCCTCATTGGCCGAAAAAGGCTTTCGCGTCATTGCACCAGATCTTCTGGGCTTCGGAGAGAGTGATAAACCAAAGGGTAACGAGATCTATTCAACCAAAAATCAAGCCAAGCGGATTGTTGAACTTCTCGATCATCTGGCAATTCCAAAGGCTATCTTTGCCGGCCACGATCAAGGAGGTCCGTGGGGTATTGAAATCGCCGATTGGGAGCCAGAAAGAATTGCGGGGCTGGTTATCTTGAATACCTCCGCATATGCCGAATTAATGAAGCCGCCACTGCAAGCACGCATGGTTGGCGGACCGCTTGGCCCGGTGATGCTCAAAATGATGGGCTCAAAAATGGGCAAGTCCATGATTCACAAATTCTTCGTCGACTTCACCAGCACAGGTAAGAAGTTGAGTAAACAAGTTACGTATGGTTACTGGCTACCTCTACATGAAGGTGGAACTCGTGCGTTCCGTGCTTTTGCAAAAGACCTAAAAAATACGATGGGCCAATTCTCCCGATACGCAGAAGCATTGAAGCATCTAAGCGTGCCGGCGATGTTGATCTGGGGCATGGAGGATCCTGTCCTTCGTCACGACCGGATGATTCCGCGGTTCGTTGCCGATCTGAGAATTGAACCTGAGAACGTGCATGTGCTCCGCGGAGCAAGTCATTTTCTTCAAGAGGATCGCCCCAACGAGATTGCCGCGCTCCTTGACTCATTCATTCCTTCCAGGAAGTGGAATTTCTGATCCTGAAGTATGGTCAATTATGATCAAAATCTGGAGCAGGAGATCGGTCGGCGGGGCGTCTCCCGCTCCCTCTTCGACTCCGATCGCGACGCCAACTACTGCTTCTTCCATCAGCTATGACAACACCAAATATGGATTCACCTTCACGTTGCCGTTGAGCTGGACCGGTTACACATTGGTAAATGAAACGTGGCAAGGGTTGAGCGTGGAGACAGTGGTCGTCGTAGAAACAGGTCCTTTGATTTCAATTCGCCATCCCTTATAGACGGAAGCAAACAAACGTCAGGATATTCCGATCTTGGTTTTTACGTTGAGCCAATGGAACAAGATCATTTCGAAGAAGGTTCACATTGGGGCGGCCCCGATCCCACCGAGTGAACTCGGCCGCAACGCAACCTACGTTTTTGCTCTGCCCGCTCGGTATAACTACGCATTCCCAACTGGTTATCAAGAAGTTGACCAAATAATTGAGAGCAAGCCACTTCACGCGTACTAGAGGTCACACGTAAGCCGGGTTGCCGAGCAAGGTTTTATTCGCCAAAACACTTCGCATTGCAAAAAGTCGGTGCGTGCTTCGTCTTCTCACATCATTATCAGAGCGGGATACTTGGAATCGTTCCCAAATTTTTACATTTTGCCCGACGAATCAATGTGATGCTCAAAGCAAGAACAGAAGCAGAGTCCAAACGGAGAGTAATAGAGAGAGCTGGCCATGGGAGAGAAGATCAAGCAGATCGAAGAATCACGCCGAATCGAAGCGTCTACCGAGCGCATTTTCGCAATCCTGGCAAATCCGCAACGCCACATGGATTTCGACGGGTCTGAGATGCTCCGAGGAGCCGTACTCGACCGTCCCATTTCCGCGGTTGGCGACACCTTCACCATGAAGATGCATCGCCTCGGTGATGACTACCTCATGCTCAACTATGTGGTGGAGTTCGAGCCAGATCGGCGCATATTTTGGGAACCGGCTCCCGGAGACCTCTCCCGCGCTGAAGGGAATGATCCATCCAAAGTCGGCATTCCTGCGGGATATCGCTGGGGCTACATCCTCACTCCAGATGGTGACGATGCCACCGTCGTTACCGAGATATTTGAATACGGACCATTGTCTGAGTCCCTCTTCCATGATGGCGGCGCATGGATCAACGGGGCCAATTCGGTGCTTATGTCCATGACGGCCAGTCTGGAGAAGCTCGAGAAGATCAGTACCGAATAGTTCCGCCGTAGGCATGTGGTTGCATTAATGATTGGTGGATTTCCGACCCTGTTTCGCTCATTTTGCCCAACGCCTCCTTGGGAATCTTTTGAGCCGTCATAGGAATGGCTACTTCTTCAGGTGTTTGCTAACTGGCTGCTTGACGTAAGGCCAAGACGTTGCCGTCGGGATCGGACAGCATCGCAAACAATCCGCCTGTTTGCTCCGATGGTGGCGCGTGAAATACCACGCCACGCCTGATCAAAGTCTGGTACGTCGTCTCAATGTCATCACAGTCGATGACCAATCCCCGAAGGGATCCCGCTGGCATTTCATCAAACCACGTAACGAAGGTAAGCGACGTCTGCGCACCTGCGATGCCCACTTGAAGCCAACGCAGCCCCTCACCAAAAGTGGCATCAGCTACGAGAGTGAAGCCGAGTTTGTCGATATAAAAATTCTTGGCTAGCTCCTGGTCGGCGACAGGGACGGACACAACCGAGATGAATTTCATGGCAATCTCCTTATTAGGTTTCGCAGACACAATAATATTGTCGTTCACATACAGATACGGGGCGTTTTAACGATTGGTGGGATTGGCCAAGATGCTCGAATTTCACTTGAGTTGGAAGCGGACGTAAGTGAAAACCAGATCCTTTCTCTTGTGAAAACAGTCAATTGACAATTGAGGAAGCCGTTATGCAATTGGGAGCGCTGATCGGTCTTTTCTAGACAAACCCCCGGGAGTAGGTTGATTCAACTGATGGTGCAAACTGCAAATGGTGACCGACCTTTGCCGATCGCGGAAGGTAGAAGAACATGGCCCGCATTGAAGGGGTTACTGCACGGAAGGCAGGACCATTTGTACATCTCGTCTATTGGTTTTCGCGCCGCCAGGTTGGCAAATTAGCAGGGCGCAAACCCGAGCGAATGCTCGAACCGTTGGAAATGTTCGCACGTGTCCCGCGCTTATTGTTCGGTTACGGCATGCTGGAGGCGGCTGCTGTGAAATCCAACCTGGTCGACCACCATATAAAGAATCTGGCCGAGTTGAAGGCAGCCACGATGACCAACTGCGAGTACTGCATCGACATGGGATCTTCAATCGCCAGGCGTGCTGGCATGAGCGATGAGCAACTGTTTGCTCTCTCGAGTTACCGAGACAGCAAACTATTTAGCGACCTCGACAAACTGGTCCTCGACTATGCAGTGGGGATGAGTCGCACGCCCGTCGAAATTTCCGACGAGTTGTTTAGCGCGCTGCGACAACACTTCGACGATGCCCAACTTGTGGAGCTGACAAGCATGATCGCCTTAGAGAATATGCGAGGTCGTTTCAACCTGGCACTAGGCATTGGTTCTGCCAACTTCAGCGAAGGGATGGTGTGCGCAATCCCCGATCCGCCTATTACGGGGCGGTAAAAAAACGACTAAACCGCAGAAGGGGGTGTATTAACGATCAGTGGGATTCGATAATTACGTTCCCCCGCAGGTTTAAGGGGTCGTAACTAGAACTTCTTGATACATACCGTTGGCATAGTGGTTGGGCAGATTGCAGACGAACTCATAACGGCCAGGAGCCAACGTCACAGTTGTCCAAGTCACCGCACCCGCTTTGACACCTTCGCCTACGCCAGCGCCACAGTTGTTGGAGGCCTCAGCCAGACTTCCCGCTTCATTAATTCTCCCGTCCGAACCTGTGACTCGCTGGCCGACCGGCTGTCCATCAGCCAATGGCAAAACCACTAATTCGTGAGTGCGCCATCCCAGATTGGTCGCCACAATGCTCACTTGTCCGGCCGGCAGCGTGGTTGGGGTTGCCAATAATCTCATCTGCCCCCCACGCAGGGCCCCCATCATTTGCCCCATTCCCATATCTCTAAACTTCACGTCGACGATACGACCAGAAAGATTTGCGGGAGGTGTACAGGCCAAGTTGGAAGCGGAGTAGCTCAAGCCCCCACCCATCATCCTTGAGCCTGGAAAGTGGTTAAAGGCAAAACCGACCAGAAGAAGGCCTGCGCTGACAGCCACAAGAGCCACCATCGCTCTCTGTACCAATGTAGTTCGCGAGCCTCCACGATAATTCGCGCTGTTCATAATTGCTCCTTAGAACTTCCGATCGATCTAAGAACAATATGTCGAATCAGATCGGGTAAAATATTCTCCTTTTCCGAAAGATTTGATGAAGAATTACGGTGAGTTGCCGGGGACGCTCACCCACCACTCCCCTGGACAGAGATCTCGACTTGAGCCGCCGAGGTTCGTCCCATTAGGTATAGGAGCAACTCCATCGGCTCACCAACTACTTTGACACCGCTAGTTGCGCCACATGTTCGACCATCTGGCGTTGCCAAGGAGACTCTCTGGCCAGTCCGACGGGAGGAAAAACTGCGCATGCGCCTTACCAACGTCCAGAGTTGGCGATCAATGGCTTTGAGGTCGCGAGGCACCCAATCTGGCTGTGCTCTACGTGCATCTTCGTGATGAATCAACATTTCAATGGTATTGATCTGAGTATCAAGCCAACGGAAGGGCGACCATACGGGGGCCCCGCTTCTGAGAAGCGCAATATTTCTTGCAAACTTTGGCGCAGATTTGGTCATCACCTTGGCGTTCCACTTGGCAAGAGGCCCGCCGAGAATTCCGATTGCGGCATCGAGGCGACGCTCACGGATCACGAGGTGCGCCGCTAAATCGGCGGTCATCCAACCTGCACAGAGCGTCGGTTCGTTGGGACCTAGTTTCTGTAGGAGGGTGGCCAACTCTTGACGTTCCCATTGTGCGATCGAGGCTCCCATCATTCTCCTCCATTGGATAATCGCATTTCGAAACCAGCACCAGCAAGAGTTCTTTTCACTTCGCGAATCGAGAACTTGCCGAAGTGGAAAACACTTGCAGCAAGGAGTGCATCTGCGCCAGCCTCTGCGGCAGGAACGAAATCTCCCAATGATCCCGCGCCACCGCTGGCAATCAGCGGAACAGTTGACACTGTACGCGCTTGTCGCAGCATGTTGAGGTCGTAGCCCTGCTGTGTTCCATCCGCATCCATCGAGTTCAACAAGATTTCACCCACGCCAAGTTCACACGCTTCGCTGATCCAGGCGATCGCGTCTCGGCCTGTTGCAGTCCGGCCGCCATGGGTCGTTACTTCGAAGTCATCTGTCGAGCCAATACGGCGGCGCGCATCCACCGAGAGTACGAGCACTTGGTTGCCGTAGCGATCTGCAATTTCTGAGATCAGTCGGGGATTAGCCAGCGCAGCCGTATTGATAGCGACCTTATCGGCGCCGGCGCGCAACAATTTGTTTACATCTTCGACGGAACGAACGCCACCACCAACGGTAAGCGGGATAAATACTTGGTCTGCGGTTCTGCGGACTACGTCGTAGGTCGTCTCCCGATCCCCGCTGCTTGCAGTGATGTCAAGGAAAGTTATTTCATCCGCCCCTTGTGCATCGTAGATGCGCGCCATTTCAACCGGATCGCCAGCATCAACTAAGTCGACGAAATTGATGCCCTTGACCACTCGGCCTCCGTCGACGTCGAGACAGGGAATGACTCGCAGGGCAAGGCTCATTCTGAGCCTGGTCTTCCTGCAATATCGAGAGCCTGCTCCAACGTGAAGGCTCCGGCATAGAGGGCTTTCCCAACTATCGCGCCTTCAACACCGAGTGAGACCAACTCGAGCAAATCCGAGATATCGGCAAGGCTGGAGATGCCACCGCTGGCAACAACAGGTTTGCTGGTTGCCGCACAGACCGAGCGCAATAGTTCAAGATTTGGCCCGCGCAGAGTGCCATCTTTCGTAACATCGGTGACCACGTATCGAGCACAGCCGTCGTTGTCTAATCTGGCAAGAGTCTCAAATAGTTCGCCGCCCTCTTTGGTCCAGCCTCGTGCAGCCAGCGTTGTCCCGCGTACGTCAAGTCCGATCGCGATGCGATCCCCATATTTGGCAATCACTTTTGACGTCCAGTCAGGGTTTTCCAGCGCAGCAGTGCCCAAGTTGATGCGAGCACATCCAGTTGCAAGAGCAGATGCAAGCGATTCGTCGTCGCGAATTCCGCCGGAAAGTTCCACTTTCACATCGAGAACACCAATGACACTTGCCAGAAGATCTCGGTTGTTCCCTTTGCCGAATGCTGCATCTAGGTCAACCAGGTGAATCCACTCCGCACCAGCTGCTTGCCAATTCAGCGCTGCCTCTAGTGGCGATCCGTAGCGAGTCTCACTGCCGAGTTCGCCTTGGACCAGCCTCACCGCTTGGGCATCAGCGACGTCCACCGCTGGCAAGAGTTCCAATCGAAGTTTCATTACTCCCCTATCTACGAGCATCGACTATGAGAACTCGAACTATCGGCATGATGAGTAGCGAGATAAGGATCCCGCCAAATTTCAAGTAGTTAGAGGAAGTGTTTATCCAAATTGCGCCATTTACCAGAATCAACACCAAGAGAGCGATTCGCATTCTGGATCGCCGACGGGCAGCCAGATGGCCCGGCCTAAAAGTAGGAGTCAAGCGCTCTCGGCGCCGCTCGCGGGATTCTTCGCGTCGACGTTTCGCGGCATGCCGCTCTTGGGCTGAACTTATTCGCTGAATGCGATCCAATTCTCGCGCTTGGCGGCGAGCTGCACGATCTTTACTCATAGCGTTCGTGTCCAGTTTGCTAATAGATGCGCACCAGCATCGCCAGATTTCTCAGGGTGGAATTGGGTCGCAGTCAGCGGCCCATTTTCTACGGCGGCCACAAATCGATCTCCATATTCTGCCCAAGTCACTCGAGCCGCTGGCATGGGACCTTCATTTCGTAAATGCCATTCACGAGCGGCGTAGCTATGGACAAAATAGAAACGTTCTCTTTCCACTCCAGCAAAAAGAGCCGAGCCATCTGCGGCTTCGACGGTGTTCCAGCCCATGTGCGGAAGGACCTCAGCTTGCAGTTGGGTGACTTCGCCTGGCCACTGCCCAAGACCCGCAGTCGTGACACCGTGTTCGTTACCACTGTCAAATAGCACCTGCATGCCAACGCAGATTCCGAGAACGGGGCGGCCACCGGCAAGACGGCGATCCACCATCTCTGCAGCGCGAACTGATCTCAATCCCCCCATGCATGCCGCGAATGCGCCTACTCCGGGCACTACGAGTCCGCTAGCTTCAACACATGTGTCATATTCGGAGGTGATAACTACCTGCGCACCAACTCGTTCCAGAGCGCGTTGCGCCGATCTCAGATTCCCTGAGCCGTAATCGAGAATTGCAATCAACACTTAGAGCGCACCCTTTGTTGACGGGATCCCCGCGACCCTCGCATCCCGTTCGACCGCGACCCGCAAGGCGCGGGCCACTGCCTTGAATTGCGCCTCTACCACGTGGTGCGCATTCCGCCCTTCGAGTACCCGCACGTGGAGACAGATTCCCGCCTGAGCAACGAAGGACTCCCAGATGTGACGAGTAAGAGTGGTGTCGAAAGTACCGATCAATTCCACTACCTCAGGTTCACGATGAACCAAGTAAGGACGACCAGACAGATCGACGGCGGCTTGAACTAGACATTCATCGAGTGGGACGAGAGAGTCGCCAAACCGGCGAAGCCCAGATTTGTCGCCAAGGGCTTCGCGAAGCGCCTGTCCAACCGCCAACGAGGTGTCTTCAACCGTGTGATGGGCATCGACGTGTAGATCGCCTTTGGTGCGGACCACCAGATCAAACCCGGCGTGCCGACCCAATTGCTCGAGCATGTGATCGAAAAATGGCACTCCGGTCGAAATGTCCGTGGAACCCGTTCCATCAACTTCCAACTCGACATGCACCTGTGACTCTTTCGTCGAACGTTCGACGATCGCCTTACGCGAACTCATCTGGTCTCCTGACTTATCTCTTTGAGAGCCTCGAGAAAGGCCGTGGTTTCGGCGACGGTGCCGGCGGTAACTCTAAGTAATCCTGGCAAACCAACATCTCTAATGAGAACTCCGCGCGCAAGCAGGGCCGACCACGTGGCCTTCGCATCAGCGAATGGTCCAAAGAGCACGAAGTTGGCATCACTGGGAACTGGAGCAAAACCCATTCGAGTCAACTCTGAAGTAATGCGATCACGCTGAACCTTAATAGCATCAACGGTCGCCAGCAGCTCGTCTGCGTGACGCAGCGCGGTAAGAGCCACGGCCTGGGTCACTGCACTCAAGTGGTATGGCAGACGGACGATCATCAGAGCATCAACGACTACGGGATCGGCCACTAGATACCCGACGCGAGTGCCTGCCATCGCAAAGGCTTTGCTCATCGTTCTTGTCACAAGGGCATTTGGGAAATCGCGCAGCAGTGTGAGAGCGCTTCGAGTCCCGGTCCTGGCGAATTCGGCGTAGGCCTCATCTATGACTACGACCGCGCCAATTCCACGTGCCGCTTCAAGAATCGCGCGCTGCGTTTCAAGCGAGACAGCAGTGCCCGTTGGATTGTTCGGGCTGGTGATAAAAATAATCTGTGGTCGTAAATCGTTGATCTGGGCGACCGCACTCGCCGAGGTCAAAGTGAAGTCAGGATCGCGGTGACCATCGATCCAATCGGTACCTGTGGTTCGGGCAATTATCGAATGCATCGAATAGGAAGGTATGAATCCGAGTGCAGTATGCCCATGGCCACCAAAGGCCTGAAAAATCTGTTGGATGACCTCGTTGCTGCCATTCGCAGCCCAGATCTGCTCTTGAGCGAAATCAACACCACAACTGCGTTTCACATAGGCGGCAAGGGCAGCGCGGAGCACCCACGCGTCGCGATCCGGGTACCGATTCAAATTTTTGGCAATCGCCCTGACGCTCTCAGAGATATCAGCAACCAGCGAATCACTGAGCCCATAAGGATTCTCATTGGTGTTGAGCCGAGTCCTGACGTCTAATTGCGGGGCACCATAGGGAGTGAGCTCACGCAAGTCATCACGGATTGGCAGCCACGCTGGCCACTCAGACATCGAACCTGGCCAAGATTGCTTCACCATGCGCCGGCAGATCCTCAGCGCGCGCCAAGGTGACAACATGGGGTGCTACTTCAAAGAGTGCGCTCTCGCTGTATTCGATCAAGTGGATTCCTCGTAGAAAGGTCTGCACCGATAAGCCGCTCGAATGACAAGCGCAACCACCAGTGGGTAGCACGTGATTTGATCCTGCGCAGTAATCGCCCAATGAAACTGGAGAATGCGCCCCGACGAAAATCGCGCCAGCGTTGGTGATGGAGTCGGCGACTTCGCGTGCATTACGACATTGGATTTCGAGATGTTCGGCCGCATATGCATCGACGACCTTTATCCCCTGCTCGATGTCTTCCACCAAAATCGTGGCCGACTGAGAACCGGCCAGTGCAGCGGTGATCCGCTCCGAGTGTTTGGTCTGCGCCACGCGCTCTGCGAGTTGGCGATCGACCTCATCAGCCAATTCGACGCTGGTCGTGACAAGCACCGCCGCCGCCAATGTGTCGTGCTCGGCCTGGCTGATTAAATCCGCCGCAACAATAACTGGGTCGGCAGTATCGTCGGCCAAGATTGCAATTTCGGTTGGCCCTGCCTCTGAGTCGATGCCGACCAGACCCCTTAGCGCCCGCTTCGCGGCGGCTACATAAACGTTTCCTGGTCCGGTGACCATGTCCACCCCGACACAGACGCTCTCCCCCTGATCATCGCGGACCCCGTAGGCAAACATCGCAATGGCTTGAGCCCCGCCAACTGCGTAGACCTCGTCGATGCCGAGCAAGGCGCACGCGGCCAGAATCGTCGGATGTGGCAGCCCACCGTGATCTCGTTGCGGCGGGCTAGCTAAGGCGATGCTCTTCACGCCAGCGATCTGGGCGGGAACCACGTTCATCACCACGCTGCTGGGGTAGACGGCAAGCCCGCCAGGCACGTACAGCCCAACGCGTTCGACCGGAATCCATTTTTCGGTGACGGTGCCACCAGGTGCAACGTGAGTAGTCGTCTCGGAACGCCGTTGATCACTGTGAACGATTCGAGCTCGCCGGATCGACTCCTCGAGGGCGATCCGCACGGTCGGCTCCAATGATCCGAGAGAACGCTCGATGGCGGAGGCGGGAACCCGGAGAGACGGAGGCCGGATGCCGTCGAAGCGCTCGCAGAGGTCTAGTAGAGCGCTGGCACCGCCGTTCTTTACCGCCTCAAGTATCGGTCGCACGGCAGCGGTGGCCTGCTCTACGTCTAGCGAAGCTCTCGGGGCGAGCGAGCGATAGAAGGTGCGGGCATCCGTCGGAATCTTCCTGCCCCGAAGATCATCTCGCCTCAGCACTTGTACCTCGCCATTGGGCAAGTCTAGGTCAGCGGGCGATCGCCGCGTATTGACCCTCCGTGGCAGCCAATAGGTCTGCCGGAGCGATCTCGATATCAAATCCTCGACGTCCGCCGCTGACAAAGATACGTTCAAAAAGGAGCGCGCTCTCATCCAGGTAAGTCGGCAATCTTTTCCGCTGGCCTACCGGTGAGATTCCACCGACGACATAGCCGGATGAACGTTGGGCAATAAGTGGCGAAGCCATCTCTGCTCGCTTCCCCCCAGCTGCCTGCGCAAGCGCCTTCAAGTCTAAGAGAGTCGCAACTGGAACAAGACCTACGACCAGGCCAACCCCTTCGATCTGCGCGATCAATGTCTTGAAAACGGAGGCCGCCTCAACTCCTAATGCGGCGGCCGCTTCCAGGCCGTACGAGGCACTTCGCGCATCATGATCGTAGGTGTGCCCACGCCACCAGAGGCCAGCGGCGGTTAACGCGACCGTTGCTGGAGTTGCAGGTGGTGTACTCAACCTAGGCAGCCTGCGCCAAGGAGAGCCTTCAGGTCGGCGCTTAGCGCCGGAGTGAGCGCAACTCTGAGCGCATCCTCCAAACGCATCACGGTCTTCTTCCCTGGGCTGTCCAGGCTCAGATGAACCTCGGTTGTGCCCGGATACGAACGGAGCACATCCTTTAGCCGCTCAACCGTTGGCGGTGTACAGCGTGCAACCGGCATCGAGATCACCAACGGCCCGCGGGGCGCACTGGCCACATCTGGGATCGTCATGTCAAGAGCAACAAGTCGAGCGACTTCTTCTCGCTTGTCGACGCGACCACGCACAACAACGACGGCATCTTCAGTGAGAAGCATCGCAACGTTCGCATAGGTCTGCGAGTAGAACATCACATCGACCGCACCCTCTAGATCTTCAACTGTGACAATCGCCCAAGGTGCACCTTGGCGACTCATCTTCCGTTGAATCGAGGTTACGAGACCACCCACGGTGATGATCTGGTCTTGCGACAAATCATCGCTAGCAATCGCACTTATAGACCGGTCCACGAGGGTGGCCAAGACATGTTCGATGCCGAGGAGTGGATGATCCGATACGTAAAGGCCGAGCATCTCACGCTCGTAAGCGAGCAGGAGTGTCTTCTCCCATTCGGTGACAGATCCGGTGCTGCCTATGTCATTTGGCACTGGCGATGGGAGCGGTGCTTCGCCAAAGAGGTCGAATTGGCCAATCGCTGCCGCTCGTTTGTTCTCCATCACTGCATCGATGGCCTCCAGGTGGATTGCCATCAGACCACGTCTGGTTTGGCCAAGGGAGTCAAAGGCACCAGCTTTGATTAGAGATTCCACGGTCTTCTTGTTGCACGCTTGAGAATCGACCTTGGCCAGATAATCACCGAAAGTCTCGAAGCGTCCCTTGCTTTTCCGCGCTTCGATTATCAAGCCCACGACATTTGCACCGACGTTTCTTATCGCAGCCAGACCAAAGCGAATATCAGTCCCGCGTGGAGTGAAGTCCGCCTCGGATTCGTTCACATCCGGCGGCAAGACCTTGATACCCATGCGTCGACACTCATTGAGGTAGAGCGCACTCTTATCTTTATCGTCGCGCACACTCGTGAGCAGCGCCGCCATGTATTCAGCCGGGTAGTTAGCTTTTAGATATGCGGTCCAATAGGAGACGAGTCCATAGCCGGCGCTATGTGATTTGTTAAAGGCGTAATCCGAGAACGGCACCAGAATATCCCAGACAGTCTGGATGACTTTGTCTGAGTAGCCATTGGCTCGCATGCCAGCAGCGAAGGGCACATATTCCTTGTCGAGAATCGACTTCTTCTTCTTGCCCATCGCTCGACGGAGCAGATCAGCGGCGCCAAGCGAATACCCGGCTAGCTTCTGGGCGATCGCCATGACTTGTTCCTGGTAAACGATCAGGCCGTAAGTATCTCCGAGGATCTCAGCGAGCGGCTCGGCCAAATCTGGATGAATTGGCGATGCAGGTTTTCGATTGTTCTTGCGATCGGCGTAATCATTATGCGCATTCGCGCCCATCGGACCTGGTCGATAAAGGGCAATTACCGCAGAGATATCTTCGAAGGAGTCAGGAACCATCGACCTCAGCAGTGCCCGCATCGGACCGCCATCGAGTTGAAAGACGCCAAGTGTGTCGCCTCGCGCCAGCAATTCGTAAGTCAACTTGTCATCGAGGGTCAGCTCTTCGAGCACGACGACTTCACCACGATTCGCCTCGATGTTGATAAGACAGTCGTCGAGCACAGTTAGATTTCGCAGACCAAGAAAATCCATCTTCAACAGGCCGAGGGATTCGCAGGCACCCATATCGAATTGAGTAATGATTGCGCCGTCTGCGTCTCGGCGATGGATCGGAATGACATCAAGCAGTGGCTCACGACAGAGAATGACTCCAGCCGCGTGTACGCCCCATTGACGCTTTAGCCCTTCGATCCCTCGGGCGGTATCGATGATTTTCTTGGAGTCAGGGTCCAATTCATAGAGTGCCCGGAACTCGCCAGCCTCGGAATATCTATCGTTCTTGGGGTCGAAAATACTGCTAAGTGAAATATCTTTGCCCATGATCGGCGGTGGTATCGCCTTGGTGATTTTCTCACCGGTGGCGTATGGATATCCGAGAACCCGGCCAGAATCCTTCACTGCCTGCTTTGCCTTGATAGTGCCGTACGTGATGATCTGCGCTACCCGCTCTTCGCCATAGCGAGTGGTGGCGTATCTAATCACTTCGCCTCGACGACGTTCGTCAAAGTCGATGTCGATATCTGGCATCGAGACACGATCAGGATTCAAGAATCTTTCAAATAAAAGTCCGTGTTGAATTGGATCGATCTGGGTGATCCCTAGTGCCCACGCGACGACGGCGCCAGCGGCCGAACCACGACCTGGACCGACCCTGATTCGGTTCTCGCGTGCATGGCGAATCAAGTCCGCGACAACCAGAAAATAGCCGGGGAATCCCATCTGCCGAATCACGGATACTTCGTAGGCGGCCCGCTCTGAATATTCGACTGGGACGCCTGAGCGAAACCGCTGCGATAGACCGTTGGCTACTTCCTTTTCAAGCCAACTCTCTTCGCTTTCACCCTCAGGAACCGGGAAGCGCGGCATCAAGTTCTCTCCCTCACGGAAGGAGACGTGGCACCGCTCAGCAATCGCCAGAGTGGCATCGCAGGCTTCTGGATAATCGCGCCAGACTTGGCGCATTTCGGCGGCGCTCTTGAGATAAAAAGAGTCAGATTCGAATTTGAAACGCTTTGGATCTGCCATCGTCGAACCTGATTGGACGCAGAGCAGAATTTCGTGAGCAGCCGAATCTTTCCGGTGCGTGTAGTGCAGGTCATTTGTGGCAACCAGCGGCAGGGAAAGGTCCTTCGCCAATCTAAGAAGATCTTCACGGACGCGCTTCTCGATCTCGAGCCCATGGTCCATCAATTCGCAGAAGAAATTCCCTGCGCCAAAAATATCACGATAGGTACTTGCTGCATCGATGGCTTCTTTGTACTGACCTAATCGCAGACGCGTTTGAATCTCACCACCAGGGCAACCCGTCGTCGCAATGAGTCCTGATGCATAAGTGGAGAGTAATTCGCGATCCATTCTCGGCTTGTAGTACTGGCCTTCGAGGGAGGCAAGAGAGGAGAGCCGGAATAGGTTCCCAAGTCCAACATTGTTCTCAGCCAGGATCGTCATATGCGTATAGGCGCCGCCTCCTGAAATATCGTCCTCGCCACCTTCAGCCCAGCGAACTCGCTTCTTTTCGAAGCGGCTCCCAGGGGCTAGATAGGCCTCTATCCCGATAATCGGTTTGACTCCAGCCTTCCGTGCCTGTTGATAAAAATCGTAGGCACCAAAAACATTGCCATGATCGGTCATCGCAATCGCCGGCATCCCTTGATTTACCGCTTCAGCAAATAAATCGCCAAGACGAGCAGCCCCATCGAGCATCGAGTACTCCGTATGGACGTGCAGATGCACAAATCCGTCCGACGAGGACCGTGAAGTCGAATTAGGGGGCACGAGATTGCAGGCTAGTCCGCTTGGTTAACGGTCTGCAGACAGGCGCGCGAGGGCATTTGTTAAGTCAGTTGGATATTCCGATTTGAAGTGCACTTTTACACCAGTGCGTGGGTGAATGAAGGAAAGCTCAACGGCGTGAAGCCACTGCCTGGTCATTTCGAGCGTGCGGGCCAAGGCTGGATCGGCCCCATACGTAAGATCGCCGACGCAGGGATGGCGCATGGCCGACATATGGACTCGGATTTGATGGGTGCGCCCGGTCTCCAACTCGACTTTGAGCAAGGTCGCGGCAGCAAAAGCCTCAAGCGTCTCGTAGTGCGTGACGCTCGGCTTGCCCCCTTCGACTACGGCGAACTTCCAATCATCGCGGGGGTGGCGATCGATAGGGGCATCAATAGTGCCATTCGATGGGTCTGGATGGCCTTGTACGAGCGCGTGATAGATCTTCTCGACCTCGTGCTCTCGGAAGGCGTGCTTGAGTGCCGTGTAGGCGCTCTCCGACTTGGCGACCACCATCAGGCCACTAGTTCCAACATCTAGGCGCTGAACTATGCCCGCCCGTTCAGCCGCGCCCGACGTAGAGATCCGGTACCCGGCTCCAGCAAGCCCGCCGAGCACCGTAGGGCCAGTCCAACCCATACTCGGATGCGCGGCTACCCCGACTGGCTTATCTATCACCACGAGATCCTCGTCGTCATAGATGATGCCCATTCCGTCGACGACCTCACTGCGGATTGAGACTGGCACTGGAGGTTGCGGAAGTCGTACTTCAAGCACAGAGTCGGCGGTGATGCGATCGGACTTACCCACGAGTTCACCATTGAGTTTTACGCCACCCGATTCTGCTATCTCCGCACTCTGGGTGCGTGATAGCCCAAAGAGGCGCGAGATTCCACGGTCGATCCGTTCGCCGACAACCCCCTCGGGTACTTCTAGAGATCGATACTCACTCAAGGCTCTTCACTCGCTTCTTTCACTCTGGTGGCTGAGACGACTCTGGTCGCGGTAGCCAACCCCCCGGATCGAGAGAATGGTGATGAATCCTGCTGCAATCACAATCGCTGCATCAGCAATATTGAAGATCGGCCAGTGAGGCAGTTCGATCCAATCGACGACGAGCCCGCGGAGGTGGCCAGGTGAGCGGAATACCCGATCGCCCAAGTTTCCCAGTGCGCCGCCCAAGAGTAGTCCGAGAGCCAACGCCCATGGACGCGATACGATCTTTCTGGCGATGACGATGACCGTGATCGATACCACTGCGGCCACCAGCGTGAAGATCCAAGTGGAGCCGGTGGCAAAGGAGAAAGCCGCCCCCGGGTTCCTCACGTAATGAAAATCCAGCAGCGCCCCCAGCACCTTCCGTGGCTCGCCATCGGCCAAGCTTGTGACCGCCCAATTCTTGGTTGCTACGTCGGTTAAGAGGGTGAGGCAGGCCACCAAATAACAGATTGCTCGGCCGCTCTTCACGATGGCTAGTCTGACAGGTGCGGCCTGCGAGTTCTTCATTTACGCAAATACGGAAGATATCGACTCGTAATACCTTGTTTACGGTGCTAAGTTCGCCTGCATGCCGAATCTACGTCGATCGATCGTTGCGCTACTGAGCTTGACCGTACTCAGCTCACTCCTGTTGGCCCCCCAGGCACAGGCAAAGAGTTCAAAGAAGGTCAATCTCACGGTTTTTGGCGCCGCCAGCCTCACAGACCTACTGCCCAGACTGAGTAGCGCCTTTCGGGTTAAGAACCCCGGCATCAAGTTCACCTTCTCTTTTGCCGGGTCATCGACACTGGCCCAACAGATCATCGCCGGGGCCCCTGCTGATCTTTTCTTTTCGGCAGGACCAGCGCCCATGGAAAGTGTTCGCAGTGCAGCCGGACTCAATGGCCAGCCTAGAAACTTCGCGAGCAATTCCCTGGTACTAGTGGTACCCAAAGGCAACCCTGCAGCGATTTCGACGCTTACAGATTTGGCCAAGCCTGGCGTGAAGTTCCTACTCTGCGCACCACAAGTCCCCTGCGGAAGCGCCTCGGCGAAAGTCCTTGCGCTGGCAAAAATCGATGCACAGCCGGTATCGCTCGAGAACGACGTCAGGAGCGTCCTTACCAAAGTTGCACTTGGGGAGGCAGACGCAGGCCTGGTCTACCGGACAGATAAAACTGGCGAGGTGACTTCGATCGAATTCCCTGAGTCCAAAGAAGCAATCAACGAATACCCCGTTGCGCTAATCAAGGGAAGCAAAGGAGTCGTTGCAGCGCGCGCCTTCATGAACTTTGTGCTCAGCCACGCGGGTCAAGCGATCATGCAGAAAGCAGGATTTGGGAAGCCTTAGCGGCGTTCCTCACGTTGTTTGCAGACCATGCACAGAGTGGCGCGTGGGAAAACCTGTAGACGGGCTTTGCCGATCGGATTACCGCAAGACTCGCAGAAGCCGTATGTTCCAAGTTCAATTCTGGCGAGTGCACGCTCTGATTGGAGCACCATGTCGCGAGCGTTATTGACCAGGGAGAGTTCATGCTCGCGTTCGAAAGTCTTAGTGCCCGCGTCGGCCTGGTCGTCACCAGCTCCGTCCCCCGAGTCTTTGAGAAGATCGGCGATTTCCACCTCAGCATTGGCTAACTCCAGACGCAGTCTTCCGAGATCTGTCTGCAGATCGCGCTTGATCGCGTTGAGCTCGCCCTTGGTCCAAGGATCGTCGCCGATGTTGACCACCAGAGGTTTCGGGATGTTGCGCAACGGTTTTAGTTGGGGCCCACTCTTACGTTTTGCCGGTTGCGCACTAGGGAGCATCACCAGTCGTGCAGGGGTGGCGGGTTGCCCTTCAGCAGATGCCTGAGTGCTCGGTTTTGGGGCGGCTTTCTTGGCAGGCTTCTCCGTTAGGGTTTCCTTGCCGGGCTTGACTGGTGCAACTTTCTTCACTGGCTTATTGACCTTCTTGACTGGTGCAACTTTCTTCACTGGCTTATTGACCTTCTTGACTGGGGCAGCCTTCTTCACGGGTTTTTTGACTGCCTTAAGGGGTGCCGACTTCTTCCCAGCCTTCGCCACGGGCTTCTTCGTGGGCTTCTTTACTGGCTTTACTGGGGCAGCCTTCTTCTTCATCACTGCCTTGACGGCGGCTTTCTTGGCGCTAGGCATCTGATCCCACCCACCCTTTGGATACATCAGAGTAAAGGTTCAACCCCACGTCTGAGTGTCAGGGCGCGCCGGTTTCTGCCAATAGTGAGGCAATTCGCCTGGGCAAGTCGTCTGTACGACTGAGGTCGGGGTCGATCGCCATAATTTTGGTCCGTGCCCGCTGGCCACTCTTCACACGAATCGCACTCTTGGGCACGTCAAGCGCCTTCGCTAGAAGCCCAATAATCGCACTGGTTGCCCGGCCATCGACTGCCGGAGCCGTCACCGCCACGATGAGAGCCTCACCGTAGGATCCGCCGACGTGGTTCCTCGAGGAGTTGGGCTTGGCTCTGATGGCCAAGAGGATCTCGCGCATGGGCTTATCTTCGCATCCGACTCCGTTCCGGTAGTATTCGGTTAGCGCGTGCGAAGATCGATTTCGAATTCGATTTCGGTTGGCAACGACGGGGACGAGTAATTCAGTAAGCGGCGTTAAGCGAGCCGGGGTTGGTGTGAGCCCGGAGGCTGCTCTGAGTGAAAATCACCCCCTGAGCCAACATTTCGGGCGCCAAGAGAGTGGCAGCTTCTGGCTGCAAGGCGGGTGGTACCGCGGCTGATCGCAAGGCGATTGGTCGTCCCTCCGGTGAGGTTTGGCTAGGCACCGAGGAGTTTTGATGGCCACCGATTTTCCAGTGATCCCAACGCAGATCGATCTGCCAATGTTGGAGCACGGCATTCTGGATTTCTGGGATCGCGAGGACGTTTTCCATCGCTCATTGACTGCAACTGAGGGTGGGCAATCCTGGACGTTTTTCGAGGGCCCACCGACCGCAAACGGACTGCCAGGCACCCACCATGTAGAGGCTCGAGTCTTCAAAGATCTCTTCCCACGATTCCAGACCATGAAAGGTCGGCACGTGCTTCGGAAGGCCGGCTGGGATTGCCATGGCCTCCCCGTGGAACTGGCAGTCGAGAAGGAACTGGGTTTTACGAGCAAGCAAGATATCGAGGCCTACGGTGTCGCCGATTTCAACGCCAAGTGTCGCGCTTCCGTACAACGTCACGTCGATGCTTTTGAAGCGATGACTAAACGGATGGGTTTCTGGGTCGATTTTGACCAGGCTTATTGGACGATGTCACCAGAGTATGTCGAGAGCGTCTGGTGGTCGTTGAAGGAGATCTGGCAGAAGGGCTGGCTAGTCGAAGACCACAGGGTGGCGCCTTACTGCCCGCGTTGCGGGACGACACTATCTGACCATGAACTTGCCCAAGGCTACGAAACGGTCATCGACCCGTCTGTCTACGTTAGATTCCCAATTTCCTCTGGTCCTCTTGCAGACCTAAAAGCAGCGCTCCTCGTCTGGACTACGACACCCTGGACTCTGGTAAGTAACACTGCGGTCGCGGTGAAGCCAGATGTGACCTATGTGGCCGCCCGCATGGCCGATGGTGAAGTCCTAGTAGTTGCTGAGGCACTTGTGGGCGTCCTTGGCAAAGACCCAGAAATACTTCGTAGATTCTCAGGTCGAGAGTTGGAACACACCGCATACTTGCGACCGTTCGATCTCCTGGAGATAACCGATTCACATTATGTAGTCCTCGCCGATTACGTCACCACTGAGGATGGCACTGGCCTCGTGCACCAATCCCCCGCATTTGGCGCCGATGACCTCACGGTAGCTCGTGCCTACGGTCTGCCGGTGGTAAATCCAATCGAACCCGACGGCACTTTTCAATCAAGTGTTCCATTGGTGGGTGGCATGTTCTTCAAAGATGCCGATGAGTTGCTGGTCAAGGATTTGAAAGCGCGTGGTTTACTTTTCCACCAACAACCATACGAACACTCGTACCCGCATTGCTGGCGCTGTCACACGGCACTTATCTACTATGCCCAACCCGCTTGGTATATCAAGACAACCACAATCAAAGATGCGCTAATTCGTGAGAATGAGAAAACAGACTGGCACCCATCCACGATTAAAACCGGCCGTTATGGCGATTGGCTCAACAACAATATCGATTGGGCACTCTCACGTAAGCGTTATTGGGGAACTCCGCTTCCAATTTGGCGCTGTGAGAATGAGCATGCAATCTGTGTGGGATCCCTGAGTGAACTTGGTACTTTGGCGAAAATGGATCTGACCGCTCTCGACCCGCATCGTCCGTTTGTCGATGATATTTTCTTTGATTGTCCTGACTGCGGAGCGGTGATGAGCCGGGTCCCTGAGGTAATAGATGGCTGGTATGACTCTGGATCTATGCCGTTTGCGCAATGGGGATACCCACACATGGCAGGATCTGCAGAAAGATTTGCGCAAGCATACCCGGCCGACTTCATCTGCGAAGCCATCGATCAAACACGTGGCTGGTTCTACACGTTGATGGCGATCGGCACTCTCGTATTTGACCAGAGTGCATACAAGACTGTCCTCTGTCTGGGACACATCCTTGACAAAGATGGCAGGAAGATGAGCAAGCATCTAGGTAACGTGCTTGAACCGATTCCGCTGATGGATAAGCATGGGGCAGATGCGGTTCGTTGGTTCATGCTCGCTTCGGGATCGCCTTGGCAATCTCGTCGGGTAGGACACGACGCCATCGCCGATGTCGTTAGAAAGACTCTGCTGACTTATTGGAATACGATCGCCTTCCACTCGCTGTACGCACGACTTTCCGACTTTTCGATCGCTGCGCCAGCACTTCCACCGGCAGATCGTCCAGTCCTGGATCGCTGGGCCCTATCTGAACTGAATCGCACCATCAAGGAAGTTGATGAGGCCTACACTAATTTTGATTCGCAGGCTGCTGGGAAACTGATATCACAATTCGTTGACAATCTTTCAAATTGGTATGTGCGCCGATCTCGCCGACGTTTCTGGGACGGAGATACGGCAGCACTTGCAACTCTCCATGAATGTCTCCGCTCGGTATCTCTGCTTATGGCTCCCATGGTCCCCTTCATCACCGAACACGCGTGGCAAGAGTTGTTTAGGGCCGTCGATCCAAGTCAACCCGATTCAGTTCACCTCGCCACGTTCCCGATTGCCGACGAGAAACTCATCGACGCGGAACTTCAAGATCAGGTCTCCCTCGTCCGTCGACTCGTTGAACTGGGCAGGGCGGCGCGGGCCGAGTCGCAGGTGAAGATTCGCCAACCGCTCGGAAGAGCTCTTATCGCAGCAAGTGGTTGGCAGCATCTACCCGAAGATCTCCGTGCTCAAATCTCAGATGAACTCAATGTGGTGGTCCTAGCCGATATTTCGGTAGCCGGCGCCGATCTAGTAGACGTAAGCGTCAAAGCGAATTTCCGTGCCCTCGGCCAACGTTTTGGTAAACAGACTCAAGAGGTGGCAGCCGCGATTTCTCGAGCAGACGCCCCGACGATCGTTAGTTCTCTCCGCGGCTCGGGTGTTGTCACGATTAGATTCAACGATGACGATCTCAAGTTGACAATGGACGATCTGATAGTGACCGAGACTCCGAAAATCGGTTGGGCCGTTGCCTCGGGAGGTGGCGAGAGCGTCGCGCTCGACCTGGCTATAACGCCTACATTGCGGCGGGCTGGAATCATGCGTGAGGTAGTCCGACTGATCCAAGAAGGTCGGAAGAACGCAGGCTTCGAAGTCAGCGATCGGATCAAGGTCTCGTGGAGCGCAGAAGGCCAGACCTTGGAAGCAATCAAGGAACACGAAAAAGAGATTCGTGACGAAGTGCTTGCGATTGAATTCCTACAGAGTCCAAATCAGCCTGCGGACGCACTAAAAGACGATGAGATAAAATTCGCCTGCACGCTAAAGCGGGCGTAGGACGGCACGGAAATTAGAGGGTGCCGACGACCCGCATCAGTATTGAAACGACAAAGAAGAGAACGAGGAAAGAAAGATCAAGGCTGACGCTACCAAGTTGCAGTGGCGGAATGATCCGACGTAGAAACTTAAGCGGTGGGTCAGTAATGCCGTATATGATCGAAACGAAGATGAGTACCACTCCGCGCGGTCGCCAGGAGCGCGAGAATTGCTGCACATATTCAAAGATTAGGCGACCAATAAGGGCAAGCAGATAGAGCCAGAGAAGAAACTGAAGCAGGCCAAAAACGCTGGACATTAGCTCTGGTTGAAAAAGCTCGCCTGTGCGGCGGCATTCTTATCTTCTTGGCTGACTTTGATATCAGCCGGGGAGAGCAAGAAAACCTTTGCAGTGACTCGTTCGATGCTGCCGTGTAGCCCAAAAACAAGTCCAGCGGCGAAGTCGACCAAACGCTTGGCATCTGGTTCATCCATCTCAGTGAGGTTCATGATCACTGGCACGCCTTCGCGGTAATGCTCACCCAGGGTCCGAGCTTCGTTGTAGTTACGAGGGTGGAGGGTGACGATGCGATCGGGGCGTTCCGTCGGCCGATCAAGGACTACTGCGCTGAGAGAGCGCTCAACCAGGCGCGGTGGCGGGTTTCGATAAACTTCTGTAGGCCGATCGTCAAGGTGATCGCTCTGTTCGTCCGACCCATCGCCACCATCGACCAAGCCTAGATAAACAGCCATCTTACGCATCGCATTCGCCATAAAATCAGACGTTACCGTAACAAATGACGCGAACCGAGGATTGAAGCACCTAGCCGTAGATGTGTCGCACCCGACTCGATGGCTGCCTTGAAATCTCCACTCATTCCAGCAGAGCGCCACATTGCCGTCGGGTGATCTTCAAGCAACTTCTGATGTAGGGCGGAGAGTCGGGAAAAAGCCATGCTCGGGTCCTCGCCTACCGGTGCGACCGCCATAACCCCCGCAAGGCTGATGCCGCTCTCTACGATCGCATCTGCCAATGGCAGAAGATCGGTAGCGCTAACCCCACCTCTTCCGGTAGCACCAGACTCGAGATTTATTTGGATGAGCACCATTGGCGACCGGCCACTCCGCTCGATCTCGATTCTGAGTGTCTCAACAAGTGCCAGACGATCAATCGAGTGAATCACATCGGCGAAGGAGACGACCGTACGCACTTTATTCCGTTGGAGTTGACCGATGAAGTGCCAGTTGACCTTTCGATCACTCAGCGAAGTGAATTCTTCAACCTTCCGCGCAGCCTCCTGGGCCCGATTTTCGCCTAAATCAGATAGACCCAACTCGGCTAAGAGGACGGCGTCACTAACCGGAAAATTTTTGGTTACGCCGATCAGGGTGATTTCACTTGGATCTCGCCCAACGCTGATAGCCGTCGCTGAAATCTGCAGTCGCACGTTTTCAAGATTTGCCGCCAGCTGGGCTCGTCGATCATTCATACCGGGTCACTCGTCTCCCACTCACAACATGCACTATTCCAGATCTGCCCATCAGGCAAGATGAATGAAGCCCGCGGTGCGCCCGGTCACCCCATCGCGTCGATATGAGTAATGCAGTTCTGACCGGCTAGTGCAGATCGGATCAACGACGGATTCGATCCCCAACTTTCCCAACTGCCAAGTGACACCATCTCGAATATCCAGCCCAGGCGTTCCCGAGTCAGTGATCGATCGAGTCGGTGGCGCGATAGCACCAACCTCCCGTTGCATCTCGAGTGGAACTTCGTAGCAGCCCCCACAGATTGCCGGTCCCATGACCGCTCTAATCAGAACCGCACCGATGGATTGCATGGCCAGCACAGTTCTTTCGACGACACCATTGACCAGCCCTCTGCGGCCAACGTGGACGGCAGCGATCACGCCCGCTTCCCGATCATGCATTAGGAGCGGCACGCAATCGGCAACTAAAACGGCTAAGGCGAGCCCACGCTCTTTAGTCACAAGTGCATCCACCTTGGGTGGTTCTGCGTCGCGAACATTGGTGATGATGGCAACGTCGTTGCCGTGTACTTGATCCATGTAGACGACCTTAGGCAGGCCAAAAAGTTCACGTGCAATCTGCCGATTACGGAGAACGCGGTCTGGATCATCGCCTACGTGAACTGCGAGATTGAGCCCATTCCCGGCAATTCCATATCTTCCTTCGCTTACTCCACCGATCCGGGTACTAAACCCAATGCGGATCGAGGATTCACTTGAGGAAATCGGGAATATCCAACTCGTCGCCACTGATCGACTCTTCGAAAACTATTGTGCGGCGCAGGGAAGCTTGGAGCGGCGGTCCATCCGGCAGGCTCACTGCAACTACAACGGGATCAGTCGAGGTCTCTTCGATATTTGTGAACAGGATTGGGACTTCCATGTGCTTTGGTTCACCGCCGTCGAAACCTGCCGCAATCACAGTGACTCGAACTTCATCGCCAAGCGCGTCATCGATTACGGTGCCATAGATAATATTTGCATCCGCATGCGCAACCGAGGCAACCAATTCTGCTGCTTCACTAATCTCAAAGAGTCCTAGATCAGAACCACCTGCAATCGAGAGAAGAACGCCATACGCGCCATCGATCGAAGCTTCGAGCAACGGACTGGCTATGGCCATTTCAGCAGCGCGGATCGCACGTCCTTCACCGCGCGCCGATCCAATCCCCATCAGCGCCGATCCTGCACCACGCATTACGCTCTTTACGTCCGCGAAGTCGAGGTTTATTAAACCTGGAGTTGTAATTAGATCAGTGATTCCCTGCACACCTGAAAGCAGGACTTGATCTGCACTCTTAAAGGCATCGAGCATGCTGATGGATCGATCCGAGATGGAGAGCAGGCGATCATTCGGAATGACAATTAGCGTATCCACCTCACTACGTAACTCCTCCACCCCAGTCTCAGCCTGGGTCGCGCGCCTGCGACCTTCAAAGGTGAACGGCTTAGTCACCACGCCGATCGTGAGGGCACCCATCTCTCTGGCAATGCGGGCGACGACTGGCGCACCGCCAGTACCAGTGCCACCTCCTTCACCCGCGGTCACGAAGACCATGTCCGCACCGCGAATGACTTCTTCAATCTCTTCCGCATGGTCTTCTGCGGCTTGGCGACCAACTTCCGGATCTGCTCCCGCACCTAAACCACGAGTCAACTCACGACCAATATCAAGTTTCACATCGGCATCACTCATAAGCAGGGCCTGCGCATCGGTGTTTATTGCGATGAACTCGACGCCCTTTAGTCCGACTTCAATCATTCGATTAACCGCATTGACTCCGCCACCGCCGATGCCAACAACTTTGATCACAGCTAAGTAGTTCTGCGGTGCGGCCACGGTCCTGCCCTTTCGTCGAAAACCCTTAGCCTCAAGTATAGATTGAGGCTTTTGTCCTATTTCTTACGGTTGTGAAGGTATCGCCGAAATGATGCAAAGGAGCGACTCAACCATGGCGTGTCGGAAAAAAAATTCATCGAAAATTTCACTTGGCCAGAACTAATTTGTGGTCGGAGCATATGGCGCGCTTACATCGAAGATTCTGACTCGCCTAGCACCGGTTCCAGAGAGGAGCGTGGCTAGCACTCTGCTCTTCAACTCGAGGTCCTCACTACTGCCCCAAATGATCTGTGCGCCTCCGCTCAACGTCAATTGCACACCGTCGGTGCCAGAGCTTTCAATCTGAGTGACCTGGCCCCTGATAGTTAAAGGTAGAAACGTGATGACGGACATCGCCGTCTTGAGCCCGGTCTGATAATCACCCGTGATTTTCATCGTCGGTATCCCAGCGGGCGCACTTGATACCAGCGCGTACTCATTGCTCCCACTATCAATCAGTTGGAACTGATTCCCTTTAACTATGGCTGCAGCCGGGACCCGCTCCTTAATGACTAGGACTGCCCGGTGCGGCCAGTGTCGAATCAGCGAGACGCTTCCAACGCGTGGCAACTGAACTAGTTCACGTTTCACACTGGCCCCACTAAGCCTGGCCATGGATTCGCCAATTCGGATCCCTGAAAGCGCAATGATCGCATCACTCTTGAGCGGCGAGTCGGCGGCAACCCCAACGACTTGAATCTGTTCAACACTGAGCAGAGAGGACCAGCCAAGTAGCCAGCCTGAAGTGCCGACGAGCAGGAGTACTAGAAAGGCCACTCCGAATTTTTGCCTTCGCCTCTTCATCAATCGCCCAGTCACACTAAGACTCGAAGGGCTTCAAGGATTGCCGGAGCCAACATCGTTATGTCGCCCGCGCCGAGAGTGAGGAGTAAGTCTCCTGGTTGGCATCTGGCCGCAACGTTGGAGGCCGCCTCCGAAAATGAAGGTTCGAATCTGGCTCGGGTACCCACCTGTTCGATCTCTGCAGATATAACTCGTCCACTAATCCCAGGGATCGGATCTTCACCCGCGGAATACACCTCTAGCACGGTTACGTCGTCAGCCAGGGCTAGCGCCTGCGCAAATTCGGATGCAAAGGCTGCGGTGCGCGAAAATCGATGAGGTTGGAAGAGCACGACCAACCGACCAGCTCCGACGATTTGTCGCGCGGCCTCGATGGTTGCGCGAATCTCGGTGGGATGGTGCGCGTAATCGTCGATTACGCGAACGCCCGACGCAGTGCCTCGTAATTCGAAACGTCGGCGCGTTCCCGAGTAGGACGCAATGCCGTCAGCCAAATCGGCAAAGGCAAACCCGAGGTGCAGGCCGACCAGGACTGCAGCAGTTGCATTGAGAACATTGTGAAGCCCGGGAACACTGGTGCGCAGAGTGCCTATTTCCTCGCCTTGCCAGTGCAACTCCATCTTCATTCCGTTTGCGACGCTTTCAGCAGCTGTTATCCGTAGATCTGCCCCGTCAGTCTGACCGTATGTTATAAATTTCGGCTGGGTCGCTGTGGATCTGTCACGCATTATCGCCCCAAAATGCGCTATCAAGTGACGGGCGCCGGGATCATCTGAACAGATGATCACCGCATCTTTGACCGTGCAGGCAAATTCTTGAAAGGCTTTCTCAAACGACTCTAGCGTCTTGTAATAATCCAAGTGGTCAAGTTCGACGTTTGTCACGATCGCAATCTCTGGGTGATAGCGCAGGAACGAGCCATCTGACTCATCCGCCTCGGCGATAAAAAACTCTCCTGAGCCGTGGTGGGCATTGGCCCCGCTCTCATTTATCGACCCGCCAATCGCAAACGAGGGATCTAGGCCAAGGTGTTGCATTGCTACTGTGAGCATCGATGTCGTGGTCGTTTTGCCGTGAGTTCCTGCGATGGCTATGCCACGGTATCCACACATAAGTTGAGCAAGTAGTTCTGCCCGCCCGATGATTGGAATGCCCAGTTCACGTGCAGCAAGCAGTTCCACATTGGTCGAGCGAATTGCCGAAGATATAACAACCAGTTTGATCCGTCCGAGAGCGTTCCGTGATATGTGTTCGGGGTCGTGCCCGACAAAAGTGATCGCCCCTAGGGCACGGAGTGCATCGAGTTCGCGCGAATTCTTTGCGTCAGACCCGCTGACTTGAATTCCGCGCGCCAACAGAATGCGCGCCAACCCGCTCATGCCTACTCCCCCAACCCCGATGAGGTGAAGTGGGCCCTCGATCTGCATCATCTCCTTCTCTCTCATCTATCGGCGCCTGCTCGCGACTTTCATCACCATGTCGGCTAGTTCGCCGGCCGCGTCAAGATGAGCGAGTTGCCCTCCGGCTTTTCGCATTCGAGTGAGTAACGCGTCATCCTTGAGTATCTCGATGACAAGGTCGGCCAACACTTCGCCATTTAGCTTCTCGTCGCTGATCATGACGGAAGCACCAGCTTCCACGAGAGGCGCAGCGTTCAGCGCCTGCTCACCATTGCCGTGGGGCAGAGGTACGAAGATCGCAGGCAGGCCAAATGCAAGTGCTTCCTGGCAGGTGGCTGCTCCGCTGCGAGCTACAAGTAGATCGGCTGCTGCGTATGCCAATTCAACATGAGCTAGGTAAGCGGTTGGAAAATATCCAGGCTCCTCGATCGGAAGTTCATTCCTTGCGCCGACCGAATGAAGGACCTGAATATCTTTAGCAAGGAGCTGGCGCAACGCATCGGCCACTGCGTTATTTATTCGCAGGGATCCTTGCGACCCACCCATAACCACCAGCGTGAGTTTCTCTGGTGCGAGTCCAAGCGCCAACCTGGCCTCCGATTTACTTTCCTTGGCATCATTACGAATCTTCATCGCCCAGGTCACGAGGGCCTCCCGCATTGGAAGCCCAATCACTACGCCTTTCCTTATTCCAACACTCTGCTCGCACAACGCAACGTCATCTGTAAAATGTGCACCGAGCCGATTCGCCAAACCTGCACTCGCATTTGCTTCATGAACGATTATGGGAATTCCAGATATTTTCGCAGCAAGATACGCGGTGCCCGCCAGATACCCGCCAAATCCAACCACCACATCGGCGTCCGCAATTCTTCGTCGGGTAGCAAGAACTGCCCGAATCAGATTGACCGGAAGAAGAATCAGATCTTTCGAAAATCCTCTCGGGATGGCCGCCTTGGGAACAGTATGCAGGTCAAAACCGCGTGGCGGAACGAGCTGATTCTCAATGCCAGCGCTGGTTCCAAGGAAACTGATTCTCGCAGTCGGATCAATTCCTCTAACCATATCCGCCGTGGCTAGGGCTGGCTCGACATGTCCGGCGGTTCCGCCAGCCGCAAAGATGATCCGATAAGGGCGGTGTTGCTGGCTAAGCACGTCGAGCCACCCCCAGTAAGAAGCCCATCGCAACCAGTGTTGCTACCATCGAGGAGCCGCCGTATGAAATTAGTGGTAACGGGACGCCTGCAACTGGCACGAGACCGATGACCGAGCCTATGTTTACGACACTCTGGAACGTGAACCAGACAGTAATACCCACCGCGCTTACGCGGACGAACGGATCGCTGGCCTTAAGGGCGATCATCGTCCCCGCCCACATTATGCCGAGGAAGAGTGCAATAACCAGGAGAGTTCCAATGAGCCCTAGCTCTTCGCCAATGACTGCAAAAATAAAGTCAGTGTGCGCTTCTGGCCCTAGGTTCGACCATTTCTGCCTGCTCGCACCTAGGCCGACTCCGAAGAGTCCGCCGGTTGCCATCGCCATTACTCCATGTGCTGGTTGCCAGCCTGCTCCCAAATAGTTCTGCGGCGAGAATGGGTTTAGTGCGGCAACAAAGCGTCGTACCCGATTACCTTTGGTAACAACCAAGATGGCGACTCCGAGCAACGAGATCAGACCAACCGAAGAGAGCAGACGCCACGAGGCACCTGCCACGAACAGCATGCTTGCGAGGATGGTAAGCATGATTACCGCAGTCCCAAGATCTTTGCCTGCCAACACCAAGACCAGAATAATTCCGAATCCTGGAATCAAAGGAAGAACCATATGTTTCGGCTGGTGGAGAATTTTCTCCTTCATCGAGATGATACTGGCGCCCCAAATGATCAGGGCGAATTTGGCAAACTCACTCGGTTGCCCAGTCACAGGTCCGATAGCAATCCAGTTGAGATTTCCGTTAACCATTCGTCCTACGCCATGGACAAAGAGGAGGGTTTGGCCGAAGATTGCCAGAGCAAACAATGGCCAAGCGAGCATTTTCCATCGTGCGGTTGATAATCGTGAGGCAAGCCAGGCTAGGGGCACACCGATAGCTACCCAGAGGAGTTGTTTTCCGACAATCGAAAAAGCTGTGCCCGACTGTTCATACGCTTGAACGCCAGATGCCGATAGGACCATGATCACTCCGAAGGCAGTCAAGATGACTACTGCACCCAGCAACACGTAGTAAGGAGCTTGGGGCCGCTGTAAAAAGCCTCGTTTGGTGGTCCTCATTCGCCAGCTCCAGGCACTGCCCAAACCGCCTGCGCAAAAAGATCGCCTCTCTGCGCATAAGAATCGAATTGATCCATCGAAGCACATGCTGGAGCCAGTAATACCGTGTCCCCCGGAGACGCAAATCTGGCTGCTGCATCGACGACTCGGCCCATTAAGACTCTGGCTCGATCGGTCTTTGTCATTTCCGCCGACTCGAGATCGACACCGATCTCGACGACGGGAACATCGGGCGCATACTTTTCCAGGGCCGTCCGAATCAGAGCGCGATCTGCACCGATAAGCACGGCTCCGCGTAGACGTTTCGCATTTTCGCTTACCAGGCGCTTCATCGACGCACCCTTTGCCAAACCGCCGGCAATCCACACTACTGACGCAAAGGCGGAGAGCGAGGCGGCCGCCGCATGGGGATTTGTTGCCTTGGAATCATCGACATAATCAACATCAGCGATGTATGCAACATGGGAAATCCGGTGTCCACCAGATTTAAAATTGTTGAGGCCTTCAGAAATAGCAGCGAGACTTACTCCAACCGTACGGGCGAGCGCAGCAGCGGCAAGTCCATTGAGTACGTTATGGGGCGCAAAGGGCTTGATATCACTCAAAGTGGCTAGCGGCCCGGCTTCGACGCCCGGATTTTCTACGAAGGCCCGATCCACCAATAGCTCCTCAACCACACCTAATTGCCCTGGCTGTGGGGCATCGAGGGTGAATGAGATGCGCTTTCCACCAGGAGGCAGTGAGGCAAGGGCTGCCACTGTGTTCTCATCATCGGCGTTGTATATCGCATATTCAGATCGCGCCAGCAACTCCACCTTTGTCTTTGCATATTCGGTGAATGAACCGTGCCAATCCAAGTGATCATCTGAGATGTTCAGCAGTGCCGTGGCAAATGGCTTTGGGCTCTGCGCCCAATGGATTTCGAAGGAAGATAATTCGACCGCTAATACGTCGTAAGGTTCATCGACCATGACGGCGTCGATTACGGGCAGGCCAACGTTGCCGCAAGCGACGGCACGGAGACCGCCCGCGATGAGCATGCTCTCGAGCATTCCAACGGTCGTTGTTTTGCCGTTAGTGCCAGTGACCGCGAGCCAACGTGGCGCAATCCGAGCTTCACGCTCGGCTTGAGCTTGATCCACCAACCAAGCAAACTCGACGTCGCCAATTATTTTCACATCAGTTCGGGCTGCTACTTCAAAAAGTTGATGCGTCGGGCGCCAACCGGGCGAAGTAACGATCAAATCAGCTGTTACTTCTTTAGGGATCTCTCTCATTGTTCGAATGTCGGCAGGTACATCGATCAGATTCTCATCAATAAGAACGACATCAGCGCCCAATCGCTGGAGGGCTCTGATCACAGATTTACCTGCGCGACCGTAGCCAGTTACCCACACCTGCTTATTGGTAAGCCCGGGAAGAGCGCCATGCCATCTCATTTTTAGCCAGATACCCATGCGCCATAGAAAATTCCAAGACCTGCTGCCACACAGAGTCCAGCAATAATCCAGAAACGAATAACAATCGTTACTTCGCCCCAGCCGAGTAGCTCGAAATGATGCTGCAGCGGTGCCATCCGCAAGATCCTTCGCCCCTTGGTGAGTTTGAAGAAACCAACCTGCAAGATCACCGAGAGCGAAATAATCAAGAAGAGACCACCGAGCAGAAGGAGCAGCAATTCGGTTCTGCTGGCGATGGCCAAACCCGCAAGTGCTCCACCCAGTGCAAGGGACCCGGTATCACCCATAAAAATCTTGGCGGGGCTTGCGTTCCACCATAGGAACCCAAAACAAGCCCCCATCAGTGCTGCTGCGACTATCGCGATGTCTAGCGGATCGCGAACTTCGTAGCATTTGAGCCCCGGTGTCACTGCGCATCCTTGACCAAACTCCCAGACTCCGATCAGCACGAAGGCTACAAAGGTCATGACCGATGCGCCGGTGGCAAGCCCATCGAGCCCATCAGTGAGATTGACGCCATTGCTTTCGGCAATGACCATGACCAATACCCAGAGCACGACAAGGATGGTGCCTAGTTTCAGCGAGGTGTCCCGCACTATCGAAAGATGGGAGGAAATCGGGGTTAAACCACGGTCATCAGGGAAGTGAAGGCCCAAAATTGCGAAAGTAATCGCAACTGCGGCCTGTCCAAGAATTTTTGACCTTGCGCGGAGCCCCATTGAGCGCTGCCTTGACACTTTGAGCCAGTCGTCGATAAATCCAACTAAGCCCAGTCCCGACATCAAGAAGAGAACTAAGACTCCCGATGCGGTCAAGTGGCGCGACGTGATCAAATGCGATGCGAAGTAACCGACGAGTGTCGCCAATATGATGAGCACTCCACCCATGGTCGGGGTGCCGCGCTTTGTGTGATGGCTCGTCGGTCCGTCATCTCGGATGATCTGTCCATACCCTCGTCGAACGAGAAAACGAATCGCCAATGGGGTCCCAAGAATTGAGACAAGGAATGCCAGGGATGAAGCAAAGAGGACGCCTTTCATGCCTGGTCGCCTAGCATCTCGAAGGCCAGGTTCTCCAGGCCCTCTGCCCGAGAGGCTTTCACCAGAATTAGCGCCTCTGGCTCGATTCGATCGCGTAGGTATCTGAGAGCAGATTCTGAATCAGCAACCATTTCCGCGTCGGCAATCGCCATTCCCCGGGCTCCATTCAAAATCTCACCAGCACCAGAGCCAACGACCAGTAGGTGCTTGACCCCACGTTGCGCCACTAGCCTGCCGATAAGTTGGTGTGCGACATCGGACGACGCGCCGAGTTCGTGCATTTGGCCTAGGACTGCCCAACTCGGGCGTCCATCGCCCTCGGCCCATTCCGCCAACAATTCGATGGCTGCCGCCATGCTCTCTGGATTCGCGTTATAGGCATCATTTATCACGGTAACGCCGTTCCGTTGGCGTACCTCCATGCGCCACCGACTTGTTGGTATGGCACTAGAGAGAGCACTAGCAATTCTGGAGAGTCCGATTCCTAATTCCGTCGCGATCGCCGCTACCGCAAGAGCATTGGCCACTTGGTGGCGTCCGTAATACTTGAGGTGCACCTCAGCGAATTCGCTTCCGCCTGCAAGGTGAAAACTCGGCCTTCCATGAACCAGTGAAACTCGTTCGGCTCTGAGGTTCGCCTCACCTGTTTCACCAAAGGTGACAACCCGGCAAGGCGCGTTGCGAGCCAGATCTCTCGTCGCTAAATCGTATGTTCCCAAGATTGCAGTTCCATCGGGTTTGAGCGCAGCGATCAGTTCACCTTTGGCTCTGGCTAACGCCAAGTCCGACCCAAATTCACCGACATGGGCGCTGCCGATATTTAGCACCGCTCCAATATCTACTTGCGCCAGATTAGCCAACTTGGCGATATCTCCTGGGTGGCGCGCACCCATTTCTAGAATGCAGTACCGGGTGCTCTCCGAACAGCGAAGGAGCGTCAACGGCACGCCGAGCTCGTTATTGAGATTGCCTGGTGGCGCGATCGTCGGCGCCTCGGACGAGAGGACTGCTAAGAGCAGGTCTTTCGTTGTAGTTTTGCCCTGTGATCCAGTAATACCAACGACTTTTAGCTTTGGTAATGAGGAGCGCACATGCGTCGCTAGGAGTTGTAATGCAGACGCCGGCTCGGAGGCTTGAACCGAAGGGACGCCCATGTCCCGGGTGAGCAACGCAGCGACCGCTCCACCTTGAATCGCATCCACAGCAAACTGATGGCCGTCTAAATGTTCTCCCATAAGGGCAATAAATATTCCACCAGGAATCGTCTTGCGGGTATCAATGAACGCGGGGGCGATAACCAACTCCTCGCCGGTTGCATTGAGAACTCGACCGTTCACAGTATGTGCGATCTCGTTGAGGGTCAACGGAATCATTTAGATTCACCAGCAGAAATACGTCGGTCAATTGCTTGAGCTAGAACTTCACGATCATCAAATGGTCTTACTTCGCCCAATATCTCTTGACCCTGCTCGTGACCCTTGCCAGCTACCAGAACTATGTCCCCAGATTCGGCGAGATTCACCGCAATCGAAATGGCAGTGGCACGATCGGCTTCAATCCTGACATCAGATCCAGCCACGCCGTGGGCCCCAAAAGCCATTTCGGTGATGATTTGATATGGATCCTCAGAACGCGGATTGTCACTTGTGAGGATTGCGATATCCGCACCTCTGGCCAGAGCTGCTCCCATAAGTGGCCGCTTGCTTGGATCCCGGTCACCTCCACACCCGAGAACGCCAATAATGCGACCGGTGGCGTGCGCTCGCAGGGCCGTGAGAATTCGTTCAACCGCATCGGGGGTATGCGCATAATCAACGATCGCAGTGAAAGATTGCCCGAAATCGATTCTCTCTAAACGTCCTGGGACTCCGCTGACATTTGCTAAACCCCTTATCGCATTCTCGACACTCACACCGCTCTGAACCAGTGCTATCAACGCTGCAAGGGCATTTGCAATGTTGTGGTCGCCAATCAATGGAATCTCTGCTTTGATACGCCCGTACTCTCGGCTATGGACTGTGAATTTAGACCCGAAGGCGCTTCTGATTATTTCAGTGACGAACCAATCGCTGTCCAGTCCTGCGGTGCTATAGGTCTGGCAAGGAATTTGACCATCACGTGCGAGAGTAACGCCATACTCGTCATCGATGTTAATGATTGCTAGATCTGAGTACGTCGGCGAAAATAGAATTGACTTTGCTCTGAAATAGTCTTGCATATTCTCGTGAAAATCCAGATGATCTTGAGTCAAGTTTGTAAAAATGGCCACTGAGAAATGGCTCCCATCAACGCGGCCGAGGCTTAGTGCGTGGCTCGATACTTCCATTACGACGTCACTACAACCTGCTTCGAGCATCGTAGCGAAGAGCGCTTGCAGATCAGTTGCTTCCGGAGTGGTGCGCACACTTGGAATAGAGGTTTCGCAAATTCGAGTCTCGATCGTTCCGATCAGTCCCGTGCGGCGATTCTCAGATCGCCAGACTGAATCGATCAGATGCGCCGTAGTGGTCTTTCCATTGGTGCCAGTGATCCCAACTAGATTCATTCGCAGAGATGGAGAGTCGTAGAACCAGGATGACAATCTCCCAAGAACGCTGCGGACGTCGGGAATGCAGAGAACTGGGAAGTCGGTCTTGCCAAGAATTTCAACTCCGGCCGCATCTGTAAGTATTGCGCTTGCTCCATGAGAGATCGCGAGATGGGCGTATCGCGCGCCATGAGTTCGGAACCCTGAAAGCGCAAGGTAGAGATCACCCACTCGGACTTGCCCTGAGTCGTGCGTCAATCCACTGATTTGCACATCGGTTTCGGGTGCCTCCACCCCCAAGTTCAGCGCAATGTCAGTGAGCGATTTTAAGTAGGCACCTGTGGGGCGAATCATGGCTTGACTCCGTGGACAATCGACGGAGCTACAAAGGATGGCGGTAGGTGTGCGGCGTCCAATGGAATCGGCGTAGGCGCTTGGCCAGTTGGTGGAATGCTCAATGACTTTAGTGAAAATGAGATCACGTTCTTAAAAATAGGGGCCCCTAAGAGCCCACCAAAGTGGATCCCCTTTGGATCTTGAATCGTTACGCTCATTACGAGCGCCGGCTTATCTGCTGGCGCGAATCCAATGAATGATGCCGTATACCCGCGATAGCAACTGCAAGCACTGTCGACTCGATTGGCCGTACCGGTCTTGCCGGCGACTCGATAACCAGGGATCTGGGCTGCAGGCGCGGTTCCACCAGCCGAAACTACCCCCTCCATCATCAGGCGCATCGTGCGCGCAGTTTCCGCGCTTATCGCTCGGACTCCCGGCTTCGTTGGCATTGCCGTGTAGTGCCCATCCGCATCGCTCATGCCGGCGATCAGCCTGGGGGTAACCCTAAGGCCATCATTGGCCACAGTGGCAAAGACGCTGGTCGCTTGGAGCGCAGTCAGGGAGTATCCCTGGCCGAAGGCAACCGTCCTGGCGGTGCTCTGGGACCAATTGTCCAGAGCGGGAAAGAGACCAGGGGTTTCTCCGGGCAGACCAACGCCAGTCATTTGCCCAATGCCAAATCGAGCCAAGTAATTCCTGAGCGTCTGGTTCGACATTTTCTCGCCGACTTGAATTGCACCGACATTGCTCGACTTAGCCAGGATACCTGCCGTCGTAAGTCGCCAAGTCGGGTGTTTCTCGTCGTCGTGAAATGTTCGATCCCCCCGCTTCAATTTGTATGGCACATTAAAGACCGTCGTTGGGGTAACGGCTTTCTCCTCTAACGCCGCAGACAGAGTCATAACCTTCCCCGTCGATCCAGGTTCATAAACTTGATCGACCGCAGGTATACCCAGCAGGGAAATCGGAGTCTTGCTCACATCATTCGGGTCATAGCCAGGCGCTGACGCCAACGCGAGGATCGCACCTGTTCTTGGATCCATCACAATTGCTGTTCCAGATTGAGCACCGCTGGCTTTTACTTGTGCATCAATTTCATTCTGGGCCACCCACTCGATGTCACGATCGATCGTCAAACGAATTGTCTGTCCAGGCTTTGCGGCAACAAGCACATCCGTAGAAGTCGGGATTGTTGCCCCTCCGCCAGAATCGAAAATGTAACTTCCATCGACTCCGGCGAGTATGCGGTCAAATGCATACTCAATTCCGCCGCCACCATGCCCTGAAGCATTTACAAAACCTAAGAGCGAGGCCGCAAGCGGGCCGGAGGGATACTCACGATGGAACGTTTTCTCACCGTAAAAGCCGGCGATACGTTTCTCTAGTGAGCGAGTCCTGTTGAGATCGTTTATAGCGCTTTTCACCAAACCCCACACTTGCGGGGTCACGTCCTTCGCGACGTATTCGAATCGTTTAGTCCCGGTAAGTCGCGCTGTGATATCGGCAATGGGTAGACCAAGTAGTGGTGCTATCACTTGAGCCGCTACACCTGGTTCATTGACGAGCGTTTGATCCACCGTGATATTGATCGAATCGACACTTCTAGCGAGCACTACTCCGTTGATATCGGTAATCTCCCCTCGTACGGAAGGAAGAGTTGCGCTACTTCGCAATTCCTTGGCTGCGCGTGCGGCGTACGCTGATGAATTGACTCCTTGGACTTGTACCAATCGTGCGGCAAAAACAAACATCACGATCAACGAGAGTACGAAGAGTCCGCGAATTCGTGGGCGCAGATCTCTGGTCATCGGGTAGCCAGTGCGCTATTTGCGTCCTTCTGAGCTACTCCGACTACCTTTCCTGTATCTAAATCTAGAAAAACTGGTGTCCCCCCTGGAACCATGCCGAGCGCGGTGGCTTTACTTGCAAGAGAATCGGGGGATGATTCGCGAGCAGTGAATGCGGTGATCGCTTGCTCTTGCTCGGTTAATGTTGAAACTTGTTGTTGGAGCCTGTGTAGGACAAACGCATCTTGAGCCATCAACGTATTGATTAGGAGCAGACTCAACGAGCCGACGACGAGCATTACGCTGAGAATTACCGCGAATGCCACCGGTTTCGCTTTTTGGGTAGGGAGTGTGCGGAGTTGAGGCAGGAGACGAAGGCGCGGCCGAGGCGCTGGTGGTCTCGGCAGTGGTCGACCTAATGGATGAATTAGTGCCATTAGGCAGCCACCCGCTCGATGGCGCGTAATTTCGCGGATGCGCTACGGGGATTAGCCAGAACCTCATCGGCGGAAGGTTCTTCTGCGCCCCTAACCAACTGACGAAACTTTGGCTCGTGACCGGGGAGTTCGACGGGTAAATCCCTCGGTGAGGTTGACTGTGCGCGCGCTACAAATTCGTGTTTGACGATGCGATCCTCAAGTGATTGATATGAAAGAACCACAAGTCGTCCACCAATGGCAAGCGTGTCAAGAGCAGCAGGAATTGCTCTCGCGAGGACTTCCATCTCGTCGTTCACTTCTATCCGCAGCGCCTGAAAACTCCGCTTGGCTGGGTGCCCTCCTGTACGACGAGTCGCCGCCGGGATACTGCTTCTAACAACTTCAGCCAAGCGAGCAGTTCCTACGAAAGGCGTAATGGCCCGCTCTCGGACGATTGCATCCGCAATTCGCTTCGCAAATCGTTCTTCACCATAGACGCGCAGAATTCGAGTGAGATCAGCGAATGAATAACTATTAACTACCTCGGCCGCTGAAATTCCTCGCGAATTATCCATCCGCATATCTAGTGGTGCATCTTGCGAATATGCAAAGCCGCGATCTTTATCGTCGAGTTGCATCGATGAAACGCCAAGATCAAAAAGAATTCCTTGAACCCAAGTGATACCAGCCCTTTCGAGCACTTCGGGTAGACGGTCATAGACAGCGTGAACGATGGTGAGGCGATCTGCGAATTCTGATAATCGCGTTGTTGCCAATTTGATCGCTTCGAGATCGCGGTCTAAACCAACCAATCGCACATTGGGGAAGGCCCGCAGTATCGCTTCACTATGACCGCCAAGGCCGAGAGTTGCATCCACACAAATTGCACCATCGCTAGCCAATGCTGGGGCTAATAGTGCAATACAGCGCGCCAACATAACCGGTTCGTGTTTAGCACGCATCGAGCCCCCTTACTCAGTAGTCGGCGGGGCCACGCCTGCGCTCGCAACCGGCACCGGGGAAGTGGCGTCGCTTGAAAGCGCAGGCGAAGGCCCCAACGTCAGAAGAGACCTGGGAACACCTCCTCTGAAATCTCGGCAAAGTTCTGCTCTTGAGAGTTCAAGTAGGCGCTCCAAGCTGCCCGGTCCCAGATTTCGATCCGAGTATTGGCTCCGATCACGACACACTCCCGAGCCAGTCCGGCATAGGAGCGCAATTGCGCTGGAATTGTGATCCGCCCCTGCTTGTCGGGAATTTCATCATGGGCGCCGGCGAACATGACTCGCATATAGTCACGTGCGCCTTTGGCAGTTACCGGTGCTTGACGCATTGCCTCAGTCAGCTCCGCAAATTCAGCGGTGGGAAACCCGTAAAGGCAGTGCTCTTGCCCCTTCGTCACGACCAGCCCAGCGGCAAGCTCGTCACGGAATTTGGCCGGAAGGATCAGTCGCCCCTTCTCGTCGAGGAGAGGTTCATGGGTGCCAAGAAACATCGCCTCGCCCCACTCCGTACCCAGAGCCACCTACCCCAGCGGCTATTTTCCGCCACTTTACCCCACTTCCCTCCCCTGTCAACCACTTAACCCCAATGTCTGGGCGCTCGACCCACATTGCGTCGGATTGGAGAGCTGGCAGCGAACCGCCCACCGGCAAGGAAGACCACGGACGGGACGTCCATGGCAACCGGCTGGATTAGGGCGATAACAAGACCGGCAAGTTAAACGTGGAATCCAATGGCAACAAAGCAGTGCTTGAAGAGTGGATGCGTGCAAACGCTCCAGCGAATACCCAGCTCATCGACGCTACGTTTTGGTCCGGGAGGTTTTCGGTCCGAGAGACGGAGTCTCAATAACCAACCGAAGCGACTCGAGATCCGACTTATGCCTGTGTTATCGGACGTGGTGGCGCCTACACGATCAACACGAAGCGTTGGACGAGTTAACCCTGGTATTCCTTACTGGGCCCATCATTCCTAACGTCGATACCAAGAATGCGGTCGACGACTACTGATCTTCGCGGTGATCCCAGCGTTCTTCTAAACGCTGAATAAGGCTCTGACGGCCTTTCGGTCGGCTCTGCTTTGCCAATTTAGGCGCAGAGGCACGGCTGACCGCGAGGTAAATGCCCGCAAGGGCTAAGGCAAAGCCGATTACCCCGATGAACGTCTCTTTGGCAATCAGCCCACCGAGCAGAGTTCCGATTCCCAGGATGACCATGAAAACAGCAAGGAGCAGGCGGGACCGCATCGGCTTGGCCGCTCCCGCTCCAGTCAGGGTCGAAACCAACTTAGGGTCCTCGGCGCTGAGGGCGCGTTCCATGTCTTCCAGCACTTTCTGTTCATGCTCCGAAAGTGGCATCGCGGCCTCCATCTCTATCTAGTGTCGCCATCCGTTGAGTTCTAAAGGATAGCTTCGTCCTAAGAATACGCGTAAAAAATATCTCCGCGCCACGTGAACGAGAAGTAGCGTCAATCACTCAATGGGTTTAACTAGCCTCGCTGGTCGCAGGGCACCATGGCCGAACCTCGCGCTTGCCTTATCCACGGCGCTCTCCGCCTCTGACCAGCCACGATCTGGGGCGCCGAGAATTAACTGAGTAGCAGCCTCGTCTTTGGTGACAAGTCCTTCGAGACGTACGCCGACAAGGCGAATCCGCACCCGATCCAAATTGAGCCCTTCGTAGAGCGATTTAGCTACCGTATAAATTTCTTGAGTGAGGTTGGTTGCTTCGTTCAAAGTGCGAGAACGCGTTAGCTGAGTGAAATCAGCGAACTTAATCTTGATCGAAATTGTCCGCCCCTTTAAATCGCGGAGACGCAGGCGATGTGCGGATCGTTCTGATAGTCGGAGGATTTCCCGAAGGACTATTTCTGGGTCGTCGATATCTTGAGCAAAAGTCTCTTCACTACCGATACTTTTCTCTGCTTCGTTTGGGATTACTTCTCGCTCATCTCTGCCCCAAGCAAGTTCGTAGAGATGCTTGCCCTGTGCCTTGCCTAACGCCCGTTCGAGGGTATCAACCGGTGTGTGTGCAATATCGGAAACCGTGAGCAGCCCGAGTCGTTTGAGCACCTCCTCAGTTTTTGCGCCAACGCCCCATAGTGCGCTCAATGGTAACGGGTGCAGGAAAGAGATCGTCTGCAGTGTATCGATTACTAGCATTCCATCTGGCTTGCAATGACCTGAGGCGAGTTTGGCAACGAACTTGGTCGTAGCCAGACCAACTGAACACGTTATCCGTTGCTCATCCGCCACGCGATCACGAATTCGTTTGGCGATTTCAATCGGCGATCCAAGCAACTTGCGAGAGCCTCTAACATCTAGAAATGCCTCGTCAAGTGAGAGAGGTTCCACGAGTGGCGTAAATGAACTAAAAATTTCCATAACAGCATCGGATACTTCGGCATAGCGTTCATGCTCTGGTTCGAGGAAGACCGCCTTAGGTACTAGCCGACGAGCCATCGACACTGGCATCGCTGCCTGGATACCAAGTGCGCGAGCTTCGTAACTAGCCGAGAGAACGACCGATCTTGGACCGGCGCCAACGACTACTGGTTTGCCCTTTAACTCTGGTCTGTCGATCATGGAGACCGAGGCATAAAAGGCATCCATATCTACGTGCAGAATCGTCGGATCATCGCGCACCCACTTCACCTCCCACTGCTTAGTTGGCACGGCACACCATTCGCCAACTGCCTGATGAGTCTTCGTGTATCTGGTCGGTATTGGCCATCACTTGCCCCATGCCACCAGCCTCGCACCACCTCAAGAGAACCGCGTGAATTCGATATCTGCGACCACACCAGACGAATTCAACTGGCTCGCCACCCAGGGCAAATACCTCTACCTCGTCTGGATGCCCGACCATTTGACTCTCCTTGAGACTTAGGTGTGCCCAGCCGAGGCTTTCCCTCCCCGGACCGAGCCCACCGTCGGACCTAGGTCGCCGTGGGGTGGCGATCTAGGGGTTGATAGGTACTTCAAGTACTCAAGTTGAGTACTTGGGCTACCACCGACCCCCGGACGGAGCGGGGTAGAAAGTGCGGCAGTAGACCCAATCTTTCGAACAACTGTTCGAATAAACCAACCGTAGAGGCAAGAGATGACATTCCGCAACACCCCTGTTCGGGCGGGCATTTCACCATGCCGAGCGGTGGCTCCGCTCACCCCGAGCGGTGGCTCCGCTCACCCCGAGCGGTGGCTCCGCTCATGTTAACTATCGATTGAGATAGCTATTCAGTCGGGATTCGGTATTCGAAGAGAAGATCTACCGCCCAGAAATCGAACGTTCAAATCTTCCATTCCACAGATCTGAAATAGCAAAAGAAATAACCGATGCCAGTTGTCATTACAATCTGACTTTTTGTCGAGATGACGCTCGCGTAGTAACGCGATAATTAGTTCAGACATCTCGGAAACGGGGAACCTTTCTCATGATTCGTGAGCGGAGCCACCCCTCGAGGTGAGCGGAGCCACCCCTCGAGGTGAGCGGAGCCACCCCTCGAGGTGAGCGGAGCCACCCCTCGAGGTGAGCGGAGCCACC
>Ga0209514_10001074_pt1 | contig 50810 bp, 55 predicted proteins | sample Subgrocontami58m_FD_187452 | JGI IMG/M metagenome (GOLD analysis project Ga0209514, IMG submission 187452) | Subsurface groundwater microbial communities from S. Glens Falls, New York, USA - GMW37 contaminated, 5.8 m (SPAdes) (version 3) | ecosystem: Environmental > Aquatic > Deep subsurface >... | reverse complement strand
TCCAACAGTATGCCATGTTTGATGGAGTTTGCATCGGTGTCTTCTTCGGTATCACCTTCCCCATCCCATATACCGAAAATCCACTAACGAATATTATGCCGATTATAAGTCCTAATATTGCCTTTTTCATCTATTCAAACCCTTTATCTGATACATTGAAAATAATCCCATTTTAAAATCCATTCTATAATTCAAGAGCATCTTTTAGGCATTCATTGATTCTATAAATCCGTCATTGAGTCTTTTATTGTTTGAATCTTTTGAAACTATCAAAGCGGGTCTTAACTTAAACTCTGCCAGTTCTTCTGAAGGCATTGGAACTTTATCTCTTAGATAACTGGCAAAGTCAATCCCTTCCTTTAATTTAATATCTGGAAGCACACTGATTATTTCTTCCAATTTTTGTCTGACTTTCAATGCCTGCATACTTCTCCTCCTCTATCTACTTAAACTCTTCATCCGAAATGCCTGTGTTTAATCTAATCCCTTCTAACTAGGCTGTGTTTATTATATTACCTGTTTCAAAATATGTTGTTTCCTGATACCTCGTCGGGATTATTACCCCACCTGTAGTATTGTAATCCAGAGTTTCTTTTCTGTACATCAATTTACCTGTCTCATCATAAATCTCATTGTAGAGTTCTACCTTGTCTTGAGTATTTACCTTTATCCTCAATTTGCTGTAAAGTTTCTCCTCAGTCACAGGATACGCCTCAAGGATATATACGCCTTTACCTTCATTACTCACTACTTCTACCCTATGTTTCTCCATGAATTCCTTTAAATGATAGAAATAGTCCATCTGACTCGGCGTAGTCTCCACCGTGTAATCTAAAGCACTTAACGTTACAGGTTCTTGCCCAGGTTCTTTTATAGTTGTCTTATCACCATCTGTTATTATAGTTACATCAGGTGAAGTTATCTTCATCTTGTCTGGTGATTTCATTACCATATCACGTATTGTGGTCTTTGAAGGACTATTCCCAACCTGAGATGTGTCAGTAATAGTCGCTGAGATATCTTGAATTTTACTATAGTTATTTTCTAACTTTTTTAAGATGTTATCTGGTGTAGGTTGAACTACTGTTATTCTTATTGTTGAACTTGATTCATGTCCAGTTCCTTCTTGCGCCATTATCGCTGTTGCCTTCAAAGTATGCTCTCCAATCCCTAATATGCCTGTGTCAACAGTGAACTGACACGTTCCTTCTTTTATGTTAGCAGGATTTGCATAAGTGTCATGTAGAACCCCGTCTATTTCTAATCTTATCATCTTCACATTCTGCTTACCAGTTTCATCTGGACCAAATGCAACTACCACTGCAATTATTTCCCCTATATCTATCTCACTACCATCAATAGGTAAGGTAATGGATACCACTGGCGCAGGTTTTGCAGAATAAACCGCCGAAGTAAAACCTATTAGACAAAATACACCCCAAATGACACTTATCAGTCTCACCGTCTTATTATATTTATTTACCATCCTATTTCCCCCCTTCTGCTACATATAGCCCTTATAGTTTTTAAGTCTTCTCTGAAAGAATCTACATCATAATTTAATGAAATCTTCCTGGAACCCAAGACTTCAAGGAAGTCCCATTTATTTACTGAACCGATATTGCCTCGCTTACTGCCATATTCTCCAATGCATCTTGAACTGTTACTGTGCATGTCCCTTTACCTACTGCTGTGAATAAACCATTGCTATCCACTTTCCCCATATTCTCATCACTCGTTATCCATTTAAGCGGCTCTTTCCCATGTGCCTCAAATTGAATTATGTCACCTGGATTCAGTGAGGTCGGATACCCAGGCTTTATCCGCATCTTTATCTTATCTCCTGTCCCTACCCCTTCCCATACTTCTGGCATTACTGTAATCTTCTCTGCCTCTGTTAGTACCATTAATGCTCCACTACCAAAAAATGCTCCCTCCCATCCAAGATCAGGGGTCTTCGGTGGATTTGGGTCAAATAATTCTATCCCTTCCTCCTCCCTCTTGTCTACTAACCTGAAATAGGTTATGCCTCCTTTATTGATATATCTTGGCTCTATCTTGATTGTCTTATGCCAATAACCTACTTCCATCTCTCCAGTATACTGCTCTCCTATGTACTCACTCGGTGAAAAGAATCCGTTCCCTGTGTAACTCCCTCCGTATATCTTAACTGCAAATTCACTACCACCTGCCCATTTGTCTATTATCTTATTTGAAAGATATAACCCTAAAGAACTAGATACTACTTGGAAAACTGATGTGTTAAATCCAAATATACCTCGCCTCAGATTTGCCCTATATGTGTAGGGGTCACCTCCATACCTTGAATATAAATGCCCTACCTGTCCTATATCCGGCCAAAGAAATACTGCCAGCCCACTGGTTCGGGCTGAATTATATGCCTCATGCAATGACGTGTAACTATATCCTACTGTATCTTTTCCCCATGTTTGCCCTACTGTAACTAATCCTTCGGACCTCCTTAATCTATACATCATCCCATCTTCTCCACTCGCGTATACATATGGACTGTTATATGCCATCCCAAGTATTCTTACCGGTGTTGTTAAAACAAACTCAAGCCTTTTGTCCCCAGTCGGTACTATTATTTCTTCTCTATTAAATGATGATGCCCATTTGTATTTACCATCAAATACTAACCCTCTAGGACTAAAGTTCGGAACTCCTAAACCTATACCCTCCACAACCTCACCTAATTGATTTAATCTATTAATCTTATTCGTTTGGCTTGAACTATACCATAAATTATTTCCATCCCACTCTAACCCGTCTGGCATATCTAAGGCTGTCCAATACCAGTTTGTCCCATCTACCTTCTCTGGCTCTCCATAAGGGTTATACTTCCTGAGCCTCCTATCATCAAAACTTATCCATATGGAGCCACCATCTCTTGTTACACCTAATGCCCTTGAGGTTATAGGATTTCCTTCTTCATTAACTAATTTTATTTCCTGGACTATTGCTGCAATACTATCAACAAATGAGGTCGGACCATCTATACACCAAAGCTTAGATACTCCACTCCCATCTTTAACCACACCATATAGATAAAATGTCTTCTCGCTTACCTCTACTATGTCTGACTTGAGCCCTGCTGGGTTTGTCGCCTCAACTACTATAGAATGTGTTATCTCTTGTAACGGGAAATTTACTTCTACCTCAAACTCTGCTACCGGACTTTCTGGGTCAGTTACACGCCATGAATCTGATGGTTGTAATAACGACTTTTGTGCTTCATCTTGAAGTAATGTCAATCCACCTCCATCTTTTACCCATTGTACTTCAGTCCGTCCTGCTTTCCTGTATCCTATATTAATATATGTATCTGCTGGTAGATATTCTTTCCGGCATAACCCATGAACCTTTATTCTGCCATCTTGAGGCACTTCAAAATAATCTGGGTATTGCCCTGTTCGCCAGAGAACCCTGTTTTGGATATCCTTTACTTCAGTTAATTCTATCACTGGCTTGGTATCATCTACCGCCTTTAGTATCTCTTTCCATTTCTCTGGTAAGACTGTATGCTTATATTCATAGAGATTAACAATGTTAGGAACTAATATTTTTCCTTTATAATTCGGTAAAATAGATTCGGGTTGATAATCAGCAGGTATTTCTGAAGGTATGTTCCCTCTTGATGCCAATGCACTATGAAGTTCTATAAAAGCATCTGTATCAAATAGAATAGGAACTAAGGGAAGTGCCCTGATCGCTCCACCTATACAATAATATCTCATTAGGCTTGGAATGGAACTGTTAAGATTAGCAATAAATTCACTTGTTGGGTTTAACTCATATATCATCTCAGGTTTTCTATTGACATCAAGGTTGTCAAATAACCTATAAAGTACTATTCGCCAAATTATCTTCCAGCCAAATGGGTCTGTTACTGAGTCTGAGAAGGTATGCTCTGCAACAGTAGCCACTATTGCTCCCTTGTGTGGAGTGCCAAGTGTAGTCAACTGCCTCACATTAGCACCTTGGGTCTTATTGATATAATACCTACTCACTACACCACCAAGACTATGCCCAACAAGATTGCCTTTGGAGGTTTGGTATTTATCAAGAATGCCACTGCCAGGGGAGGAAGGCGAGATGTAGGGTTGTCCAATAAAATCCCTTAAAACAAGTCTATCAGAACGTACTGATTCACTTATCCGCTCATCTGGATGCTGTAATCCAGTATTATTCTTTCCTTCATAACTGTTCCATTCCACTGCATCAAATGTATTGTATCCGTAGTTGAAGGGTTCAAGATAGGGGAATTTAGCCCTATCTTCTTCAAAAGTATAATATTCATCAAAATATGGCCGAAGATATCCAGCTGTCCCAAAATAGAATATTACTTTTTCAGTTTCAAGGTCCATCATAAATCCCCATGCCTCTGGACTTGAATTCATTCCATGAATGAATACTACCGGGATTGGGCGATATGCCTTCTCATCATTCCACATTGGTAGAATTGCACCATATCCTATCCCGTATAATAAAATCACAAAGATTATACTTAAGATTACATACCTATTGCTTTTCATAAGATTTATTCTCCTCTTTAACCCTAACCTCTGCTATAAATCCTCTATCCCCCAGGATTTTCTTGCCATCTGACGACCATCTTGGTGGAGAATTAATCGGTGGTTTCAATTTTTTCCTTTCATTACCATCAGGGCTAATAATATACCATCCTCCTGGACGACCATAGTAATAGTAAAGTATCCATTTCCCATCTGGGCTCCACGCTGGATTTGCACCCCCTTCTAGTAACAACCTCTTCCCTGTCCCATCTGCATTGATTATGTATATCATGTACTTCCTTAATTCTTGATACACAATCTGTTTTCCATCAGGTGACCATGAACCATTCTCGCCTTCTATTAGAAACTTATCAGAAGAACCATTGGCATTCACTATATATAATCCAGGCCTTAGTCCCTTTGCTACCATTTGAGCAATTCTTTCATCCATCAAACTATGTGGTAGAAATGAATATAATATTTGTTTCCCATCTGGCGACCATGTGGCATGGGAACAATATCCACCTTCTTTATGCACTATCATTTTAAAATCACTACCATCTGGATTGATTGTTTCAAGTACCCCACTTGAAAGGAGTATCTTCTCATTTGCTCCTGACCAATCCATGTATTTTATTCCTGGCGCTGCACCTTTAAATGGGACTTTGAACAATACCTTCTCTTCCTTGGTATTAGGGTCTCGGACTACTATAAATCCCTCATCATTCTTTTTGTAATCATCATATACACCACCACCTCCAGGAAAAGGGTCTGGCTCATACTTTATCCAGTGGTCAATCCTGCGATAAAAGGCTATCTTCCCATCAGGTGTCCAGCAATATGCCCCATCTCCTACATTTTGCATCGGGGTTTTCTTCGGTATTACCTTCCCCATCCCATGCGCTGAAAATCCACTCAAAGATATTATACCGATTATAAGCCACAATATTACTTTTTTCATTTATTTAAGTTCTTTATTTATTTTCCATATATGACCTGCCCATTTTTAGCATATTGCGAAATAGGAGAAATCCCATTTTTAAAATCTTCTGGGGACATGGTAATTATATCAAGAGGGATTAGAAATTTTTCCATTAATTTCCAATCTATATCTCCTAATAACTTTGCTCTCCTAAATATACCTTTGCCACTGAAATCTTTTGAAATTATCACTACATCTATATCACTATCTTTTCCATAATTCCCTCTTGCGTAAGAACCAAATAAAATAATCTTGTCTATTCTAATGCCTCTTTCTTCTAACAACTCTTTTATGTATGTTATTATTTCTTCAATCTTTCTTTTAACCATTTAAGTATCTCCTTGGTGTTTTTAAGAATATTCGTTACTCTTCGTCTGTTGTATTCTTTTAATAGTATGCTCAATTCTTCAGGATATCGGGTGGGTATACTTACACGATTCAACTCGATGATAAATTCCTTTAAATTATCCGGAAGTAATAGGTCTATTTTCTTGATTAAGTAAATAAGATTGTGAATTTTTGGCGGAATATCATTTAATATATCAGTATATAGTCCCTTCAATGCTTTTTCAATAGATAGATGGCACATAAAAATTGTATAAATATACCTGCCCATCTTGAACATTGCTTTTGCTGTTTCCAAATCATATTCAGATTGCTTAAACCATTCTTTAGGAGGTTTTATTTTCCTGCTCACTTTTCCACCATCCTCTCTCTAATCAAATCCTTTCTTCTTCTTTACCACCAGATTCAACGTCTTAATGCCTGATATTACCCAGTCTGTGGGTTCGCTAACCTTTAATTCATCTCTCATCTCTACCTTGACCGACGTCCCGGTAGAATTCCTCATAATATCTATCATGGATTGGGGTAGAGAAGAAAGTTTTTCACCAAGGATATCCACCCTATTTTTAGGCAGAGATGCGACTACGACTAAGTCATTATTCTTCTCTTCCTCTTCCATCAATCTTATCAACTGATTCAGATTATGGGCAGGATATTCACCCGTCTCCCAGAATAAAAACCTCACAGGCCTGGATGGGGGAAGCCCTAACATCGCCTCTAAATTCATCAATTCACCACCGCCGCATGCCCCAAGCATAACGATACCTTGAGGCAAATCATCTGGTAACTTTATTGTGACCTCTTTATTCAGAACCTCTCCGCTGAAAGCCTTTAAGGTTATGCCTAATATCACCTCATCCCCTGGCTCTACCTCTATCTTTTTCAGATATACATCTTCAATTCTAACTGTCTTACGCTCATCCTGAATCTCAATCTCCCATTGGACTTTCTGAAATTTAACTTTGCCAAACTGGTTATCCATCAGTAAATGGATTGGTCTTGTAAAGCCTCCAAATGATATAAATTCAGATAGGTTAGAAGAATTATAGAACAGGTTTTCTAACCTTATAGGCTCCCTATCCTCTAAAAATATCTCCTGGGTTGCCTTTACAGTATTCTCTCCCATGAGTTTAGATACCCCCATTACAGCACTCGTCACAGCCCATTCCATAAGCATAGGGGTAAATACCTTGGAGTCTAATACCTCTACATTGTAAGTCCTCATGTAACCTGAATCTTTATCTCTTATCATGATACTTGCAGGGACCAATTTCGGGAATTCATTCAACGAACCTGCGATACCAGAAACCCTATCCTGATTGATTCTTCCAACCATCTCAAGTGAAGATGCGAGTTTAAATGATATCTCATGGCTCGGCATTATCGTATGGACGTAAGCGGATGTCAAGGGAAAATCTGACCTGCCCATCCACAGGAATGGATGGCCAAATGCCAATATATTATCACCATCCCTGTAAGTCACTGTGCCGATAGCAGAGATATCCATATCTCCCCTCATCAACTGTACCCCAACTGCTGAACCAGGCAGGACAGAAGTCTCTACCTTTTCACGAACGCTCCCGCCACCTGCCATTGGGATAATATTGTATTGTTTAAAACTATTCTTCATTTGTTCTAATATACTGTTATCAAAACCATTCACCATCAATATAGTTCCTAAGGGCACTATTGGCAGATTATGGCTTAATTTAGAAGGTGACCCACTTCCTGAGTCCATCTCTGTATTCGCACCCTCAAGATGAGATACATTAGATAGCCTTAACATATCCTCTATAGGGGTTATGCCACAGATAGGCTCTTTAGAGAATCCCCATGCATAGGACAGTGCACCTATGAGCCTGCCATTTATGTAAATGGGGCTGCCACTCATGCCTGCAATGACGCCTGTCTTATCTAATGGCCCGCCACTCAAGCGGGCAAGTATCAAATCCCCGCCACCAGGTAAGACCTTCTCTAAGATGCCGAGTATCTGGACATTAAATTCCTCAATCTTTACACCCTGGAATACTGTCTTGCCAATCCCTTCCATCCCGGCTTGGACCTCAAGTTTAGGCATAATCTCATCCATTGATGCAGCATTGCCTATACTGTGGAAGATTAGGGTCAATGCAGTAAAACATGCCAAAAGGAGGCATATTTGTCTTTCAGCGGCATCTTTCCTCATATCTTCGCTTCCCTCAAACACCTGGCAGCGTCTTCAGGTGTAGTCGGGTTGATATAAAATCCTGAGCCCCATTCAAATCCTGCTACATGAAATAGTATCGGCATTATCTCTATATGCCAGTGGTAGTCATCCCTTTCCCTTTCTTCTACAGGAGAGGTATGTATTATGAAATTGTATGAGGTGTCCCTCAATGTATTCTTTATCCTCAAGAGAACCTCTCTTAATATCCTTGCCAGATCTATAACCTGGTCCTTATTGATATGGCTAAAATCCGCGCAATGTTCCTTTGGTATAATCCATGTTTCAAATGGAAACCTTGAGGCAAATGGTGTAAATGAGACAAAACCCCTGTTCTCAGTAACGAGCCTCTCTGTCTCCTGGAGTTCCTGACTTATCATGTCACAGAATACACACCTTTCACGGTACTCAAAATAGTTTTCAGACCCTTTCAGTTCCTCATTTACTATGATAGGGACTGCAGGGAGTGCTATTAACTGGGAATGTGGATGTTCTAATGATGCACCTGCACTCTCTCCGTAATTCCTGAATATCAATATGTATTTAAACCGCTTGTCCCCTCTCAAATCTATACTCCTGTCCCGGTATGCCCAGATTACCTTTTCCACATCGCTATCAGAAAGGTCAGCAAGGGACTTTTCATGGTCAGGGGTTTCTATAATGACCTCATGCGCACCTATCCCATTCATCACATCATATAAACCCACTCCCATCCTGTTCAGTTCTCCTTCAATCCTCAATGCAGGAAATTTATTTGGCACAACCCTCGTAGACCACCCGGGTGTATTGGGCTTGGTCCCGCCCACCCTGTGGGCATATATCTCAGTCGGGGTCTTGTCCTCATTGCCATAACAGAATGGACATTTATCCCCTCCTCCTTTACTCACATGCGGCTCTACATCAAAATCTGCCGGATGCCTCCCTTCTTCTACAGCAATGATTACCCATCTACCATTTATAGTATCCTTCCTTAGTTCAGGCATTTTCGTTAACCTCCCTTAGATATCTGGCAGCATCTTCTGGTGGAGTGGGATTTATATGAAACCCTGTCCCCCATTCAAACCCTGCTACCTTGGTCAGCCTTGGCATTATCTCTATATGCCAGTGATAATCCTGCTCTATCGTCCTCCAGTATCCTGCCTTTGGAATTCTAAAAGGTGCTGTATGTATAACATAATTATAAGGAGGGTCACCTAATGCCCTCTTTAATTTGCGCATAATTGTTCTAAGCACCTTTGCAAGATATTCAATCTGGGGCTTCTTTATGTTAGAGAAATCACAAGAATGGTCTTTAGGAAGTATCCATACCTCAAAAGGAAACCTTGAGGCAAACGGTGTAACTGCTACAAATCCATCAAGGTCCATGACTAACCTGTCTTGAGAATCTATCTCTTGTTTTATTAGGTCGCAAAATATACACCGCTCTTTGTAATCAAAATATCTCCTGGCCCCTAACAATTCCTCTTTAACTAATTTTGGATTCACAGGGGTTGCGATAAGTTGAGAATGGGAATGTCTTATAGAGCTTGCACCTGCAAGTGCGCCATAATTCTTAAACACTAAGACATATTTGAATCTGCGGTCCTTACGGAGGTCATTTATTCTTTCTATATAGGCAAAAATAACCTTATTTATCTGGGACTCGTCTAAGTCCGCAATGCCTGACATGTGTTTGGGCGTTTCTATTATTACCTCATGTGCCCCTACACCATTCATCATGTCATACATCCCGGACCCCTTTCTACCCAAATCCCCTTCTATCCTGAGGACAGGGTGAATACTCGGTACAACCCGCACCTGCCATCCACGTGTATCAGGCTTACGCACACCCGGGTTACTGATAGTATATATTTCATGAGGTGTCATCCCCTCATTCCCCTCGCAGAAAGGACACTGTCCCTCCATTAGCGGTTCACTATTCTTAGAAAAATCATTTGGGCGTTTTGCCCGCTCTGTAGAGATAATCACCCATCTACCAACTACTGGGTCCTTCCTTAACTCTGGCATATATCCTCCATTATTGAATTAGACTCTTCGCTACACTCAGAGTGACATTTCTTTTTGTCATTCTGAGGCGCAGCCGAAGAATCTCATCTTTGAAATTCCTATACCTTCTGCAAAAGATACTCACTCGGGTTTATCACACCCAGGACATTCTTCTTTTCATCCTGGACAACTATCAGTCCGGCAGGCTGTTGTTTTGCCTTATTCAGTGCATCCTTTAAAAGTTCATAGGGTGTTACGATTGTAACTGCCCTCTTCATTACCTCTTCCACACGCATTCCTAACTTATCAAAGACAGGTTGAACTCCTTTAGGATAAAGAGCCGCGAGACTGCTCACCTTGTTTTTAATATACCTGTAAAATACACTCGTCAATATCCTGTTGTAACTAATCGCTATCGGATAGAATGGCTTGCCTTCTATGAAATTCAAATGGCTTGACAGGGCAGTCTGACCTGTCTCTTCATCTATGGTTAAGAAGTAACGCAGGCTGCTATCAGGTATGTTATTTTCTTCTTCCTCAGGTATAGCTGCCAGATAAGCCATCTGATATGCCTCATCTATTGAGGTATCTAACTCGCTGTAATTTTTGCCAATATAATCTGCCAACTCATCATCCTGGTCTCTGAAGATTGTAGAATATTTCTCTAAAGTATCTATGGCGTCACTCAAAAATATCCCTAAAGCCACATCCTCTGTGTACAATAAGCCAGCTACTACAAGAGCAGCATCATCAGATTGCCCAGGCCCGATTTTGTGGCGTATATATAGATACCGGACCTCACCTTTTCTAAATTTGTCTAAATCAGCCTCATCAATAATTAATCCCTTATTTTTGTAAAGGTAGAGTTTGTCCTTATGTTCCTGGTGTGCCAATATCTCTCCATCCAGACCCATCTGCTCCATAACAGTTGTATTTACTAAATAACACTTTCCATATCCAATCCTGACATTATATCTCTTCTCAGCCTCCTGCCTTATGAAGCTATCATCCCTCAAGCCGCCTAAATACATCCCTTTTAAAATATCTCCTGGCACAACAGTTCTGTCTTTAAAATGAGGTATACCCAAAAATGGAGTCCCATGCCCGTTTACAAGATTGTTTCGGACCTTGCCATTTATAATATCTCTAACAAATCCTACTATATCATCTATCAATACCTGCCTCTTCTTCCTCACTACATCAGGTTCCATTCCAACAGCCTCTACAATATCATCTATTGTAGTATTTACGTACCGGTATTTACGAAAACCACCCGCGCCATTATGTGCCCTGCCTTCAATAGACTGAACGAATAATAGTTCTTCTATATCTGGTGTAGTATGAAGATGCTCCTGCCTCTTTAGATGTTTGAAATCCTCACGGATCAATTCCGGAGGCGCTATCCCCTTTAACATATCATTCCTCCCCTAGTATGGCACCAATACCCATTCTATGTCCCATGGCAAACTGGTATGAAGAGACCCTTCTTCCTCCTTCAATCTGAAGTTCCTTCAGGAGGATATTGCCACTCGCGGTCTGGACCGTTATACCATCTTTATTTATACCTGTGACTGTCCCTGGCTTAAAATCAGAGCCCTTTTTAGGATTAGTTTCAAGCGATGTCTGCCAGACCTTTAATAGTTTTTTTATGCCATTCTCCTCTATGGACGTGAAAGCACATGGATAAGGCGTCATACCCCTTACCTGATTGTGGATATGGTATGCACTCTTATTCCAATTTATAAGGCCATCTATCTTTTTTAACTTAGGGGCATAAGATGACTTTAGTTCATCCTGGGCCGTAAAACTAACCTCACCTTTTTCTATCCTGTTGAGCGTATCAAGTAATAGTTCTGCGCCCATCCAGGATAGCCTCGCTTCCAACTCTACAGCCGTTTCATCCTGACCTATATTTACTTCTAAAGACGATAAAATATCACCTGCATCCAATTTCTCTATCATCTTTATTACAGTAACACCCGTCTTATTCTCTCCATTGATTATCACCCGGTTTATAGGGGCAGCACCCCTGTATTTGGGCAGAAGAGACCCATGGAGGTTTATTGAATAGAGCTCAGGTATAGTTAGTATTTCAGAACTTAAAATTTTTCCATATGACACTACCACAAATACATCAGAATCTTTAGACCTTAGCAGATTAAGTGTCTCTTTATCATTTAGCTTTGCATGGCTTTCGCCTAGAATATCTTCAGGTTGTTCTACATTTAATCCCAAAGAAAGAGCCTTTTCTTTTACCGGAGTAAAGCGAACCTTTAATCCTCTGCCACTTCTCTTGTCAGGCTGGGTCACTACAGTCTCTATTTTATGGGGGGAATGGTATAGCTCGGTCAGGCTCGGCACAGCAAACCCTGAAGTCCCAAAAAAGATTATCTTCATTCCGTTAGTGAAGACTTTTATCCTTTAAGTTCTGCAAGAACCTTCCTCTTCTGAAAGAATGGCAATCTATCAATAAATAATATACCGTCCAGATGGTCTATCTCATGCTGGATTATCCTCGCCATTATGCCATTAACATCTAATCTGATTTCTTTGCCTTCTATATCCAGCCCTTCAATCCTCAAGGCATGTGCCCTCCGAAGTTCCCTCGTCAAGCCAGGTACGCTCAAGCACCCCTCCTGACCAATGACCTTACCCCCAACATGCACAATCCTTGGATTTATGATGACAAGTTCATTACCCTTCTTCTGGGTATCATTTAATATGATTATCCTGCGGTCTGCCCCAACCTGTGTTGCAGCGAGGCCAATCCCATTGTTAGAATACATAGTCTCAATCATATCCGAAATCAATGCACTGTCAGATTCTGTCAGACTTGTCACTGGATTTGCCTTCTGCCGCAATTTAGGTTCTGGGAATTTGAGTATATTAAGAACTGACATAATTTGTAATATTACCACATTCTATTTAAAAAAGCAAGAAAAAATTTGACTTTTTTAGATATATATGATATATTATTTTTAGGAGTGATAAGCAATCGTCAGACTCTAAGTGCTTTTGCTCTTAATATTTATCATTTAAGGAGGTGACTTAATGTATTTAAGTTACTGGGGATTGAGTGAGAAACCATTTGAAAATACCTCAGACCCCCGCTTTCTATATAATTCAAACCAACATTATCAAGCCTTTGCCAAATTGATGTACGTCATAACAGAGAGAAAAGGGGCAGGGATGCTTACAGGGTCATTTGGATGTGGAAAGACAGTGATAGGGAGGGCAATCTTAAAGGAATTAGACAAGAATAATTACCGCAGTGCCTATGTAACCAATCCTCAACTTACAGAGATGGAACTCTTGAAAGTCATAGCATACCATTTAGGTATCATTAGCATAGAACCATTCAAATCTAACATCTTAAAAGCCATTGAAGAACTCCTGATGAATACCCACAGGGATGGAAAACATACTGTGGTATTTATAGACGAGGCGCATGTGATAGATGATTTGAAGGTCTTTGAAGAACTGCGTATGCTATTGAATCTACAGGCGGATTACAATTTTCTGCTTACACTAATCCTCATTGGACAGCCAGAATTATTGCAAAAGATAGAGAATATAAAACAATTGGACCAGAGGATTGCTATGAAATGCCAGTTGACCAGCCTGAGCAAGGAAGATACAAGTGAATATATAATTCACAGGTTAAATATAGTATCACGCCGTGAGCCCATTTTCACACCTGAGGCAGTGGACTTTATATACCAGCAGTCTGCTGGTATCCCGAGGCGGATAAACTACATCTGTGACACCAGTCTATTCACAGGATACATAAAGAAATCAACCCTTATAGGGACTGAGATAGTAAAAGAAGCTATAGAAGGTTCTGGCATCGTCCCACCTGAAGAAATCGCTGGAGTGCCAAAAAAGTCCCCTGGAGCAATCCAGCCAGAGAAAGCCCCTCCCCCTCCGCACGTTGAATTAATAGAGAAATCAAAAGAATTCTATGACCTTATGTTACTCCTGTTAGAAAATATATTTAACCGTATAGAAAGGGGAGAAGATATAGACCTGAATTCTATCCTGTCTACTATAAAAAGGGTGATAGATGATTTAAAAACAAGTGATACACTCATAGCCCTGACCAATAGGACAGACAACTACAATTATCTGTATAGCCATTCAGTGAATGGATGTATATTGGCAATCAAGATAGGCATAGGTTTGGGATATGAGATGCCCAAACTTATAGACTTAGGCGTAAGTGCCCTGTTACGCGATGTGGGGATGGTAGATGTCTCAAGTCTTGTAAAACAGATTAGAAGGCTTACTGAGGAGGAATATTCCAGGGTAAAAAAGCATGTGGTTCAGAGTGCTATCATCTTAGATGAGATAAAAGGTATAGAAAAGCATATATTGGATGCTATCCGACAGCATCATGAACGGATAGATGGAAAAGGGTATCCTGCTGGGTTATCAAATGGAGACATAAGTGAGGATGCACGTATTATAGGAATTGTAGATACATATGAGGCATTGGTTCACCCAAGGTCATATAGAGACAAGATAACCCCGGACAATGCCATGAAGACGATTACTAATCTGAGTGGCGTATCATTTGACCCCTATATAATAAAGGTGTTTATCAATGAATTATCTTTCTATCCTGTAAATAGTTACGTCCAGTTATCAACTGACGAGATAGGGCTCGTTACCAACATCCATAAAGGCTCACCCACAACTCCTGTGGTAAAAGTCCTGTTCAGCCAATCTGGACAACCCATCAAAGACGATAGGGTAATTGACCTGAAGAAAGACCCTGGCATATTTGTCAAAAAGATATTATGGGAAGAAGAAATCCCTGCTGTGGCAACATAGTAACAACAATGTCATTCTGAGCAGAGCGAAGAATCTAATTAAGGAAGACGCAAACAATGCAAAAATATGAGATGAACCTCTATGACTACTGGAGGATTATCAGGAAGAGAAAGATGGCCATCTTAGGCTCTATCTTTATCGTAATCCTTTCTACTTACATATACACAAGAGGACAGGTCCCGAACTATGAGACAAGGTCACGTGTCCGGTTCCAGCAGCACAGGACTGTAAGTTCTCTCCTTATAACAGAACTCATCCTCTATCAGCCTGGTGACATCATGTCAAGCCAGGCACAGGTGGCATCAAGTTCCAGTGTCATTGAGAAAGCAGCCAGGCTTCTCGGTAAAGTCACTGACTCAACTTCCGTTACAGAGTTGCAGCAGATTGTATCTGATATTCAGTCAAAGGTCAAGGCAGAGCGTCTTGAGAACACGGATATTATTGAAATCACTGCAACTTCGCATCTGCCTGAAGAGGCGATGGCGATAGCCAATGCAGTAGCAGATGCCTATCGTGAGCATAATAGAGACGAGAATCAGGAACAGATGTCACAGGTAATAAACTTTGTCAGTCCCCAGTTAGAGGTTGTGGAGAAGAGGCTCTCTATATCTACAGACAAAATAAAGGAATTTGAAGAAAATAATGCCCCTTTAATCTCAGAGTATACCAGATTGGAAAAGGAATTGCCTGACCTGAAATTGAAACTCTCCGGGCTACTCAAGAAATATACAGAAAAACACCCAGATGTAATAGTTCTACAAGAAGAGATTAATAGGATGGATTCTGCCATAAGGAACCTTCCAGCATTGAACTTAGAGCGAGAGAAACTGACCCGTGCTGTTGCAGAAGACAAGGAATTATACGGGACCCTCAAGAAGAAACTTGACGAAGCCCTACTTGCAAAGAGTGAAAAGGTAGGAGATGTTAGTGTAACAGACTATGCATCATTACCCACCATTCCAAAGGGTCCAAGTAAGGTCATGAATATCATTGTGGCTATAACCATAGGGACGATGTTTGGTTTTGTAGGGGCATTTATAAGTGAACAGTTAGACACCTCTATAGGGACGATAGAAGATGTAGAGGCATTCCTGGAACTTCCCGTATTGGGGGTTATACCTCACATAGCAATAACGTCAGAAAAGAAGATGTTCTTGCTATTCAAGAAAAAGAAAGGAGAATCCGAAAGGATACTTGAATTACAAGAGAGGCTCGTTACACAGATTGACCCTAAGTCCACAATTGCTGAGGCATACAGGACATTGAGGACAAATATTCAGTTTATAGCGTTAGAGGGACATAAGAAGGTAATCCTATTCACGAGCGCAGGTCCATTAGAAGGTAAATCCATAACCTCAGCTAACTATGCTGTAACTATGAGTCAGATGGGTCACAATACACTACTTATAGACGCTGATTTAAGAAGGCCTGTTATCCACAGGATATTCGGCGTAGAGAGAGAGCCTGGCCTTTCTAATATTCTGCTCGGCACAGTTAAGCCGGATGAGGCTATAAAGTCACTCGCTGACATATTATCAGGCACACTTTTGAAAAAAGAGAAGGTCTCTGATATACGCGGGTTAGACAAACTCAATATCATTACCGCTGGGGCACTTCCACCTAACCCTGCAGAGATGCTTTCATCCAAGAGAATGGAAGACTTACTACAGCAATTTAAAGAGAGGTTTGATACAGTAATATTTGACTGTACCCCTGTCCTGCCAGTGACAGACGCTGCTTTATTAGGCTCAAAAGTTGATGGCGTTATACTTGTCTATCAGGTAGGAAAGACTGCGAGGGGTGCATTGCGCCGTGCAAAGATGCAGTTAGATAGTGTCAAGGCAAATATATTAGGTGTCACCCTGAATGACATAGGGCGCAGAGAAATAGAAGAAGGCTCAAGCTATTACTATTATTACAGATACTATTCTGAGAAGTAATGACAATCATGGATGGATTAACTAAAGCGGTTTTGTTAAAAGAATCTCTACAAAAAGGAAATACTATTTCAGTAAAGATTTCTGGAAAAAGTATGGAACCATTTATCCCTGAAGGTTCATCTCTTACGGTAAAGGCTGTGCATATAGATACTGTGAAGTCAGGTGATATTATATTATTTATAAATAAAGACATGGTAATTGCCCATAGGCTTTTTAAAAAAATTAAGAAAGACGGCAGCGTCTTCCTTAAGGTTAAAGCAGATGCATCTGCCATCTTTGATTCATTGGTCCACCCTGATAACCTGATAGGAAAGGTTGTCTCCATCAGAAAGGGTGAAAGACATCTTTATCTTGACAATCCCGTAATGTCCCTTTTTGGTTTTTTTGTTTCATACATCACCTTGTTCACTGGTTATCTTAATGTCATTGCGAGGCGTAGCCGAAGCAATCTGACACGAGTGTCATTACGAGCAGGGACTGTCCTGGGGATTGGCTCATTTACGGGACGAAGTCCGTAGAATGTGCCTGTCCCTCTATGCGAAGCAATCAATACGTATGCCCAAAAAGATAAACTGTTCCATCGCTGGTATCCCTTTTTCCATATATTCTGACAGCAATGAGCCGATTCAGTGGTTAGAGGAAAATCTCCATGCATTTATTTCAAAAAGTCACCCTATTCTAAAATTCTATCTTCAACATAAAAAGGGCATACACCGTTTATCTCAATTGCCAGAAGTAAAATGGGAAAAGGATTCATTTGAAATTAGACTAAATGGTTTTTGTATAAATGGTAATATACCAGCAGGTAAAGTTCATGTCCAGACCAGACATAGATGGGCAGTGGGAGAATTATTAAGAACGTTCTTTTCTATCTATTTGATTAAAAGAGAAGGTTTTCTCTTACATGCTTCCTGTATAATGCACAAAGGCGGTGCTTATGTATTCTCAGGACCTTCTCAAAGCGGAAAGACTACCATAGCACGATTAGCCTCAGGGCGCCCGGTTCTTACAGACGAATCCATAGCCATTGTCAGGCGTTCGGGGACTTATCGTGCTTTTGCAACTCCATTTTATGGTGAATTTGGGATGATAAACAAGAATATCAATGGAAAAATCAAGGCACTATTTTTTATAGAGAAATCCAACCGGTTTTCCCATGAGAGGCTTACGAGCCTGAATGCCCATTTAGAACTATTTAAAAATATAATCTTGCGAGGAAGGAATATCATGCTAATAAAAGATTTGTTCAATACATTCTCTAAATTTACTAATACAGTTCCCTGCTTTAAATTATCTTTTAGAAATGGACATGGAATCTGGGGGTATTTAGATGAAAACATTACTCCAATCTTATCCTAAAAGGTCCGAAAATGTCGCATGGAGGACTATTGTGGACAAGGCATTGCTCGTGAACCCAAAGGATAGTTTCATCTATCCATTAAATACAGTAGCAACCAGGATATGGGAACTTATGGATGGCAAGACTTCCTCAGAGGATATAATAAAGAGACTCAGTGAGGAATTTGAATATGAGGAGTCTGCCATTCAAAAAGACACACTGGAATTCTTAGAAGAGTTACAAAAAGCCAATTTAATATATTTTGAATAGGACGTCATAAAAGTTCCTAACTTGATAACACAGATGTCACCCTGAGCAAAGCGAAGGGTCTATGCGAGATTCTTCGGCTTCGTCTCAGAATGACATTGAGGAGTAAGGCAATGAATTCTGTAGAAGAATCTCTGAACATTATCCACCGTAATGCAGAAGAAAAACTTATCCCCTTAAATGTTACAATAGAGCTCACCAATCATTGTAATCTAAAATGTATCCACTGTTACCGCATTGAAGATAGAACCAGAGAAGAATTAACTACTATTGAGATTATAAAGTTACTTGACCAATTGCGGGAAGAAGGGACACTCTTCCTTACATTTACAGGTGGAGAGATATTTACCAGAGAAGACATCTTTGATATCCTTTTCTATGCAAAGGAAAATCAGTTTGCTTTTTATTTATTTACCAATGGCACGCTTCTTACACCTGAAAAGGCTGAAAAGATTGCAGAGGTTTCTCCACTCCGGGTTGAATTTAGCCTATATGGTGCCTCCCCTGAAACCTATGAAAGGGTAACTGAGGTTCCTGGGTCTTTTAAGAATATAATTAAAGGGATAGAACTCCTTAAGGCAAATGGAGTGAAGGTATATCTTAAATCACCATTAATGAATGTCAATTTCCCTGAATATAAAAAACTCATTGCCTTTGTAAAAAATTTGGGAATGGAGATTGCTTTTGACCCGCAAATCACTCCAAGAAATAACGGCTCAACAGAACCGCTTAATCTTAGACTTGATGAAGAAAACCTGCTCTCATATTTTGAAGACGACTATCCCCAAAAGTGGGAGTATCAAAAATTCCCATCCAGGGAAGAATCCTTGAACCGTGAGCTCTGTGCTGCATGCAAAAAAACATGCACCATATCATCCTATGGGGATGTATATCCATGCCTTCAGTTTGTTCTACCTATAGGTAATATTTGCCAAAACACCTTCTCAAGTATCTGGCATTCCAATTCATCGTTTCTTGAAAGATTCAGGTCTCTCAAGACCTATCATGACATGCCTGAGTGCAGAAACTGTGAAGACATACCCTATTGCAGGAGGTGCCATGGGCTTGCCTATTTAGGCTCTAAGGACTGGACAGGGTGTGATGAATTTTCAAAGAGAATGGCAAAGATAATAAGAACCGTAAATACAAGGGCAAGGGACTGTCCCAGATTTACCGACTGAACAAAGCAAAGTGGTAGAATCGGGACTGTCCCAAAAACTGAAAATGGGAGGTGAATAGTCATGGAAAAGAAAAAAAAGCCTTATGAAAAGCCAGAGTTAAAAGGCAAGATAGCATTTGAAGCCTCTGGGGTAATCTGTTGTAAATTAACAAATGCAACATGTTCCAATGCGGGCAGGGATAGTCTAGGTAAAGGAACCAGAACAACAAATACCTCCTGATGGATAATACCTACTATAATACATTAGCCCATAATATCTACCAATTAAAAGAGGCAGGAGAAGTCATCAGGGCATTGCAAGGTTCGGGTATCCCTGTAATTGTCTTAAAAGGTGCTGCTTTATTGGAGACAGTCCATCCTGACCCCGGGACAAGACCAATGGCAGATATAGACCTCCTTGTTGACCCGTCTAATCTTAAGAAATCAGAAGAGGTTTTGCGTGGATTAAACTTCTCTTTGGTTCCTACAGGTGAATTGCATTACATTAAAAGAGAAGGAAGCCTTTTTACACAGATAGACCTGCACTGGGACATCTGGTATTTGAAAGAATTAAAAAAAATATGGCAGTCTGCAATAAAGGCTAAAGTTGGCGGCGTGGAAACCATGATAATGTCTCCTGAAGATGCCATTATATACACTGTAGCCCATTCTACAGTCCATCATGGAACGTTTAATCTTGTCTGGGCTGACGATGTATCAAGGCTCATCAGCCATTATAATGAAAAGATTAACTGGGCACACTTTATTGAAAAAGTCACCAGTTACAACCTGCAAGTCCCAATATTTTATTTCTTTTCCCGCTTAAAGGACTTAAACAAAGACTTACCAATTCCCCCCTATGTCATAAAAAGATTAACGCCTCCGTTCTCTAAAAGGTTAGAGGCTATGGTCTTCACATCAGTTCTGAATAATCCACCAATGGATGACATAGGCCATGTATTGCGTCTTTTAATTGAAAAAGGGTTATACAGAAAACTCAAACTTTTAGTCAGTTTTCTATTCCCCTCACCCTCATTTTTAAAACGCCGATATAATATTTCAAATAATTATAAGGCATGTCTCTACTACCTCATCCGTCCGTTTTCTATTATTATAAATACTTCAAAGTTACTCTTCAATCTATCCCGCTGAATAAAAAGGCAGAATATATCTTATGGATTATCTCATAGAAACTATTGGCCTCACAAAATCCTATCCTAAAAAGGATAGACCTTCCCCATTCCACATAAGGGAAGGGTCTTATAAAAAAACTATTGTTTTAGATGGAGTAGACATTAAGGTGAAGGAAAGTGAAATCTTCTGCCTGCTTGGGCCAAATGGCTCCGGCAAGACGACTCTCTTAAAGATTCTGGCAACTTTAATCCTGCCAACAAAAGGCACAGCATGTATAAATGGATTTGAAATTGTCTCTCATCCAATGGGTGTAAAGGCTTCTATAGGATTAGTAAGCAGTGAGGAACGGAGTTTCTACTGGCGCCTCACAGGCAGGGAAAATCTTGAGTTCTATGCTACCTTCTATAATCTAAAGTCCAGGGCTGCAAAAGATAGAATAGGGTATTTAATCAATCTACTGAAAATAGAATCACCTGACCGCAGGGTTGGAGAATATTCGGCAGGAATGAGGCAGAGGCTTGGGATTGCCAGGAGCCTTCTCCACAACCCACCTGTTCTTCTTATGGATGAACCTACTAAGAGTTTGGACCTGGAATTCTCAAATGAGCTCAGGTTGTTTATAAAGGATTATTTGAGTAAAAGAGAGAAAAAGGCTATTATATTGACAACTCATAATCTTCATGAAGTAGAACAAATCTGCGACAGGATAGGGCTTTTAAGGAAAGGCAGGTTAGTCGCCTCAGGGACTATTGAGGAACTGAAGGCAAAGGCCGGTCTTCCTCCATCAGCGAGTTTAGAAGATATTTATATTGAATCAGATTCTTCGCTTCGCTCAGAATGACAATAATGTCATTCTGAAGGAGCAAGGTGACTGAAGAATCTCTATAAGGTAGACTATGTTCTTATCAAAGATATTCGCATATATCAGGAAATCTTTCCTGGTCCAATTAAGTTATAGACTTGCATTCTTCTTGGGGATTGTAGATACTGCTGCTTCGTTACTGACATTCTATTTCATAGACAAACTCTTTGGTTTCCAGATTGCCCCCCACCTTGCCCCGTATGGGGTAAACTATTTTTCTTATGCCCTGATAGGCATCGCATTCGCAGGTTTTATAGGGAGTGCATTCTGGACGATATCCGGACAAATATCCATAGAACAAACGACAGGGACTCTGGAGGCATTATTAGTTACCCCCACCAGACCTGAAACTTTAATCATCAGTATGGCTATCTGGAATCTTGCCTTTGCATCTATTGAGTTTGTTATCTATATTATCCTCGGGGTATTCTTATTCCACATAGATTTTTCTAATGTGAACATATTATCTACCCTTGTGATTGCTCTCTTAAGCATTATCTCTTTTAACTCTATTGGCATTATCTCTGCAAGTTTCATCATGGTATTCAAAAAAGGTGACCCGATTTCATGGCTAATCAATTTGGGGATAGAATTGTTAGGAGGGGTATATTTCCCTATCACTGTCCTGCCTGAATGGCTCCAGTATATTTCCTATCTATTCCCTGTCACCTATTGTGTAAGGTCTGTGGAATTGGCTGTCCATAAAGGTGCAAGTCTGGATATGCTCTTGCCTGATATCTATATACTGTTAATCCTCTCTGTAATACTTCCTTTCGTGGGATTCTTGAGCTTCAGATACGCACTGAACAGGGCAAGGATGGCAGGTAATTTAGTTCAGTATTAATACAAACGCAAAAAGTAATTTGTCATTCCCGTGTGTATTAAACGGGAATCTACATTCCTGATTAAGCCTGCAAGTCTGGATTCCCACTTACTATATGTGGGAATGACAGAATAAAAATATGTAAATTTACTTAAGTCGCTTGTATTAGTAGTTTACAAATATCGGGTTGGATATTATATGGCATCCATCTTCATCACTGATATCCAATCTATAATATCCCTTATTCCCTGCATGGGGAGACGTATCTCTGAAATCAAATGATAAAGGGCATATCCCTTTCTCTTCCCAGACTATCCTGCCATCTCTTACAATCCATACAGTAACCCTTTTGTCAGTGCCCCCTGCTATGGTATTAGCATAGTTTAATTTTACATGTATTACGGGATTTAAATCTCCCTTATCATCTATTTCATTCTTAAGAGAGAAATCCTCAAGCCTCAGGCCGTGCCTCATTGACCCTCTTCTCACAACATATACTCTGCCTTCCCTTAAAGCATCTAATACATCTTTAGAATTCTTCTCTTTCAGTAAGAAGATGTTCATAACATCTGTAAGGTCCCTATCTCCCATGCCATGGTCGTCTAATTCCCCGATAGCCCATACAGGTTTTCTTCTTTTCCCTATACAATATTCCATCAATACCTTATCCCATATACCGCCGGGTCTGGCAATCTTATTATACCCTTCATAAAATACAGAGAATCCTGTATAGCCCTCTGTCCTGAGCAAGTCTTCATAATAAGGCATAGTAATAGCCCGAACTCCTTTTATATTGACTATCTCCTCATGTTCAGGGTGTGCCCAGAATGTAAGGCCTTCTTTACTGTTCACGTAATTTATCAGGTCCTGATATGGCAGGACGTAGTTCTCGCCATTATACTGGTCATACTTAGACATCCCATTTGCAATGATGGGCATCTTTTTATAATCTTCTGAATGTCTAAGTCCTATTACTAACATGTGCTTATCCCGATTATTCAGGGTGAGATTCTTCTTAAAGTAACTGCCTGTCCAGTAATAGAATGGGAGAGACTCTACGCCGCCGATTACGAGAACACGAGGACTAATCTTTCCGCCTTCTTTAATCAATTCAAGATACCTGTCAATCCCAAACCTAAAAACCGAATCCTCCTCCACCACCTTTTTGATGAACCTCTTCAAAAACCAGGGACCATATTCATATTTGGCATTATCATGGTCAGTTATTATTAATATACCGATACCTTTATCTTCTGCCATTCTAACATATTCATTTATTGTCTTCGTCCCGCCACTGACTGTCGTATGGATATGTATAATCCCCGGCACCTGGATATAGCCTTTATCCCATGCAAATAGGTTGGCGCAAAAATACAGGCTCACAATACTGAACGAAATTGTCATTGCGAACAACTGAAAGGAGCGTGGCAATCTATCTTGACCTTGCATGGCCTGTAAAATCCTCAAGGAACCTGTCATTACAGAGAAGTTCATATCCCCCTTCTACTTCCTTAATACCTCTGACCTGTGAGCGTTCTGTGCATACCTCTCTCGCAAATAGTTGTAAGGCACTCAGCGTATCCTGAGGCTCAATCTGTCCAAGGTGCCTTGCATAGTGTCTTGCAAGCTCCACCACCCTCTGGACCTCTTCTTTTTTTACAATCCTGTTCTTAATCTTCAAGCCTTGAGATAAAAAGCGTGGTTTCATCTTGTCTTTCCTCCCCATTTTTTGACAATATTCAAACCATCCTCTATTCTTTTCTGCATATCGTTATTCAGGCTCTTTGAGCCAAAGCGCACCTGATAAAAAATATCCGTTAAATCCATGATAGAATCCCGAACCATATTATCGCAGTTGATAATACTACATGCAAACTCATAAGGGGTTATGCTTTCTAACTTATGAAATCCTTTTCTTTCAAGGAGTTTTAAAAACCCTGCATAAAAACCTTCTCCATAATAAGGCTTTATTCTTATCCTTTTCCTCAGGCTAATTATAAATTGGGCAAAAACACGCTTCCTATACAGTAAAATTACCGATAAGGAGGCAATGGACATTATCAATCCTATAAAGACCCATTTAAAAGGTAATTTTTTTATGTGTTCCTTCAATGTTAAATATGCCTTCTTTATCCCTTTATATATCTCCATCTGCTCTGCATAAGAAAATGCCACTACGTATTGCTGCCATTTCATCTCTAATGAATCAAGGTAAAACGATACCCTGTACCAGAATTCCTTGCCCCTTTCTAACCCTGATGTATCAGGTGGCGTGGGGTCAAAGGTTATCCACCCATGGGCAGGGAAATATACCTCTACCCATGAATGGGCATCCTTCTGCCTGACTATGTAATAGTCCCCTACCCTGTTATACTCACCACTGCCAAACCCATTAACTATCCGAGAAGGTATACCCATGAGCCTCAATCCCACTGCCATAGAAGTGGCGTAATATCCACAATGCCCCTCTTTAAAATTAAACAGGAAATCCTCAACAGATTCCTCTTTTCCAGAACTCTTTGGATTCAGGGTGTATCCGTAATTTAACCTCAGGTAATTCATAATAGCATTTGCTTTATCATATGCATTATTATATCCACCTGTTATGTCTTCTATCAGGGTTTTTACCCTTTCAGATATTTCGGGTAATTGAAGGTATCGGGCTCGTATAGCATCTGGATAATCTTCTTCTGTTACCCTGAGGCGCTCGGGTGAAATGTCAGGTATTCTGGATGTAACTGTATAACTCAAATTATATGTTAAATTCAAAGGGCTAGAAAGTGTCTCTAATTCATCTTCCCTTATATACCTGAATGGAAAGTCTATACTTTCAGGTTTGTATGCAGCAAATACAATGCGTTGATTGTAGTGATTGATATAATATTCCTGTTTGGCTGTTTTTCCAGATGAATTTGAAGTCTCATGCCTGTCTTTCAGGCGGATAATATCTCCTGCCTTTTGGTAAACTGTTACAGGATTTGAATAAACAACCCATCCTTTCCCTGTATAGAAATCAAATGCCTTTCCTCTCCACAAAAGCGGCAGATTTGATTTCACCCTCATCACTATGTCAGGATTTTCCTTAATCTCTGCGATATCCCCTAACCTTATATTGTCAGTAAAACCGCTCAATGCAACTGCCTCACCCCGGACGAGAGGCCTTATACCCAGGGGCCTGCGTGGCAGTATTATAAAGAATAAAAGGCTTGATGAGATGACAATAATTGACAATATGCCTATTGCCACTGAATAGGTCTTAATCCCTGGGGATAGAGCCACAGATTCCATTCTCAGGGAACTCCTGCTTGAAAAAATAGAAAAATAGAATAGGCTGAATAGACAAGTTACTGTGTATACTAATAGAATTAAAGGAAAATATATCTCAACACCCAATGAGGCACCTATTACTATATGTATAAAACTTATAAGGTAAAAAGAGAGGAAATCTCTCTCTTCCTTCTCTCTGAATGCCTTAACAAGCCCCATCCATAACAGAAAATGGCTAAATGCGAAAACAGGAGAATCTGTAAATGTAAATTTATCAATAAAGAATATTATTACCCCTGTCCATGCAAGAATCCATTCTTGTGATTGACTTATCCCTTTATATCCGGCAATATCCACCCTGTAAAACCCATATGTCAAGAGAGGTAAGGATAATAATAGTAGATTAAATCTACCTTCACATACAGTTACAGAAATTACCCCTAAGGCAAGCATGATATAAGATGTAAAATATAATCCTTTAGGTCTCTTTTTCATAAACTCCTTCTTCTGATACAACGAGAACCGTAGAAAGGTGAGAGGTATACTTTTCCATATTTTTCATGATATCATGAGGTATTGGAATCTGTTTGACGGTAGCCAATATCCTTAATATGTCCATCAGATGCGCCTGCCCTTGTGCATATGGAGTAACCCGCAATCCCTCTGTCCTATCCCATGCTATCAATTGAAATCCCTCATTCCTCTTAAAGAGATGATAGGCTACTGTAGCAGCAAGCCTCACTGCATATTCTTTAGAATCATTGAGCACTATAGAAAAATTGCCTTCTAATTCTTTCTCAAACCGTCTAACCATCAATTGGTCGCGCTTTGCTGAAGACCTCCAGTGTATCCACCTGGTACTGTCACCACTCCTGTATTCATCAAGCCTGTAAAAGTCTTCACCCATACCTAAACCATGGACAGCAGAATAGAGACCCCTTCCAAAGGTTCTGCCATATAATGGAGATATAGAAAATTGATAATCATCTAAAGGCTTTGGCAAGACTAATATCTCAGATTCCAAAGGATAACGCCTTAAATTCTCTACTAACCCAAATGGAAAAGAGGATTTAACCTGGCAAAAACGAACCTTCCAGATTCCTCTCTTAGCCACCTTATATAGATAGGTAAAATCCATGGGGGCTCCTGGCTTAACCTTCTCTATTAGATGCAAACTCTCTTGGGGGTTTTCTACTCCGTCTTCTATTACGAGCAAATACCTGCTCTTTCCCTTATTCTTTAAACTTATCCTTACAGGAAAGGCTGTGTCCTGAAATATCTCATCAGGCACGAATCTCTTTATGCTCAAATTTTTGGTAGAGTTCTTAGATACAAAGATTGATATGATTAATAGACTTACCAACAGCGAGGTAACAAGGTATAGCGAATTTATTCCTGTATTTATAGCAGGGATAAAAAGTCCAATGGCAAGTAGTAAAACCCCTTTTCCCAATTTAGTCATAGGATTATCCTTTATTCTACATCGGGACGCGAATCCTGGACACAATGTCCCTTATAAGTTCCTCCTGTAACTCACGTATCTGGTGGACAGCACCGCCACTCGGCATAATCCTTAAAGAAAGGACATGGATTACCATCTCCTTTACATCGTCAGGTATACAAAAGTCTCTTCCCTTCAATAATGCATTCGCCTGACTTGCCCTGTATAAAAACAAGGCACTGCGTGGACTTGCACCCAAATTTATAGCCTCAGAATTCCGCGTGGCACTTACAATATCCACAATATAACTATTTATACTATCATCTACCAGGACATTCTTGACTCTCTCCTGCAATTCAGCGAGTTCATCTAATTCCATAACAGGCCCTAATGAATCTATTGGGTGGCTGAGCCTGTGGCTTGCAACCATCTTCTCTTCATCCTTCTTATCAGGATAGCCCATTTTTATCCTCATCGTAAATCTATCAAGTTCTGATATAAGAAGAGGATATGTCCCCTCTAATTCAATCGGATTCTGTGTAGCAATTACAAAGAATACATGAGGCAATTTGTGAGAAACCCCATCTACAGTAACCTGGGACTCATTCATACATTCAAGCAGACTGCTCTGTGTCCGCGGTGTCCCCCTGTTAATCTCATCTGCAAGTATGATATTGCCAAATATAGGTCCTGGCTTAAACTCAAACTCTCTTGTCTTCGGGTCAAATATAGAACTGCCTGTTATATCTGATGGGAGAAGGTCAGGTGTAAATTGGAGCCTCTTAAAGACGCCATTTATAGACCTTGCCAATGCCCTCCCTAACATAGTCTTGCCAACGCCAGGGACATCCTCTATCAATATATGTCCCTGGGATAGAAGTCCGGCAATTGCCAATTCTATTGCCTCATCCTTCCCCACAATTACCTTCTGGACGTTACTGCTGAGCCTCTTTATCTTTTGAGAAATATTTTCCACTGCGCATTTCATCCTGGTGGCCAAAGCATCCTTCTACCACCTAAAAGGTGGATATGAATATGATAGACTGTCTGCCCCCCATCATCATTGCAATTGATTACTAATCTATATCCTGACTTATCGCATCTTTCCTGTATTGCTATTGAGTTTGCTGCCAAAATCATATCGCTTATAATTTTGGCATTCTGGGCAGTGATATCTGAAATCCTCTCCACATGGACCCTTGGAACTACAATTACATGGGTAGGAGCCTGTGGATTTATATCCCTGAATGCAAATGTATTTTCATCCTCATAGACCAATTTAGCCGGTATTTCTCCCTTTATGATTTTACAGAATGGACAATCCTTATTCAATTTCATCCAATCCCTCCTTTGTCCGATAAACGTATTATCCCTTTTTTCCCTCCGCTGAACTTCTACTTCAATTCCGGAAGAGACAACTCATCCAGCACCCAGTCAATATTTAAATCTAACCCCCTATCCTTATTCTGTTTCTCTATGCCCTTTATATGCTGCTTCATAAGATCAATTAGCCTTGGCCGCATTTTCGGGTCAGCCGCCGCAGCGCGTGGAGTCATATTATCCAAAGCAGGGATTTTATCATCAAGAAATACGGTATAATGCCGCTTATGCATCTTCTGCATAAGTTCACGTTCTACCTCTAATGGAATCCCATCGCTGATGTTCTTTTCTTTCTCTAAAATCCGCTCCTGCACATAGTCTTCATAACTATCCTCAATCCTTTCGGCCTGCTGCTTAGCCATGTCCACCACTGCTTCATTCTGCAAGAGGAGATTATCCCCAAAGAACTTTCCAACCATTGCTTTAGCAAATCCATGCTTTTGTTTGGTAAAAGTCTCTACAATCAATTTATCCGGAAAAAGGCTGATGTTTCCCACCGTGCCAACGCCTTCCTCACGTTCATCTCCGTGATGAAAATGCAGCGGCATATCTTTTTCCAAGGCTTTAGACTGGCCCCGGCGCAACCAACTGTAATAATGGGCTCCAGCAATTTCCTTTTCTTCAGGATGCCTTTGGCGCTTCTCAAAGTCCGGGTAATTATCCAGAATCGCCTTAATATCCGCATAATTACCTTTAATCTTATATATTGCCTTGCATTGATGCAGATCCATCGCCTTGAAGGCAGCGATACTCTTTTCTCGGCTTAAATCATAAATCAAGCCGCCGAATAGGCCAAAGTTTTGCGAAAGATAATCTTTTGTCGCCAGTTCTTTGTGTTTGCGGCGCTCTTTCCTGAATGAATCGCGCAAGATATCCATAAACTCCGCAAACACAAAATCAGGTATTTCCACGCCATTATTAGCCATACGGCTAAAATAAGGATAGTGCGCCAGCCATGTTAATATCCGCGTAAAACGCACTGACCTGCCGGCGGTAGCGCGGTCAATTAAAACAAAACTCCCCTTTTCCGGCTCCAATAAATCAATACACTCCATCCTCTGATGGTCTAATATCTTTTGTATCTCAATCACTGTAGAACGGCAATTAAAGCGACATTCCATCATAATACGTTCGTCATTATTAAGGTCCGGCCACCCCTGCAATTGCCACTCCTGGGCTAAAGTGCGGCCGTCGGCATCGTGTTTGACAAAGAACATATAATACACCGCTGCGCCCTCTGCCGTTCCAACATTCTCCCCTAACTCATTGTTGTTAAAACGCATTACATCAACTATCTCCTCAGATTCACGGCGGCTATAGTAAGACGCAAGGTATCTGAGCATTTTGGGCACTAATTTACTATCTACTTCCAACCATAAATCGTATCCTGGCACGCCAAAGGGAAAGTAGCCGCAGGAGGGAATACAGTGTATTTTGCTCCCGCGCCCTGAGCCGCAACAGACCGCACAGATTATCTCCTCCAAAGCCGGGCAGATTCCCCGTGGCTTCCTGCCACAGATAGCGCACCTTGGGACTGTTTTATCCATAGGTTAGAGAACCATGGTTTGGCTTCCGATAGCCAAAGCCATAGAACAGTTTTCCTCTTTTTGCCGAAAATTATAAGCGTCCCCTGTTTTTCCTCAGTGACGATCAAGAAAAATTAAAAGTCTTCACCGACAGTAAAAACATAAGGCAAATAGCGTCTATCACCCCAACTTGAGGTCGCAAATTGTGACCTCAAGTTTTCAAACTCTTCTATCGTCCAGGATAAACTTCTTGATCGCCCGGCACTCTCCCTTTAATTCCTTCTGAACACCGCTAATAAATACTTTGTATTTTTTCAAAATTATACTCCTTAATACCCTACCAAACATACATCTCAGTTTCACAGGAAAAAGTCCTGCTTTGTAGCCTTCTGCCTAATAGCCAACTAATCGCCACAATCGCCAATCAATGGCGCGTTTGGCATGTTTATGGCGCATTTAGCCAATCTGCCCTTCGTCTATGGCGTGTTTGGCGCGTTTATGGCGTGTTTGTCTACTTAATACATATTTAGCGCCCCGCCCAGTTATACCCACCTTCTCAAATAATTTGGATAATCTCTTTGTCTTCATATTCTCCCTACTGCATTTTTCCTACTCGCAACCAAATTGCAGAAAAAATAGAACCGTCCCCATTGTCTTCACCTTTCTAAACATCCTTGCTTTTTCCCCACCATTCATCAAATGGCGGAAAATTTGCCGTTCTTTTTACTTCACTATATTGCCCTCTGGCAATGGTATCAGTTGATGGCATGTTATAGCACATATTTTCTGAAATAATCCATCTATCATGGATATTAGCATTTAATTTATTATCAATTATAACCCGTAATTCACACTCCACACCATAACTTTTAAGTTCTTTCTTTAAATCTTTATACAAAGATACGAATTTCTCATCCACTTTTTCTGGCGACATCAGAATTTTTATGCCTTTTACTTTACTGGTATTAAGTGACTCTGATAACCAATCTAACCCCGCTCTTGAAAAATATTTATCTACCCAATAAATATACTTTTCGCAAGAACTAATAACATCCCTAATTGCTTTTTTATTTGAAAATGGTTTTCCCGGGGATAGCAATTTGGTATCTAATGGTCTATGGATAACTTCAAAAATAGTTCTGATTTTCTTATCGTGTGATTGAACCTTATATTCCAATTGAACCAATCTGTTAAGCATTCCTTTATTTGTAGAAACTAATCTTCTTATATTAACAAAAATACGCATTATACCGATATTTACTTGTATTGCCCTTTTACTGTTAAGAACACTGGAAAGCATAGCAACACCCTGTTCAGTAAAAGCAAGCGGCCTTTTCCTAAGTCCCATCATGTCGGAATTGGATATCACAATTTGTGATTTCCAATTATTCATTTCTTCTTTTGTCAATTGAAACATAAAGTCCGTAGGGAACCTTTCTTTATTCCTTCTAACTGCCTGATTTAATACTCTTGTTTCAACTCCATAGAGTTCAGCAAGGTCTCTATCTAACATTACATTTAGACCTCTAATCAAAAATATCTTTTTCTCAATAATGTCTTGTTTAACAATATCTGTCATATTTTTCCTTGTCCCCCCGTATAGTTTTGCGTTAGTAAAACTGGGGGGCTTTCCTACAAAACTATTTATCCTTCACTCCGTCTGTTCCACGATGGCAATTTCTTCTTTGGTGAGGTCGTATAGTTTATAAACCATCTGCCTGTCTGCCTCTGACAGAGTCACCTTCAACAAAGGTCATTATATATAGTTTGGCATGAATATTTTGTGAAGGATATGCCTTTATTTCCAATTTTTTCTTCTTTATCCATTCAATAAATTTAACGACGCCTTTTTCCACTCTCTGGTTATCTTCGGAATCTTCTAACTCTTTTTCCACAAGACCCTGAAATTCTTGTTTTGTTTCGGCGTGAGAAAATTGGAGCGATTGCTGTTTTTCTTTTGCTGCCTTTTGAAGTAAATCAATTGTTTGGCGACTTGTGCTTATACCAATGAGAATTCTGATTCTTTCGGTTCCTTCCAAAGATTTGTATATTGCGTGAAAACCACTTGTATAGAAGAACCCTACAAGACAATCAAAGAATTTTGTGTCTTTTATCAAAACCTCGAACCTTTCTTTGAGATTTTGATTTTTTTCATTTGTGATGAATGTTAAATCGGTATTCATTTTCCTATACTCTTAACCGTGGGTCTAAGGCGTCTCTTAGGCCATCACCGAATATATTGAATGCCAGGACAGAGAGGGTAATCGCAAGTCCAGGAAATAAAGGTATCCACCATGCAGTTACTAGAAAGTTATACCCTGCCCTCAGCATAGAACCCCAGCTCGGTTCTGGCGGCTGGATACCAAGCCCGAGAAAACTTAAACCTGCCTCTGCAACAATCGCCCCGGCAAATCCGAGCGTTACAACAACTATAATCGGGGCTAATGTATTTGGAAGTATATGGCGGAATATTATTCTAAAGTCAGAAGCACCCAGGGCACGCGCTGCCTGGACATACTCCCGTTCACGAATAGAGATGAATTCACCCCGGACTATCCTTGCCACCCCTACCCAGCTCACTAATGCCACTGCAGTATATACTGATGTAATCCCAGGTCCTAATGCTATTGAGATAGCGACTACAAAGAGTAATGCAGGGAATGCCCATACCACGTTTATAAGCCACATGATGACATCATCTACCCATCCTCTAAAATATCCAGCCATAGAGCCGAGTATAACGCCTATAAGGAGAGATATAGACTGCGAGATAAAGCCTACTTTGAATGATACCCCAGCCCCGTATATCAGCCTGCTCAATATATCCCGCCCGAACTTATCTGTCCCGAGTAAGTGTTTTAAATTAGGTGGGCTTTTTGCCTCATCCAGAACCTGGGCATTAGGGTCATATGGTGCAAGGGGCCTGGCAAAGATTGACACAAGTGCCATCCCTATAATAAATATCAGGGCAACCATAGCCCGCCTGTCTCTGCATAATCTCCTCGCAGTATCAATCCACAAGGAATCAGATATTTTACCCATAATGTATCCTCGGGTCAAGGAATGCGTATGTTATATCCACAGCAATATTTGCCAATACAAATAAGACAGATGCAAATATAACAGTCCCCAATATCACAGGTATATCAAAGTTGCTTATCGCATCAACAGCCAATAGCCCTATACCTGGCCACCCGAATATAAATTCCACAAAGAATGTCCCGCTCAATAGCCCTGCCAGAGAACTGCCAAGGACAGTTACCACTGATATCAGGCTATTCTTTAATGCATGTTTCAATATGACTCTAACTTCACCTAATCCCTTCGCCCTTGCTGTAAGGATATATTCCTGCCTCAGGACCTCAAGCATACTTGAACGGGTGAGCCTTGCAAATACGGCTAAAGGACCTGTCCCAAGCGCTATAGTAGGGAGTATAAGATATTTTATTCCGGATAATCCGGTATCAAAACCGGATACAGGAAGCCACCCCAGGAGATAGCCAAAGACCCATATTAAAATAATTCCAAAGAAGAACGAAGGGGTTGAAATACCTAAGAGTGCAACCACCATGAGTATATTATCTAAGAATGAGCGAGGCTTAACAGCAGAGATAATTCCTATAGGTATACCAAAAATAATAGCAAATGCCAAACTCGCCAGGCCTAATTTTAGAGTGGCAGGGAAACGCTCTAATATACTGAGCAGGACCTCTTCATTGGTAGAGAGTGAACGGCCAAGGTCACCATGGGCAAGCCTCTTTAAGAATGTACAATATTGGACATACCATGGCTTATTTAGTCCCCATTCCTCTTTAAACGACTCTACTGTTGCGAGGTCACTCCGGACACCCATAGCAAGCCTTGCAGGGTCACCCCCTGCATAAAATACTAAAAAATAGGTTACAAATGTGACTCCTAAGAGTACGGGGATTGCCTGTACCAATCTACGTAGTATGTATTGATACATTTACTTTTCCAGCCACACTACCTTGTATCTATTAATAGCCATAGGTAAGAATACCATATTTCTCAGATTCGGCTGCAGGAGGACATACCCTACACCATGAGAAATAAAAAGCCATGGCGCTTCCTCTACAACAATCTCCTCTGCCTTCTGGTAGAGTTTGAGTCTCTTATCAAAGTCTGTAAGGTTTAGTGCCTCCTCAAAAAGTTTGTCAAATTCCTCATTGCTGAACCTCGTGGAATTAGGACCTTCAGGTGAAAAATTCTTAGAATAGAATAATGCCAGAAAGTTTTCTGGGTCAGGATAGTCAGCAACCCATCCCATTCTGAAGAACTGTGTGGTCCCCCTATCAACCGAATCCAAATGCTGTGGCCATGAGATAATGCTCAACTTCACATTTATACCCACCTTACCCAATTGGTCCTGTATTGCCTCTGCCACGTCTTCATTAGTAGTCCCGCCAGAATTAAGTTGTAAAGTAATTTCACCCAAACCTTTCCCATTTGGGAATCCATTTGAAAATCCAGCCTTTGCAAGAAGTTCCTTTGCTTTTGCCGGGTCATAATCATATCCTTTTAACTCTTTATTAAAACCTGGCATCTCTGGAGGAAGTGCACCTTTCGCAGGGATGCCCCTTCCATTTAAGACATTATCTATGATAGATTGCCTGTCAATCGCATAATTGAATGCCTGCCTCAAATCCTTATTTGTGCCGATAGGAGAATGGGTCATCATAAAGCCATAATATCCTGTATCTAAACTTGATGTCTTAACCAATTGATACTTCTGATACTTGGAGGTGAGTTTATTCTCTTTGGTCATCACCTTGTCCCATACCTCAGGAGGAATGCCGCTATAGTCAAAATTACCCTTATCAAATTCCATGAATGCAACCAGATTATCCCTGAGGATGCGGATATTTATACCATCTAAATATGGCAGTTGCACACCATCCTCATCAGCCTCCCAATATTCAGGATTCCTTTTCATAATAACCCTTAAACCCGGGGACCATTCTTCTAACATAAAAGGGCCTGTCCCCACAGGATGTTTAAAGAAATCCTTGCCATAGTATTCAACAGCCTCTTTCGGCACTACCCACGTATAAGACATAGCCATAAGGTTTATGAATGGTGCAAAGGGACGAGTGAGTTCTATCTGGAAGGTGTAAGCATCAATTACCTTAAATCCTTCTACATCTTTAATACGGCTTTCCCTATTTTCCTTCTCAGCAAGGGCATTCTCTTCCCTATAATCATTTGCCCCTTTTATCTTGCCATTAAATAGCCACCAGCCTGTAGAGAGGGTATTGGCATTAACGATTCTTTCAAATGAATATTTAATATCACCGGCTACCAATTTCCTGCCCTTTCCACCAGGAAAGGAAGGGTCATCATGAAACTTGACATCCTGCCTGAGATTGAATCTCCATACCTTTCCACCCTCAGTCACAGTCCATGATTCTGCGAGTACCGGGCGTATCTTAAGTTCATTGTCAAACTCAACCAGCCCATTATATATCTGCTCTGCTATCAAGCCCGATGCGGTATCGCCTACACGTGCAGGGTCAAGGCTTCTCAGTTCCCCTGTAAGTGCAACGCGCAACACCCCGCCCCTTTTCCCTTTCCCCTCTCTATCCTGCAGTTGGGCTTCCTTCTTGCCACAGCCTCCGATACCTGCCAAAACTATAGCTGCTGCCATAATCAATACATAAAGTTTCTCAATATGTATTTTCATCCTTTTCACCATTTCCCTATTACCTCTCTTTGTATAGCGAGCAGTTCATTTATACCCTTCTCTGCCAATGCCAGTAATCTCTTGAGTTCATCCATCGCAAACGGGCTCTTCTCGGCAGTCCCCTGGACCTCTATAAACTTCCCTCCAGACATCATCACTATATTCATATCCACCTCTGCATTGGAATCCTCTTCAAAGGTGAGGTCTAATATAGGCTCACCATTCAAAATCCCTACACTCGTAGCAGCAACAAAGTCATGAATCGCTACTTTGTCAATTACCCCGTCTCTTTTCAATCTCTTAAGGGCTAATGCCAGGGCAACAAACCCACCTGTGATACTCGCTGTCCTCGTCCCTCCATCTGCCTGGATGACATCACAATCTATCCAGAGCGTCTTTTCTTTCAGGCTCATCAAATCTACTGTAGCCCTCAGTGACCTGCCTATCAGCCTTTGTATCTCATGGGTCCTGCCGCCAATCTTCCCCCTTGAAGATTCTCTCTGTATCCTCACCTCACTTGACCTGGGCAGCATACTATACTCTGCTGTTATCCAGCCACTGCCAGTATCCTTAAGGAATGGAGGGACCTTCTCTTCCATTGTGGCTGTACATATTACCTTAGTATTGCCTAATTCAATGAGGCATGAGCCTTCTGCATATTTCATATAATCTTTTATGATATTCACTTTTCTCAAACTATTATGCTCTCGCCCGTTATTTCTAATAGTCATCTCCTCACCCCTATCTGTCTTCCAATTCAACCCTGTATACTTTCCACATATTGGCATCTTTGCGTAATGAAACATTGAACCTGCTGGTCCCTGCCTCATTCTCGTATCTGCCTGCCACCCTGATATCAGCTACAAATGAAACCTGGGTCTCTCTGCCCTTGACATCCATCCTCATGTCCTTTATATGCACTGAGAGATTATTGGCTGTCTCAAATATATTCTTCAGAAAAAATGCCACACCCTGATAGTCCATCCCTAAATCATCAGAATAATCACCTGCAATATGCCACATGCACCCTGCCACATCCTTACGTTCAACAGCCCTTTCTATAGATGATATCACCTTCTTAACACGTGACTCCTCGCTCCTTCCTATATTCTGGACTACAATAAAAGCCACGCCGATAAATATTAGGATAAATAGTGTATTAAGCCAATTACGCATCTTTAAATTAATTGCCTTATTACCTCTTTTGCCCTGGCAAGGGCCTGTGCCCTATGGCTTATCTTGTTCTTTATATTAACCCCAAGTTCGGCAAATGTCTTGCCATATTCCGGAATTATAAACAGCGGGTCATAGCCGAAACCTGCACTGCCTTTACATTCAAACCCTATTATGCCTGGACATTCGCCATTCACTACCTTGATTAACCCGTCCTTGTCTGCTATGGCTATACTGCATCTGAAGGTGGCGATTCTTTTTTCCAAAGGGACACCGTTCAAAAGTCTCAATAGTTTTGTTATATTCTCATCCATCGTAGCCCTATCGCCTGCAAACCTTGATGACCTCACCCCGGGTCTTCCATTTAAAAAATCCACTTCTAATCCTGAATCATCTGCTATTGTAATATGGGATACCCGAGTTGCAACCTGTTTAGCTTTCTTGCTCGCATTCTCATCAAAACTCTCGCCATCTTCTACTATCTCAGGTATTTCAGGATAATCTTTTAAAGAGGTGATGCGGACATTAATGTCTTTTAAGATCTCCTCTATCTCCAATAATTTTTTTTGATTCCTTGTAGCAATGACAATCTCTTTCATCTCCATCTCATTATCTTATGCACCTGTGGAATTATGCGGACATCTTTTAGTTTAGATGAGGCATGGCTATAAAACCGGTCCAACATCTTAATAGATGCCTTCCTTACACCTTTGCAATGCGTTACAGGCTGTATAACGAGTGGTATCATTGAGTCTATATCCCCTACAATATTGACTGCCTTCTTAAACTCATCCTCTCTTGTATCACCTGTTACAACAACCTTTGTAAACACCTCACGCCTTCGTTTCTTAAAACGAATGGCAATGTTCAGGAATTCCTTATGTTCATCCCAGAATGGCATATCCTGTGTAGATGAGGGCAGTTTTATATCCATCGCAATTATATCCACCATCTCTACAATCTTATTTAATGCATTTGGCAATGTCCCATTAGTCTCAAGATATGTCTTTAATCCAAGAGATTTTAATTCCTTCAGCAATAGTTTGAGATACACGGCATGTATTAAAGGTTCACCACCTGTAAGAGATATTGTAGGCTTAGGCTGTCCATTTTGGGGGACTGTCCCATTATTAAGACATGGATTTATCTGCTCTATGACTTCAGCCACAGAAAGTTCAGCATAGGTAGATGGCATGGTATCACAATAGGCACATCTCATATTACATCCGAAGAAGCGCACAAATATCTGCCTCTTGCCTAAATACAACCCCTCTCCCTGAATAGAAGAAAATATCTCGGAAATCTTCGCTTTCATCAATGCCTTTCACTGTAAACTGTACACTGTTAGCTGTAAACTTTACTTTACCAATGGGTCTTCTACCCCTGCCTCTTTAAAACCCTTTGCCCTCAATAGACATGAGTCACACTTCATACAAGGACTCTTCCCCCCTTTATAACATGACCATGTCAGCCCATAAGGGACACCTAACTTCATACCGAGCCTGATAATCTCACCCTTGCTCTTATTTATCAATGGCGTTAAGATTTGGAGTTTCTTTCCTTCTACCCCAGCCTTTGTCCCGAGCCTGACAACATTGCTGAATGCCTTATAAAAATCTGGCCTGCAATCTGGATAGCCGCTGAAATCAATCGCATTCGCACCAATGAATATGGCCCGAGCATTTATAGCCTCAGCACACGATAATGCAAAACTTAAGAATATCGTATTCCTTGCAGGCACATAGGTCATGGGTATTCCTCCATGGGTTATGCTTCTTAAATTTCTTCCAACAGATATAGCAATCTTGCGTGAGGTAAGCGCACTGCCTCCCCATGGAAGTCTAAACCTTATAACCTCTGAATCACACCCACACGCACGGGCAATCCTTTTTGCACTGATTATTTCTCTTCTATGACGCTGACCATAATCAAATATCATACAGAATGGCTTAAAACCAGAATCTCTTGCTATATACAATGTGGTAGCAGAATCAAGTCCGCCAGACAATAACACAATTGCTTTCTTCATACCGAATAAGTTGCACAGGCAGTATCAGTCTCCCAGACAGAAACCCTCTTTACCTTTACTCTCCTTTCATCTAAATTAGAGGAGAGTTTGGAATGGATGAGACTGGCAATGTTTTCAGAGGATGGATTTACTTTCCTGAAAAATGTGAGTTCGTTTAAATTCTTATGGTCTAATTTATCAAGGACCTTGTTCAATTCCTTCCTAATCTCTCTGAAATCCATAGCTATACCAAGATTGTTTAATTCATCTGACTCTATACCGACATACACCTTCCAATTATGCCCATGTAGTTTCTCGCATTTACCACTATAGCCTTTTAATCTGTGGGCAGAGCTAAAGTTAGATACAACAGTTAATTCAAACATTCAAATCTTCCTTACAAAATTTATCTTCCTACCTAAGAATTTTTCCCCTGATAAAACAAATTTTTCAGGTTCATCACTCACATAAAATTTACACACCGCTTCTTTCCCTTTGGCTTTGCATGCTTCGCGACAATCATCCCCTTTCAACATCTCTCTCACCATGCTCGCAGTCTGGTGTGCAGAATCTACGAGATGGACCTTATCACCCATAACCTTACCTATTATATTTTTTAAGAGTGGATAGTGGGTACAACCCAATATCAGGGTATCTATCCTTTTTTTCTTCAATGGGGCAAGATAGCGGTTAGCAACCTGGAATGTAATCTCATCATCAAGCCATCCTTCTTCTACAAGTGATACAAACAATGGACAATCTTGAGTAAATACCAAATAGTCTGATGCGATCTTGAGAATATCTTTTTCATAAGAGCGGCTTGATATAGTAGCACTTGTGCCTATAACACCTATGCGTTTATTAGAACTCACCCTCACAGCTTCCACAGCACCAGGGTGCAATACCCCGACTATCGGGATATTGAACCTTCTACGCAATGTTGGCAGGCTGAAACTTGAGGCTGTATTACATGCAACCACAAGAAGTTTTATGTTGAAATTCAATAATATCTTAGTATTCTCAATAGAGAATCGGACAATCGTATCCCTGGATTTTGTTCCATAAGGGACCCTCGCAGTATCCCCAAAATATATTATATCTTCACCTTTGCAATGCTCTAATATTTCTTTTACTACACTTAATCCCCCAACCCCTGAATCAAATATGCCTATAGGCCTCTTCATTACCTTGTAAATCCATTCGTCTTCTCATAAACCTTTTTGTAAGATGATATCCCGTTGGCTATTGCCTCTGCGAGCATCTGCCTATAATAGTTATTGTCAAGTCTCCTCGCCTCATCAAGATTGGTAACAAAACCCACCTCTACCAATACAGAGGGCATATTGGTAAACTTGAGCACATAAAACCTGGCAGTCTTAACACCTCTATTCTTAACCATTGGTATCCTGCCATCTATAGAATTTAATATATGCTGTGCCAACTCAGAAGATTGTGCCCTATTCTCTGTATAGACAATGTCCCAGAGTATGGCCCTTAATGTCTTATCCATTCCAATCGCTGAATCTTCTTCAAATGCCAATGATGCGTTTTCAGCAGCCTCAAGTGCCCTGGCATTCTCATCCAATGCATCAGAAAGATAATATACCTCAGCACCCTGATACCTCCTCATACCAGCATTGGAATGTATACTTACAAAAAAATCCGCCTCTTTCTCATTGGCGATTTCTGCCCTTCTCTTTAATGAGATGAATTCATCAGAATCCCTTGTCATAATGACCTCAAGCCCTTCAGATTCAAGTGCATCTCTCGCCATACGTGCTATAGCAAGATTAACATCCTTTTCCTTAAGCCCACTCTTCCCTAATGCCCCGGGGTCTTTACCGCCATGACCTGCATCAATAACAACCCTTCTCACCCCATAAATCTCAGAAGGAACATCTGACCGTTCCAGGACACCATCTCTTTTAAAGATGCCCTTTAAAGTCTCTTCTGAAAAGGATAAAGGGACTATCACTACCCCGTTCTTTAACTCTACCTTATTTCTCATCCTATTATTCTTGCCATTTATCAATATAACCTGGCTATTTACACATAATCTTATCTCGTTATCCCCCTTAGTAAGTATTGCCACCATACTGATATGGTCCCAATCCAACTTTAACCCATAGGCATAGCATACCGATACCAATGGGGCGTATATGGCTCTACCGATGCGATACTCCTGGGCATTGATAGACTCATCAGTCCCTGATATAGTCACCCCTTCAGCATTTACAAAAAATGATAATAAAAGACCAGGGTAAAATAAAAAAAATACTATTGCCTTTTTCAATGGTATCCTTCTCTTATTTAGTCACCCCCACCTTTATCCTCCCCCCTTGAGGGGGAGGGAAGGGTGAGGGGGTAATTCATTTAAAATTGGTGGAGGCGGCGGGAATCGGACCCGCGTCCCCGGATATCATGGTGAGAGCATCTACATGCATATCCTATCTTTTGAGTTTCGCCTTTTACACCTCTGATAGGCAAGATTTGTAAAAGGCTATCTTTTTGGAAATTTTCGCCAGGTCCCCCAAAAAGCTAACGCGGAGATCCGGCTACTCCTGCTATCGGCGCCTTTTCAACTACGCAGGTAAAATTGAAAGGCGTAGCTACATTAAGCAGCTAATGCTAACTGTTCGTCAGCTGTTGATTTTTTGCCAGGTGTTTTATGAGGCCTCCTGACAACCTCAGCATGCCACTCTCATCAGGCTTACCCGGGTCGATGCCTTTCGCCCCCATCTCTCAAATTCCTACCTCGTCTTTAATGCCCTCTCAATCTCTAACTTAGCATCTCTGCGTTTTATATCTTCACGTTTATCGTAGAATTTCTTACCCTTAGATAAAGCAATCTCTATCTTTGCCAATCCATGCTTGAAATACAGCCGCAAGGGTATCAGGGTCAATCCTTTCTCCTGAATCTTACCGACTAATTTCTTTATTTCGCTCTTGTGTAAGAGTAATTTCCTTACCCTCGTTGGAGCCTGATTGAATATGTTTCCATGACTATAAGGGCTTATGTGCATATTGTATAGATAAATCTCTTGCCCTTCACACTTTGCAAAACTATCCTTTAGACTGACCCTATTTTCCCTTAAGGATTTAACCTCAGTGCCTTTAAGCTCTATCCCTGATTCATAACTTTCTAAGATTATATAGTCCCGCCTTGCCTCTCTATTAGTAGCAATAATCTTCTCTGCCATCAATTAAAGTATATCACATTCTATATGGAAAATCAAGGAATTAAATTTACCCCGACTCGTAAGATATGCAGAAATTCTCTACGATAATTTCTGCATACTCGTCGGGGTCTGCGCAAAATCGCCAGAAGCTTCTGCCTGAGGTGATTTTGCTTGACAGTATAATATAAATATTGTATTATTGTGTAGACATGAAAAACGTAGGAAATATCGGAGCGGAAATCTTCGTCCCTGACAACAAATCTATAGAGGAAGCATTGAGTAGAACTACCCATATGAGTATCGGAACCCATCCCGACGACTTAGAGATAATGGCGTATCATGGCATCCTCCAGTGTTTTGGAAATAAAGAAAGGTGGTTCTTTGGTGTCACCGTAACAGATGGGAGTGGCAGCCCAAGAGATGACTTATACGCAAATTATTCAGATGAAGATATGCAAAATGTGAGAAGGGCAGAACAAAAGAAAGCAGCAGTAGTAGGAGAATATAGCGCAGTAGCCCTGTTGAATTATCCGAGTTCAGCAGTAAAGGACCCAAAGAATAAATCTATTAAGGATGATATAAAGGAATTGGTCCGCTCTGCAAGTCCATCCTTTATATATACCCATAACCTGGCAGACAAACACGATACCCATGTCGCAGTTACTTTAAGGACTATTCAATCTCTAAGAGAATTGCCAGAATCCTCCAGGCCGGGTGCCTTATATGGTTGTGAGGTATGGAGGGACCTTGATTGGATGGTTGATAAGGATAAGGTTGCCTTTGACGTTGCTGCTCATGAGAACCTTGCCCACTCACTCGTGAGTATTTTTGATTCACAGATATGTGGTGGAAAGAGGTATGACCTGGCAACGATAGGCAGGAGAAGGGCAAACGCCACGTATCATGCAACTCACGGGACTGATGTTACCTCATCCATCATCTTTGCAATGGACCTGACTCCTCTAATTAAAGATACAACTATTGACATAAGAGAATATACGAAGGGTTACATTGACCGCTTCGCCCATGATGTCCGGGCGAGATTGGAAAAATTATCATAAAGGTAAAAAATAATGGCTGAAAACAAAAAATGTCCTGCTTGTTCAAAAGATGTAGACAAGGAAGACCTTTTCTGCAGGTATTGCGGGGACTATCTCGGGACAGAGCCTGTAGAGAAATACATATGCAACAAATGCGGCCACTTATCCTATTTTGACTTTGTCCAAGACCCGGATAATCCAAACATTGAAAAATGTTTAAAATGCAAAGAAGGGTCACTCTGGTTCAAGAAAAATAAGGAGTCCAAAGATTTATAACGAAGTCTTTGTAAGTCATATAGTCGCTATTCTTGGAATGGGGCTGGCAGGCCTTAGACTTATAATAACGAGGGAGAAGAAGAACCTCTACATTTTAGTTGCCTTTGGATTACTCGCCTTAAAAGAACTCCTATTCCTATCCCCCATACCTCCCGCATTCAATATATTTATAGACCCTGTCCTATCAGTATCTTCTCTTATACTCTTATCTTATGGATTCATGTATCAGGAGGATGGTAACCGATTATTAAAAAGACTCTTTAATATAAACTTAAGCCTTCTGACATTTCTTCTTATACTCGCCATCTTGTTAAAAATCCTCCATCTCCGGGCAGGTTACAATCTGGCATTAAGGTTATTTTATTTGTGGGAGATTATCCTCTTATCAGTGCCTATCATATTATTTTTCAGGTGGCGCATAGAAGACAATGTCTCACTTGCAATAGGTTATGGGCTGTGGTTATTCCCCTCCTTATTCTACAAAATACCCCAGGATATAAAAGGGATAATGTTCACCTTCTCTTATCTGGCATTCTTCTTTACGCTCTACAAAGGGCTCTTAAAGGATTTTAATCACATGAATCTAATTAATCAGAGTATGCTGCGTGAGAAAGAGGTGACATTGTCATTCTTAGAAAAGATAGGGACGACTATGCATGGCATATTTGACCTTGATGAGGTCCTGAAGATGATAATGAATTGTGTAATAAGCGTCAGTAATGCAAGCGCAGGTGCTATATTCCTCTTATCATCTGACAAAAAGGAATTGACAGTAGAGACTGTTGAAGGGCTATTTCCGCCACTGCATAAGACGAGCGGTTATGTGAGCAGCAAGGCAAAATATATCATGGAAAGATTCAAAGCAGAGAGGATAAAACTTGGCGAGGGTATAATAGGCGAGGTAGCAAAGACTGGCAATCCCATCCTGATAAAGAGGGCTGAGAATGACCCGAGGGTCCCGGAGGTCAGCACTGATTTTTTAAAGATAAATACGATGGTCATCACACCTTTAAAGATTAAGGAAGAGGTGGTCGGTGTAATAGCCCTGGTCAATAAGAAGGATGACACCAGGTTTACTGAGATGGATAATACGATGCTGCGTGCACTTGGAAGCCAGGCAGCCATATCCATCAATAACGCCAAGTTATATAAAGAGTTGTCAGTCAAAGAAAGGATGGAACGTGAACTCCAGATTGCAAAGGATATCCAGCAATTCATACTCCCTAAAGAGTCTCCCGTTATAGAAAATTTTGATATAGTATCATTATACCGTTCTGCCATGGAGGTGGGAGGGGATTATTACGATTATGTAAAGGTAAGTGGTAATGAGATTGGCATCGTTATAGGGGATGTATCAGGTAAAGGTGTCCCTGGTGCACTCATCATGGCTATGGTCCGCAGCATATTGCAGGCGATTGGTATGGGAAACCACTCCACAAAGGATGTCCTGTCAAGGTTAAACAAACATGTATGTAACAGCCTGAAGACTGATATGTTTGTAAGCATCTTCTATTGTATTTTAGACACAAAGAATAGAACCCTCACCTATTCCAGGGCAGGCCATGACCCATTGATATTATTATCTGCCGGCAAATCCGAATACGAACTCCTTACCACAAATGGACTCGCCATAGGTTTGAGTGACCCTGCCACATTCAGTGAGGTTATAGAAGAGAAGAAAATACAACTGTCATCTCATGATATAGTTGTATTTTATACAGACGGCATAACAGAGGCGATGAATGAGAAACAGGAAGAATTCGGATTTGATAAGTTAGCCAATGTCATCACTTCAAATAGAGCCTTAGATGCAAAAGGCATATCAGCAAAGATTGACGAGGAAGTAACGCAATTTGTAGGAAAGATGCATCAGCACGATGATATAACCATGGTTGTCCTTAAAGCCCGATAGCCTTTGATTTTCAAAATCTCCCGTATTTATGCACAAGTTCTATGACTCTCTTGTATTGGTCAAAACTTATGTCATCTGGTATTGAATGGTCTGAGTGATAGATATAGCCTCCGCCTTTCTTTGCAAAGGTAATCTTTGTTCTTATCTCTTCTTCTATCACCTTTGGGTCAGGGTTGCTCATCTTCCTGACATCTATCCCACCCATAAATGCTAACCGGTCACCATAGGTTTTCTTTAACTCTATTAAATCCATCCCTGCCTTTACTTCAAGTGGTTGAAGGCACGTAAAACCTGCCTCTATAAGCATTGGAATTAACCCTTTTACGCATCCGCAACTGTGCAAGATAATTGGCAACCCTTTACTCTTAAAGAAATCACATGCCTTTTTGTGATAAGGGAAGAATATCTCTCTATAGGCAGACGGAGAAAATAAAGAGGCATTCCTATATCCCATATCATCATAAAAGAATATCCCGTCAAATTTGAAGACTGACATCATCTCTTCAGCAACTGCGATAAGAATATCAGTCAAAGAATTCATCATGTCTTTCACCCATTCAGGCTCTTCTGCAATTGCCATGAGTAACCTTTCAGAACCGATTAGCCCCTGTATATGGTCATATCCTGCCCCACATGAAAAATGGAAAAATCTGCCTTTATCCCTTGCCCTTTCATATACATTCTTTGCAGATACCCAGTCAAACCTCATCTTATTCATGGTGAGCCTTGGCTTATACTCTTCCCATGTCTTTCTATCTTTGATTAAAAAATCTATGCATTCCGGGGTACTTGTCTGGTTCTTCCAGTTCTTATGAGTTGCGCCAGTAGATGCCTGAGATATGGTATATTCAGATGTCTCTTCAATTATCTTTGTTGGGAGTTGAAAAGACGTATCTGCCCCGACACTCTCCATCTCGTAATCAAAATAATCCTGTGGTTCTGTATATTCGGGTAATCCCTCTTTTCTCCATCGCCTTACTGCAGTAAACCATGGGGAATCGTGTATCGCAACTCTATCAGCCTCCTTATGCCTCAATGCTAATGTAATCCTTTCTTTTGAATTCATATTACCCCTTCCCCCCCTCCCTTTATCCCTCCCCACTTGTGGGGGAGGGTAGGGTGGGGGCTATAACTCATAATGCCCTAACTGCCTCAGCACATAATCCCTGATTTCTTTTGCTGGAGAAGTCTTATGCAGAATCTTTCCATTTTTAACCAAATCACAGGTCAAATTCTCATATTTTGTCCGGCATTTGCATATCTTATCCGGCTTAGTATTAAATGGTACAGATATAGAAGAATAACAGGATGGACATCTATAGACGGACTTTCCCCCTGACATCTTGCCGCGTTTGGCAATTGGCTCTCCTTCAATCTCAATTATATCCATTGCAAAATCTAAGACCTGTGCATTGCTTATCGCAGTCCCTACACCATAGGCATCCACGACTTCATTCAATTCCAATATATCAGCCTCGTCTATGCCACCGCTTACAAACAATTTAACATCTTTAAATCCCCTGAGATTGAGTTCCCACCTTACCTCTTTTAATATCTGAAGGAAATTACCCCTGCGGGAAGTAGGTGTATCCAATCTAACACCAAACAAATCTTTTCCTAATGCGCCTGCTGCATTAAGTGCCCCAAACTTCTCATCTTCAAATGTATCTATCAATGCCACCCTCTTTACCCTTTTGTCTATGACCTTGTGAAACGCCTGGATAGCCCGGACAGTATCACCCATCAAGAGCACCAATGCGTGAGGTATCGTCCCGGTAGGCTCTATCCCTAAATCCTCTGCACTCTCAACTACAGAAACCCCGTCACACCCGCCCAAAAAGGCATTCCTCTCTATCATAGGGGCAAGTGCAGGGTGCATCCTCCTTGCGCCAAAACTTATCACTGCCCTGTGGACTGCAGTCTTTTTACACCTGGCTGCTTTTGTCGCAATCCCGGAAGACTGGCACAATAGCCCAAGTAAGGATGTCTCATATATCCCAAAATCAAGATATTTCCCTTCTATAGTCATAACAGGCTCGTATTCCCTGAATATCGTCCCTTCTCTCATTCCCCTAACATTCAGAGGCTTGCCTTTGAGCAGATTGCAGGTGTCATCTATACCAGTGAGCACACCCCATTTCCTACCCTGTGGAAAGGTCTTTACTATAAATTCAGCCTTGACAGTCTTATTGACCTTCTCAGCCTCAAGGATTTGCTTGGTTCTCACAAAATATACATCTGTGACCTTACCGTTTATTATGTCCTGTTCAGTAGCTATATGAAACACCTTATACCACCTTTACCTTTAATACACCTATCATCTGGCGCAAAGCAAATTCATGGTCTTCGCCAGTCAATGCCGCTACACAATCCTTCAAAACGGTTACATTGTATCCTCTTAAGGTAGCATCTGAGGTAGTGAACAATATACATATATTAGTGCATACGCCTGTTAATGTCAAATCTTTTATATCCAATTTCTTCAATAATCGCTCTAATCCTGTCTTAAAGAAACCAGAATAGGTGGTCTTGGAAACTATATAGTCTTTAACGCCAGGTTTTAATTCATCAACCACCTTCTGGCCCTCAGTGCCCTTTACGGCATGGGCAGGCCATATCCTGAATTCTTTATCGTCTTTCTTATGAGTATCGCATACATAGATTACAGGGATACCTTTACGGTGTGCCTTGTTTATTATTGAGCAAATGTTCTTAATTATTCTCCTAGCCTTCGGCACTTCCAAAGGCGCATTCTCCAATACAAAGTCATTCAGCATGTCAATAACGAGCAATGCCTTCATGGCTCAAGGACCTCTACTTGGACATTGCACAATTTTTTGAATCTTTCCACGTCTTTAACTGAACCTACTATGGTCCCGTAATGCATAGGAATAGCCACCTTAGGCTTCATGACATTTACAGCCTGGGCAGCCTCTTCATTATATCAGCAGGTTCTGGAGTCTTTAATTTCCATGGGTCTATATATATCACCTTATCATCCTTTATCCTGAAACTCGCATGTCCCAGCCATTTTATATCCTTTACCACCTCTACCACCTCCTCATGTTTCCGCAAATCACCCTTCTTCTCCTCTGCCTTACATATGCCCAAACAAGAAGTAAATAACAATAGCATCAATAATCCCCAAGCCACAAATTGTCTTTCCCACTTATGCTGTTTCATAGTAATTTATCAAATCTATTCTAACAAGATTGGAATTATTTAATAATCCAACTTTGATTAAAGGGTGGCTATCTCATACTACGAATTCCCTGCTTTTTTATCTTTTTCGTTATCTCGGAAAAGTCAGTGTTCTGTTTTTGCCTCTTCCAGCAGTTTTACTGCCTTTTCTATAAAAATTCTTTTCATATCTTTTATATCTAATGGCTTCAGAAGTTTGAGTCTTAAGTCGTTTGGATTATCTGGGAATTTTCTAACCTGTTCAAATGCCATTGCCAAAAAGTATTTGTCCATGCCAGGGTCTTTCTCGGATGCTTTCTGAATCAATTCGTCTAAATTACAGTAGCCTTCTTTTATCAGGAAGTAGATATCTACAAAATCCCTTTCTGCCGCCCTTCCAAAAAGGGCAAGCATCTTACCTGCCGCAATATCAATTAGACTATCAACTATCACTCCATCAATCTCTTTGGTTTTGTCTAATTTGTATGGGCTATCAAGGGCAAATTGAACTCTCATAGATTCTTCGCCTTTTTGGACTACTATTTCCACAAAACTGCTAAAACTTCTTATCAGATTAACTTTAATACCCCTCTTTTCTAATTCAGTGCTTAATTTTTCAGGAAGGTATTGAATCAGTCTTTCAACAGAAGTAAAGAAGTCCATATCTTCAGAAAGCCTGTGGTGAAGATAATAACCAGACAGAGCAGAACCACCAGTAAAGTAGAACCCTTTTGCTTCTTCTATATCCTTAAGCGCATTAAGGATTTCTTGTTGGAGCGATGTTAATGGTCCCTTTTCTTTTCCACTCAAAGTAATCCTCCCATAGTTTCTTTATATTCCGGGGCAAATATAGTTCTGGCAAAAACCTCTCAATTTCATCAAAGTCAAGCTCTTTAATATCTTCCATACGACCTTTTTGAAGAACCTGTTTGAGCCACCATTTTTTATCTTGCTCGTTATTCAGGTTTAATCCTTCAATATCAGCAAACCAGACAATATGTTTCTTCTTATCCATTCGTATCCCCTTTAAATCCGTCTCATGCTCTCAAATAAAAATACCCCCAGGTGAGTAACTACCGCCTGGAGGTTTTAATTGTTTTAGTGTGGCAGTTCCCCCTCCTAACATACCACTTGTATTCGGTTGTGACAGTTATGGTTATATCATAATAAGGAGCGTTTGTCAACGATTATTTTTTTTTGAAAATCGGGGCGAGGATTAATCCGGCTGCGAAGCCTCCTATGTGAGCGAACCATGCGATGCCTGCTTCTCCGCTCAGACTACTTATTATCTGGAATATTATCCAGAACCCTAAGAAGAAAAAGGCAGGCACCTTGATTATTCTAATAAAAAAGAAGAAGGGAACCAATTCAACCTTGAAGAACACCTGCACAAGGGCATTGCTTCGCCCTATGATCTCGCCAAAGTTGAATTCCCGATCGATATCTTTGTAAAGGTAGATGTTCTCAGCCTGGAACCGGTCCTTTAACTGCTTGTTTTCCGCATACGCGCTCCGGAGCGACTCTTCCGTCCCCTTGCGCTCCTCTATTTCCTGCGAGAGCTGCTCGTTTACTCTGATTAACTCTCCAGTCCGTTCCTGCACCATCTCAGCATCTTGCTGTAATTCTCAACCTTTTTGTACAACAGTCGTACTTCCAGCATGTTGTGAATACGCGTTTTCACTTCGAGAACATCGAACGGCTTGCTCACGAAATTCTTCGCGCCGGCTCGCAGCGCCTGTAGCTTGTGAGCCGGTTGGGCGGTGATCACGAGGACCGGAAGGTAGCCGTCCGTTTCGATTGTCTTGAGGCCTTCCATGACCTGGAATCCGTCCATGCCGGGCATCTGCAGGTCGAGCAGGATCAAGTCGTAGCGGTTCTTGAGGTGAAGCTCGCAGACCTCGCCCGGATCCATCGTGGACGTGATGGAAACATAGCCGGCACCGCGCAGCATTTGCTCCAGCAGCTGCACATTGGCTTTCTGATCGTCAACGATCAGCACTTTCGCGTTAAGTATGTCAGATGCATTAATCATTGCATTGTTCCTTCCATGCTCAATTACGGATACAATTCGGTTGTACGTTGGCGCTTTGTAACGTTTAAACTAAAAAAGCGGGGCACCGAGGCCCCGCCTTTTTCTTTCACACCGAATACCTCCTTTTTTAATCAGGTTTCGTAATTGCATTAGCATCCAATGTAACCGCGGTCTGTGCCAACGCCCTACCGTTCATCACTGCGCCGGTATTCAGCGAAATCAGCGTTTGACTCAATATAATTCCCTTGAAGTCAGCCGCCGTTCCAAGTGTCGCTTGGCCAGAGACC
>Ga0209514_10001073_pt1 | contig 50824 bp, 42 predicted proteins | sample Subgrocontami58m_FD_187452 | JGI IMG/M metagenome (GOLD analysis project Ga0209514, IMG submission 187452) | Subsurface groundwater microbial communities from S. Glens Falls, New York, USA - GMW37 contaminated, 5.8 m (SPAdes) (version 3) | ecosystem: Environmental > Aquatic > Deep subsurface >... | reverse complement strand
CCGTCCGGGAATAACCGCTCAGTCAGGTTGGTCAAACCGGTAGAGACAGACTCGAGCGAAGGTCCGTGGACGAGTCGGTTGTTCCCGGACGGGCCCTAACGTCTGGCGGGATCGGACGGCCGGCAGGTCCTGAATTTGTGGGTTTCCGGACCTGCCGCGCCCAATGAGTTGGTGAAATTCCCACGAATTCAACCAATAGTTGTTGAAATTCTCGGGCTCCCGGGCATTGAACCGGTGGGTTGGTGTCCCACCGCCCCACATCAGGAAACTGGCCCGTCCCGCGCGACCTGGGGAAAACCGTCTGGGTCTGACCGGTTCACCGGTTGAGGTCACCCCGTACCCCCCCCGGCCTGAGAGTTTGTCCGACGCACACCCCAACATCATAACTTATCGACATTCGGCTGCGTTTCGCCACCAACCGACAGGGCGGATCGGTCGCCCGCGATCAGAATCGGGCCTACCCCGACTTCACGCCTAAACGGGGCCTGGCGATTTACGGGAGGCGGTAATTTCGTCTGGTGAAATAACCGCTTTGTGGATAACAATTTTTTAATAATCCACAGCCTGTTGACAACTCACATCAGGTTCATGCGCCTAAGCGATCGCGACTCAAGAGAAATTACCAACACGTTTAACTAATGGGATGTCAAATACTACGGCGTGGCAACCGTTATCGGTACGAAAATTTATCGTCTATGTGGAAATCGAATACGGATTTTGCCTGTTCTGGACGCGAACTACCGAAAGGCACGTTTAATCTATGAATAAATACACCTATAGGTTGTGTTTCTAGGAACTGATCGGAGGCGCACGTGGTCCTGGCTGAATCGCTCGATGCACTGGTTAAGAAAAGGTTGAAAAACTGGGGACAACGTCCGCCAGGACTCAAACCCAGGCGCGGCAAGGAAGCATGGTTACGCGGCCGTCCGTCGGATGATCCGGTCACAACGAACCCCTTCCTGAAGCTTCCGGGCAGCAACAGACTGCGCACGCTACCGGACGGGTTGTGGCTGAATTTCGGAGGAACCCCGGCTGAACCGTTTGTGGATATCTTGGCGATAGAGGCCTGCAGCACGTTGCAGAACCTGCTGGACAAACGCTCCCGCTTCGCGCCGAGCACCCATTCGTTGTTGGCGGTGTGTCCGGTGGAATGGTTGCTGGCGCCCATCACGCCGGAGGACCCGACCCCCCGCTGGCAGGCTACAAGGGTGTTTGCCCGGGAACCGGTTCACGCCGTATCCATTCCGGTGCGGGAGATGCGGGTTCTCTATGGGCTGAAAAGTCACCACTATGACGGTTTTGCCCGCCAGCAACTCGCCCATGCGCATGAGTTCTTCGCACCCATGGAGGCGCTGACGGCTGAAAACAGCGAGAGAAACCCCGCCTTGAAGGCGTTATTGGAAAGGGCATCAATCTCGTCGCATTTCTTCAGCGCCTATTGACGCCGAGGGATTGGCCTAACAGATCCTCGGGTATTGTGCCCCTGCCCGAGGATCCGTAGCGCCAGATCCGGCCGGTCTGTAATGACACCATCGACGCTCCATAGGATCAGCCGCCGGATATCCGGCGGCTGATTGACCGTCCAGGGCAGGACCAGAAGCCCCAACGCATGCGCCTCCGATAGGCGATCCTGGGTCAGGGTCTGATATTGGGGGGCCCACACCAATCCTCCTTCGGCGGCAACGGCCCGCGCGACCGATCCATGGTGGTCGGCAAGCTCCCGTCCGCCCCACCAAAGACCGGATGCAGCTTCAGTGGTCCGGCTGGTCAGCCAGGCCGTCGGCATGTCGGGGCGGACCGCGCGGACATGGCGCGGCCCCCGCCAATCGAAAGACTCGATCAACACACGCCCGGCGGCTCCAGTCAGATCGATCGCGGCCAGGACCGCATCGGCCAAGACGACGGGATGTGCGGTGCGCTCCGGATGCGCAGGATCGGTCTTCATCTCAATGTTGAACCGAGTTTGGTCGTCCAGCCGCAGCACGTCCAACAAAGTCGGGATATGCGCGCCATCGATCGCGATCTGGTCGGGAAACAGGCTGGCATAGCGTGTGCCCGGGCGGATGCGCCCGACATCGTAGCGGCCGAGTTCCGCCAGGGTCAGGTCGCGGATCAACGGCCCCTGCCGGGACAGCCACTGCCCGTCCCTGTCGCGGGTGATATCGGGATTGAGCGCCGGGTCGTGGCTGACTACGACCACCCCATCCCGGGTCAACCCGACATCGAGCTCAAACGCCATGACACCCAGGCCCCGCGCGGCCCGGAACCCTTCCAACGTGTTCTCGGGGAACAGACCGCGCGCACCTCGATGCCCCTGAACCTCGAACGATAGCGGCACGGTGCGCCTCCTGTTAGTCTATGCCATTCGAAAAATCGGGGACGGGACCATGCAATACACCACACTTGGACGGACGGGTCTCAAGGTCAGCGTCGCCGGACTCGGTTGCGGCGGCTTCTCGCGGCTGGGCCTTGGCACCGGCAAGACCGAGGACGACGCGATCGGCATTATCCGCCAGGCGATGGATCTGGGTGTCAACCTGATCGACACGGCCGCCGTCTACGGAACCGAGGAGGTGGTCGGCAAGGCACTCCGCGGTGTCGCGCGGGATTCCTACGTGCTGTGCACCAAGGCGTCCAAGCCGCGGGAGGATGCGCAGTTCACTGTGTCGAAAATTCTGGAAAGCCTGGAAGGGTCGTTGCAGCGGTTGGGCGTGGACCATGTCGATCTGTTCCAGTTGCACGCGGTTCCCCCCGCCGCCTACGACTACGTACGGGCGGAGATCGTGCCCGCGTTGCTGCGGGAGAAGGAGAAGGGCAAGTTCCGCTTCCTGGGTGTGACCGAGACCTCCCCCAACGATCACGAACAGGTGATGGCCAACCGGGCGGCCCAGGATACGCCGTGGGACTCAATCATGTTGGCGTTCAACCTGATGGATCAGGTCGCCCGCACGCAAGTGTTCCCGCATAGCCTGGCCAATCGGATCGGCACGCTGATGATGTTCGCGGTGCGCAGCATCTTCGCTCGCCCGGCGCAGTTGGTCGCCACTGTGAAAGACTTGGTCGCCGAGGGGAAGCTGCCGGCATCGCTCGCCGAAACCGACGAACCCCTGGGCTTCCTGATCCACCCGGACGGTGCGTCCAGCCTGACGGATGCTGCCTATCGTTATGTCCGTCACGAGCCCGGGGTCGACGTGGTCCTGTTCGGTACCGGCGACAGCGAGCATCTGCGCGCCAATATCGCGTCGATCCTGAAGGCGCCGTTGCCGGCAGCCGATCGGGAAAAGCTGGCCACGATGTTCAGCCATCTGCGTGGCGTCGGTCTGGAGATCCCCCCGATGGCGCGCCAGCGCTAGGCGCACCACCGCGAGCGCGTTTGTCCCGTGAGGGGAAACCCGTGCCGATTCCCATGGGTGTCGGCACAGGGTCGGTCGGCTGCCCGGAGTGACCAAGGCGACCAAGCCGAGACCGCCGCACGGCCCGCCTCATCACCGATGCTGGCAAGGCTTTGCGATTGTGCCTTAGCGCCCCGTTAGTACCGTCACACTACCTTGGCGGGAGCTTCGACCGCGAGGAACCGTCATGGAAGACCTGCTGGCACGTTGCCGAATTGGCTGCCAGATCGCGCTTCTTGGCCTGCGGGGTATTCTTGGCAGGTCGCTGGTTGCCTGCCTGAATATTTAGTCGAAGCAGGAGGTGAGCCGCATCAGCGACAACATTGCCCAGATTCGGCAGGCGGCAAGGCTTGAAAATCGGCTACGGATCGCGCTGCTGCAGTCCGACCGAACGGGCCGGGCTTCCTTCTTCGTGCCCGGATTTGATCCGAACATCCCCGACAGCACGCACGCTTCGTTTTCCGAGCAATGACTCGGCGTGCTGTGCCGCCGGGGGCTAGTCGGGCCACGCCCGACCAAAACGGGACAGTGTCACATCGCTCGCAAATCTGCGGTTGCGCTGCCTGGTCTCACTCCGCCTTGATATTCAACCGCTTAACGGCTTCGGCGAAGCGAGCGCTCTGCTTGGCCAGGTCCTCCGCCAGACCCTTGGGTGTGTCCTTTACCGTCACCAGGCCCATCGCCAGAACACGCTCCTGCACGTCCTTCATGTCCGATATCTGGTTCAGCAGCGGCGACAACTTCTCCGCCACCACCGGCGGAAGCCCCGCAGGCCCCATGAACGCGAACCAGCTCGGCATGTCCCAATCGGGCAGGATTTCCTTCATCGAGGGAATGTCCGGGAAATGCGGATGGCGGAACGGGGTCGAAACCGCGAGCCCACGCAGCTTGCCCACCTTCACATGCGGGAAGAAATTGCCCTCGTACATCATCGAGACATGGCCGGCCAACGCGTCCTGCAACTGCTCAACGCCGCCCTTGTAGGGCACCATCACCAGCTTGATCCCGAAGGACGCCGCCATCGTCTCACCGGCCAGATGGGTGATCGTCGCGACGCCCGAATTGGCCAGGGTGAACGTGTCCGGTTTCTTGCGCGCGTCCGCGGCGAATTCCTGCATGGTCGTCCAGGGGGAGGACGGATGCACGGCGAACCCGAACAGCGCGTCCGTCACCCGGCCGATTGGCGTGAAATCCTTGAGCGGGTCGTAAGGCGTCTTGCGAACATGCGGCAGCAACCCGATGCCGCCGAGGGTGGCAACGCAGAGGGTGTAGCCGTCTGGCGCGGCCTTGGCGCAGACATCGTGGCCTATCACACCGGAGGCTCCCGCGCGGTTGTCGACAACGAATTGCTGCCCCAACATCTGGGACAGTTTCTCGGCATAGGCGCGGGCGGTGGCATCGGTGCCACCCCCGGCGGGAAACGACACGATCACTCGGACCGGGCGCGTCGGCCAGGTCTGCGCCATGGCGGCCGGGGCCGCGCAAATCGCACCGAGTAGCATCGCCATAACGGCGGACAGGAGTCTTCGTTGCATCATCATTCCTAAAAATAGAGCCGAGCGGCTGGGAAGTCGTCCAGGCGGGACGCGCTATAGCGTCAGGACGCGTTGGCTCAAACACCGATCCGCGCCAATCGCTCCGTGCACAACAATGCGCCTGTCACAGCAGGGCAATCGAGTGAAGGAAAGAAAGCCTTGGGGCAGCGCCCGAAGGCATTCTTTTCCTCACCCGATTGCTCTCCCTGTCAAACTGGGGTGCGAACCAAAATTGTGCGCTCAAACGGCGGCACTTGGCGATGGTTTTGGCGGGTTGAGATTGGTGGGTACTGTCAGGTTGGCGACGAGCGCGGCCCAATAGGCCTCCCAGTCGCCGTTCCCCGAGGCGTCGTGGCGTGGATTGAGGCAACCACGAAAGGCACCGATGTCGGTTATGTCGTGACCAGCCTGAAAGGCCGGCCGGCAAAATATCTCTACAAGAGAGTCTATTGCAGGCGAGGCCAGGCGGAAAACCTGATCAAACGGCACGAGACCCAGCTCTCCTCCGACCGGACCAGTTGCCGCTCGCCGCTGTCGATGATGCGTAAACATGTCCGCCGTTTGAAGCGCGTGAGTTGTCCGCCAGTCGCCGTCCGCCATCGCTGTTTTCCGGTTCGGCTGGTGCGGACGGTGCGCAACGCCATCCCCAAGACCGAACCGCTGGCCAGCGTAGAGTTCTCCACCATCCGGCTGCGCTTGCTGAAGATTGCGGTGCGGGTTCGCGAGCCCGGCACCCGGATCCGCCTGGCGCTCGCCGCGAATTGTGGCGATGCTGCGTTGTTCCGTGATCTGATCGGAGCGTCGATCCCGCGCCCGATGTGACTGGCGAGGCGTGTGCCCCGCGTGAACCCCGGCTGCTCAACCCCTTGCGCCTGATAGGCATGATCCGAACGCGTTCAATTCAGCAGGGGGAGACGCCTGGGTCTTTTCATTATTATATCGGAATATGACCGCCTCTCATGGTCATCAGTAAAGGCCGTGAATAAGAAGGGCCAGGACAGCGATCTCGCCGAATTTCGTATTCCGGCAGAGTCTTCTACCTTGGCGGTGCATCCTGGCTTGGCCACGGACTTCCCGCTCCGCCGCCTCGACGAGCCGCTCTTCGGCAGCATCCGCCTCCCCACGGTCTCCGCCCAGGTTCCCCACGGCGCCCACGATCGACGCCAATCTGTCAGGAAAATTCGGATGGGATTGGCAAAACGCCAAAAGCGCTTCGTCGCTGGGGCTCGCCGTCGCCATGGGCGGAATTCCGTCGATTGCCGAAGCGCCGCCTTTACTTCTCACAATGTCGAACCGCACCCGCCGGCCAGCCCGGCATGAAGTCGGGCCACTTCGCGATGCCCCCGATTGACACCCCACCCTCAAAAGTCACACTCCGGGGCCGTTGACTGACGAAGGGGGAACGCATGGGGCCGCTGGTAACGACCGACTGGCTTGCCGGAGAACTCGGCAAGGCCGATCTGATCGTCTTTGATGCTACCAAATACCTGCCGAACGAGAATCGCGACGGCCGCGCGGAGTTCCTGACCGCCCATATTCCGGGCGCCCGGTATTTCGACATCGATGAGGTTGCCGATCAGGACACCGACCTGCCGCATATGGTCCCGACCCCGGGCCGCTTTGCCAAGCTGCTTGGCGGCATGGGTGTCAGCAACGCCAGTCGTGTGGTGTTCTATGACCAGAAGGGCTTGGCCTCTGCCGCGCGCGGCTGGTGGCTGATGAGCCTGTACGGCCATGATAACGCCGCCGTGCTGGATGGCGGTCTGCCGAAATGGGTGAGCGAGCAACGCCCGACGCAATCCGGCCTGCCCGCATCCCCGACGCCTTCGGTCTTCCGCCCCGATTTCCGGCCAACCCGGTTGCGCGGCGTTGGCGACCTGATCCGCAATGTGGCCAATCAATCCGAACTGGTGCTCGATGCCCGCGCCGCCGGCCGTTTCATCGGTGCCACCCCCGAGCCCCGGGCCGGCATGCGAAGTGGCCACATCCCCGGATCGGCCAATGTTCCCTATACCGATCTGCTGAACGCCGACGGCACCTTCAAGTCAGCCTCCGAGGTGAAGGCCCGCTTTGTCGCGGCCGGCGTCGATGGTGCTCGCCCCTTGGTGACAAGCTGCGGCTCTGGCGTCACCGCCTGCATCCTGACCCTGGGTTTGCGCCTGTCCGGCCTGCCCGAAGGCGCCGTCTATGACGGGTCCTGGACCGAATGGGGCGGCCGGTCCGACACTCCCGTGGAGAGCAACCAGGCATGACCGACACACCGAAGCGCGGCTTCCTCACCAAGCTCGCGCACACCGCCCGGCGCACCAAACACGAGCACGGCTTCGTCAATCCGCCGCTGCTGCGCGGCTCTACCGTGCTGGTGCCCACGGTTGCGCAGCGCCAGGCCTTGCAGGCCAAGCGCGGGGAGCGCGTGCTGACCTACGGCGTCGGCGGCTCCCCCACACATTGGGCACTGGAAGACATGATCGCCGAGGTCGAGGGTGGGAGTCGATGCTACATTGTATCGTCTGGCCTGGCTGCGGTGACGACGCCATTGCTGGCGTTCCTGAAGGCGGGCGATCATTGCCTGATGCCGGATCACGTCTACGGCCCGGCCCGCAACTTCGCCGAGGGGTTGCTGAAGCGGTACGGCGTGGAAACGACGTACTACCATCCCGGGATCGATGAGGCCGGCCTGGCCGCCCTGATGCGGCCCAACACCACGGTCGTGTATACGGAAAGCCCCGGCAGCCATACGTTTGAGGTGCAGGACGTCCCCGCCATTGCCCGCGCCGCTCATGCGGGCGGCGCAAAAGTGTTGATGGACAACACCTGGGGCATCCACCATTTCCAGCCGTTCCAGCACGGCGTCGATGTCTCGATCCAGGCGGCGACGAAGTATCCGGCCGGGCACTCCGACATCCTGATCGGCAGCATCACCGTCAACACCGAGGCTGATTGGCAGACCCTGCACGCCACCGCCCGCGGGCTTGGCCAGTATGCCAGCCCGGACGATTGCTGGCTGACCTTGCGCGGCATGCGCACCATGGGGATCCGCCTGCGAACCCAGATGGACGCGGCAATGCAGGTTGCGCATTGGCTGCGTCAGCGGCCGGAGGTGGCCCAGGTGCTGCACCCAGGCCTGCCGGGCGCACCCGGCCACGACCTGTGGCGGCGTGATTTCACTGGATCCTGCAGTCTGTTCGGGGTGGAGTTCAAGTCGGAGTTCGCGCCGGAAGCGACTCATGCCTTCGTGGAAGCGCTGGAACTGTTCGGCATCGGCGCGTCCTGGGGCGGCTATGAGAGCCTGGCGGTGCCGACCACCGGCTTCATCACCCGCACCGCCGGATCGGGACAATTCGCCGGCCCCGTCGTGCGCCTGCATATCGGGTTGGAGGATGTGGACGATCTGCTCGCCGACCTGGACCAGGGCCTTGCGGTGATGCGGCGCTTTGGGAAGTAACCGGAGGCTGCTATAAGCTCAGCATGAGCGCATCTCTGAAACCAACCTGGACGCTGGAAACGTTCCTGGCCTGGGAGCGGGAACAGGAACTGCGTTATGAGTTCGACGGGTATGCGGCCCACGCAATGGTTGGTGGGTCGGTCGCGCATTCGGTCATCGGCACAAATCTGGTGCGTGCTCTTGAAGACCGTCTGCGCGGGAAACCTTGTCGAGCGTTTCGAGGTGATTTGAAGATCGTGGTGAATGGGAGGGTGAGATACCCGGACGCCATGGTTACCTGTTCGGCCGTCGATCAGAGATCGGACATCATCCCCGATCCGGTCGTCGTCTTTGAGGTCATCTCTCCCAGCACCCAACGTACTGACCGCATCGCCAAGAACCACGAGTACCGTGCTACTCCGTCGATTCAGCGCTATATCCTGCTGGAGCAAGCCGAAGTGGCGGCCATGATCTTCACCCGCGCTGGCGATGACTGGGTGGGACGCGTGGTATCCGGCGACGTCGTCCTCGCGATGCCGGAAATCGGGATCGAACTGCCCCTTACCTCCGTCTATGGCGGGGTTGAGTTCCCACCGGAAGACGCCCCTGGGTAGGGAACCAACCGTAACGCTCACTGGCCTACCCCCTGCCGTTCACCAGATGGTGACGCATCGCCGGGTAGCTTGCGGCCCATGCGGCGGACTCTCGATGCCCTGACACCGGCCTGGACCTGGCTGCTGGCCGAACTGGACGGCGAGCGGGGCCGTTTCACGTTGTGGTTGCCGGTCCTGTTGGCCGCCGGCGTGCTCACCTATTTCAGCCTCCGCGCAGAACCCCCCCTTTGGCTGGGCGCCGCCGTCGCCGCCCCGGCGTTCGTCCTGGCTTGGATCTGCCGCCGTTGGGTCTGGCCGTGGCTCACGATCATTCCCATCGCCTGTTTTGCCCTTGGCTTCGCAGTGGCCCAGCTGGCAACCTGGCGCGCGCTGCCGGTAGAGGCCACGCTGCTGCCGTCCACCGCGACCTGGGTATCCGGTCGGGTCGTCTTGGTTGAACTCCTTCCCGACGGACGCCGCATCACCTTGGACCGCGTCCACCTGGACGGGACCGACCAAAGGCTGGACCGCACCGTTCGCGTGCGACTGCGAGCGCATGATCCGGTCACCTTGGCGACCGGCGACACCGTGCGGCTGCGGGCAATGATCCGTGCGATCGGGCCGCCCACCCATCCCGGCGGCTGGGACCAGCAACGGGACGCCTTCTTCTCCGGTCTCGGCGGCTCCGGCTATGCATTGGGCGACGTCGAACGGATGGAGCAGGCGGTTCTCTGGGCGCCTCTGCAAGCGATGCAACGGCTGCGGGAGGCCATGGCCGACCGCATTGCCGCAGCGATTCCTGGCGCATCGGGCCAGGTTGCGGTCGGCGTGCTGCTGGGCAACCAGACCGGCATCGCTCCGGCGGACATGGTGGCATTCAGGGATTCCGGTCTGGCGCATATCCTGTCCGTCTCCGGCCTGCATCTGGCGATGGTACTCGGCTCGGTCGTAGCCGTGATGCGCCTGGGATTCGCGCTGTCCGAACATGCCAGCCTGCACTGGCCGACGAAACAATTGGCCGCCCTGAGCGCACTGGCGGTCGGTGGCTTCTACACCGTGCTGACCGGCTTGCAGGTGCCGATGCTGCGCTGCTTCCTGATGGCCTGCCTGTTCACCTTGGCTCTATTGGTCGGCCGTCGACCATTCTCCCTGCGCGGGTTGGCGATCGTGGCGGTCGCGGTCATTCTGACCAGTCCCAATCAGGTAACCGGCGCCTCGATGCAAATGAGTTTCTCCGCTGTGCTGGCGCTGATCGCCGGGTTCGAGGCGGTGCGACCGTTCATCCGCCGGCTGCAAGGGGAAAGCTGGGTCCGGCGCGTCGGGGTCAACGTGCTGGGTCTGGCCCTGACCAGCGCCCTGGCCGGCACTGCGTCGATGCCGTTCGGCGCGTATCATTTCGGCCGCATTCAACTCTATTACATCCTCTCGAACATGGTCGCCGTACCGTTGACCAGCCTGCTGGTGATGCCCGCCGGCATGCTGGCCCTGCCGCTCATGCTGCTGGACCTGGAACAGGTCGCCCTGATCCCGGTGGACTGGGGGATCAAGGCAACGCTCGCCATCGCCCACTTCACCGCGTCCCTGCCGGCCGCGACCCTGGACGTGCCACATATTCCCGGCTGGGGACTGGCGGTGCTGTCTTTCGGCGTCGCCTGGCTGGGACTGTGGCAAGGTCCAATTCGCCTGGGCGGTCTGTTGGTGATTGCGGTGGGCGTGGCATCCCCGACGATGCAGCGTGCGCCGGACATCCTGGTATCGGGCGACGGGCGCGTGATCGCCGTGCGCACCGCGTCCGGCGTGTATGCCCAGCAACTGCGTGGCGGCAGCCCCTTCATCCGCGACTCCTGGCTTCATTTCTGGGCTGACCAAGCCGCTCGCCCGTTTCCCTCGGAGGGTCGAACCGCCGCGGGCACCATTGCTTGCACGCCGGATGCCTGCCTGCTGCATCCGGTTCCGAACACACCAGGCGCTCTGCTGGTGCGCGGCAGCGGTCCGGTCGAGGGATGCGCCGAAGCCTCGGTGATCGTGTCGGCGGAACCGGCCAGAGGTCTGTGCCCTCGCCCATGGCCCGCGCTGGTCGATCGCTTCACGGTTTGGCGCGACGGGCCGACAGCCATCTGGCTGGAACCCGGACACGCCCGCATTCTCACCGATCGAGCCGACCGCGGTGCTCGCCCATGGGTGCCGCCGCCGCCAGTCCCCCGCGCCCGTGCCGCGCCGACGCTACCGCTGGCGCCGACGGAGTAATAAACATCGCGCAATATCCAGTTCTGGGAGTAGGATGATCTCCCATGGTTCGCGTCGGGAGCCTGTCATGATTTTCCGCCAGTTGTTTGAGGCCACATCCGGGACCTACACCTACCTCCTCGCATCCCGCCGCGGGGGCGAGGCATTGATCATCGACCCTGTGCTGGAAAAGGTGGATCGCTACCTTCAGTTGATCGCCGATCTGGACCTGAAACTGGTCAAGGCGGTCGATACTCATCTGCATGCAGACCACATCACGGGGTTGGGCGCCCTGCGCGATCGAACGCATTGCATCACCGTCATGGGCGAGCAGTCCGGCGTGGACGTCGTGTCCATGCGGATCGCCGATGGCGATCACCTGCGGATCGAGGGGCTGGCGCTGGATGTCATTTATACGCCCGGTCACACGGATGATTCCTACAGTTTTGCCATCGGCGACCGGGTCTTCACTGGCGATACCCTGCTGATTCGCGGCACCGGACGCACCGATTTTCAGAACGGCGATCCGCGCGCCCAATACGACTCGATCTTCAACCGCCTGCTACGCCTGCCCGATGACACGTTGGTGTTCCCCGCGCACGACTACAAAGGCGACACCGTCAGCACGATCGGAGAGGAAAAGCGCTGCAATCCCCGCTTGCAGGTCACGTCAGTGGACCAGTATGTCGCGCTGATGAACGGCCTGAACCTGTCCAATCCGAAAATGATGGACGTCGCGGTGCCCGCCAATATGCGTCAGGGGCTGGCGCAGGACGATATTGCCCGGCGCGGCTGGGCTGTGACGGCCGAGATGGCGCGGGCGCTGGCGGAAGGACATGAAATCCTGCTGGTGGACCTGCGGGAGAATGAGGAACGCGCCCGCTCCGGCTGCATCAAGGGTGCCATGCACGCACCCTACCCTGACCTGCAAGAGAACATTCAGCCGGCCGGGATGCTGCATGAACTGGCGACGGCCACCGGCAAGCGCCTGGTGTTCTTCTGTGCGTTTGGGGAGCGATCCGCCATGGCCGTGCAGGCGGCGCAGGACGCCGGATTGTCGACGGCGTGCCATATTCATGGCGGAATCGCTGCCTGGAAGAAGGCAGGGGGGGCGGTCGCCGCGTGAGCGAGAAGGGCGGGGCGGAAGCCCCGGACCCGCCAAAGGCGCGGCCTTTGGAATGCGTTCCTTTTTGGTGCCTTATCGACAGGCCCCTACATGGACGATGAAACGTCCGTGCAGGGCCCTTTCCAAATGTTCCGGTTCCAAGGGCCGTCGCCCTTGGTGGGTCCAGGGCAAAGCCCTGGTCGGGGTCCTGGTCGGAAACCCAGGTCCTTACTCCCCTCAAACAACTACTTAACCAACGAAATGCGCCCAGCCACCGCCCCCGTGCGAGGGTCCACCAGCAGGACGCGATCCACCCCGCCACCCTGAAGCTGCACCGCCAGCCGATCCTGCACCACGGCAATCCCCATGATCCGGGTGCCAGCCGGCTCATCCAGCACCGCGGTCAGGTTCGTGGGCACGGTCGGTGACGACGCCCCGCGCTTCATCATCACCACGAATAGCCCACTGGTCCCCAGCACGATCAGCACTGCCATGCCGATCGCGGCGATCTTCAGTGCCCGCAACGTCCCGCCACCCATATGCGCCATCCCTTCTTGTCTTTTCCCGCGCCACCGATGGGCGTAATGGCCCCGGTGATGCCCATCGAACCCCCCATGGAGCCCCCCATCGTGCCCATCGGCGGCCCCGGCCCATTCCGTCTGACCGTCGATCCGGCCACCGCCGGTCAGCGCATCGACCGGGTGCTGGCCGAGGCGATCGGCACGATATCGCGATCCCGCGTCAAAGTGCTGATAGACGAGGGCCGGCTGCAACGCGATGGGCGCCAGGTGAATGAGCCGGCCGAAGCCGCGCGCCTCGGCGCGCTCTATGTGCTCGATATCCCGCCGCCGGTGTCGGCAACGCCGCGGCCGCAAACAATTCCGTTCACGATCCTGTTCGAGGACCGGGACCTGATCGTCCTTGACAAACCGGCTGGCTTGGTCGTCCACCCGGCCCCGGGCAATCTGGATGGCACCTTGGTGAACGCATTGCTGGCCCATTGCGGCCCCGGCTTTACCGGGATCGGCGCCGAGAAACGCCCGGGCATCGTGCACCGCCTGGACAAGGATACGTCCGGCGTGATGGTGGTCGCCAAGACCCAGCTCGCCAGCGACGCCTTGACCGCGGCCTTTGCCGCCCGCGACCTGGATCGATCCTATCTCGCGTTGTGCTGGGGCGTTCCGACCGCGACAGCCGGCGAAATCGAGGGCGCGATCGGCCGCGACAAGCGGGACCGCAAGCGCATGGCGGTGCTGACCCATGGCGGCAAGCCGGCCTTAACCCGGTATCGGGTGAGCAAGGTCTGGCACATGGCGGTCAGCCTGCTGGAATGCCGTCTGGCGACCGGGCGCACGCATCAGATCCGGGTCCACTTGGCCGCCAGCGGTCATCCGGTGGTCGGCGATCCGGTGTATCTACGCCGTATCCCGGCCATTGCCCGGACGTTGGATGAACCACTGCGAGGCGCACTGCTGGACTTCCCGCGTCAGGCCCTGCACGCGGCCCGGTTGGGGTTCCGCCATCCCCGGAGCGGCGAGGCACTGAGCTTCGAGACGAAGCTGCCCATGGACATGCAAGCCCTCCTGAACAAGCTGGACGGCTGATTTTCCCTTGTTAACCATGTGTTAATCTTGACAGGACTATTCCAGTCCGGTATAAGATTGCTCATCGAAGCAGGCGGATGCCCTGTCTCGATGGGACAGTCCGGATACGCCGCTGCCATGACGGGGTGGGTTTCCGGGACGGAACGTCCCTCCCGCATCCGGCGTGGTTATTGCCACCTGCGAGCCACGGACTCGCGTCGCTAAAGTCCCACGATGACGGGACCTTTCGGACGCTCGGCCGTTATCGCTGACGAAAGGAGCCTGTCATGGCCTCTGCCGTCTTGAACATCGCCCCAGAGGGCAACCTGTCGCGGTATCTGCAGGATATCCGCAAGTTTCCGATGCTGTCGCCGGAGGAAGAACTATCCCTGGCGCTGCGTTGGCGGGACAAGGAAGATATGGAGGCGGCGCATAAGCTTGTCACCTCCCATTTGCGCCTGGTCGCAAAAATCGCCATGGGCTATCGCGGCTATGGTTTGCCGGTCGGTGAACTGATCAGCGAAGGCAATGTCGGCATGATGCAGGCCGTCAAGCGCTTCGACCCCGATCGCGGCTTCCGCCTGGCCACCTATGCCATGTGGTGGATCAGGGCCGCCATTCAGGAATACATCCTGCACTCCTGGTCGCTCGTGAAAATGGGCACCACGGCGGCGCAGAAGAAGCTGTTCTTCAACCTCCGCCGGCTGAAGGGCCAGATGCAGGCGATCGACGACGGCGATCTGCAACCCGAGCAGGTGGCGAAGATCGCGCGGGTGTTGGACGTGCCGGAGCAGGACGTGATCAACATGAACCGCCGTCTCGCGGCGCCCGATCACAGCCTGAATGCACCGGTCCGTCAGGACAGCGAAGGGGAATGGCAGGATTGGCTGGTCGATGACTCCGAAAGCCAGGAATCATCCATTGCCGATCGCGAAGAACTGTCGGGCCGTCAGGCCCTGCTGTCCAGCGCCCTGAAAACGCTGAACGAACGGGAGCGTCATATCCTGATCGAGCGGAGGCTGAAGGACAATCCAACCACGTTGGAAGAGCTGTCGCAGCAATACAATATCTCTCGGGAGCGGGTCCGCCAGATTGAGGTCCGAGCGTTCGAGAAACTGCAAAAGGCGATGAAAGCGCAAATCGCGGAGCAGCGGATGCTACCCGTGGGACGCCCCCCGGTCGCCGCCACCATCTCTGCCCCAGCCGATCATTGATCGGCTGGGGGCCCCAGCCCCCATTCCTCGATCAGCCTGGCACGCGCTTCCCGCAAATCGGATGCGCGTTTGTCGGCTGTGGTGTCCAGCACCATGCGGACGGCGACAGGGATCACCTGAGTCAACAGCCATCCGCCGGCCGCCGCGCTCCAGGTCAGGGTCACCGCATGAAAGTCGGCGACCAGGGAAAACCCGAGATCGAGCCCTTGGCCACTGTTCCATAGCGCGCGCATCGGTTCGACACTGGCCGCCAATGCGCACAGCAGGATGGCCCGCGCAACCGGCTTGCCAGCCGCCCGATCCAGCATCAAGGCAACGATCGCCGGCAGCAGCAGGATGCCAACCTGTAAGGCGATTCCTGGGACCAGCGCCGCCAATCCGCCACAGGCCAGGCCTTGCAGCCACATCAACGAGCCGCCACTCTGCTTCCCGGATGTCGCCTTTGTTTTCGCTTTCGCCATGACCGATTGCTCTCGCGGCTAACCGAAAGCCGCGAGAGTCATCATTGCCGCCAGCGCCGCCAGACCGATCACCGCGGCCGCCTCCTGACCGATCCGCGCCGCCTGCGCTGTCCGGTGGGGACCACCGTCGGTGATCGACGCCAGCTCAGCCTCGATCGTCATCAGGTCCTGCGCCGCCGTCCGGGCGCCGTGCGCGTCAGCGGATCGTCCGGCCGGGTCCTCGATCAGCGCCAGCATGGGGGCGATTTGGCCCGCCGCGGCCAGCGTATTGATCGTCGACGCGACCTCCGCGCGTCTTGGGCGATTGTACCAAAGCGCGACCAGCGGGCCAGCCTTGGCGGCAAACCAGCCGGCAAGGCGGGGAAGCGGGCGCGCATAGTAGCGGACTTGCAGTTGGGCCAGCAGCCGCAGCCGTGCGATCAGCCATTCAGCCTCATCCGGATGACCGTTCAGGCCATTCACCTCGGCCTCCAGGCGCCGGTCAGACCGGGCCGCGATGAACGCGACAACATGCGGATCGAGCGGATCGGTGCCGGACGGATCGGCACCGATAGCGGCTTCCAGGGCAGGCGCCATGTCGGCCAAGCCGGCGACCCAGCGATCCCGGGTCAGGGGACTGAGGCAGGGTAGCAGCGGATTGAGCGTGTAGATCAGGCGCGGCTGGCCACCACCCGGCCCCCTTGTCTGCAACAGGCTGCGATGCCGCCGGCTTTCGATGCGCAGGCCGCTGAAGTCGCATCGGTCGGGCCGCAGCATCGCCCAGTTCGGCACCATTTCGACGGTAATCAGCTCCTCCAGGTGATCCAGCAAGACTGGCTCGGTCACCAGGCCCATCGCCATCGCGGCACCCATGGCGTCCGGCCAGAGCACTGTGCCACGCCAGCACAAGGGCGCGAGGGGGTCGATCAGCACCACCGCCCGCATAACCGTCGCCGCATCGGCCCGCGTATCGTCCGACCGTCCCTCGGTGGCACGATGGCGCAGCAACTCCTCGATCCGCACCGCCAGCGTGGCATCGCCCAAGGTGCGACGCAGCCATTGCATGGTGTCGCCGGTCCGCATCGACTGGAACCCTGCCTCGGGCTGCGTGCCGATCGCGAAGGCCAGGGTGCGGGCATCCCAGACGACTGTCGAACCGATCTGCAACGGTCTCTGTGCCCGCCGGGGTGGCCGAGCGGCGACACGCCGACCGCGGGCGGCGAACGGATCGAGCAGAAGAGTCGGGGGCGGCCGATGTTCCGGGTCCTCGGCCAGCATGTTCCGCACCAGGTCGGAGATGATAGGCGGCAGTTTTTCCTCGGCGGTCAGCGCGGCGAAGCTGCCCATTTCCAGCTTCCGACGGATGGCCGCGACGGGATCCAGAGCCGCCAGCGGCACGCGGCCGATGGCCAGGGTGATCAGCAACACACCCAATGCGTAGACGTCGTCGGCGATATGACCGTCGCCTCGGCCGGCTGGATGGCACATCGCGCTGTAGGGGGGTTCGAAGATTTCCGGCTGGTGCATCCCCGGGGGCGCCGCCCAGGCAGCGCCCAGCGTGACCGGGAGGTTGGACTGGGATTCGAAGACATTGTTGGGGCGGATCGCACGGTGGGTGATCCGACGTTGTTCCAACTCGACCAGGATCTGGGCGATCGGGCGCAGGACCTGGCCGATGATGACGGGCTCGGACCAGGGACGGGTCAGCAGGGACAGAGGCCGGCCCGCTGGCGCTGGACAGATCACGTAATAGGCGGCGCTGCCTGAGGCGGGTCCGTTCTGGTGCGCCAACGGGGTCGCCAGATTTTCGATCTTGGCGCCAATCAGGTCTCGCAGGGCCATAGGCCGGGCCGGTGCGTCGCGCGCCACCAGCAGTGCCATCAGGCCGCCGTGGCCGGTTCCCCGGTTGCGTGCGGCGAACGTGGGCAGGCCGCCCCCGACCTGCGGGAGCGGGCGGGCTGTGTCGATATCATACTGACCAGCGGACGGATCGGGCTGTGTTTCGTTGTCGGGCGAGCGGGCCATTTTGATCCCGGAAATCGTGTCCAGGGGATTTTGGCCGTCATAGGTTGACCGAAGGTTAACAGCAGTCGGTCATGCCTCCTTTGGGGATCCCTAGGGAATCCCCCGTTGGTGGCCCTTTGGATGGTCCGCTTGCGCCGGTCAGGATGGAATGCCCAACAACCGGGCTGCGGTGCCGCCGAGGATGGCGATGCGCTCGTCGTCGGTGAGGCCTGGTGTGTTGAGCACGAGATCGACCTCCGTGCTGGTCCAAGGGAACGGATAGTCGGTGCCGATCATGATCTGGCCGGACCCGGTTTCCGCGATCAGATGGCGCAGCGCCTCAGGCGTGAAGACGATCGTGTCGAAGAACAATTGCCCGTCCCGCAGATACGCGGTCGGATCCTTCTTCGGCAGCGGGCCGACCCGGTTGGGAAAGGTGCGGATCACCGCGTCCGAGCGGTTGGCGTAGGAAGGCAGGAAGCCGCCGCCATGCGCCGCGCAGATCTTCAGGCCGGGAAACCGATCCAACGTGCCCTCGAAGATCAGATGCGACAACGCGATCGTGGTTTCCAAAGGATTGCCGATCGTATTCGTCAACAACCCACTCCCCGCCAATCTCCCGCTCGGCTCCAGTTCCCTGGTACCCAGCGGATGCATGAAGACCAGGACGCCGAGTTCCTCGCACTTGGCCCAGAACGGATGGAACCGTGGGTTGGCCAGTTCCTCGCCGGCCACGCTGCCGCCGACCCCGACGCCACGATAGCCCAGGGTTTTGACCGCGTATTCGACCTGTTCCGCGGCGAGATCGGGAAATTGCAGCGCCGCCGTCGCGAAAGCAACGAAGCGGTCGGGATTGGCCGAGCAGAATTCGACCATCGATTCATTCTGGATTTTGATGAGCGTGGCGGCGGCGTCACGGTCGGCGCGATACCAGTACGGATTGATGCTGAGAGCCTCGACATCGACGCCCTGCGTGTCCATCGCCTGCAAGCGAGTGCTGGGGTCGGCCATTAGCAGGCCAGGCGCTTCCAGCGGGTGGTTGATCACCGCCATCGCGTTCGGCACGCAGCAATGGGCATGAATGTCGATGGTCTTGATCCGCTTCCCGTTGACGACAACCTCTCGGCGGCGACTTTGTGGCTGAGACGCCGTGCCCGGCGCTGATGTCGGCCCGACACTGGACATCGCGCAGCCGATGAATGCGATGCCAGCCATCGTGTTGGCGAGCAGGTCCCCGATTGGTGGCATGTCCGTCCCTCCCCCATGCGTTGTTGATACATTGAACACTCTACCACGCTTTGGGTGCGGGGGCGTCATCGTTGCGGTGTACCGGTAGGCGTTGGCTTTCGGAACGGATAGGGTGCGGGGTGGGTGGACGTCGCTTTCGTGGTCCGCCCAACGCAGGGAATTGCCCACCATGCCAAACCAGCCCGCCCGCGATTTGGATCACACAATCGGCCCGGAGCGACGCACCGCGGCGGAATTCAACGCGCATGGCCGCGAATGCAATGCGAGAAAACACTATGATGCGGCCATTGGTGCGTTTGACGCAGCCATCAGCCTGGACCCGCGCTTCGCGGCGGCATTCAACGGACGGGGGTTCGCCTATAACGGTAAGAAGCAATACGCTCGAGCAATTCAGGACCTGAATGAGGCCATTCTGCTCGATCCTTTGCTCGCCGACGCGTTCAACAATCGTGGCTATGCCTATAACGGTCAGAAAGACTTCGATCGCGCCATCCAGGATTTGAGCCATGCCATCAGCCTGGATCCGGGTTTCGCCGATGCCTTCAATGGGCGGGCGTTCGCCTATATTGGCAAGACCCAATATGACCCTGCCCTTCGCGACCTGCATGAGGCGATCCGGCTGGATCCTGGCTTTGCGTCCGCGTTCAACAATCGGGGCGCGACCTATATCGGCCTGCGGGAATATGAACGCGCCATCCGCGATCTGGACGAGGCGATTCGGCTCAACCCGGGGTATCCCGGGGCACTCGTCAATCGGGAGATCGCTCTGCGAGCCGCGGGGCGGGGGTGCTGACCCATCGCCTGGGGGCGCATGTCGGCCGCGTCGCTGTCTCGGCGGCAGACAGGAAAGCTCGGCCCGTACAGCCGATATCAGTTGGGCCTTGGAATCTGTTGCCCCGCTTCTCTGAAGGCACTCTGCTCATGCCTGGTCACGATCGTGCCGTACGCCGTTGTGATGTATGCGAGTTCACAATGCTCCCTGGCTGCGACAGCGTGCTGCCGGGCGTCTTCGAACTGTCCGAGGTCGTGGTAGTAAGCAGCCTGATGATGATGATGCGCGGCCGCTTGGTGATGTGCCGCGGCCTGACGATGATATCCGCCGGAGGGGCTTTTCGTGGACGGCTCCATGGCTTGCGGTCCTTTTTTCGTATTCGGTGATATGGGCGAGATCGCCCCTGGTAAGGCTTCCGCATCTGCCGGGCTGACGGGGCTTCCCACCGCACCGAGGCACCGGCAGGCGATGACCGAAATAAACAAAGTCGCCTCGCCGCTTCTGCCACAACGACGCACGCTCAGGCATCACGGTACACACGCAGATCCGACGACATCAGTCCCGACAAGCCCTGCGGTAACAGCACATTAACCGTCAGTCGGACATCGGCGGCAGGCCCGGAAACTACCTATGCGTGATACCGTTACGGCCGGACGTTGTCACGTCCGCTCGCGCACCCAGTGCTCACCATTGGTAGACCCGTGTAGTTTCCGGTGCTCGCTATCGTCATACAGCACTTGGATACTGAACCTCGGTCCCGCGGGTTTGGCGAAAGAGCCCATTGTGTTACATGTTCAGACTGTCCTCTTTATGACGCTATGCGTCTCCGTCACCGCGGACTGGGGTGCGCTCTTGCCATGAGGCGCCAAAGGTGACTTCGTCGCGTCCGTCATCGCCGGGATCGCCGTCCCCCCAGGCGGGTCCGCCACGTTGGGAACGATACTGGCTTTGTCTGCCGACCGCGGTCTGCGGCAATGGCAGCACGTACCGCCGACATTCGTCGGCCTGGATGGGAACGCCATCGCCGATGGCTTTCCGCACCCGTCGGGTCAACGGACCATACATATTCGTCGGGATCGATCTAACCGGAAACCTTGCCGCCACGTCCTCGTCGGGGAACGCATCCGCGTAGACTTCCAGGATCACGGTGAGATTACCGAGGACAGGCAAGGCACCACTCCTGAATTCATATTAATGGCGATAGCGGCCGACATCGATGTGCAGCCGCTTGGTGATGTGCCGCGGCCTGACGATGATATCCGCCGGAGGGGCTTTTCGTGGACGGCCGCATAACTTGCAGTTCTTTTCACCGTGTTTGATGAAATGGGCAGGATCGCTCCTGGTAAGGCTTGCGCATCTGCCGGGCTGACGGGGCTTCCCACCGCACCGAGGCACCGGCAGGCGATGACCGAAATGAACAAAGTCGCCTCGCCGCTTCTGCCACAACGACGAACGCTCAGGCATCACGGTACACAGGCAGATCCGACGACATCAGTCCCGACAAGCCCTACGGTAACAGCACATTAACCGTCAGTCGGACATCGGCGGCAGGCCCGGAAACTACCTATGCGTGATACCGTTACGGCCGGACGTTGTCTCGCCAGCTCGTGCACCCAGTGCTCACCAATTGCTAGACCTGCGTAGTTTCCAGCGCTCGCTATCGTCATACAGCACTTGGATACTGAACCTCGGTCCCGCGGGTTTGGCGAAAGAGCCCATCGTGTTAGATGTTCCGACTGTCCTCTTTATGACACTATGCGTCTCCGTCACCGCGGGCTGGGGTGCACTCTTGGCATGGGGCGCGTGGTGACCGCTGACGCGATAGGGCTGCATCGCGGGAATCCAGACGCGGATTGATCGGCGCCGGAATCACCGCTTGCCGCACGGCCGGGCGTTGCCGACCAACGGGGCGACGGGTGCAGTTACGGTGCCACGTCCCGTTTCCGCCGCAAGCGCAAGACGGGCGAGCGCCGGAACGGATTTGCATCCGGTTCTCTTCATGATGGCGGCCCGATGGTTTTCCACGGTACGCTGACTGATGCCGAGATCAGCGGCGATGTTCTTGCTGGGATGGCCGGCAAGAACCATATCCATGATGTCCCGCTGCCGCTCCGTCAGTTCCGCGATCCGGGTCGCAGCGGACTCCTGCCACGCGACAAACTTGCTTGAATCGCGCGCTTGTTCCAATGCACGCCCGATACCAACGAGCAATTCCTCGCGGCTGACCGGCTTCTCGATGAAGTCGATGGCACCCGCTTTCATCGCTGCCACCGCCATTGGTATATCGGCATAGCCCGTGATCATGATGGATGGCAGGACACGACCAGACTCCTGCAATCGCCGCAACAACTGAATCCCATCCATTCCCGGCAGGTAGGCATCGATCAGCAGGCATCCTTCGCGGCCGGGTCGATACCCCTCGAGGAACGCCTCACCATCGGCATAATCCTCCACCGCATAGCCCACGTCTTCCAACACGGCCCGCATTTCCGAGCAGATCCGGCTGTCATCGTCCACAACGAATATGACCGGTGAAACCGAGCGGTTGGCAGTATCAGTCTTCTCCCGCACCGCGGGTTGCGACACGGAGCCAGACAACGGCAGCAGTTGTTGAACGATCCCGGTCAAATCCTGCAACTTCACCGGCTTGTTGAGGTGCTTGCATTTCTGAGCCGTGATTTCCCGCAAAGTACTTGTGGATATGTCACCGGTGAGAATGACGACCGGAACCTCCCACCGCAGGGCCTCCCGCAACTTCGCGGCGACCTCAAGCCCGTTCAAGTCATTTGGCAGATTGTAATCCGACAGGACCAGGTCCGGTTTAAGCCCTCCCTCCGATAGCAACGCCAGCGCCGCGACACCATCCGGGGCGACCGTCACGCTATGGCCCTCATCAGTCAGGACCAGTTCGATGAGTTCGCGCATTTCGGCGTCGTCTTCGATAACCAGGACCACTCCCGCGCGGCGGGCCACAACATCCTCGCTGGGTCTGTCGGCCGCACCGGAAGGCATGAGACGAGGCACCGACCTGATCGTCGGAAGCATGACCGAAATCGAGAAAACGGAGCCCTTGCCGGGATGAGAGCGGACCCGTATCGAGTGATCCAGCAACTTCGCCAGCCGATTCGCGATAGACAGGCCCAGGCCGAGACCGCGTTCGCGTTTGCGCGCCGGGTTGTCGAGTTGATGATACTCTTCAAAAATCGCCTGCAGTTCTTCGTGCGCGATGCCAATTCCAGTGTCGCAGACATCAATGCTCAACATGCCGTTGCGCCGGCGGCAGCCCAGCAGGATCTTGCCATGTTCGGTGTATTTCAAGGCGTTCGACAACAGATTGCGTAGGATCTGCTCCAGCAGACGCGGGTCGCTTCGGACCGTTTGGTGGCAGGCGACAACCCGCAGGGTCAGACCCTTCGCTTGCGCGTGGAACGTAAAGTCGTGCCGCAAACGTTCGAGTATGTCGTTGATCGAAAAATCAACTGTTTCCGCTTGAACATTTCCCGCCTCGATCTGATTGATATCAAGCAAGGTGTTCAGCATGCCCGCCATGGCACCCAATGATTCATCCAGCCTGACAACCAGTTTCCGGGCCGGGCCGGACTTGATGGTTCTCGCCAACAGTCCCTGAATCAACACAAGCGTCTGCAACGGTTGGCGAAGATCATGGCTGGCCGCGGCCAGAAACCGAGATTTCGCGACATTGGCCCGTTCGGCGTCCTGTCTGGCCTCATCCAGTGCCTCCGCAATCTTTCTTCGGTCCGTGATATCGACGAACGTAATGACAACGCCTTCGACCTTGTCGTCCTGGGTCCGGTAGGGCAAAATGCGGCGGATAAACCATGCGTCATTGCGGGCCTGGGACTCCCGTTCGATCGGCACCGAGGTGCGCATGACCGTCCTGGCATCGGCAAGCAGAGCATCGTCGGGTGCCAGCGACTGAAGATCCATCAGCGGGCGGCCGATATCGCTGGGAATAATACCGAACAGCGACTTGGTGGCCGGCGTAAAAAGTCGGATATTCAGCCTGGTGTCGAGAAAAATCGTCGCGACGTCGGTGCTGAAAAGCACGTTTTGCAGATCGTTGAACGTCGTACGCTGCCGATCCAGGGTCTCATGGAGCTGACTGTTGAGAGCCGTCAATTCTTCATTCAGCGATTGCAGTTCCTCCTTCGAGGTTACCAGTTCCTCATTGGTCGATTGGTATTCCTCGTTGACCGACAGGGCTTCTTCGTTGATCGCCTTTTGCTCTTCCGATGAGATTTCCAGATCCCTGACGGCACTGCGCAACTCAGTTTTCGCGGCTTCGAGTTCCTGTTCGAGTGCCACAACCCGCGGCATCTCCTCGGGCTGGATCGGATCACTGGGCCTCTGTTCCTGCGTTGGTTCGTCGACGAAGCAAACCAGCAGCAGTTTCTCACCTTCGTGCGTGATCGGATGTATCTCGATTCGGAATGACATTGTGTGCGCATGGTCATCGTTCAAACCGCCTGCGGCGACCACTCGCGCCTGTCGATGCTCGGCCTGTTGGATGGCCGAACCGAGCTTGGCACGCAGGCCCTCACGCGCCATCGACAGCAGGTCGTGGGTGGGCGCACCCGGAGGTACCCGCAAATACCGGTCCGTCGGTCCGAAGGCATAAAGGCACTCACGCTTGCGGTCGATCAACACGGCTGCCGGAGCGTAGTTCTCCAGCAACAAACGCCGGCAAAGCTCGGCGAGAACAATCTGGCGGGGTGGCACAGGTCCCGGTCCAGAGCGTGCCGGTACCCGAACGTTGCCGGCCGTGGCTACAGGGAAGGCGCGCTCTGCCGGTTGGCCATGGCCAACCCGGCGATACAAACGTGCGGATTTGTTGATGATCTCGAAATGTCGACCAAGGTCGCTGCCGACCGTCTCCGAGTTGCCGAGCAGGAGAATACCGCCGTCGCGCAATGCGAAATGGAAGATCGACAGTACCTTCTCCTGCGCCTCGGGGCGCAGATAGATCAGCAGATTGCGGCAGGAAACGAAATCCAGGCGGGAAAATGGCGGATCCACCAGCACATCCTGAATGGTGAAGACCACATCGGATCGCAGTTCGGGAGAGACTCTGTAACTTTCACCCTCTTTTACGAAGAAGCGGGCCAGCCGGTCTGATGACACCGCGGCCTCGATCGTGCCGGGGTAGATCCCGTCGCGGGCGCGGCCGACAGCATCCGGATCGACATCGGACGCAAAAATCTGCAGCCGGACATCACGTTTCGCCGCGGTGAATTGCTCCCGGAAGACCATCGCGAGGGAATAGGCTTCTTCGCCCGTGCTGCATCCCGCTACCCAGATGCGTATCGGCTGATCGGGCGCCAAGGCACGGATCAGATCCGGAACGACCGCCCCTTGCAGGACATCGAACACCTTGGGATCACGGAAGAAGTCGGTAACGTTGATGAGCAGGTCTTGGGCTAGATCATCAAGCTCCTTGGAGCTGCTTTGCAGAAGGGTGAAATAGCGGTCCGTGTCGTCCGTCCCGATGCCTGCCATCGCCATGCGGCGTTCTATCCGGCGTTGCAACGTGCCAGCCTTGTAGAGCCTGAAATCATGACGGGTCTTGGTGCGCACCAGGTCGATAATCCGGACGAAGGCATCGTGTTGGACTTCCTGCGGCGTCAAAGGAGGTTCCGTGACGGCAACATCTGCGTCCCGGTCGTGTTCGATCAATGCCGCGGGTATTCTTGCCACGGGCACGACAAGGTCCACGGCATTGGTCGCAATCGCGCTACGTGGCATGCCGTCATAGGCGGCGTCACCGGGATCCTGCGCGATGACGTATCCGTCCTTTTCCTTTATGGCCCGCAGTCCCAGAGCGCCGTCACTCCCGGTTCCCGAAAGAACCACGCAGATGGCGCGCCGGCCACAGGATGCCGCCATCGAGTGGAGCAGAAAGTCGAACGGCAGGCGGGCCCCATGACGCTCCTGGGGCTGCGATAGGTGGAGCGCGCCATTCGCAACAGCGAGCGATTTTCCCGGCGGAATCACATAAAGATGATCGGGCACGATCGGCGTGCCATCGGTGGCCTCGGTGACGACCATGCTCGTATGCCTCGCCAACAGGTCCACCATCATGCTTTCGTGGGTTGGGTCGAGATGCTGCACCAGGATGAATGCCATGCCGTTCGGGGTCGGCAGTGCGTCCAGCAGCTTGCCGCACGCCTCAAGCCCGCCCGCCGAGGCCCCGATCCCAACGATCGTCAAGTCCTTGGGTGGTGGCACGGGGTTGCCGCGCTTCCGTGCGCTGCGATTTGCGCGCGGCCGAGCGGTCTGGGCCTGGGGGATGTCTGGCATTGTGCGATCGCTTTCAGAGGGCTGGTTGCTGACGCAACGGGAAGCCGTGTCCAGAGGGTGACACGATTTTCCAGACGGAAGATAGACCAGACGCAACCGAACAGGCACGCCGGGCACTGAGTAGTTTCCGAGGCTGCTCACGGCGATGTGGCATCGAGTATTGTGTGAATCAAGGTCGCGTCCGTGGCCGTTGGCGCAACCCAAGGCCGGCATGGCGCGAACCCGTTGACACGAGACATCACCCCTGCCGGATAGTTAAGCCCACTTGACCGCCTGCGAATGCCACTACGATACCAGGAGTATTTTACATGCGACTTGCCACCCTAGCCACGATAGCGGCGACGCTTGTTGGATCCATCGCGTTAGGGGCAGCGCCCGCTTCGGCTGCATTCATCGCCTTAGGGAGCAACATCGACTTCCAAGGTACCGTTGGCGGGATCGACGGCCCCAACATATGGAACAGTACCGGCGCGGATTGGCACACGAACGGGTTGCCCAGCGTGGGGGTTGCAGGCACCGTCGGCATGAACACCGCCGGTCTAGACTTTGCTGTTTTCAACCCCGGCTCGTGCCCCACCAGCAGCGCGGGCGGCTGCGGCACGATAACGGACCTGATGAGCTACGTGCAGAACAGCAACACGCTGAATAGTCCGTCCCTGCCGGTGGCCAGCTACATCACCTTCACCCAGGGCCCGAACAACGCAACCTTTACCATGACAAGCTTTCAACAAACGACGCTGCCACCGGCAGATCCGCAGCTCGGCACGGTGATCTTTGCAGGGGCCGGCATTATAACATTGAACGGCTTCGACCCGACATTGGGCATCTATACGATCACCGCGCAAGGCGACGGCTTTACGACCTTCTCGGGGACGATAATCGCGCTAGGTGTGGCCGATGTCCCGGAACCGGCGTCGATGTTGCTGTTGGGTGTGGGGCTCGCCGGATTGTGCGTCGCCAAGCGTCGGGAGCGTCATTCGGAAGCGTAACACGGTCTCCATCTCCCTCGTCGTGCATGACGCGGGACTGCACCTGGAACAGGAGGTCGCAAGGCCTCCGTTTTGGTGTCTGCTGGGTGGGTGATTGAAGGGGCATCGACGACCAAACCCAGCGGGACGGTGACGCGGCGGCCCGTCCGGACTATCCGACGACACTGTCCACCGTAAATCCCGCGACCAAGACTGGACTAGAGCGTTTTCCGATCAGGTTGAACCATGCTCCTGATGGGTGAGGTAGTTCTGGCATTAGCGGTTTCCGAAAGCCCTGCCCGAGGTGGCGAGTCAAGCAGATCGGAAAATGCTCTAAGCTCGACTTTCCGCAATTTTCGAAGAAAATGCGTCCTGTCAATCCGTTAGATCAAATCAGCCATTGTCGCTAAACGACGGGCTATATTGAATTTGTCGAAAGATGCGGAAAGTCGAGCTTAGGCGATGCCCAGGAATGTCCGCTCCTATTGCGCGTCACCAAGCGGTGTGTCTGGGGTGTTCCTCCTGTATTGACTGGTTCGCTCATACATGGGCACCGCCCAAGACGGCGGCGCGAGCGTGCCAATCCATGCGCGTCGATCGCCTCTCTCATGACGGGTTCCAACAACGCACCCTGTTTCGACGAAAAGAACCTCCGTGGATCACCGTGGTCCTTCGTGTTCTCCGTGGTTAATTTTGCGGAACGATAAACCAACCAACTGCCGCCTGATGGCCTCCTCGCCGAGCAGCAGCCTGACTGGGATCAAGGTTTGTGCCGGTTTCGCGGTCAGCAAGATGAACCACGGAGAACACGAAGGGCCACGGGTGATCCACGGAGGCAATAAGCAGGGCCAAACGATCTTGCGTTGGAGGCCACCCTTGAGTCGCACGCCGTTAATTTCACCAGGGTGACGTCCAAGCATCAACGAGCTGGTCCATACGGGACGAACTGCGCAGACACAGTTTGGTGATGCGCGATCGGAGCGGACATATTCGGGCGTCTCCTTGGCCGTCCGACCCTCTCGGACCATGCCGGGGGGACTGTTTCGTTTGGCCGGCGCCGGTCCTGGTCGCGGCCCGGACGGCAACATGGTTTCTACGACTATCCGTAACCGCCAGAACGGTATGAGGTCCATTGGGACGCGCGTCCCGGTTCCGATCGGGCATCGCCGCTCTGTCGAGCCGCCAATCCCGCGTCGCGACCAATATCAGGCAGGCAGAAAACCACAGCCTATAAAACAGGCAGTAATTGACGATTTTTCGGGCAGACAGGCATGGTGGGTTAATGACCAGGAAGCGGAACAAATACCCGGGATTCCCGCATGGATTCGCAACGGAACCCCCGGTTTTCCGCAGTGTTTCGCAACGAACTGCGTCAGCCGCGCAAGTTAAGGTAAACTCTCAAAACGACCTGAATCATCATATGATGTCAGTGTGATGGCGGATGATCCTGATGTCAGGTCGCAGATACAGCGAAGACCCCGACAGGCCCCGTCCACGCGGTCTCAAAAACAAAGACGCACGCGTTAACCGACCGCACATTATTTCTACAAACCATGTCTTATCAAAGATGTGCCGACCTATTCTCACCAGGGGATTCTGCCAGGACGCGATTTTCCTTGCCATGGGACATTCCGTCAGTCTAGAACATAACGTGAATATCCGGGATCGATCATGACCTCTCAGTCGAGCGAAAACCACCCGCACGCGTCCGAATCGGGCCTGGGACGCAGCGTGTGTGCATGTGTCGCGGTGCCATTGTCGGCACACACGCCCGGTCTGCGGAACCCCAGGCAGGTCTCGGCGGGCGATGCACGCCAACAACGGCTTCGTCTGGCGTGGAGCACGGCCCTTCCCGCGTCATGGCGGGTTCAGGCCCGTCATCCACGCGTTGCGGTGCTGAATGCGGTGAAGTCGGCGGTGGTGGGCCTGCGCTCAACCGGATGAGGCGCGCCGACCTTCCGCCGGTGGGAGCGGTTATTGTCGCGCGTCGCCTAATCTCCCCAAGCTGTCCGCGGCATCCCCAGGCGGCATCCCCAGGCGGCATCCCAGGTGGGATCCACGTTCGACGGTGGTCTTGGATAGAGCGGCGCCCCTGGTTTTCCGTTATGGTCGAGCTTGATCCGATCATCCCAACCCGCACAAGTATTTGTTCTTACATAAGAAAATGGACGACGGTGCAGGCTGGGACGGTCCTGTAAAGCCCGACCATGACGACTGGAAGCGGCGAGACCGAGGGTCAATGGCCAGGGCAGTTGGTAGAGGGTTTCGATCTGCCGCGGGACGATCCGTCGCGGTCAGTATTCGGCACGTCCGGCGCGTGCACGGCATTCACGTCATCGTCGAACAGAATGCGATTTGCCGCGCCTTCCATGTCGTCATACTGCCCATCCCGCAACGACCACAGAAACATCGCCAGGGCAGCCCCGCCCAGCACCAGGCTCCCGCCCAGCAAATAGAGAATGATCGTCATGCGCTGCCCCGGGCCCGGAAACTGTTCATCATGACCAGCAGCGATGATCCCGACATCGCCGCCGCCGCCAGCCACGGCGTGACCCACCCCAGCACCGCCAGAGGTACCATCAGGATATTGTAGCCGATCGACAACCCAAGGTTTTGGCGCATCAACGAACGGGCCAGACGAGCCGTCTGCAACGAAACCGCGACAGGGCCAAGGCTGCGGCCCTGAAACACCAGATCCGCCAGGGTCTGACTGACATCCGCGGCCGATGACGGGGACATCGACACATGCGCTGCCGCCAGGGCCGGACTGTCGTTCAAACCGTCCCCCACCATCAGGACGTGACGGCCGGCCCGGGCCAGTTCCTCCATCATCGCGACCTTTTCCACGGGCGTGCAGGCCGAGCGCCAGTCGCCGATCCCGACCTCGCCGGCGACGCGCGCAACCGTTGGCTCGCGGTCGCCCGAGAGGATATGGATCGCCAGGCCCATGTCCCGCAGCCTTGCAATCGTCTCGACCGCATCGGACCGGAGACGCTCATCGAAGGCGAAACGGACCGGCTCATATTCCGGCCGGATCAGCCACAGTTCCGGGGCTGGAGACAGCTCCCCCACCAATACCCCACAGAACGCTCGGCTTCCCAGTCGGATCGTGCCCGCTTCCAGCCCTTGGCCAGGATGCTCGACTACATTGCAAGCCGGCACCACGGGTTCGGCGGCGGAGACCAAAGATCGTGCCAGCGGATGACGGCTTGCAACCGCGAGGGAGGCTGCCACGCGCAGCGTCTCCGGATCGATGCCTTCCGCCACCAAACACAGGTTTGGCTCCGTCAACGTGCCCGTTTTGTCGAACACGACGGTGTCCACGTCCGCCAGGCGCTCCAGGGCCGTCGGCGACTTAAGCAGGATACCGGCCCTGAACAGACGCGATGTCGCGATTACCTGCACTGTTGGCACCGCCAGGGCCAGCGCGCACGGGCAGGTGATGATCAACACTGCTGCGGCGATCAGCAGGGATTGGTTCAGTGGCGCATCCATTCCGACATACCAGCCCAGGAATGTGAGCAGCGCCGCCAGGTGCACCGCCGGGGCATAGCGGGCCGCGACCCGGTCCGCCAGCACGACAAACCGGCTTCGACGAGACTCGGCCGCTTCAATCAGTCGTACGCACTCGGCCAGCAATGTGGCCCCACCCGTGGCGGTTGCGCGAACCGTCAAGGTGGTGCCCAGATTCAGCGTCCCAGCAAAAACCCTGGTGCCGGTGGAAACCGCGATCGGCATGCTTTCGCCCGTGACAAGGCTTGCATCGACCGACGATGTGCCGATCTCCACGACCCCATCGACACCGACGCGTTCCCCCGCACCGACCAGAACCCGATCGCCCACGATCACCGCTTGCTGCGGCCGCCGGATGGTCGTGCCGTCCGGTTGCAGCACGGCGGCATCGGTGGCACGCAGGGTCAGCAATTGCTCCGCGGTGGCGCGGGCCTGGCCTCGGGCGCGGTGGTCCAGAACCCGGCCGATCAGCAGGAAGAACAGCAGCGTAATGGCGGAATCGAAATAGGTATGCTGGCCGTGCGCCAGACTCTCCCACAGGCTCATGCCACTGACCAGGATCACACCGACACTGATCGGGACGTCCATATTGGTCCGCCGTTGAAGCAGCGCGGCGGCAGCCGAACGGAAGAACGGACGGCCGGCATAGGCGATGGCGGGAAGGGCGATCAGTGCGGAAACCCAGTGCAACAGGTCCCGCGTGGCTGGCCCCATGCTATCGAGCCAACCGGCGGCCTCCCCCGCCCAGACCCCGATCGAAATCAGCATCACGTTGCCGGCCGCAAAGCCCGCGACAGCCAAGGCCCGCATCAGCGCCTGCCCGGTCAGGTCGTTGGCGGCCGCGAGCGCCTTGCTGTCGAAGGGCACCAGCCGATACCCCAGGCTCTCCACCCGATCGATCAGGGGTTGCGCCTCGTCGACGGCGCCACGCCACACCAGTTTCAAACGGCGGGATGTCATGTTGACCCGGCCGGTCTCGACACCGGGCTCGCGTGCCAGGACCGATTCAATCAGCCAAACGCACGCGCCGCATTGCAGTCCATCGACTGCCAGGGTGATTTCGTGGGAGCCGTCGGCGGCCGTTGCAATAAAGCGCGTCAGATCCCAGGGGTCGGTAACGTCCGGTCGCGGTGGCCGCTTTGTGGGGTCCAACAGGCGTTGCCTGTAGTAGTTCCCCAGCCCAAGGCCTTGGATGGTTTCAAAGGCAACTGCACAGCCAGGGCAGCAGAAGCGTCGCCCGGGCGCTGTCGGTTGCCCGCAATGGACGCAGGTGGGGAGTTCGTTTGGCGCGGCATTTGGCGCGGGAGGGATTGCAGCCATGCGTGGGCCATCCCCTGCAAGCGACAGCGTCGTCATGACGGAATGGGCTCCCGCACCTTCAAAGCACGATAATCCCCCAAGTCGTCACGCCACAATGAACCCGCCGCGCTGTCATCGTACGATGAACCCGCCGCGCCGTCACCGCACGATGACCCCACGTGCCGTCACCGCACGATGACCCCACGTGCCATCATCGCACGATGAACCCCCGCGCCGTCATCGCACGACAATCCGCCTCGTCGTCATCAACTCTCGGTTCTGGCTAGTGACCGTAAGCATTAAGTCCCACTGACCTTGGGTCGCCAACGGGGCGTCCGCGACATACTGTCCGTTGCCGCTATGCCCGAACCGCAGATCTGTGTCCTGGCTGTCACCGAGCGGACGGCGAGCTATGGCCAGGACGCGCGGGTTGACCAATGGTGCGCCGCCCGAAGCTGTCAGCCGAACGGTGGGACGGGACTGGCTGTCAACCTCAACGACAATGGTCCAGCCCAGCGCGGCTTGCTCCTGGACGCGGTCGATGACTTTGTTGTACTGGTTCGATAAATCAAAACCATCGCGGCCGGCCTTGCCGGGAAAGGTCCGCAGCGCCGAGACAATCATACCGGCATTGACCGCAACGACGACCAGCATGCCCGCGACGATCGCCCAAGGGAAAAGGTTCCAGGCCGAGTTGGTTGCAGTCCGCTCGTGCATGGCCGTTACCTTTTGCCGCTCGTGTTCGGTCCCATGAACAGGGATTGATAGACCGTCTGCTCTCCCGACACGGTATTGCGCAGGGAGAAGTCAATCTGTTGCGTCCCATCGACCAGGGTCGTCGGCTGGCCGGTCACAAAGATGCGGAATGTGCCAACACTGTCCGCCTTCACCGGCAGACCCAGCGTAGAGGCCGGGCCGAGACCCTCATCCGCTTCGGTTAAAACGGCGCCGAACAATCCCTGGGTCGTGAGTTCGAACGTCACCGGCACGTGCGCCTTGTTGATGATCTTGACGGTGTAGCCATTGCGTAGGTTGCCATCGGCCAGGCGCACGAACAACGGCGCGCGGTCATGCTGCACCGAAAGGCCGATCCCGGGCCGTAAGGCTAGGGCCACGACCATGATAACCGCTGCCAGGATCAGCGCCGACAAATAGATGATGGTTCGCGGCCGCAGGAGCCGGAATGGCGCATGTTGACCGGCGGCCTTCGCTGCCTGATCCGCCAGGGTGTCCCAGGTGATCAGCCACCGCGGCCGCCCGGTCCGTTCCATCACGTGGTTGCAGGCGTCGATACAGAGGCCGCAATTGATGCATTCAAGCTGGATGCCGTCGCGAATATCGATACCGGTAGGGCAGACGGTGACGCAGGCCCCGCAATCGACGCAATCCCCAGCGGAGGGGGCATCAGCGGCCCGCTTGCCACGGGTGCGAGGCTCGCCTCTCCAACCCTGATAAGTGACTGTCAGGCTATGCTCGTCTAGCATCGCGGATTGAAAGCGCGGCCAGGGGCACATGTAGGTGCAAACCTGCTCGCGCGCCCAGCCGGCCAACAGATAGGTCGTCGCTGTGAAAAGGAAGGTGAAGAAGTAGACCTCCGTCGACGCGGCGCCGGTCCAGAACCGCACGGTCACGGTTGGCGCGTCGACGTAATACATGATCCAGGCACCACCGGTCCAAAAGGCGATGCCGAGCCACAATGCGTGTTTTACGACCTTCCGTCCGACGGAATCGACCGTCATGGGGGCGGCGTCGCGTTTCATGCGTTCATTGCGATCGCCTTCGATCAGGCGTTCCACCCACATGAAGAGGTCTGTCCATACGGTCTGGGGACAGGTGTAGCCACACCACACCCGCCCGGCGAGGCTGGTCACCAAGAACAGCGCCACCGCACCCATGATCAGGAGACCGGTCAGATAATAGATATCCTGTGGCCAGAACTCCAGATTGAAGAAGTAAAACCGCTCCCGAGAGATATCCAGCAACACCGCCTGGTTCGGCTGTTTGACGCCACGCTCCCACCGCAGCCACGGCAGCAGGTAATATAGGCCGAGACAGCCAATCAGCACCGCCCACTTGAACCGACGCACCGGTCCCGAAACCGCCTTCGGGTAGACCCGTACGCGGTTGGCATAGAGGTGTTGACCCGCCTCTTCCTGCTGGAGTTGCCGCTGACGATCAATATGGGACACCTTGGTCGCTACTCCCCGCCACCCATGCCATGCACAAAGAGGGTCAGGGACTTGATCGTGCCCTCGTCCAGGCGCGTGTTCCACGCCGGCATCATGCCCAGCTTGGGGTTGTTGATTTGCGCAATGACCGACGCCAGGTCGTCACCGTAAAGATGCGCGCGAGAGGCCAGCCGCGGAGCGCCGAGCTCCCGGTTGCCTTGGGCGTTGTCGCCGTGACAGACGGCGCAGTTTTCAGCAAAGAGCGCTGCACCTGCCGCAGTGTCCTTGCCCGCGACAGGCGTGCCGTACAGCGTCATGACGTATTCCGCGACAGCCTGAATCTCGGCCGGCTTCAACATGGCGTCGACCCCGAACCGAGGCATCGGGCCCTGGCGCGTGTTGTCATGGGCGGAGCGGATGCCGTAGGTGAGCGTCTTCTGGATGTCCTCCACGGTGCCGCCCCAGATCCAATTGCCCGCGGCAAGCGCCGGAAACCCAGGATTGCCCCCACCACCGGCGCCATGACAGGGCTGGCAGTTCTCCGCGAAGGCAATACGACCGGCCGTTTGCGCGACCGCCATCAACTGCGGGTCCTTCCGGATATCGGCGTAGGACATCGCCTTGATCCGATCCATATACACGGCACGCTGCCTGGCCACCGCCGCGACATCGGCGTCGACCCCATCGCGGGTCGAATAGCCCAGGATGCCGTGAAAATATGTATTGAACCAAGGCACCGACGGATACAGCACGAAATACGCAGCCGACCAGACTATCGTTGTATACAGAATATAGATCCACCATTTCGGTAGCGGCTGATTGAGCTCCTTCAACCCATCCCACTCGTGCCCGGTGGTCATGTGGCCGCTGATGGAGTCCTTTTCGATCTTGGTCGGCACCGTGGATTCTCCTCAGCGATCGTCTTCAAGGGGGATGCGGCTATCGCGGTCGAACCGGGCCCTGCGCCCGGGCCAGAACGTGGTGACGACGATCAGCACGAACACTCCCATCATCATCACGACCGAGTGGTGCTGTATCCATTGGATCATGGACATGATTTCCATCATCCGCCGCTCCTATTGCCGGAGGTTTTCGTTCGCGGGATCGGCGAAATCCACCATGGTGCCCAGCACCTGAAGGTAGGCGACCAGCGCATCCAACTCGGTGACTACCCGACCATCGCCCGGCACCGTGACCGCCTTAGGATAGCGCTTCAAAAGCGCCTCGTTATCCGCCGCTGGATCGGCCTGCGCCCGCAGATCTGCGAGCGCCGCCGCGATCTGCTCATCGCTATAGGGTACCCCAACCGCCCGCTGTGCTTGCAGGCGGGTCACCAAATCGGCTGTGGCAAGCGGCGTGCGGGCCAGGAACCCATAACCTGGCATCAGCGATTCCGGCACCACGCTCTGCGGATTGATCAGGTGCGCATAGTGCCAGTCGCTGGAGTATTTGCCGCCGACACGGGCCAGGTCCGGACCGATCCGCTTGGATCCCCATTGGAACGGATGGTCATACATGCTCTCGGCCGCGATCGAGTAATGGCCGTAGCGCTCCACCTCATCGCGCAGGGCACGGATCTGCTGACTATGGCAGGCATAGCACCCCTCGCGGATATAGATATCGCGGCCACGTGACTCGAGCGGCGAGTAGGCGCGCACGCCCTTCACATGCTCCACGGTCGTCTCGATCGTGAAAAGAGGTATGATCTCTACCAAGCCGCCGATGGATATGACGAGCAGGGTGAAGACGAGCAGCAGGAAGCTGTTCTTCTCGATGGTTTCATGACGAATGAACATGGGCTCAGGCTCCCGCCACGGCCAAGCCGTCGGCCGGGAGGGGACGTGGTTCCGTCTCCGGGCTGCGAACGGTCTGGATCAGATTGTAGACCATGATCAGGGCACCGGTCAGGAACAACAGGCCGCCTATCAGACGGATCACGTAGTAGGGATGCACCGCGTTGACGGATTCCGCAAAGGAGTATTGCAGGAAGCCCAATTGGTCATACGCACGCCACATCAGGCCCTGCATGATGCCCGCCACCCACATCGAAGTGATGTAGAAAACGATGCCCAAGGTCGCGATCCAATAGTGCCACGATGCCAGCCTACTGGAATAAAGCCCCTGCCGTTTCCACAACACGGGAACCAGATAGTAGAATGCGCCGAAGGTGATGAAGGCAACCCAGCCCAACGCGCCGGAATGGACATGTCCGATGCCCCAGTCGGTATAGTGCGACAGGGCGTTGACGGCCCGGATCGACATCACCGGCCCCTCGAATGTGGACATCCCGTAAAAGCCGACGGCGGTGACCGAAAAGCGTAGGCCGGGGTCGGTGCGAAGCTTGTCCCACGCGCCCGACAGGGTCATGATGCCGTTGATCATGCCTCCCCAGGACGGCATCCACAGCATGATCGAAAACGCCATGCCCAAGGTTTGGGTCCAGTCGGGCAACGCCGTCCAGTGCAGATGATGCGGGCCGGCCCAGATATACATGAACACCAGCGACCAGAAATGCACGATGGAGATGCGATAGGAGTAGACTGGCCGGTTAGCCGCTTTTGGAATGAAGTAATACATCATCCCCAGAAACCCGGCGGTCAGAAAAAACCCAACGGCGTTATGGCCATACCACCACTGTATCATTGCGTTTTGCACACCAGAGGCCACGTTGTAGCTCTTGGCGGCGAACACGCTGGCCGGGAGCGCCATATTGTTACATATATGGAGGACAGCGATCGTCAATATGAACGCCATGAAGAACCAATTGGCAACGTATATATGCGGTTCCTCCCGACGCAGAACTGTGCCGATGAAGACCACCGCATACAAGACCCAGATCAACGTCAGAAACAGATCCAGGTGCCATTCCGGTTCGGCATATTCCTGCCCCTGGCTGAACCCCATCACATAGGACAGCGCCGCCATCACGATGAAAAACTGATAGCCCCAGAATATAAAGTTCGCCAAGGCCTCGCCGCCGAACAGGCGGGCACGGCAGGTTCTTTGGACGACATAGAACGACGTGGCGAAGAGGGCGCTGCCGCCGAAGGCAAAAATGGCGGCGGAGGTGTGGACCGGCCGCAATCGGCCAAAATTGGTGAACGGCAGCCCCAGGTTGAACATCGGCCATGCAAGCTGGGCGGCCAGAATGACCCCGACCAGAAACGCGACGACGCCCCAGAACATGGAGGCGATAACAAATTTCCGGACGACATCTTCGTTGTAGATGACCGCTTGCTCAGCCATGGTGACCACCTCCGCTGCGCGTTGCGTCCTGCTTGTCGTAATGAGATCGTATCAGCCCGAAGACGAAGACGACGGCAAAGCCCGCCAGGGCAAGCCCGAACACGTGAATGCCGTCATCGGTCGCGCCGGCCGCGAGTATGAGGCCGATCAGTCCGAGGACGATCATCATGAGTGCGACCAGTATGTCGCTGACGGCAGTATCCATTAGGTCGACTCCAGTGATGACCGCTGAGGTTCCGTGGGCAGGTTCTTGGGTGCGCCGAGACCCTCGATGCCAGCCCCACCGCGGCACGGCATTGACGTGGATCAATGACCCGCATGCGGGCGCGGCTTAGGCGCCGCACATGGACGATGTATGGGTCAAGCTGGCAACATGGTGCGGTACGGTGCCGTTGGGCAGCGGCTTGGGCCTGGGCATGTTTCTGGTCGGCGCGGGCGCCAGCGTGACTCATTGCGCGCCGATGTGCGGTGGCTTCGTACTGGGACAGGTGGCCGATCGCATGGCGCGCCTGCCAGGGTCCCGCCTGTGCGAATGGCGCCGGATCGAGGCGGCGGCGTTGCTCCCCTATCATCTCGGACGATTGACAACCTATGCCACTCTCGGTGCGACGGCCGGGATCGGCGGAGCCCTTCTGGGGCGGGTGCCATACCTGTCGCCGTTCCTGCTTATTTGCGGAGCCCTCCTGTTCCTGGCCCTGGCTGTTCGGCGTGGGACGGCTTGGTTACCCATGTTTCAAGCCACTCCAGCCGGTCTCGGGGGTTGGATCACGCGCCTCATACCCCGTCCGCCCGAGCCAACCCCTCTGACGACCTATTGGCTCGGCGTCTGCCTCGGGTTTCTGCCATGCGGGTTGTTGTATTCGGCGTTGACGATCGCGGTCGCGGTCGGCGATCCTTGGTTGGGAGCCCTGGCGATGGTCACGTTCGGACTGGGCACCGTACCGGCTCTGGTGGTGGTCGCTGTCGCGGGGAGTTCCGCCGGCATCCGTTGGGAGCGATTTGTCGCTCACGTTGCTCCGGTAGCCATGCTGGCCAATGCGGCGCTGTTGGTGCTTCTCGCGGTGCGCGGCCTGGCTCCGTCGTAGGCAGTGGCTGGCAGACCCTGTTGATAACAGGTTGTCCGGGGAAAGAGCGGCCAGGATTTTGCGGGCAGTCTCTTCAACTGAATGGATTGCCCTCACGAACTGAAAATCGGTTGTTCCGGGACCATCGGCTTTCCATCGGACGAAAGGACGGGCGCTGCCTTCGGTCAGGCGCCGGTTCGAATCCTGCCTGTCGCCAAGACTTGGCCACGTGCCCGGCGGAACCCGCCACGCGGCGATCTGCCGTTGGGTGGACGGGAACGTTGACCACTCAACCTGTCGCAGGAACCTTTGCGATCTTCACGCCCGCGGCTTCCTCGTAAAACCGCAACATGTCATGAATGTCACCGTTTCGGCCGAACCGTTCGATACCCATCCGATAATTACGCAGGATCAATGGCGTCAACGTCAGATGTCCGAAGCCGGCGTCAGCCAGATCAGCCGCCAGCGCCACGTCTTTTTCCATCAGCGCCATGGTGAACCTGGCAGCGAAATCATCGGTGAAAATATTGTTCGGGAACACCGTCATCGTCGCGTTGTTCCGGCCTGATGACATGTTGATCATGTCCACCACGATGGCCGGATCTAGCCCGTTGGCGGCCGCAATCGAAACCGCCTCGAACGCCAGAAGCCGATTGGCGGCCGACATCATGTTGTTCAGGGCCTTCAGAGTGTGGCCCGCGCCCAGAGGGCCGACATGAGCAGTATTCGGGCTGATAACCGCCAACACGGGGGCGACACGGGCGTATTGTTCCGGCGTGGCGCCAACCATGATCGCGATCGTGCCGGCGTCCGCCCCCCGAGGACCGCCGCTGACCGGGGCGTCAATCAACTGAATACCGGTTGCTTCCAACTCCGCCGCCATGGCGCGGGTCGCCGCCGTGGCACCCGAGGTTTGATCGACGATCAATCCACCCGTCTTCAGGCCACGGATCAACCCGTGATTGTCGCCGAATATCACGTCCTTCACTTGCGCGGACGTGGGCAGGCAGGTCAGCACGATGTCAGACGCCGCCCCGACCTCGGCCGGCGAATCGACCACAACGGCGCCCAGCGCGGCGAATTCTGCGCGACGGTCCGGCGACAGGTCGAAAACGGTCAGCGTGTGTTCACGCAGCAAGCGGCGGGCCAATGCGCCGCCCATGACGCCTAGGCCGACATAGCCGATGCGTGGTTTGTCCATGGTCGATGTCCTTTCGTTCAATTATTGCCCGTGCCGCATCCGGAGGATCGTCACGGAGCCGGACCGGTCTAAGTTCCAAAGAGGCAGACCTAGAGCATGATCACGCCGAGCGGAACGTAACATCGTTTGAATCGTGCAACAAGACAATGGGCTATAGCGGTTTGCTATTTCCAGCCACGGTGAACCCGCACCAGAGCGGGTTCACCGTGGCCGGAGATGACTGGCCGCTCTCGGGTGAACCCTATGAGTGCTCGGCCGAGCCGAGGGGCTAGATAGGACTGCTGTCGTTTCCAGGCACAGATAGATCGAGGCTCGCCCGCATCTTCGAATTCGCGGGGGAGCCAGTGCGGTTCGCGTCCCTACCGCGACTGCAGGCACCGTCCAACCAGATTTCCACGGACAGGTAACCGGTATAGAGTGCCGGGAAGACGACCGGTCCGCGGGAAGATGCACGCGAAAGTCGGGGACGAGCCGCGTCTCCGGATCGCACCCTGACACTCGCGCCAAGCAAGGAGCAACCCAATGAAGCTCATGTGGTTTCACCTGATGCCATACACCGAGCTGCCGGAGAATTTTCGCGGCAAGCACCCGTCGGTGTGGGTCGATATCCATTCCTCGCTGTTCGATCCGAAGCGCGCCCACCTGATGTACAACGACTTCATGGATGAACTGGAATATGCCGCCGAGGTCGGCTTCGACGCGGTCTGCGTGAACGAACACCACTCCAACGGCTACGGCCTCATGCCGTCGCCCAACCTGATCGCCTCCTCCCTCGCGCGCCGGACCACCGATACCGCGCTCTGCGTGATGGGAAACTCGCTGGCGCTGTACAATCCGCCGACCCGGGTCGCGGAAGAATTCGCGATGATCGACTGCATCTCAGGGGGGCGGCTGATCGCGGGGTTCCCCGTCGGCTCACCCATGGACACCTGCTATGCTTATGGGCAGAACCCATCGACCCTGCGTGATCGCTATCATGAGGCGCATGACCTGGTCGTGAAGGCCTGGACCGACAAGGACACGTTTGCCTTCAACGGCCGGTTCAATCAGCAGCGCTACGTCAATATCTGGCCCCGTCCGGTGCAGGACCCGCATCCCCCGATCTGGGTGCCCGGCGGTGGGTCCATCGAGACTTGGCGATGGTGCGCCGAGATGGACTACGTCTACTGCTACCTGTCCTATTACGGCTACAAGATCGGCCAGGCGACCATGGAGGGTTTCTGGTCCGAGATGGCCAGCCTGGGCAAGGACCGTAATCCATACCGTGCCGGGTTCCTGCAGTTCGTCGGAGTCGGCGAAAGCCGCCAGCACGCCATGGACCTGTATGCCCAATCCGCCGAGTATTTCTACGGCAACTGTCTGCATATCGACCCGCGTTTCGCCGGTCCGCCCGGCTACTCGACCGAAGCCACCCAACGCGTCGGACTGCAAAGCCAGGTTGCCAAAGCGGCCTCCTACTCCAGTAAGTTCAACACTCTCGCGCGGGAGATGGATGCCATCGTCGACAACGGGTACGTCATCATCGGCTCCCCGGACGAAGTCGTGGAGCAATTGCGGGAAGTTGCCGTCAACCTGAACGTCGGCAATCTCATGCTGCTGCTGCAATTCGGCAACATGAGCAAGGAACTCTGCCGCTACAACACGAAGATGTTTGCCGAGAAGGTGCAGCCGAAACTGGCGCCTTTGTTCGCGGAGTGGGAGCACCGGTGGTGGCCGAAGCCGATGGAGCAGCGCCAGCGAGCGGCGGTGCCGGCCTTCCTGCCGCAGATTGCCGCGGAATAGCAACGCGGATTAGTTCGAACGCGCCTTCCTTGGTGGGAGGAACCGGGGCAGGGACGTCCGTGCCACCACGCGGTGCCTTCCCGGGCCTTGCCTCCGACAGCTGAAGGGCGCCCAGACAGGAGAGTCCCATGCCACGCCAGCAGATTACCTCCGACCGTATTGGCAAGCCCAGCGGCCATTTCTCCCAGGCAAACGCGATCGAGGCGCGCGGTCGGCTGGTCTTCATCTCCGGCATGACCTCGAAATGCGCGGACGGCAGCGTGGGTGGCGTCGGCGATATCGAAGCGCAGACCCGACAGATGTGCGAAAATGTGAAAGCCGCGGTGGAGGCGGCCGGTGGCACGATGGCCGATATTTGTCGGGTCGATGTTTACGTGAAGGACATGCGCTGGTTCGACACGATCCATCGTGTCCGGCGAGCGTATTTCCCCGATCCACCCCCCGCCTCGACCATGGTGGAGGTCGTCGGGTTCACCCATCCCGACTATCTGATCGAGATGAACGCCATCGCCGTTTTGCCTGACCAGTAGCGCATGGAACCGCTCGCTCCGGGGTCGACATTGCCGCGCCCACCGCATGGGGCACCGGATATCGAGGATCGCGCGTCGTCGCATTTCGTCCCCCCGGTGCCGCCGCCGCCGGATCAGCCCTTGGGGTTTCGCGCTTTCCTGCGCGCCCTGCGCACCAATGCGCTGACCATCTGGCCACGGGACGCCTATCGCCAGGACAGCTCCATTCGCCATCTCCTTGGGCGCAAGACCGTCCTGCTGAATGCTCCGGACGCGATCCATCATGTGTTGGTGGACAACCACGCCAATTACCGCCGCTCCCGTGCCTCCATCCGGCTTCTGCGGCCAATCACCGGGCAGGGACTGCTACTGAGCCACGGGGAAAGCTGGAAACTGCAACGGCGGACGATCGCGCCAGCGCTTGCCCCGCGCGTTCTGCCGATGCTGGCTCGCCATATCGTCCTGGCAACCCAGAACGCGATCGAGGGGCTGGCAGCCGAGACCGACCGGCCGGTGGACCTGCTGGCCGCGCTGCAAAACCTGGCGCTCGATGTGGCCGGTCGGTCGATGTTTTCCCTGGAAATGCGCCAGCACGGCGAGGCGATGCGCCGGCTGTTGCGGGAATACGCCGAGCGGCATGCCCAACCACATCTGTTCGACATGTTGCTGCCGCCCTCGGTCCCGACTTTCCACGACCTCGGTCGCCGCCGATTCCAGGCCAAATGGATGCGGCTGATCGAGGATGTCCTGCGGTCACGGCTCGCCGAACCCGAGGCCGAAACGCCCCGTGACCTGTTCGACCTGCTGCGTGCCGCGCGGGATCCGGAGACCGGCGCCGGGTTCTCCCGCTCCGAGTTACGCGATCAGGTCGCTACCATGATCCTGGCCGGGCATGAGACTTCTGCCGTTGCGTTGTTCTGGGCCCTGACCCTGCTGGCCCAGGTACCAGAGGAGCAGGAACGTGTGGCGCAAGAGTCTGACCAGGTCGATCTCGGCCCGGACACGGCGTTCGCAGCGTTGTCCCATCTGCCGCGGGCAAGGGCCGTGGTCAACGAGACGCTTCGCCTGTTTCCGCCGGCATTCACCCTGGTCCGAGAGGCGATCGGGCCGGACCAGGTCGGTGAGATCGCGCTACGTCGGAACGATGTGGTGATGATCGCGCCCTGGGTGCTGCATCGGCATGAGGCCCTGTGGGATCGGCCAAACACTTTCGATCCGTCACGTTTCATGCCGAATGCGCCGCCTCCGCCACGGTTCGCCTATCTGCCGTTCGGTGCCGGTCCCCGGATCTGTGTCGGAGCGCAGTTCGCACTGACCGAGGTCGTGATCATACTGGCGTCCATCTGCAAGCGCTTCCATGTCTCGCTGATCGACGACCGCCCGGTCCTGCCGGTGGCGATCATCACGACGCAGCCGGACCACCCGCCCCCGTTTCGATTGCGGGCGCGCTGAACCCACCACATATGGTTCGGTGCCGTGGTGCCCGGACCGCGACGTGGCATCAGGCGGCCGAGACGCTGCGTGCGAGGTCCGTTCGGAAACTGGCCCCGATATGCTCAGCCGATGCATCGGCGACAGGCTGCTGGGGGTCGCTTTGCGTGCCGATCGACCCCCGACCCATTCGGACGACCATCCGCCCAGCATTCTCGGCGGAAAGCTCAAGGTTCGGCGGTTATCCGTTGGCGAGCCGCTCGGGCATCCGATGTGGGCGCCGCTTCGGTGGCAATTCCGAATCGGACCATATAGGGACGGAATTTCTCGCGTTCGGCGGCTTCGTCCAGACCGTGATCCTCGAACCGATAGGTGCGTGGTCCATAACCGCCATTTGGCCGGTCGCGCACGTAATCCTCGATCCCAGCAAATCCATCCGCGGGTGGGGCGAGGTTGAAATGGCGGTAGACGGCATCCACCGTCGCCACCGGATCGGACACGAGGTCCATGTGGTGCACATGGCAGATCGGATCAGAAAATCCCGCATCGTCGCCGGCCTCTACCATCCGCGCCGCGCCATCCAACCAGCGTGCGCTTTCATCCCGGCCGATCTGAACCGGGTCCAGCGTCCGGGTAAATGGCTGACGCAGCACCTCGGTCAGCCTGGCCACCGAGAGCAGTACCTTCACCGGGTCGCGGTGCACGAAGATCAGGCGAGCGTCCGGATAGACGGTGCGAATGGCCTGCAGCGCGAACAGGTGTTCCGGGCATTTCAGGACCCATTGGCCTGCCTGCGCGTGCTGATGCTGCAAATGCCGGAGAAAACGTTTGTGGAACCGGAACGCGGGCAACTGCCGTTCCACATCCGCGTCCAGCCAGGCCCGATAGGAAGGTACGTAGTAATTGGTGTCGAAGCGCAGGCTGCGGAACACATGCGCGGTAATCTCGCTGCATTCCTGCGGGGATGTCGCGTCCAGCGGGTGCAAGCCATGGAATTCGGGAGCCAGCCGCTCGAACGCCCGCAACTGGCGGGCAACCCGAGCGGGCCGCGTATCCGTCGCCCCCGGGGTGTCCGGGTAGGGGTAGATGGTCTCGTAGACCAGAGGTGCCCGATTGGTCGGGTCCGTCATCATCAGCCGGTGCAGGAATGTCGTGCCGCTACGTGGCAGTCCGGTGATGAAGATCGGGCGGTTGATCGGCTGACTCAGAATGGCTGGATCGGCCAGCTCCGCCGCACGGAGTTGCAGCAGGTTGGTCAGGAAACGCCCCACATCCCATTTGGTGGCCAATCGCCCGACCAGCCCGAGATGTGCCTCGGCATCGCAGGACGCCAGGAAACGTTGCAACGGTTCGGCAATGTCCGGTTCCCCGAAATCATCGGACCCGGCCTGTTTGGCAGCGTGCGCCATCAGGGATTGGGCCCGGAAGGGCCCATCCAGAATCCCCAGGAATTGGGCCACTGAGTCGGCTGCCCGCAAGGCTTTGGTCTGAAGCGACAACGGCGAAACTCCGGTCTGGGTCGGTACGGCCTACCTATAGACCCTTGCAGCGGAGCGGAATGCTATTTGTCACACATAAATTTGTGAGTGCCGTGTCGAGGCCGTTCCCTGATCGAGTCAGACCCCGGATCATGCGGGATGCGATCAGGCCGAGACGCTTTGCCGGTCTCATGGCCGCTGCCATCGGGACCAGGCGAATCCAGGTCCTGTCACACCAACCGACCGAACCGTTGACTCGCAGAAAGTCGGTCGCACGGCTGGTATCTCTTCGATTTCGCGCGCAGCCGCCACACCAACCTTGCGTGCATACCAGTCGCTGGTAGGGGCGAGCGGTTTCAGACCGTCGCAATCGGGGTCGCGGGCGATCCCACGGCGCCGGGCAGGCGCAGCGGCGGAGCTGTCAGCAGGAACCGGTTGCGGCCATTGGCACGAAGCCAATCCGCCAGTTCCGAGTGGTACCACATCTCCCCCAGGTAGCACCCCAGCTTGAACAGGCAGTGCGCGTGCAGAGGCAGGGTGGCGCAATAGTCGTCGGCGCAGGGACGCGCGGGTGCGACCTCCACCGCGTAATTGTCGGCCAGCAGCGCCACGGCTCCGCTATCGGTGATCCATTGCAACAGCCGGTCGTCGCGGCCGTCCAGCGCCGATGTCGTGGAGAACAGCACCTTCGGGTCAGGCTGCTTTTTCATGTCCAGCAGCAGCTGGGCGAAGCCGGTGCGGATGCAGACGAAATCGCCGGTTTCGACGACGACCTTGTCCTTTTCCAGCACCATCATCAGGTCCTCATAGCCGACGACCTTCCCCGACCGCCCGAAATGCGCCTCCAGGTCGATCATCACGGCGCGTCCCTGCACACCGTGAACGGCCATGTTCTCGACCCCAAGTTTGCGGGCGCCGGATTCCTCGTTGGTCGCGGTCGCTTTGCCCTTGGCGTCATAGGTGAAGGGGCCGACGATGTCGGTGCCGGCACGGAAACCGTTGTAGAAGACGTCCTGCGGCTGGCCATTGCCCATGGCGTCGAAGGTTTGCCCAACATGGGCAAGCGTGTCCCACTGGGTGGAGTATTGCAACGTCAGCAGCACCACGTCGTCGCACACGACATCCAGCGCGGTGGGATCGTCGCAACGCAGCGGATAGGTCATGTTGGGGCGGCCGTTCCGCTCGGTCGGCTTCAGGACCGGAGGGTTGCGGCGCGGATTGATGATGTTGCCGCCAGGGTAATCCAGCGGCAACGACAGGCAGAAGGTCTTGCCGATCTTCACTTCCCGGATGCCTTGCAGAACCTTCTCTTGGGTGACCAGATTGAGCCGGCCGAGCTGGTCGTCGGGTCCGAAATCGCCCCAGGTTGAGCCGGCCGGCCGGCGTGTCCAGCGTTGGTTGTCTGCCATGGCGGTTGTCCTTTCGCCGATGTCCCTGGGTATCTCCCGCGCGTTATCTCCCGCGGGTTATCTATCGCGCGCCGGAGCGTTTCCGCATGCCCCAGAACACCACGTGCTCCGGCACGCTGACCACGCCTTCCAGCGAGTCACGCCAGGCAGCGGGCAGCAGGTATTCGCCGTATGGGATCGAGTGGCCGATTTCCATGCCGCGCTTCTGGATTTCCACCGCCAGTGCCCGCGCCTTCACCGGATCGGCTTCCTTCAGCCAGGCCGAGCGCAGGTCCTCGTAGCGCTGGTCGCAGGGCCAGCCAGGAAAGGATTTCTCGCAGCGCGCCGGCGCCAGGATGGAGAACGCGGGATTGACGCCCGCCACCTGACCGCCGGTGGTCATGATGATGTGCCAACCGTTCGGACCTGGCCCCCGGATGGTGCGACGGGATGTGACCGTGGCCCAATCGACGGTTTGCAGATCGACATTGACCCCCGCCTTGCGCATGGCGTCGACCAGCACAAGGGTCGCGTTGTGCTGCATCACCTGATCGGTGGCGTCCAGGACGACGATCGGTTCGTTCTTGTAGCCGGCGGCGCGCATCATCTCGATACCGCGTTTCAGCCGCACCGGTTGGGGATCGGTGGACAGCAGCAACTCGGCGCCCGCTTCCGACCCGGTGGCGGAGCCACACATCATCATCGCGCCGCAGACCTTGCCATCTTCCAGATTGCCCATCACCGCCATGATCATGTCGGGCTGGAAGACGAAGTTGTGGATCGCGTGCCGGATACCCTGGTTGTCGAACGGCGGGTTAGTCCAGTTCAGCCGCATATGCCCCTGGATTCCAACCGGCCATAGCGGCCGCACCACGATGCCCTTGGTCTGGCGCAGGTCGGCCAGGATGTCGGGTGGGGCGAACTGGATGAAGTCGATTTCCCCGGTTTTCAGGGCCGCGACCTGGGTGGCTGGGTCGGTGATGTTCAGCCACTCGACGCGGTCGACATAGACGCGCTTGCCGCCGGCGATCCCTGATGCCGGTTCGGCGCGAGGCACATAGGCGGAGTTACGAATGTAGACGACCTTGTTGCCGGTTTGCCACTCATCGCGCTTCATGATGAACGGGCCGGATCCGGTGGGGTCGGTCAGTTGCTTGCTCGCGGACAGGCCATCGATGATCCGTGCCGGGAAGATGAAGGTCGGCACCGCAGACGGTTTGCCCAGGCTGTAGATCAGTTGCGGGAATGGCTCCTTCAGTCGGATGACGAAGCTGTTCGCATCCGGAGCTTCCAACGCGGCGAGATACTCGGCGATGTATTGGCCGGCGGAATCGACCACCATCCATCGCTTCAGGGACGCGATCACATCGGTCGCGGTCACCGGTGCGCCATCCGTGAATGCCAGCTTGTCACGCAGGGTGAAGGTATAGGTCAGATGGTCCGGGCTTTCGGTCCAGCGATCGACCATCTGCGGCTGGATTTTCAATTGGTCGTCAGCGCCAAGCAGCGTGTCGTAGACCATGTAGGCGTGGATGCGGGTTTGCGGGGCGATGGTCCACAGCGGATCAAGACTGCGGAGGTCGCCGTTCATGACCGCCCGGATGGTGACCGGGTTGGACTGGGCAAAGGCCGGGATGGCGCCGATCAGGGTTGCCGCGATGGCCAGAGGGGCAAAAAGTCGCGCGGCCAGGCGGGCCAAGGGTGGTGTTGTTTGGGTCATGCCGCTCCTCCCAGAGCGATCCGGCCTCTCCCACCCGTCCGGATGACGATGGCCGCGGGTCGGTTGGCCGCATGATGGGCCCGATTTCGCCAGAGGGGCAAGGTTCGGAGCAAGGTTCGGGGCAAGGTTTGGGGGGAGTGGGCGGACGAACCCGCTGCGAGGCAGCCTTCCGCCACGCCGAACCCACACCCGGCCCATGGAATCTCGATCCCGCCAACCCGCACCGCCATTCCCGCTTGGCGCGGATTGGGAAAGCAGGCACGCATGGCCAGCACGCCAGAGGCAACAAAAGCGTGCGCCTGTCCCGCTCGGAACGCGGCGGGGCGGCAATCTCGGTTCGGCCCGTGGCCCGCGCGTAAAGGACACTTCTTCATGCATGCCAGTGCTCTCGAATACGGCAAGCGGTTCTTCGACATCCACACCGGCGACCGGTTTCAGCGCGTATTGGATATCGGCGCGCTCGACATCAACGGATCGTTACGGACAGTCTGTCCCGCGCATCTGACCTATACCGGGATCGACCTGTCGCCAGGCAAGGGGGTCGATTGCGTGCTGACCGATCCTTATGCCTATCCGTTCCCGGACGGGCATTTTCACATGATCGTCTCGACATCATGTTTCGAGCATGATCCGCTGTTCTGGATCTCCTTCCTGGAATGCGTGCGGGTGCTGGCGCCGGGTGGGGTATTCTACATCAATGCGCCATCGAACGGGTTCTACCACGGCCATCCGTTTGATCACTGGCGGTTTTTCCCCGATGCCGGGCTGGCACTGCAGCAATGGGCGCATCGATGCGGCGTCGCGATCGACCTCCTGGAATCCTTCACCGGAGAACGCAGACCGGGCGAGTTCTGGAACGATTTCGTCATGGTGTTCCGCAAGCCGGACGGATCACCGCCGCCGCCGGGCCTGATTTCGGCGGACACCGCGTCCTGCACCAATATCCGCCGCATGGGGCAGACTGGGTTCATCGGCCCCGTCACACACACCGAGGACATGCGTCTGATCGATGCCATGCGCGCGGAAATTGCTCGTCTGCGCAAGGGTGTTGAACACAATCCACCGCAAGCCATAACCCGGACGGTGCCGAACCCGGATCCGGTCTGCCAGTCGGAGGCCTTGGAAGACGGATCGCCCTGGTGCTTCGTCCACCGCAACAACACGGCGTTGGCCCACCATATGCCTCTGACGATCTACGTCGTCGCGTATCGGCGCTATGCTCAGATCGCGTGCCTGGTGCATTCTCTGCAGGCCCAGACGATGCCGGAATTTCATCTGGTGATCCTGCATGACGGGCCGGACGTCCAGATGCTGGGGCTGCTGTCGAAACTGTGCCGCGAAACGACCTTGTCCTTCGAGTTCCGGTTTTCCAGATCTCGCCACAACGATTACGGCCACAGTTTGCGGGAGCTGGCGATCCGCTACTGCCAGAGCGATTACATAATGCTGACCAATGATGACAACTACTACGTGCCGACATTTGTCGAGTTGATGCTGACCGCGGCGCTTCGCCACGACCTGGATCTGGTTTTGTGCGACATGGTCCACAGCCATGACCATCCCGGCGGGCGGCCCGTGGGCAGCTATGCCGCGTTCCCCACGCACCCGTCGCCGGGCAACGTCGATATCGGCTGTTTCATCACCCGGACCGCGCGCGCGAAACAGGTCGGCTTCCGCGACAAGGCGGCCGAGGGCGATGGGACCTTCGTTGCCGACCTGATCGCGCTGGGTCCCGCGGCGATGCGCTGGTCCAAAGTGGAGAAGATCCTGTTCGTCCACAATTGATACCAACTGGCGAAAAGAACCACTCACCGGGGATATCCCCAACGTCATCATGGGCGCAGGCCTGCCATGCCACTTTCCTGCCTCTATCGCCAAAGTCATGGATGGTAACCTTCGACGGCATGGCGATCGACAGCGTTGCCTATGAGGCTGCCTTTTTGCGGTTTGGTATGACACCAGGGTCCCGGCCGCACGGATGGGTACCGTCGGGCCGGAGCCTTGGCTCGTTGCATGTGGTCCGACTCACACCTCGGGCGGGTCGCTTCTGTCGCAGTCGGAACGCCCGCCGCCAAAATCCCCGGTTGGCCCTACTCCGCCGCACGCAGCCCCACCGAGGCCAAGGCTTCCGCCGTTCCTGATCCCAGGCGCGGTGCGGCGGTGCGGATCGGCGGACGCACCCCGTCGAACGACAGAGCCGATCCGGTCAGGCGGTAATCCTCTCCGGGCACGTCTTGCAGGATGCCCAGCGCCTGGGCCTGATCTTCCTGCAACGCCTCCGGCAGGGTATTGATCGGCGCGGCGGGGACGCCGACCGCCTCCAGCCGCGCGATCCACGCGGCGCGGGGTTGCAGGCGCAGGATTTCCGCCATTAGCACCACCAACGTGTTCTTGTTGGTCAGGCGAGCGCGATTGGTAGCGAAACGAACGTCGTCGATCCAGGCCGGTTGGCCCAGTTCGATGGCGAGCTTGGCGAACAGCCGGTCGTTGCCACAGCAGATGATGAACGGTCCGTCGGCGGCATCAAACGCCTCATACGGCACCAAAGCCGGATGGCCGGAGCGGTGCTTTTCCGGCATGGGAGCGCCGTTGATCCAGGCGTCTCCGCGCTGCGCCGCCCAGACCAAAGCGGTTTCCAGCAGGGACGCGGTGACGATGGTGCCTCGACCCGTCCGGTGGCGGCGTTGCAGGGCGGCGAGCGCGCCGATGACGATCCACATCCCGGTGCCCTGGTCGCACACCGCGACGCCCATGCGCATCGGCGGATCGTCCGGGCCGCCATTGGTGCTGGAAAGGCCGCTATAGGCCTGGATCAGCGGCTCATAGCCCGGCCGGTCCCGCATCGGGCCGATATGGCCGAAGGCGGAGATGGCGCAGTAGATCAGGCGCGGATGGCGGGCGGTCAGGGACGGACCGTCAATGCCGAGGTCCTCCGGGACGCCGGGGCGGAGGTTGTGGACCAGGATGTCGGCGCTCGCCGCCAGTTTCTCGAAATCGGCCTTGCCGGCGGGGGATTTCAGGTCCAGGGCGACGGATTTCTTGTTGCGGTTGACCATGTGGAATGTCAGGGCGTCGCCGTGGCGGAAATCCATGCCCATGCGGCGGGCGTCGTCGCCACCATCGACCCGCTCGATTTTCAGCACCTCGGCGCCCAGATCGCCCATGATCGCGCCGGCGAATGGCGCGGACAGTACCTGCCCCAG
>Ga0209514_10001067_pt1 | contig 51001 bp, 39 predicted proteins | sample Subgrocontami58m_FD_187452 | JGI IMG/M metagenome (GOLD analysis project Ga0209514, IMG submission 187452) | Subsurface groundwater microbial communities from S. Glens Falls, New York, USA - GMW37 contaminated, 5.8 m (SPAdes) (version 3) | ecosystem: Environmental > Aquatic > Deep subsurface >... | reverse complement strand
AGGCGTCCCATGGTGATCGTGGTCTCGTAGGGCCAGCCGAACACCCACCAGAGATCGTAACGGGAGCGCTTCTCCGTCTGGTAGTCAGGGAAGCTGGGCGCGCGGGTCGGATGGAGCCAGATCGGAAGATTAAATGCCGCCATCCTGGCAAAAAGTGGCTGGAACTCGGGCTCATCAAGAGACCGTCCGTTGACATTGGAAAAGATCTGGATCCCTGTGGCCCCAAGCTTGATGATGGCCCGCTCAATCTCCTTGAGGGCGGCCTCCGGATTGTTCATCGGCAGCGAGGCGACAAAACCCGGGAAGCGGTCGGGATATTTCTCGACCAGCTCGGCCATCCCGTCGTTGGCTATGCGCGCCAGCTCGGGAGTCTCCTGCGGCGTGCCCAGTACCTCGACCGGAGGAGAACAGAGGGTAAGAACCTGGACGTAGTCCCCGTAACGGTCCATGATGCGGAAGCGTAAGTCCAGATCCGTAAGCGCCGGGACCTCCCGGAACCGTTTCTGCATGTTGAGGCCGGTTGCTGGCAGAGAAAATATTCGCTCGGCAAAGCGCTTCGGTAAGATATGCGGATAGATGTCGATCTTCACAATACCTCCTTAAATCCGAATGCCGATCAGATAACCCTCGCGAATGGCGTTATGCATGGAGCGGGGTTTCACGGCATCGCCGATTATGTAGAGCTCATCGCAAAAAAATTCCAGATCGGTGAGCAACTGCTGGCGCGGCTTGCGGGGAATGGCCAGGATCACGGTTTCGGCAGGCACCAACCGCTCCGAACCTCCCGCCTCTTCCACCAGCACTCCCTCCTCTGTGATCTCCTTGACCCGTGTGTTCAACAAGGTCTTGATTTGAAACTCCCGGACCCAGGCGGCATGACGCCACTTGAAGGTGGCAATCACATCCTCGCCTAGCCTCTTTCCCATCTCCACGAGAGTTACCTGTTTGCCGCGGGAGGCCAGGTACTCCGCAGCCACCAGCCCGATCCTTTCACCCCCGAGCACCACCACGCGATCGCCGCAGGGGGAACCTTCCTCCAGGATATCGTGTGCAACCACGACGTGGTTTCGTCCGACTCCCGGGATGGGGGAATGATCGATTTCCGAGCCGGTGGCGACGACGCTGACATCGGGACCGATTTGGGCGCACAGTTGGGGCGTCACTGCCGTTCCCAGGCGCACGTCCACGTTCCATTTCTTGAGCATGATTTCGTAGTAGCGAATCAAGTCCTGAAAAATATGGCCGCCGCCGATCTCTTTAGAAGCCGGGATCAACTGTCCGCCCAACCGTTCACTTTTTTCACAGAGAACAACGGAGTGGCCTCGTTGAGCAGCGATAAAGGCGCACTCGAGGCCGCCGGGACCGCCGCCGATGACCAGCACCTTTTTGAAAATCCGCGCCGGGCGCAATTCATATTCGGGCTCCACCTCATGGCCCAGCCGTGGGTTGACCGCGCAGATGTAGGGAAGATTCCGAAACATCCGGGAAAGGCAGAGCAGGCCGCCCACACAGGGGCGGATTTCTTCCAGGCGGTCCCGGGCAACTTTGTGCAGCAGTTCGGGGTCGGCCAGAAAAGGCCGGCAAACTTCCCAAAGAGCGAATGCCCCCTTTGCCAGGGCCTGTTCTGCTTTGGCGGGGTCGCAGAAGCGGGGACCAAAGGCGACCGGGATTTTCAGCGCTCGCGAGGCGTTTTCCGCCAGCGGCAACCATTGGTCGTCGTGCACATCTCGCCCCAAGGCGCCCCGCGTGGATTCATGCCAGCCTACCACGATGCTGATGCAGTCAGCTCCGGCGCGCTCCGCCATTTTCATGAACTCGATGCACTCCACAGGGCTGTTTCCGCCGTGCTCGTCCATTAACTCCTCGCCATTCAAACGGATGATTAAGAGCTGGCCTTTTCCGATCACCTCTCGGATGGCGATCAGTAGTTCCATCATGAAGCGGCCGCGGTTTTCGAGCGGGCCTCCGTATTCGTCGGTCCGCCGGTTGGTGAATGGCGAAAGGAAATTGGCTAGTAGGTAACCCATGAACGCCGTGATCTCCACGCCGTCAAAGCCCGCCTCCAGGGCGCGCCGGCTCGCCGCGCAATGGTCCTGGATGCAGAGGCGGATATCCTCCCGGCTCATCTGTCGGGGAGAACGGAAGTGTCGCAAGGTCTGCGGAACGTCGGAGGGCTGGACGCAATGGTCGAGGTCGATACCCCCGTAGCGGCCGGCGTGCAGAATCTGCTGGATAGCAATGGCCCCGGCGCCGTGGAGCAGATCGGCGATCCTCCGAAAGCCGGGGATGTATCTGTCATCCGCGATGCTCAGTTGCCGGTAATATGCCTTGCCGGCCCCCGCCGGGTCCGGATAGGCTCCCTGGTTCGTGATCATTCCTGCTCCCGTGCGGGCGATCACTTCCATGCGGGCGTATTCCCGGTCCGTGATGATTCCGTCACGGGTGTTGAAGTTTGACACCGAACAGGCCGCATACTTCACCCGGTTCCGACATCTAAAACTCCCGACCTGTAGCTCGCTAAAAATGTTTGAGTACTTGGTTATTCCCGGGCCATTGGCGACCATTGACGAAGCTCCTCGGATGACAACAAGCATCCATCCCCAATATTATTTAGGTTTTTGACAAGCGTGTTGACCGACACCAGACTCTGATTACCTTAATGAGGAGGAAATTTCCACCAGGCCAGGCTCAGGTTGACATAACACGTCATTTATCATTTCACTAGGAAATCCAGCACCGCCGCTGCCAGCCCTTCGGGGTTATCTTGATGGACCATGTGACCGGCATCTTTGATCTCGACCATGGTTCGGTGAGCTATGGCCGCTAACCTCTCTTGCATGTCTGGCCGCGGGGTTTGACGGCTCTCTTTTCCCTGGATGAGGAGGACTGGACATGCGATGCGGCGCAGGAATTCCAGGGCCTGAGCGGTATAAAAAGGCTGAGGGGCAGCCGTGCGGTGGAGGGGATCAAATTTCCACACCCATTTCCCTTTGGGCGTCGGTTTCATTCCCCACCGTGCCAGGCGAAGCGCGAGCTCTGGGTTTAGCCGATGGTTCCTTCTCCGCAGTCTCTGGGCAGCCTCCTCCAGCGAGGGATACTCTGGAGCTTTCCTTTGTGCCAAGGCCTTTACCTCGGTGAGCCATTTTTCCATGCGCTGAGGGGCGTCAGAAAAGGCCGTGCCGGGTGGCCCTATCCCCTCGACCAGAACGAGTTTGCTCACCCACTTTGGGAAAGTCCCGGTGTAAAGGAATGCTATGGTCCCGCCCATCGAGTGGCCCATCAGGGTTACGGAAGAGCTACCCAGAGTATGAATCAGGCAGTTGAGGTCCAGGAGATAATCAGGAAAGTGGTAATAGCCCCCGGCCCCGACCCATCCGCTTTCGCCGTGTCCACGGCAATGGGGGGCGATGATCCACAGGGGTCTAGAGGATTTTTCCTGCAAGGATGCGACAAAAGGCTCCCAGCTTCGGGCATGGTCCAGGAAGCCATGGATCAAGATCAACGGCTCGCCTCCCGGCTCTCCCCACTCGAGATAGCGGATCTCAAGTCCACGGACATCAATGCTGTGATCTCTAGGTGCCAGCATGCGGATCAGATTTTTTCAGCGGGATCTCGACGAAATCCTTTTTTTCCTGTGCCCAGGCATAGGCGGAGATCCGTTTGACCGCTCGATCGTAGATCGAGATGACGATATGGGCGCTTTCGGGGAAAGTGGGTTCTCCGAACGGAGTGGCAAAGGCCTTATCTTCCTGGGAGAAGTAGGCCTCGTGGTTGGGGTGAGAGTGGTAGAACGCTTTGATCTTTGCACCGGTAGTCCCCGCTTCATGGAGGATGGATTCCAGCTCTTTTAGGTCCATGGCATACGCGATCGTGGCGTCGCGGGGATAGCTCTCGGCATCCAGGGCATGCAGCGCGTTCTGAATATTTCGGCAGCGGCGCACTGCGTCGATCCCGCCATTATGAAGAATCACGCCGCAGCATTCTTCGGGAAAGGTTTCCACGGCGTGATGCGAAATCTCCTCCCAGGCCTTTTGCGTGAGGGTCAACGCATTTATGTCGCTCATGCCCTTTTCTCTCCTCCCCGTTTCAAGTCATCTCCTTTACCACAGGTTGACTCTCCTAGGCTATGAGTTAATCTGTCTCCCGTGGAGGCCAAGCATGTTCTGCGGAGGTTGCTACTTTTTCCCTACCAGCTTTGCATTCTCTGCTTTTTCGTACTGCTGATGGTTTTTTGGGGACTTGGAAGCTGCCTGGCGAGTTTGTTTGATGCTAGCGGCAATAAAAGTCATCGCTGCCTCACCTATTGGGCCAAAACCAACCTCGCCCTCACCGGGCTTCGCGTCCAGATCGAGGGACTGGAATATCTGGATCCGAAGCAGAGGTACATCTTCATGCCCAACCATGCCAGCTTCCTCGACATCCTCCTGGCCTTCGCTTATATCCCATTCAATTTCCGCATCATCACAAAGGAAAAGATATTTTGTATCCCACTCATGGGGTGGGCCCTCAAATGGTCGCGCCAGATCCCTATGGACCGCGCCAATCCGAGGAAAGGGCTCGCCAGCCTGAGGCAGGCATTTAATCTGCTCCAGGAGGGAATTTCGATTGTTGTCTTTCCCGAGGGGACTCGCACCTTGGATGGAAAGATAAAGGATTTTAAGGCTACCCTTTTTATCCTGCCCATTCGGAGCGGGATCCCTGTGGTTCCGGTCCGGATAGAAGGGACTTTTGATGCGCTGAAGCGTGGGAGCATCCTCCTCAACCCGGTTCCGCTGAAAATTACTTTTTACGATCCCGTTCCGGCGGGATCATTCGAGGATCGCGACCGATGGCGCTATGCAAAGAAGGTCCAGGAGGTGCTGTCCTCTTCTCCCGACCCAACATTAAGCGCGTCATAGTCTCGTTGTAAGGGGTATGGGTGCCCAACTGTTCTCCGTAGCGCCATATCTGCCCGTTCAGCGAATTGATTTCCGTCGGTCGCCCCCGCTGCAAATCCTGCAACATAGAGCTCTGGTGGTTATATGTGGCCGGCAGAAGTTTCCCATAAAAAAGCTTGCGGTATTCATCGGCGGATGACCACAGGGGCATCACCCCCTTCCTGACTGCCACCTCAAAGGCCTCGTCGATAATCCGGTCCATGATCGCTCTTAGCTGCGGTTCTTCTCCTAATGCGCCGTAATGGACCTGAAGTATGGCGCCGAGCGGATTCAGCGGGGCGTTGTAAAAGACCTTAGCCCAGATGTGGGCGAGGATCTTTTCCGTCGCCTCGCAGGGGATGCCGGCCTGATCAAAAAGAGAGGCCCAGAGCCTGCCTTTTTCCATGGATCCTGCCACGTTCGGGTCAAACGGACCGATGATGACTGGAGCGGCCTGGACAGTGACCGTAACTCTCCCAGGCTCGGGGATTTTTGCCCCTACCAGGATGCTGGCCCCCATACTTTTCCCTGCGCCAAGTTTTTCCGCCAACGTCTCGACGTTCCCCAACCCGTTTTGCAGCGAGATGGCGATCCCGTCGGGCTTAAGATAAGGAGCGAGTAGTCGCGTAATCTTTTCGGTGTCGTAAGCTTTTACAGCGATCAGAATCAGATCGTAAAGCTCGGTGAAATTACCCGCTTCAGTACAAAGCTTAAATTCCTCTGCCCGGTGGCGGCCCCAGATGCCGTCCATTTCAAGCCCGTTGAGGCGTATAGCCGTAAGGTGCCATTCTCGTCCGAGCAGGGTGACTTCGTAGCCGGCCTTTCTAAGCAGGCAACCGAAGACCGAGCCGATGGCGCCGCACCCGGCAATAAGAATTTTACATCCCGAAAGTTCCAAGTCAGCTCCGCCCGCGCCGAGTTTGGCGCAAGATTCGCCGGATTGTAACTTGGAACCCGATTGCGTTTCTAGGGGGTTTTATGGGTTTGGGGGCTGTCCTGGCGGTAGCTCTGGTAGGTGGAGAGAACTTTCATTGCGTACGCTAGCGGGAGAACCTCGTCCTCCTGCAGTCTGTTTTTGACCTCAGTCGGACCCCAGTTGTAGGCAGTTAACGCGAGTTTTAAATCTCTAAAGTTTTTCTTGAGAGAGCCCAGGTAATAAACACCAAGTTTGATATTGGAAACAGGGTCATCAAGGTCTAACGGATGGAGGGTAAAAGAGTCTAAGGAGTCCTCTATTGATCCCTTAACCCCCCGTTCTATTGCCTCTAACTCTTTGGCCAGGGCATTCGCAACTATGGGGCGGATTTGCATTAACCCCCTGGCTCCTTCCGTTGATACTGCCCAGTTTTGGAAACCACTCTCTACATTAATTACTGCCAGAACCAGCATGGGATCAAGGGAGTGCCTGTAGCTTTCTTCCAGTATGGTAGTTGCGACGTCCCAGGCCCAAGCATCACTTAAGTCATTTTTCTGCGACTTAACTACTGAATAAACCATGAGTAATTCAGAATCCCCTTTAGCAAGAGGGTGTTTGACCTGCTCAATCCAGTGGCCTCTTTCGCCATTGGAGGGGTGGGAGGGGATAAGTAGGGAGAATAACAAAGCTATAAAAGCCATTCTCGATGCCGAGAGCTTGCCTATAACTAGCTGAAAACATTTATGTTTTCTCGTATTTTCCATAAATATTAAGGGTTTTTAGAGGGCAGGTATAGGGAGCTGTGTCGGTGTCTAAAAGGACGGCTTTTTTCTATCAGTTGACGGCCTGGATGTCAATAGTCGCTGGGGTAGGAGATAACATGCCGTCACGCCAAATTTGAATCTTCTCAGTTGGCGGGCGATCAGGCCGGGATTGGGCCTTGAGGGCTTTTCCTGGGGCTAATGTGGTAGTCCCGCTTAATCAATAACGCCTTCTGCTACTAATTCCTGGTATTCCTTTTCCGAAAGACCTAAAAGCTCCTGATAGAAGTAGCCGTTGTGCTCGCCGAGCAGAGGGTCGCGTCGCTCCGGACCGGATGGAGTCCTGGTGAGAAAGAAGGGTGGCCGCTGGTAGTGCATCTTGCCGATCTCCGGGTGTTCCAGCTCGACCCACTGCCTACGGTGCTTGAGTTGAGGATCGCTGTAAATGTCTCTCATGGTGTTGACGATCCCGGCTCGGATACCTGAGGCCTGAAGCTTTTCCGTGATCTCTCGTGCAGTAAAACCAGTCGTCCAGGCGCCGATTTTTTGATCCAGCTCATCTTCATGCTCCTTGCGCGACTGGAGCGTGGCAAAGCGGCTCTCTTTTGTCCAGGCGAGATTCCCCATCGCCCGGCAGAGAGATTCCCAGTCCGACTCGGATGACGCACTGATGACGCACCAGCTGTCATCACCCTTACATGGATAGGCTCCATGCGGCGCCGCCGCCGGATCACGGTTGCCGTTTCGGCTGGCGACCTTGCCGTTGATTTTATAATCCAAGAGGATAGGGGCCATGAACTGGAGACCTGTCTCGTATTGTGCAGTATCGATATGGGTCCCCTTACCGGTTCTCTCTCGATAATCGAGCGCCGCGAGGATGGCAACAGCGCCGTAAGCGACAGCGATGTAATCGATATAAGGTCCGTAGAGAATCTGGGGTGGGCCGTCAGAGTAGCCGGTGAGGTGGGTAAACCCCGCCAGGGAGGAGAGCTGGGATCCGAATCCGGCATGGTGTGCATGCGGCCCGCTCTGTCCGAGATTGGAGCTGCTCAGCATGATAAGGTCCGGCTTGATTTTTCTCAGGGCCTCATAGTCCAACCCCAGCCGTTTCATCGTCCCGGGGCTAAAGTTTTCGATTACCACATCGGACCAGGCGACTATCCTTTTGGCCAGATCAGTGGCCTTAGGCGCTTTCTTGAGATTTAAAGTGATGTCCAGTTTGTCGTTGTTGCAAAGGGCGAAGAGGCCGGAGCGGTTCAACCCATGAATGTTATCCTTGTATGGAGGATAGTGGGCGCGGAAGCCGTCCGGACGGACCTTTGACTCGATGTGGACAACCGTCGCGCCGTGATCGGCCAGGTGCTTGCCTACCACCGGTCCGGCTGCGAAAGCGGCGAACTCAACAACCTTGATTCCCTCTAGGGCACGCATGATTTTGTTATTCGTTTATTGGTCCACTCTGCACCGCCCCTCTACCCCTAACCAAACTCAGATGACTCCTTCCTTCTTCAAATTCTCAAGATCATTTTTTGTCAGTGCCAGCTCGCCGCAATAGATCTCTTCGTTGTGTTCGCCGATCAGTGGCGCCCGACGCCAGATTTTGCAAGGGCCTTCGGAAAACTTGGCAAAGCCGCCGGGATAGAGGATGGAGGTTCCCAATTCGGGGTGGTCTATGCTTTGCCAGAATTTGCGGAACTCAAGCTGGGGATCCTGGAAGATCTCCTCTACGCTTGCTACCGGGTAGCCGAGCATCTCCCTTTTGATCACTTCCTCGAAAAACTCCTTCTTGGCGACGTCCTGGAAAAACCGGGAGATCGGCTCCTCCATCCGGTCTATCTCTTCCTGTGTGACTTCGGCGATGTTAAAGCTCTTCCACTCTTTCTTTTTGAGAAATTCCGGCGCCATCCCCTTACTGTCCATCCATTCTACCAGGGCCTGGTTGGTCTTCCTTCCGGCTTCACCGCCGTAGATGATGAAATTGAGATAACCGTCTTTGCAGGGCCAGAAGACGCGCATTTTGGCGCCGGTAATACTCCGGCCGGTCATAAAGGAGCCGGCCCTTTTTTCCAGGTGGCGGTTCAGATCCCAAAAGGTATGGGCGTGGGAAAAGGCCCAGAGCATACAGGCCTGAGCCGAGACATCCACTTGCTGTCCCTCACCGGTGCGCTGGCGGTGGAGGTGAGCGACGAGCGTGCCTACCGAGGCGTAGGAAGCGGTCCATTGGTAGGATTGAGGAAAGGTGATCCGTAAAGGCGCACGTTCCGGATCGCCGGTTAGCGACATACAACCGCTCATCGCCATAATCTCGATGTCTGAGGCCCTGAACCGGCTGTATGGTCCGCTCTGACCAAAAGGGGTGATCGAGGTATGAACCAGACGCGGATTGATCCGGCTTAAGGCAGCATAGCCTAGATCAAGCCGGTCCAAGTAGCCGGGGATAAAGGACTCGATTAAGAAATCTGCCCGGGCCACCAATCGGGCAAACAGTTCCCGGCCCCGGACGGACTCCAGGTTTAGGGTGATGCCACGCTTATTATTGTTGAAGCCGAACCAGTAAAGGCTCTTCTCCGGGTCAGATTGGTTGCGAAAAAAAGGGCCGATTTTTCTTGCCGGATCGCCGCCGGGACTCTCGATCTTGATGACGTCAGCGCCGAGGTCGCCGAGGACCTTGCCGCAGAGAAACCCCAGTTCGTCGGTGAGATCCAGGATGCGATAGGGAGAAAGGAATCCCGCCTGTTTTTCTCTATCCGTCATCTCTGTTCTAAAAAAAGGGCAGGGTATCGTTCCCCGCCCTTTTTTGCTTGATGATTTTCCAGCCTATCTTCCGGTCCGGGCCAAAGAGTGGACCCAACCTCTCATCCGGGATTTCGCGTTCTGAATATCTTTGTCGCTGAAGAATTTTTTGAGGTCGACTCGATCGACCGGATAGACCGGGCGCATAAAGTCGTTCTCGTAGCCGAAGGGAACGGTGGCGTCGATGCCCATGCCGCCCTCAAACGTAGTATTGGAGGCGGTCCACTCCTTTTCCCCGGCCGTCATTCGCTCGGCCGGCATGAAGGTTTGGCCGCGTCCGCCCGGGAGCGGGTTGATGATGTCGGTTTTTGGATTCACGCGGGTTGTGAGACACCACATCACGTCGTCCATGTCATAGGGATCGGTGTCCTCACTGACAGCGATGACGAGGCGCGAGCCCTGGGAGGTCGCAAGGATCGCCGCCATGAAGTTACGCTGCCAGCCTTCGTCGATCTTGTTGCGTTTCTTGACATGAATAATCGCTCCTCCCCAATCGGTCATGCAGTAGGGAATGTTGACATCGATGATGATGCCCGGCTGCATCCGTTCGCATAACTCAAACATGGCAGCCTCCCTCACCGTAGTGTCGATGTTGTGATCATCGAGGGTGTGGACGCCCAGTGGAAAAATAATGGGTTTGGATTCGCGTCTACGCGTGGTCACCGCGGTGACATGGAAAGTCGGCGCTTTGTAAGCTTTGCCCATGTAGCCGGCCCACTCGGGATGGAAGTGGTAGCGGCCTTGAACTCCCGCCTTCTCGGATTCCGCCGTCTCAAAGCGGCGATCGCGTGGATTGACGTAGCCTTCCAGGACAACTTCGGCATCAGCGACCGACAAAGCATCTACCGTGCGTGCTTTGACCAACCGCACAGGAGCGCCCTGGACGGCGCCCGCCATACCGACCTCGTCACAGCCCTGGGGTAAGATAACGTAATCGAAGCCGGCGCCGGCCAACAGCGTGCAAGCCGGCGGCAAGCCGAAGTTCATCGTAATAGGAATGGGTTTGTTCTCTTTGTAATATTTGGTGACCACCTGCCACATGTGCGAGCCGGGGGAGATCTGGAATGTCCCGACGTTGCCCCAGCGGAAGTTCATCCGGTTGTAGCCGAGGTCCGTGCCGCCGCCGAAATAGTGACCGGAGATCAATCGATTGCCGGAGCCGACGGTCAGCTCAGGCTCTATATCCGTGTGCCGGATCGGCACCACGAATTCGTTGGCGTCGCTCGGCTTTTCGAGCACTTCCTCCTGAACCGGCGCATCCTTTTGGTCGATGATGACGGGCGGTATCGGATGCGTAATGGCATAGGCCAGTTTTCTGGTGCGGTCGGCGTGGTCTTTCCAACCAAACATCTTGTTGATGACGTTCATGTCGCCGAATAAGTTTGTGACACAGCGATGGTGCGGCTTGCCTTTGATATTGTTGAAAAGAATCGGGCAGCCGCCGTCCAATTGCTTCTGAATTCCGGTTATTTCAAGGTCGGGATTAACCTCTTTGTCGCTCTCGATCAGGTCACCCTCTGATTTAAGCCATTCCAGAGCGCCGCGCAGATCCGTTTTTTTCTCCGCTCCGGCGCCAGTAGTTTTTGCAACTGCCTTACTCATATATCTCCTCCGATGAGTGGGAATTGGCCGTGTGGTACGCGTTAATTATGAGGACTCTGTCAGGGACAAAGATCATTATCCCCCCCGTCCCGGCCGGCAATCTCCAAGCGACGGACCAAGGCGAAAAGGAGAGAGAGTAAACTGCCTCGATTAATTTTGATTGCGAAATTTTTTATATGATATCGCGTCAAAAGTCAACCCATTCGACACCCCGCCTACAGGGCGGGGCTTGCTCAGGGTTGACGGTGAGCGACATACGAACAACTTAACCCCGTGCACGGCTCGACTGAGCTCGCCGAAGTCAGCACGGGGCATGAGTCGAACCGTCAAACTCCGCGACGGCATCAGTTCGCAAAAAAAACCTCTGAAAAATTTGTCTTGTAATATGATAGAGCAGGCCGTAAAAAGAGAGAAAAAAGCGAAAGGGGTGACCCAAGTGGAGTGGAAAGACACGCGTCAGTTCATCGACGCCCTCGCGCGCACGGGAGATTTGACCGTTGTGGAAAAGGAAGTTCACTGGGATCTCGAGATGGGGGCGATCGGACGCCTGGCGTGCGAAAGGCAAGCGCCGGGGTTGTGGTTCAAGCGCATTACGGATTATCCGGACTGCACCGTCTTCATGAATCCGCTCGCCACGTGGAGGCGCGTCGCGATTGCTCTGGGCTTGGCGGCGGAGAGTTCCGTAAAGAAAATCTACCGGGAATACGAAGAGAGGGAAGGCCGACTCATCCCCCCTGTGACCGTTTCGGACGGGCCGTGCAAGGAGATCGTCAAGCGGGCGGACCAGGTAGATCTCTTTGATCTCCCTGCGCCCATGCTTCATGAGGGCGATGGCGGCCGCTACATTGGCACCTGGGATTTGGTTGTGTCGCGCGATCCAGCCGCCGGCTGGGTCAACTGGGGTATTTACCGCTTTATGGTCTATGGCGCGCGCCGCCTCACTGGCTTTCCACGGCCCACGAGCCATTTGGGTAAGGTTTTCCTCGACCACTACGTTCCGGCAGCGCGACCGATGCCGATCGCAATCGTCATCGGCGCGGACCCTCTGTGCCACCTTGCAGCTTCCGCCACGTATCGATTGGGCGGAGATGAGGCCATGTTGGCAGGGGGCTTGCGCGGATCAGGGGTTGAGGTCGTTCGCTGCGAAACCAGCGATCTCATGGTTCCCGCCACGGCGGAAATTGTGATTGAAGCTGAAGTGCTGCCCGACGCAGTCGGGTTGGAAGGCCCGTACGGCGAATACCCGGGATATCGCACCGGCGAGATGGGTAACGGCATTCTTTGCCGCGTCAAAGCCGTCACTCATCGCCGCGATCCCATCCTGACGGTTGACGCGACCGGCTACATGGATGACAGCGCAACGATCACCTCGATGAGCGGAGCGCTCGCCATCAAGCGACGGCTTGAGCGCCATGGCGTGCCTGTGGTTGATGTCTACGTTCCCCCTGAGGGGGCGGTTCACGCCGCTGTAGTCGCCGTAGGCCGCGGTGGTCCTGAAGTCACGCGCCAAATTCTCGAAATCCTAACTTCGCGGCGAGCGCTGCTGTCGAAGATCTTCGTCGTCGATGGCGATGTTGATCCTTTCGATTTAGGGCGGGTGCTGCACGCCTTCGCCACCAAGTGTCACCCGGTCACCGGCGTTCATGTAGTCCAATACACGGGGCGGGCCAATACGCTGACGCCCTGTTACAGCCAGGAGGAACGAATGAGGCAGGCAGGCGGGACGGTCGCCTTTGACTGCACCTGGCCGCCCGGGTGGTCGCGCGAATGGGAGGTGCCGGTGAAGGCAACTTTCGACTCGATCTTCCCGGAAACTTTGCGCCGCAAAGTAACTATGTCCGGAGAGGAGACATGAGTTCAGGCCGCGTCCAACAAATTTGGGAGACCTTCGTGCGCGGTCCGGAACAGCTAAAGGAGGACGCCGAGATTCCTCTGATTATCCGGGATCTGACGCCGGGGCGAAGAAAATACCGGATGCGCCATGTGGTCGCCGTGATCAGCCGCCGACCCGAGACTCTCTCTGGCGGTGACACTCTCTGGGTGCTCACAACTGTGGGCGTGCGCCTGGATAGCGCCTGGGCCATAAAGATCGTGCGCGAGCTGCCGCTCGACCTTCCGGGCGTCCCTTATCGCGACGTTTACGAGGCGCTTAGGAAGGCTCAGAAAATGGGTTTTTAGGAATGACAGGGGCGGAACCAAACATCCTGGAGGTCGCCGATTTTGCCGGCTGGTGGGATCTTCACGCGCGGCTTCGACCCGATCAACTTGCCCTTGCCGATAGCGAGATGCGCCTAACGTGGCGGGAGGCGGCGCTGACGGCGCATCGGCTAGGCAGCGCCCTTTTGGCGCTCGATCTTAAACCGAAAGATATCGTGGCCTCCTGGTTGCCCAACTGGATTGAGTCTTACGTCATCCGCGTCGCCTGCGAGCATGCGGGATTGGCCTGGCTGCCCATTCTCGCCAGCCTGCGCGAACATGAAGTCGGCAATATCCTGGAACGCGCGCGCCCGCGCGCCCTGTTCGTCGCCGGTCCGTCGGGCCGCATGAACTTTGCCGAAGCGATCCGCCAAATCAGTGCGCATCTACCCGACCTGAGACACTGCATAGGAGTGCGCTTGAGGGAAGCAGGGAATTTTCTTTTGTGGGATGAGCTGATCTGCCGGGAGGGTGGCCAACATCCCCGATATGGAACAGGCGGCTCGCTCATTCTTCCCACGTCAGGTTCTACCGGCATGCCTAAGTTCGCTTATTTTTCCAATTCCTCCTGGCTGCTGCGAGGCCGCGTCCAGGCCGAGATCCTGCGCCTGCGGCCTGAGGATGTCTTTCTCGCCATGGCGCAGGGGATTGGGCCGAGTATCCCTCCCTTGTTTGCGGCTCCGGTTGCGGGAAGCAGTGTGGTACTCATGGGCCGCGTTGAGGCTGGAGAGATCCTTGATCTGATCGAGCGCGAGAGGGTCACGGTTGTCTGCGCTGTTCCCGCCCAGCTTGCGACGGTTGTTTACCATCGGGCCTGGGAGCCGCAGCGCTGTCGCAGCGTGCGTCTCTGGTACACGACCGGAGCTCCCATGCCTGCGGAATTGGCAGCAAAGATAGAGGCGGAAACCTCTGGGAAAATCCTCAGCGGTTATGGAGGGATGGACTTTGGAGGTTGGGCGGTGCCTTCGCTCGATGATCCGCCGGAAATCCGTCACCGGACCGTGGGACGGCCGCGCGGCGGCACCGAGATCCGGCTGGTCGATGATCAAGGAGGTGATGTCCCTGCGGGCGAAGTCGGGGAGATTTGGGGCAGGGGACCCTGCTGCGCCCTGGGCTACTACAAGGACGAACAGAGCACTCGGGAGAGGTGGACTACAGACGGATGGTTTTGCACCGGAGACCTCGGTTTCAAGGATCGCCACGGCAACCTCGTGATGGTGGGGCGAAAAAAAGAGATCATCCGGCGAGGCGCCCAGACGATAATCCCGGCGGAACTCGAACAGCTCCTTCTGGGCCATCCAACAATTGTCAAGGCCGCGGTCATTGGTTTGCCGGACCCGGTCATGGAAGAGAGGGTCTGCGCCTGTGTTCTGCTCCGATCCGGGCACTCGTTCTCCTTCGATGAGATGATAGGTTATCTCAAGCAGAAAAGGCTTGCGCCGTACAAGTGGCCGGAGCGACTTGAGATTCTTTCCGACATGCCCCTGCGCGGCGATAAGATAGATAAACAAGCGCTGCGGGATGCGATTCTAAAACAGCGCGACTTTTGATCCTGCGCGGGACGGCTGCTCGATCTTAGTGTCCCCTTCGGGGATGGTGGAAACCCCTCGCCTTCAGGCGAAGCACATTTGTCATTCTGAGGCGAAGCCGAAGAATCTCCATGGACTAACCGAGACCCTTCGCTCTGCTCAGGGTGACTCACTATGGGGAGGGTTTGAGGGAAAGGTCGGCTTCCAGCCGGCATGAATCGAACCCCTCGGCTTAAAGCCGAGGGTTGTTCAGTTGACCGGGGTTCGGCGGCGTCATAAGATAGCCGCCAAACTGCATTATCTATAAAGAGAAGTGAGTGATGTCGTCTCTCAATAACTTTACGCCCACTGGAATGACACAGCAGGAAGAAGTGCTTTCTGTCCGCAGCCAAGCTGAATCCCTCCGCGAGGAGACGGAGGCTGCCTTGCACGGCGCAAGGCCGGCCGCCGCTAGGGAGACGTTGAAAGATGTCGGGCTCAGGGTCGGCTCGATTATAACCCTGGTGCTGGTCTGGTGGGTCATGAGCCTCTTTTTTCCCCCCACTTTGATCCCGAAACCCTGGGAGACCTTTGGAGAGGTAGCCGCTATCGTTACCACGGGCCATTTCTTTGTCGAGATGGGAAGCACCCTTCGCCGCGTGCTGGTTGGATTCGGCATCGCTATGGTGGTCAGCATCCCGCTGGGCATTCTCATGGGAACGCTCAGAAGTCTGGAGAGCTTCTTTGAGCCGCTGGTCATTCTCGGACTTACCATGCCGGGTCTCATCTGGGCTGTTCTCATGATCATGTTTTTCGGCCTGACGGAAACCAGCGCCTATGCAGCGGTGGCCGTGACGATCTTTCCCATGCTCGCCATCAGCATCTGGCAGGGTGCCAAGTCTATCGATAAGGACCTCATCGACATGAGCAACGTTTTTCACGCCAGCGCCTGGTCGAAAGTAATCGACGTGATTCTCCCTCAGCTTGTCTCGCATATCCTGGCGGCGATCCGCTATGGTTTGGGTCTGGCCTGGAAAGTAGTCGTGGTAGTGGAGATGTTCGGTTTTAGCAACGGGGTCGGTTATCAGGTTGTGCGCGGTTTTAACGTTTTTTCCATGAAGACCGTGCTCGCCTGGGCCATTACGTTCCTGGTGGTAATGATCGTCATCGAATTTGGTTTCATCGGCTGGCTGGAACGTAGTGTGACGCGCTGGCGTCCGCGGGTCGAGGCCTGGAGACGGTAGATGGTCTTTGTTCAAGTCGAAAGGGCCGTGAAGTTCTTTCCCCGGGAGGACGGCTCCTATATGCTGGTGTTGAACGGAGTCTCCTTCGAGACCAAGGAGCAGGGTATCACCTGCCTGCTTGGCCCCTCGGGTTGCGGAAAGTCTACCCTTCTTAACGTAATCGCAGGGTTGGAGCGCGTAGATCAGGGGCGCGTGGAGATTGTGTCGAATCACAATGAGCTGGGAACGCGACCTCCTCAGCTAGGGTACGTGTTCCAGGACCCTCGCTTGCTGAACTGGAAACGGGTGGAGGACAACCTCAACTTTGCCTTGAAGGGAATGGCGATACCGCGAGCCGCATGGGACGACCGGCTCAACAAATATCTCGAGATGGTAGGTCTTCTTGAATTCCGCAAGCAGTATCCGCTTTATTTGTCCGGGGGGATGCGCCAGAGGGTGGGGCTTGCCCGTGCGCTTGTCATCGAGCCCGACATCCTCCTCATGGATGAGCCGTACAGCAAGCTCGATCAATTAACGGCGCGCAAACTGCGAGAGGACACTCTTGAAATATGCGCCCGCCTAAAGCAGAGTACGTTGCTTGTGACCCACGATGTGGAAGAGGCCGCCTACATGGGAGATCGGATTGTGATCTTCTCCGCCCGCCCAGCCCAAATCGTAGAGGTTCTGGATAATCCCTTTTCCCCGTTGGCAAGGGACCTTGATGATGTGCGCTTTATCCAGTTTAAGAAGCAGCTCTTACAGACGGTGCTGAATTTGGTTAAAGAAAAAGAGGAGGCATGACCATGAAAAGAGAGAAAGAAGGTGGCAGAAGGCAAAGGGCAGTAGGCAGTAGCCTTATTATTATGATCCTCGTCATTTTGGCGGTGGTGCCCCTTTTAGCTTCCAGAGCAGCCGCGGCTGAGTTGCCCACGGTTGAAGTGGGGCTCCCGGACGACGGGCTCTTTGGCTTGGGCGGACAGTATATTCTTGACAAGGGGCTGGATCGCAAGAATGGCTTCGTCATGAAACCGCGCTGGGCTGGAGTTCCGGAGATCCAGCGTCTGCTCGGAATCAGAGCTATTTCGGTGGGCCTGATGACGCCGGAGGCGGCGCTCCGTGCTAATCTGAGAGATGTCCCGATACGCCTCGTTCAACCCTACCAGACGACCCACATGTATGCGCTGGTGCGCAAGGATTCTCCCTATAATTCGGTGGACGACCTCAAAGGAAAGCCGGTGGCCTTGACCTCCGAAGTGACAACGCTCTACAACCTGTTTGACTTCATCATGAGGAAGCGGGGGCTAAACATCGAAAAGGATTTGCAGCTCAAAAAACTGGCAGCGCCGGTGATCATCGTGGTTTTGGAAAAGGGAGAGGTGGAAGCCGGTCTTATCTGGGAGGCCCATGTTTCACGTCTGCTGACCACCGGGAAATACCGAGTGCTCCTGGGCTTTCGCGATGAGCTGTCGCGGCTTCTCAACGTGAAGGTCATGCCTGTGATCTGGTTAGGAGGTCTGGAGCCTTGGGTGAATGAAAACTCAGCGCTCGTCTCCAGACTCCGGTCGGCCTGGACTGAGGCGTACCGCGGCGTTCAGCAGGATGAGGCGCATTTCCGCAAATACGCCAAGCAATTCTTCGGCCTGGAGAAGGCGGAGGATATATCTCTGGGTTGGGAGCGCAGCAGGATATTCTTGCTTCCGGCTGATTTCACCTGGCCCGACGCGCCCACCCTCAAGGCCCAGAAGAGCTTTCTCAGAGAGGGAGTTGAGTTAGGCATGTTTCCCAAGGAGGCAGCCGGCCTGATCGACAGGATGTACACGCCGTAAATCCCGTCAAGGGATAAAGAGTTAAAGAGGCTGGCCAAAAAGGCTTCGGCCTGAGCTCGCCGCGGGTCGCCGAAGTCAAAGTCGAAGGGTGGCTCGTGCTCGTTTACGAACACGAAATTCGAGCACGAATGAGAGCGGAGGCGTACTGATCCGATCTCCGGCACCCGCCGTTATTGCCTCTTGGCAGCACATACCATATATGATATACACATGGAGTGGCAAGCTTGGGGACGTGGGAGGTAGCTGGCAGGAAGTTGATACTTTTGCACGGATTCAAAAAGAAAACTCAAGAAACCCCGAGGCGAGAGCTTCAAACAGCCGAAGCGCGAATGAAAGACTACATGCAAAGGCACGGAGGCAAACTATGAATTTCCGTCAACACAAAGAAAAACTCCTAAAGAACCCAAAAGTCCGAAAAGAGTACGACAAGCTGGAACCTGAGTTCCAACTGGCCCAGAGTTTGATGGCAGCCAGGCTAAAAAAAGGATGGACCCAGGCCGAACTGGCTCGACGCGTAGGAATGCAGCAGCCAAACATCGCCCGACTGGAAGGCGGTAACTACGACAGGGTATCTCTGCCAACCCTAAAAAAGATTGCGCGGGCGTTGGGAACCAAGATTCAAGTTAGGCTGTCTGCATAATAGAGTTTAATAGGACCAAGCAAACCTTTCACAAAACAAAAAGGCCCGGGCTCTTGCGGGTCGGCTTCTCATTTTTAAATCAGGCGGCGGCCTATTCTCAAAATGTCAATAAGGCATGCCTGACCCGAGCTCCGGGTCGATCCGAGATCGTCGATTAAACGCCAAATGCGGAAGTCGTTTTTTTGTAAAATTTTTGATCTGCCTTTTTCTACAGCCTCAACATATCGCGTAACCGGCTACCAACGAAGCGCAGCGTAGTTGGCAGTCCGCGTTGATGCGACTGTTAGGCATTTTGATTCTGGCCTGGCGCCCGTCGATATATGACGTGATACACCAACCCCACCAGCACACTGCCGCCGATGATGTTGCCCAGTATTACCGGCACCAGGTTGCTGAAGAAACCAACCCAAGTAACGGTATTGGCGCTCACCCCGATGTTCTCGAAGGTCTGCAGCAGCATGGCGAGCGGGATAAGGTACATGTTGGCGACGCTATGTTCGAAGCCGGCCGCAACGAACGCAGATATGGGAAAGACAATTGCCACAGCCTTGTCGATAACGCTTCGTCCGGCAAGCGCCATCCATACCGCCATGCAGACCAGGACATTACAGAGGACGCCTTTGAAGAAGGCCGTCCAGAACGGCATGGCGACCTTGGCTACGGCAATCCTGAGATATTCCTGGGCAATTGCACCGTTGTTCATTTCAGGATGACGGGAGAGAAAAACCAGCAGCGCTAATCCGGCTGCGCCGACGAAATTGCCGCCGCAAACAATCGCCCAGTTCCGCAGCAGATCGCGAGTGGAAATCTTCCCGTCGGCCCAAGCCATCGCCAACAGATTATTCCCAGTGAATAGCTCCGCGCCAGCGACGACCACGAGAATCAACCCCAAAGCAAAGGCCACGCCGCCGAGTACCTGCTTGGCGGCAAAGCCCAGGGAAGGGTCGGATTTGACAAGCACAAAGTAGAGCGCACCCAGGCCGATAAAGGCTCCGGCCAATACACTCAGCATCAGCATGGAAAGTAGCGGCAGACGCGCCTTGGCCACGCCGATTATCTCGACCCGCGCAGCGATTTCCTTGGGGGAGAAGGCATCGAAACCGAAGATTTCAGACATGGCGTACTCTGTCGTAACAAACCCTAACTATGAATATCTTGTTCCGTGTAGTACCGCCTTACTTCCGTATAGCACGTTTTGGATACGTGCACATGCGAGGATTTCTATAATGGTTACGCTGAATTGTAAAGAGTCGCTCGCTTGTGGATAACGACAAAGGCCGAAACCTACTTCCGCATATTCCGTCTCGCGGTGCTAGGGAATCGGCCTTACTATAGCGATTCTTTCCATCACCATAGGGAAAAAACCGGGAATTAAAATTTTCCTTGCCAAGCGGACCGATAAGAAATATGTTGGCGGAGTAATATTTTTGTAGGAGGTGTCTTTATGCTGAGGCCATCGTTAAATGTTTTAGCGGCTATGACGCTGGTTTCGCTTTTGGCCACAACCGGTCAACCGGCAGTCGCGTATGGCCAGGCAGGTAAACCATCTGCTCTTCCCTCAACCATCACCTTTATATTTCCGCTGGCTGCGGGTGGCGGCGGTGACGTCCAAACCCGCCTCGTTGCTCGCCACTTGCCGAAATACCTGCCTGGAAATCCCGCAACGGTCGTAAGGAATGAGGTGGGGGCCGGAGGAAGAGCCGGGGTGCAGTACGTAGCCCGCTCCAAGCCCGATGGTTCGGTTATCGGCGCGGCCTATACCCCCGGCGCGCTCAGCAACCAAATTACTTCCGGCGTTGATGCCGGCTACGATTTCAGCAAGTTCGTGCTGTTGACCTCGACCTACCATCAGGCTTACACGATCGCAGCAGGTCCAAAGACCCCTTACAACAAGCTGGATGACCTGAAGAAAGCTGGTCATGCGATATCTTTCTGCGTTACAGGCGACATCGACATGGCCTACACGGTGATCGCGGCGAAGGTAGTGGGTTTCCCGTTCCGCCTGATTCCCGGCTATAAAGGCGCTCCCCTTGCCGTGGCCGGGCTGCTGCGCGGGGATTGTGAGGCTGTCTCATTCTCACTCGAATTTACTAATCGCTATCTGAAAGAAGGGGTTCGCCCCATCGCGGTCCATGCAGAGGAGCGCGACAAACTATGGCCCAATGTCCCCACTTCCAAAGAGCAGGGGTACCCCTTGGATTTGAAGATCGATGTGGTTTTTTTCTTGCCGCAGGGCAGCCCGGCTGAGATAGCCAACGTGCTTCGTGATGGGCTGACCAAGTTGTACCAGGATAAGGAGTTTCTGGACGCGATTCGCGCCGCCGGATTCACTCCCACTTTTGCCGATACGAAGCGAACCCAGCAAATGGGGGCTGGGCTGTTCGAGCTATTTTCCAAATACGCGCCAGACATCCGCGAGGCGGCGGCCAAAGTTCAGTAGGTTATCCAGGCAATGTTCGAGGGCATGGCCACCGCTATTCTGGCGCTCTCGCAGCCGCACGTAATAGGAATCCTCATCCTTGGTACGGTCATCGGTCTGGTTGCCGGGGTGTTGCCCGGGTTGGGCAACGTCCAGGCTATGGCGGTGGCCCTACCTTTTACCTTTGGGATGGACCGAATTACCGCCATCTATTTTCTCAGTTCGATTGCCTCGTCCGCGACCTTTGGCGGTTCAATAACGGCGATCCTGATTAACATTCCAGGGACTCCGGCTAACGCGACTACCCTTTTTGACGGCTACGCCATGACAAAGCGGGGAGAGGCAGACCGCGCTCTCGCGATCTCTGCCACGGCCTCGGCCCTGGGCGGTCTCGTCGGTATTGCTGTCTTGGTTGGAGCTATCCCCATAGCTCAATGGATGACTCTTCAGTTTGGGCCGCCGGAGACGTTCATGCTTGTTCTGCTCGGCCTGGTCACCATAGCCTACGCGGTTCAGGGCAACATCGTGCTCGGACTGGTAACCGCAGGCGTGGGCATGTTGATTTCCCTGATCGGCAACTCGCCTGTGACCGGCGTCTACCGTTTTTCGCTTGGAAGCAGACAGTACCTCTGGGACGGCATCCAGCAAGTTCCTTTTCTTATAGGCGTGTTTGGCCTTAGCGAGGCTATCCGCTGTGGCATGCAGGGCGGAGCTGCGGCACAGGTGGGAGAGATCGCCCGGACCAAACTTAGCGGCATTCTACGGGGTGCCGTTGAAACGTTTCGTTACCCGTACACTTTCGTCCAAAGCACAATCGTGGGAGTGATTGTCGGGATCGCTCCGGGCATCGGGGGAAGCGTATCCAACGTGATGGCGTACGCTTTGGCGGCCCAGACCTCAAAGGACCCTATGTTCGGTAAAGGCTCTGCCGAAGGATTGGTCGCCGCTGAGAGCTCAAATAATGCAACCATAGGCGGTGATGCTATTCCAACTTTGGCTTTCGGGATTCCTGGCTCCGCAGCGATGGCTGTGCTCATGGGGGGGTTGACCTTGCATGGCGTCGCGGTGGGACCGTGGCTTATGAAAGAGCACATGGAGATCGTCTGGGTGGTTGTCTTCGGACTCACCGCCGGCAATGTCTTATCCAGCGTGTTTGGTCTACTCGTTACCCGCTGGATTGCGCGTCTACCAACTGTTCCCATGGCCCTGATACTTCCGATAGTAGTCATGCTCGTTTTTGTGGGGTCGTTTGCTGTGCGCCAAAACTTTTGGGATATCGCGGTGACGGTCTGCAGCGGCGTTCTGGGTTACTTCCTGATCAGGTATGGCTTTTCGCCGTTGCCATTTATCATTGGCTTTCTCCTGGGCGATGCAGCCGAGCTGGCCTTTCTTCAGTCGCTGCACATTTCTCAGGGAAGCCCGCTGATCTTTCTCAATCACCCGCTCTCATTGGGGCTTTTCCTGGTTGCTGTAGCCGTCGGGATATATCCTGTGCTGCGCAGCCGGGTCATCAAGGAGGCGTAGAATGGGTAGGATGCTCGAAGGCCGCACTATCCTTACCATTCTCATGCTGGCGTTTGAGCTCTATGTCGTGGTTGTCGGGTTTGGGTACGGTCCCAACTCAAGGATCTTTCCCGTGGGGATTGGCATACCTACTTTGATCCTTACAATCGTTGCCCTTGTTGCCGTGTGGAGGCCTGGTCTGCTACGGTCAGCGGATGCGCGTCTCGGTGGTTCCTCCATAGCGGTGGAGCTCCCGGCAGATGAAGAGCGGGAAAATGTAAGCTATCCAACGGTGCGTGTCCTGAGGATGATCGGGTGGCTACTGCTCGCTCTTGCGGGGATAGCCCTGGTTGGCTTTCGCGTAACGGTGCCCGTTTACATCCTGCTGTTTGCGCGACTCGAAGGTCGAGCCAACTGGCTGGTGTGTACTCTTATAGCGCTCTCCTGCTGGGCCTTCACCATTGGATATTTTGAGCTCTTTATGCAGACCCAGTTGTTCAAGGGAATCTTCTTTGGCGATACGTTGCCTCTTTTTTAAGGATTAGGAACGGAAAACATGCTACCTAAAGGGAAAAATATGCGGGAGCTGGCATATTACGAAGCGAAGTTGGAGGCGTTGCGTGAGCTCCTCGCCGCCGATGAGAGAGTGCACCTTATTTCGGATACCATTACAGGATTTTTAGGTCTAAGCCCGCATCGGGTTTTGTTTGCAGAGATTGCTAAGAACTTCCCCGACAGAGTCGTTTCTCCTCCGATTTCAGAACTGGCGGTTTGTGGACTTGCCATTGGGGCGGCTATGGCAGGTCTCAGGCCGGTTGTCGATCTCATCACTGCCAGTTTTGTTTTTGAGGCGTGGCCCCAGGTGGTTAACGAGGCGGCGAATGCTTACTATATGTCGGGCGGGCGGACCAAGGTGCCGGCGGTTTTCCATCTGCTGCACGGTCTGCGTCGCGGAGGCGGGGCCCAGCATTCGCACAGTCCTCAGGCCATGCTTTGGAACTGTCCGGGATTGGAAATCGTTCTTCCCTCCTCGCCGCGCGACGTCAAAGGACTGCTCAAGACCGCCGTGAATAGCGATAACCCGACAGTTTTCATCGATCACGTGCTTCTTTTCGATCTCAAAGGAGCTGTTCCCGAGACCGACGAGGCGATCCCTTTTGGTCAGGCGGAGATCAAACGAGCAGGCGGCGACGTTACCGTGGTCGCCACTTCTCTAATGGTGCAACGCTCGCTTGCCGTTGCGCAAAGCCTGGCTAAAGAAGGGATCCAGGTAGAGGTGGTGGATCCTCGCACCCTCGTTCCCTTGGACTTTGGGACCATTATGGCCTCATTGGAAAAAACCGGACGGATGGTGGTTGTGGACGAGTGCCACGCGAGTTGTGGAGTTGCCGCTGAGTTGATGGCACGTGTCGCCGAGACGGGGTTTGATAAGCTCAAGGCGCCAATGCGAAGGGTTACGACGCTCGATGTGCCCATTCCCTACAGTCCTCCATTGGAAGACTTCATCAGCCCCTCAGAGGCCCGCATCGCCGGCGCAATCCGCGCTTTGGTCCGCTGAGATCGGAATGGTATTTGGGAAAGCGATATTTGAGTTTTGCTCGTTAGAAGAACGGTAGATGGACGCACCAAATCAAGCTGAGCTGCTCTCATTGCTACGGAAGATGTGGATTATCCGGTCCTTCGAGGAGAAGGTTTCGGAGATGTGCGCGCGCCGCCAGATCACAGGGTTGATCCATTTGGGCATAGGACAGGAGGCAGTGGCCGTGGGCGTATGCAGCTTACTGCAAGCAGACGACTATATCTTCGGCGGCCATCGCGCCCACGGCCATGCCATAGCCAAGGGCGCCGAATTAGGGCGGCTCATGGCAGAGCTGGCCGGACGGTCAACCGGTTACTGTGGGGGAAAAGGCGGCTCCATGCACCTGGTTGCGATGGAGAGCGGTTTCGTTACCGCCACGGGTGTTGTCGGGGGCACTATTCCTCTTGCCCTGGGTGCAGCGTTTGTCTGCAAGGAGAAAGGAAAAGGGCAGGTCGCGGTGGTGTTTTTCGGCGATGGCGCAGGCCAGACAGGCGCCTTTCACGAGTCTCTCAATATCGCCAGCTTGTGGAAATTGCCGGTCATCTTTGTGTGCGAAAACAACGGCTATGCTGAGTTTACGCCCCTCTCTGCTCACACTTTGGTCTCCCGCCTTGCCAACCATGCGCAAACTTATTCCATCCCAAACGTTACCGTAGACGGAAACGAAATTTTAGCTGTGCGCGAATCAGTTCATGAGGCGGTCAGAAAAGCCCGGGCGGGGGAAGGCCCCAGCTTCATAGAATGCTTGACCTATCGTCTGCGGGGACATTACGAGGGTGACCCGGGAAAGTACCGGGAGCTCTCTGAGCTCGCCGAATGGAAAGAAAAAGACCCCATCGCCCGCCTGACCCGTGTGCTAAAGAAAGAGCATAGCATCTCAGACGAGGCATTAAAGCAGGCGGAGAGCGAGGCTCGGGATCTGGTGGATCGGGCCTCTCAGTTTGCACTGTCATCTCCCTGGCCGGCTGCGGGAGAAGTGGACAGTCTGGTTTACGCTTGAGATTCGAGATGGCAGAGCGCACCTACATAGAGGCCATTCGCGAGGGTTTGAGCGAAGAAATGACCCGGGACTCCGACGTCTACGTTCTTGGCGAGGATGTGGCGGTGGGTGGGCCCTTTGGCGTTACCAAGGGGTTGGCTGAGCAATTTGGCGAGAATCGAGTCGTCAACACCCCGATAAGCGAGGGGACGGTCGTTGGACTGGCGGTTGGCGCCGCAGTGCTGGGATTCCGCCCTGTGGTAGAAGTGATGTTCATTGATTTCATTACCTTGGCCATGGATCAACTGGTCAACCATGGGGCCAAACTGCATTATATGTCCGGCGGACAATTGCGCGTCCGGCTTACCATTCGGGTGCAGGGTGGCGCGTTGGGAAACTGGGGCGCGCATCACTCGCAGAGCCTCGAGGCGTGGTTCCTTCATGTGCCGGGCCTGAAGGTGGTTGCGCCTTCTAATCCTGCGGATGCTAAGGGTCTCTTAAAAGCGGCTATTCGCGACGACAATCCGGTCCTCTTTATAGAACACCGCGGGCTCTACTGGTCGAGCGGAGAGGTCCCCGAAGGGGACCACGTCGTGCCGATTGGCAAGGCCGCGCTCCGTAGGAGCGGCACAGACGTGACCGTTCTGGCATTTTCAAAGATGGTAAGTGTTGCCCTGGAGGCTGCTGAAGAGCTGGCCGCTGGAGGCATCTCGGTTGAGGTGATAGACCCGCGCAGCCTCTGTCCGCTGGATCTTGAGACCATCGAGACCTCGGTGCGCAAGACGAGCAGGCTTGTCATTGTTCATGAGGCCGTGCTAAGGGGCGGAATAGGGGCGGAGCTGGCGGCGCAGATCCAGGAGGCGGTTTTTTACTATTTGGACAGCCCGATCCTGCGGGTCGGCGCACCTTTCGCTCCAGTGCCCTCGAGCGGGACATTGGAGAATCATTTTGTTCCCGGTAAAGAGCAAATAGTTCACGCGGTGCGCAAAGCGATGGGGCACACAACTGCAAAGCAGTGAGAGCTCCGGCCGGGTAGGAACAAGAGAATGGAGTTTGTATGGTAGTTAAAAAGAAAGCTGCTTCAAAGCGGGCTGGAAAGAGGTTGCCGGCTCGAATGGAGATCGATCCGCTTACGTTGTCCACGGTGTGGCACTCTTTGCAGAGGATTTGCCGGGAGATGCGCCGCGTGATCGAGCGGACCTCTCAGAGCTTCCTTATCTCCCAGCTAAAGGACATCTCGGTGGGGATCTGGGATGGCGAGGGAAACACCATTGCGATTCCGGTCGGCCTGCCCATCCAGTTTGTCGGCGCGAAGTTTTCGGTGAAATACATTCTCAACGAATATCGGGACAATGTTTATCCGGGAGATGTCTTTTTGGCGAACGATCCTTACAAGGGTTATTCTTGCCACCCGCCGGATTGGGGTTTTTTCCGGCCTATTTTTTATAAGAAAAAACTTGTCTTCTGGACTTTGGCGCGCGCCCATGTGGAGGACACCGGGGCGGCGTTTCCCGGCGCTTATTTTTCCGACCCCTACGACGTCCACTCCGAGGGGATTCTCATCCCGGGCGTGAAGGTGATGGAGAAGGGTAAGGAGCAGCGCGACGTCTTGAGGCTCATCTGGAACAATGTCCGGCTTTCCGAGGGGGTTCGGATTGATTCTTATTCGATGATCGCGGCTACCCAGCTTGCCGAGTTGCGGTTGGGAGCTCTGGTTGAGAGATACGGTATCGGTACGGTCCAGAGGTGCGTCTCAGTCATGCAGGATCGCACCGAGCGCGCGATCAGGGCCTGCATCAAGCAAATGAAGGATGGGACCTATTATGGTGAGTCCTCAACCGATGACGACGGTTATGAGCTGGACGTTCCGGTGACGGTTCGTTGCGAAATTACCGTAAAGGGCGATGAGCTCACGATTGATTTTTCTCAGAGCGACAAGCAGCGGCGCGGATTCGTCAACTGCAGCTATCCGAGCACGTACAGCAATGCCGTGGCGGCGTCGATTCTTTTCTTCGACCCGGCGCTGGCGGAGTATCACAATGAGGGGACGATGCGCGCGATCGAGGTGATTGCGCCTGAGGGGCTGGTGGTGAACGCGAGGTATCCTGCGCCGATGGGCGGGGCGCCGGTCAGCATGGGAGGAAATATTCTTGAGGCGGTGATGATGGCTATGTCGGAGGCAGTGCCGGGTCGGGCGGCGGCTGGTTGGGGCCGGCGCTACGGGCAGTACATCTATGGAATAAACCCTCGCACAGAGGGTCTTTATGTCTTTCCCGGATACCACGCTGAGGGTGGCGCGGGTGCGGTGGCTGGATACGACGGCTACCAGGGATCCGCATCGATTGGCACGTTAGGGGAGATTTCCCGGCCGAACACGGAAGATGTTGAGATCAGATATCCCTGGAAGGTCATCAGCCGGCAGTTTCGCATGGACTCATCCGGCGCAGGCAAATGGCGGGGTGGTCCGGGATTTCACTGGGAGGCGCTAAATCTTGGCGGCGAGGCGGGGATGCACACGGGCGCCGGTCAGGGCGAGACGACATTTAGTCACGGCGCGCTCGGGGGCAAACAATCGCCGCCCAATACCTGCTATATCCTCCGCAATCAGGAAAGGATTCGCGCCAAGGTACATCGCCTGCATCAGCTTCGTGGTGGTGATCATGTGGTCAAGGACACGGGCGGGGGTGGCGGTATAGGGCGGCCGGAGGAACGGGATCCGCAGGCGGTGTGGGACGATGTCTATATCAACGAGCTGGTGACGCTGGAGACAGCGCGGGAGATTTATAAGGTTGCGATTGACCCTGCGACCCGGCAGATTGATTGGAATCAGACTAAATCGCTGCGCGCCGCTGCGGGCCCGGGAAGAGAGGTGTGACTGTGGCTCAAGAGAAAAGCGGAAGCGGACCCCGCATACCTACGAGAGATTCAAGCAAAATGGCCGGCAGTATTTGAAGGGCGTGCCGGGAATTCTCCCCCTTCGAGCGGGGGTGGTGACCAGTCTCGGCAGCAGCAACGGCAGCCCAGGGCGGGCAAGAATTCCATCATGGGATAAAGGATAAGGAGGTATGCAATGACGCGAGTGGCAATTGACGTCGGTGGGACCTTTACCGATTGCCTGGTCCTTGATAACAGGGGCCGGCTTAAACAGTTCAAGGCGCCGACTACGCCGGAGGACCCGAGCCAGGGCCTCATGGATTCTCTCGAAAAGGCGGCAAAGTCGGAGGGGCAAACCCTCAGTGAGTTTATCGGCGAGTTGGAATTTATCATCCATGGCACGACCCTGGCGACCAACGCTTTGCTCACCGAACGCGGCGCCAAGGTTGGGATGCTCACAACCGACGGCTTTCGCGACGAGCTCGAAATCCGGCGCGGTTTTAAAAATATCCGCACTTCCATGTACAATCTCGGGGTTCCCCCTTACAAACCGCTGGTGCCCCGATATCTCAGGCTTCCCGTTCGAGAACGAACACTCTTTACCGGCGAGATCGAGACAGCGCTGGATTCTGCAAGCGTTGAAGCGGCGCTGGACAAGTTATCCTCTGAGAACGTCAAATCCATCGCCGTCTGCTTTTTGCATTCCTATATCAACCCGGAAAACGAGCGGCGGGCGGCGGAAATCTGTCGGCAGCGGTTCGATGGGAATGTCTATGTAACCACCTCGCACGAGATCTTGCCGGTGTGGGGAGAGTACGAACGATTCAGCACGACGGTGGTGAGCGCCTATATCGGACCGATTGTCGCCGATTATCTCATGGCCCTGGAAAAACGACTTGCCGGGCTCGGCTTCAAAGGAAGTCTTCTCATCGTGCGCGCCGACGGGCTGGTCCAATCCGCTTCCCACTCGCGTCGCCAGGCGGTCACGGTTATCAACTCCGGACCGGCGGCGGGTCCCACCGCGGCGCTCTTTTGGGGGCGTTCCTCGCGTCATAACAACCTGATCTCGATCGATATGGGGGGCACCAGTCTGGACGTCTCTCTGATTCGGAAAGGTGAGATCCCCACGACCACCGAAAGCTGGGTGGGTGATGAGCGGGTGGCCATCAAGATGGTCGATATCCACTCGATCGGCGCAGGCGGCGGAAGTCTTGCTTGGATCGATTCACTCGGGCTGCTGCGCGTTGGGCCGCAGAGCGCGGGCGCGGTCCCGGGCCCGGCCTGTTACGGCCGGGGCGGCGATAGACCCACGGTAACGGATGCCGATGTGCTCCTCGGCTATGTCCCGACAGATTACTTTCTCGGCGGCGAGATTCCGTTGGACGCCGAGCGATCCCGGGAGGCGATCCGGCGCGTCTCCGGGCCTCTTAAGATGAGTGAGAGCGAGGCCGCCCGGTCGATTTTCCAAAGCGTCAACTCGCTGATGGCGGATCAAGTCATCGAGCTTTCCACCAAGCGCGGCTTGGATGTGCGTGACTTCGCCTTGCTTGTCGGTGGCGGCGCGGGCGCTGTCCATGGCGCCAATGTTGCCGAGTTGCTGCGCATCCCGCTCGTTGTCATTCCGAAGTACGCAGCCCTCTACAGCGCCTTCGGGATGTTTGCCATGGATATAGGGCGAGAGTACTCTCGGACCCACATCATGCGCGCCGACAAGGCGGATTTAAAGATGATCGAAGGTCTTTATCGCGATCTCGCCAAGCAAGCGATTGCCGATTTCAAGGAAAGTCATTTCAAGACAAAGGATCTGGTCTTTACCCGAACAGCGCAGGTGCGCTACGCGGGACAGTTCCACGAGATTGAGGTCCCACTTCCGAGCGTCCTCAAATCGCCCGGCGACCTCGAGGATGTGCTCAAGGCATTCCATGCCCGGCACAAAGAGCTCTACACTTTTCACTTGCCTTATCGGCAGGTCGAGTTCCTGACCTTTTGGCTCAAAGCCACGGCCGGTCGGGGGCTTCACCTGAAAATTATCCCGATCGCGCGGGGGAAAGCCAACCCTAAGGCGGCGCTGAAGCGCAAGAGGCGCTGTCTGTTCGGGAAAAATTGGGTGGAAACACCCTGCTACGATGGTGAACGGCTCCTCGCCGGCAATGTCATCGCCGGGCCGTCCATCATAGAAGAGAGGGCGACCACGGTAGTGGTCCCGCTCGGCTTCACCTGCGCCGTGGACGCTTCCGGGACCTACCTGTTGAAAAGGAGCTAGGACCATGGATCAAATGTTGATCGATAAGCTGACTCAGCCGCTACGGTCGAGCAAGCCCGTGAAAGCCGCGAGGGAGGTAGATCCCCTCACCTTGTCGACCGTTTGGCACGGCCTGCAAAGGATCTGCCGGGAGATGCGCCGCGTCATTGAGCGCACCTCGCAGAGCTACCTGATCTCCCAGCTCAAAGACATCTCGGTCGGCATCTGGGACGGCGAGGGACACACCGTCGCCATTCCGGTCGGTCTCGCGACCCAGTTTGTCGGGGGGAAGTTCTCGGTCCGTTACATTCTGAACGAGTACAGGGACAACGTTTATCCCGGCGATATTTTTTTAGCCAACGATCCCTACAACGGCTACTCCTGCCACCCCCCCGACTGGGGCTTTTTCCGCCCCATCTTCCACCAGGGAAAGGTGGCCTTCTGGACTCTGGCCCGCGCCCACGTGGAGGACACCGGCGCGGCCTTCCCCGGCGCCTACTTTTCCGATCCCTACGATATCCACTCCGAGGGCATTCTGATCCCCGGGGTAAAAGTGGTTGAGAAGGGCAAGGAGCAGCGCGATATCTTGAGGCTGATCTGGAACAATGTGCGGCTGGCCGAAGGGGTGAAAATTGACTGCTATGCGATGATTGCGGCCACTGAGGTGGCCCACAACCGGCTGACCGAACTGGTCGGCAGGTACGGTATCAAAACGGTGCAGAACTGCATTGCAGTCATGCAGCAGCGCACCGAGCGCGCCGTGCGTGCCTGCATCAAGGAAATGAAGGATGGGACCTACTACGGGGAGTCCTCGACCGACGACGATGGCTACGAGTTGGACGTGCCGGTGACGGTGCGTTGCGAAGCCACGATCAAAGGAGATGAGCTGACGATTGATTTTTCCAAGAGTGACAGGCAGCGCCGGGGCTTCATCAACTCCAGCTACCCCAGCACCTACAGCATCGCGGTTGCCGGGGCGATCCTTTTTCTCGATCCGGCGTTGGCGGACTATCACAACGAGGGGACCATGCGGGCGCTTGATATTATCGCGCCTGAAGGGCTGGTAGTGAACGCGAAGTATCCCGCGCCGATGGGCGGGGCGCCGGTCAATGTGGGGCATAATATCATTGAAGCGGTGATGATGGCGATGTCGGAGGCGCTACCGGGCCGGGCAGCGGCCGGCTGGGGACGCCGCTATGGGCAGTACATCTACGGGACCAATCCCCGTACTGGAGGGCTCTACATCATGCCGGGGTATCATGCCGAGGGCGGTGCCGGCGCTGTGGCGGGTTACGATGGCTACCAGGGCGCTGCTTCTATAGGCACGCTCGGGGAAATCTCCCGGCCGAACACCGAGGATGTGGAGATTAAGTATCCCTGGAAGGTCATCAGCCGGGAGTTTCGCATGGATTCCTCCGGCGCCGGCAAGTGGCGCGGCGGACCAGGATTCCACTGGGAGGTGGTCAACCTGGGGGGCGAGGCGGGCATGCACACCGGCGCCGGTCAGGGCGAGACGACATTTAGTCACGGCGCGCTCGGGGGCAAACCGACCCCACCCAACACGTGCCACATCCTGCGCAACGGAGAGAGAATTCAGGCTAAGGTCCATCGGCTCCACCAACTCAAGCCTGGTGATCATATCGTCAAGGACAGCGGTGGTGGGGGTGGCGTGGGACGACCCGAGGAGCGTGATCCCCAGGCCGTGTGGGACGATGTCTATATCAACGAGCTGGTGACGCTGGAGACAGCGCGGGAGATTTACCAAGTGATGATTGATCCGGCTACACGGCAAATCGATTGGGATCAGACAAGGTCGTTGCGCGCTGGCGCGACAGAAGCGATTGGGAAGAATTAATTCGAACGAGGAGACGGCGCGAGGAGGTGGACAATGGCAGACTACAGCAAGCGGGAAGCCAAACAATGGGCCAGAGAGAACATGCGCGGTCACTGGACGACCACGATCACACCCTTTCTCCCGGATGGCGAGCTCGATGAGGTAGGGATACAGCGATACCTCGAACATGTGCTGAGATGTGGAGCCAAAGGCCTGGGGATCACCTGGTTGACGGGCGAATTCTGGTCGCTGACCATCGAAGAGCGGAAGCGGTTGTGCGAGCTTACTGTAAAGACCGTGGGAGGAAGAGCTTTTGTGGCAGTTCACACCGCCCACAGCTCATTAAAAGAGTGCATCAATCTTACCAAGCACGCCGAGGAGGCTGGGGCCGACCTGGCCGTTATGATGCCGCCGTACATCATTGCCCGGACCCCTGGACAGGTTTACGAGTTCTTCAGGTGTGTCGCCAAGGAGACCAATCTCGGCATAGCCATCTTCAATTCCTCACAGTCGGGTTTCACCCTTAGACCAAAGGAGGTCGTAGAGTTCGCCGAGATACCCAATGTGTGCGCCGTTAAAGTTGCAACCGGAAGCGTTGGGGACGTGCTTGCTACCCACAAGCTGGCCGGAGACAAGATCGTTGTGAGCGCCGCCACAGAGGATTCTTTCTTCTATCAAGATTTCTACGGCTTTCGCCAGCAGGTTCTCTTCGCCAATCCCTGGGACTGGCTATTCGACACGCCGGAAGAGGGAAACTACGTCCGGTTCGTAGAGCTCGCTTGCCAAGGAGAGATGCAAGAGGCCGCCAGGATCTATCGAACCAAGGTAAATCCTCTAAGAGAACTGGTCGAGAAGTGGAGGAAATACCTGATGGGCAAATTCGGCGGCGCGTATCCTACCCAAATGAAGAAGGCGTGGGCGGAGCTTATGGGATTACCCGCTGGTCCGGTTAGGCCGCCTCTTCTCCCCCTCACTGATGAGGAGAGGACCAATCTTGCGAAAGGGCTCGTGGAAGCACGGCAGAAGGCAGGGTTGAGCCCGCTTAGGGGCCCGTTAGAAGAATCGAAGATCGCTCAGGACCCAGGGTTCGTACGGACGGAAGCTATGGGAAGAAAGTAGTGGCAATCCGAGATGGAAGGCATTGCATCGCAACGAGTCTGTTGAATTCAGTATGAGGTGAACCATGAATCGATTAACCTTTTTCATGGGTAGTTTGTTGCTAGGGTTGTCCGTGCTGGTGGGATGGTCTCGCCATGCTCCGGCAGCTCCCATCGACGAACTGGTTGCTGCGGCCAGGAGGGAAGGGACCCTTGAGTTCTATGCCCCTTCCACTTTGACCCCGCAGGGGGCTCAGGCGCTCGCCGAAGCCTTTAACAGGAAGTACGGCCTAAACGTCAAGCTGATTTACAGTCCCTCGTCGCAGATGGCTCATGACGTCTCCAGAGTGGTAACGCACGCGGCCGCCGGAGCAGCTCCGGAGTGGGATCTCATGGTGGTGACCGACGCGCATCACGCCACATTGTGGCTAAAGAAACGGCACAAGCCGTTCGACTATGCGAAGGTAGGCGTCGATCCGCAGGTGATTGGATACGATAGGGGGACCGTTATCTTAGCCAATCAGTTTGTTCTGCCGGCCTACAACAAGAACATTCTCCCTCCTAAGGATGTGCCCAAGAGATGGGAGGATTTACTCGATCCCAAGTGGAAGGGGGGCAAGCTGGGCATGGGGACTGCGACGCACCATCTTGCCCGGCTGGCGACCGTGTGGGGCGAGAAGAAAACGACGGAGTACGTAAAGGCCCTGGCCAGGCAGGAGCCCTACCTGGGGCAACTCGGGGCGCTATACAGCCGTCTTCAATTAGGCGAGATCTTCATTGCCATCACGATGACTGACAGTTTCATCCACACGGCAAAAGAAAAGGGCGCGCCCGTTGTCCACGCGGATGGGATCGAGCCGGTGATCTCACCGGCTTATAACGCCGGCGTGCTCAAGGGCGCCAGCCATCCTAACGTGGGGCACCTCTTTGCAGTTTTTCTTACGACTCCTGAGGCCCAAGAGATTTGGGAGAAATATGGGGGACAGACCTCCGCCTTTGTTGCTGGGACGACGGCCAACAAGTACGCTCAGGGCAAGAAGGTGCTGTACATCAACCAGGACCAGGCCGAGATGGTGGATCGACTCGCCAAAGAGTACTCCAAAACAATGGGTTTCAAATAGAGAGAATCATAGGCTTTGATCATTTGAACGAGGAGACAACAACCAGGAGGTAGACAATGGCGGGCTACAGCAAGCGGGAAGCCAAACAATGGGCCAGAGAGAACATGCATGGTCACTGGACGACCACGATCACGCCATTTCTCCCGGATGGCGAGCTGGATGAGTTAGGGACAGAAAAAAACATTGCGCATGTGCTCAAGTTGGGCACTCAGGGCCTTGGGATCACCTGGTTGACGGGCGAATTCTGGTCGCTGACCGTCGAAGAGCGAAAGCGGATTTGCGAGATTACTGTTCGAAGCGTTGGGAAAAAAGCTTTGGTGGCCGTCCACACGGCCCACACCTCATTAAAAGAGTGTATCGAACTGACCCAGCACGCCGAACGGTCCGGGGCCGACCTGGCAGTCATGATGCCGCCGTACATCATCGCCCGGACTTTCCCGCAAGTGTATGAGTTCTTCAAACGCGTCGCTGACGAGACCGATCTCGGAATCGTCATCTTCAACACACCACAGTCGGGATTCGTGCTTAAGCCCCGGGACATTGCGGAGTTGGCCGAAATACCCAATGTGTGCGCGGTAAAAGTTGCCACCCAAAACGTTGCGGACGTCATCGATACTCATCAACTTGCCGGAGACAAAATCGTAGTGAGCGCCGCAACAGACGAGGTCTTCTTTTACCAGGATTTTTACGGTTTTCGCCAGCAGGTGCTATTCGCCAATCCGTGCGATTGGATGTTCGATACACCGGGAGAGATTCATTACGTCAAGTTCGTCGAACACGCCTGCCGCGGGGAGATGTCCGAGGCTGCGAGGATCTTCCGGAATAAGATCAATCCTCTAAGACAACTGTTCAGAACCTGGATGAAATACCTGATGAACAAATATGGCGGCGCGTATCCTACTCAGATGAAAAAAGGCTGGGCAGAGCTCATGGGCATGTCAGCAGGCCCGGTCAGGCCGCCCCTTCTTCCCCTTACCGACGAGGAGAGGACCAGTCTTGCAAACGGGCTCGTCACGGCAAGGCGCGAGGCGGGGTTGAGCCCGCTTGTGACAGCTCGTTAAAAAGGGGCCAATGCCTTTTCAAGACCCAGGCCGTTCTTCTGCGACGCTGTCCAACTAACATTTAGGAGGTGAACCATGAGGCGAATAAAATGTTTTGTAACCTGCTTGCTGGGATTAATAGCATTTTTGGGATCGGCGGACTGGGTTCGGGCCGCTGCTATAGATCAACTGGTGGCTTCGGCCAAGAAGGAAGGAACCGTCGATTTTCTTGCTCCCTCCTCTTGGCCCCCAAAGGGAGTTGGTATCCTGGGCGAGGCCTTCAACAAGAAGTACGGAGTCAATATCAAGCTTCGTCACAACCCCTCGGAGGAGATGGCCCGGGACGTGGCGAAGATTATAACGCTTGCGGCCACTGGAGCAGAGCCGGAATGGGACGTGATGGTGGTGACCGATGCCCATCACGCCACGTTGTGGCTTAAAAAGGCTCATCAGCCGTTTGACTATGCCAGCCTGGGCGTTGATCCCAAAGTGATCTACTATGATAAAGGTACCGCCTCCTACAAGCTCGTCCAGGGCAAAAAAGTATTGTACATGACCGCTGAGCAAGCTGAATCAGTGGACAGACTTGCAACAGAGTACGGCAAGATTCTCGGTTTCGGAAAATAAAGATTTGGCGGGACGCGGAATTTCCGGCGGCGCGGGAGGACTTAGCGCCCACGATCCTCGGTTTCAATTGGAACAAAGCGCTACTGAGACTCTGGATTCTCCGGCTTTTGCGACCTGAGCGCTCGTGTCTTTTCGGCATCGACCGTAAGAGAAACCGGATCAACGACAACCTTATAGGTATCCCGCGCTTTCTCGATGCTGATGAATTCGTTGACTATGTCCCAGCGCACTTTTTCGGGATCACGCTCCGCGGGATTGCCTACACCCGCGCCGCCGCCGCTGACCTTGCGGATCACATCTCGCGGCTTGATTTCATAAAGCCGGTGGGCGCGAATCTCGCTGGATTCACCGTTACGAAGCAGGCACGCCCGAGAGTTGGGCGTCGGCTCACCGCCCAGGGCGCCCGGCGCCCGCACCACCTCACCGTCGGAGCTTCCGGTCGCCATTCCGGCATCTCCGCCGACATTCTCGACCTCCCAGTGAAAACCTGAGGCCCCGCGCCACCTGCCGGCGCCGCACGTGTCCGTGGCAAACTCCGAGCGGATGCTCCTCCATGGAAATCGCATCTCCACTTCCTCTACGTTTCCTCTATTGACCTCACCCAGGGCGCCGATAGATATGGCTCCTTCATATCCGTCAAATCCTCTGACTGCCCCGGCGCCTCCGGCTATATCAAAGGTTGTCACGACATATTTTTCGTTTGTGCGAGGATCCAGGCCGAAAAAGTAATGTTCGTAGCGCTTTCCCCAACAGGCAATGGCCCTTTCAGGCATGGCCTGGGACATGGCCATGACTACGGATTCAATGATTTGGTGCCCCATGCTCACAGGAGAAGCGCCCACGGGGGCAGGATATTGGGCATTGACCACGGAACCGGGAGGGGCGTAGATCGTGATGGGTCTCATGCTCCCCTCGTTATGGTACTCTCCTAAATTCGGGTCCATAAACATAAAAAGCGCCGAGAGCGCATTGCTGAATGTGGTGGCGAAGACACAGTTCACAAACCCCTTTCGTTGCTTGTCGCTCTTGGAAAAATCCACCTTGAGAGTGTCTCCCTTCACGGTAATTTCGCAACGAACCCAGACCGGCACGTCCAACTCCGTTCCATCATCGTCTGTGGCCGCTTCTCCGTAGTAGGTTCCATCGGGGATTTTATCCAGGGTCGTCCGCACCGCGATCTCCGTGCGGTTCATCATCTCCTCTATGCAAGCCAATACGGTCTCCTTCCCATATTTGTCGAGGAGCGAAATGATCCGCCGCTCGCATATCCGAGTGGCGGCGATCTGGGCGTAGTTGTCGATCCGAACTCCTTGGGGCCAGCGCACGTTGTTCAGGATCAACTCCATCACATCTTCCCGTTCTCTATCTGCCTCCATCACTTTGGTTCCGGGGATGCAGAGACCCTCCGCATGGATGTCATAGGCGTTGGGGAAATATCCTCCCGGATAAGAGCCGCCGGTGTCCATTTGGTGCGCCCGACACATAGTAAAGAACAGCAGTTCACCTTGGTAAAATATGGGGCGAAAAAAGCCCCAATCCGGCAGGTGACAGCAGTGGCCGTGGTAAGGATCGTTGACCAGAATCATGTCCCCGGGATTTAAATTCCCTTTAAACTTGTTGAGGACATATTCCACGGCGAGTTTACCTCCGAGGTATTGCACCGAAAGGCCGATAGGGACGGCCACCGTACGAGCCTGGGCATCCCAGATCCCCATAGAGACATCGTGGAGCTGAGCGATCAAATAGTTTTGGGAGGTGCGATCCACCACGTGACGCATCTCTTTACAGATGCTCTGCAAGGAATGCCAAACAGTAGATAAGGTCAGAGGGTTCACTCGGGCAGCAGCCATTGGCGTTTACCTCCGGGTAAGGATGTAGTTCTTCACGTTGTCCACCATGCATACGTAAGACCTGGGAATAACCACGGTGGTCGCCGATTCCTCAATAATCGCCGGCCCGGGGATCGTGTTCCCGGCAGCCAGCTTTGTCCCATCGAAGACGGAGGTTTCTTCGAAGCCCTTCTCCAGACTCCAGAGAACAGGACGACGGCGCTTCATGGTTGAATTCAAATCCCGGGTGGCCCGAGGGATTTCACCCAACCTTAAGGGTTCCTGGCGCGCGGTGGCTTTGAGACGGAGGTTCAAGAACTCAACCTCGCGTTCAGGCATATTAAAGGTAAAAAGCTCTTTATGGCGGTGGTGAAAGCCCTCGACGATTTTCTTTAGCTCTTCCGGGCCGATCCTTCCTAACGGCGCCCCGGCTACTTCCACTTCGTGAAATTGGCCTACGTAGCGCATTTCCACCGAGCGCTTCAGCGCCATCTCTCGGGCCGCAATCCCGATCTCTCCTAGGACTTGCCGGGCCTCGACCTCCATTTCGGAAAAAAGCTGGTTCACCCGCTCCAGATTGAGCACTTTCATGCGCGCGACGATCGAGCGGGCAAAATCCCTCCCTAGTTCCATGTTCAGCATGCCGAAGGCGCTATAAGCGGCCGCGTAGCGGGGGATGACGACCGTGGGAATTTCTAACAGCTCAGCCAGGTGGGCGCCGTGCACAGGCCCGGCGCCTCCGCCCACCACCAGAGCGAAATCCCTTACGTCATAACCGCGCTTGGTAGAAATTTCGGTCATCTTGTCGGCCATCAGGGAATTCACTGTGGTAAAAATCGTGTGTGCTGCGGCGGGGACATCAAGCCGCAAAGGTTCGGCCACGGTCCGGATCGCCGTTTCGGCAAGGTCGGACCTGAGCAGGATTTCTCCGCCCAGAAAGTAGTCGGCTGGGATGTAGCCTAAAATCAGATCCGCGTCTGTGACTGTCGGTTGGGTTCCACCTTTCCCGTAGCAGACGGGTCCGGGATCGGCCCCGGCGCTTTTAGGCCCGACCCGGAGCAAACCCAGAGCATCAATCCAAGCAATACTGCCGCCTCCGGCGCCGACGCTTTGTACGTCGACCATTTTCATGGCAACTCGCTCGTCTTCAACCCAGTTAAAATCCGTGGTTGGGATGACCCCGTCTCGGATAAGACAGACATCAAAGCTGGTGCCGCCCATGTCAACGGAGAAAATGTCGCTGCTACTAAAACACTGGCCTAGCCGGATCGCGCCCGAGGGCGCCGCCGCCGGACCAGAGCCGATGAGAGAGACCGCACGGCGTACGGATTCTTCCACTGATTGGATCAGCCCTCCTCCTTGAACCAGGTAAATGGTTCCCCGAAATCCGAGTTCCTTCATGCGATTTGTCAGTGCCGTGAGGTAAGACTGGGTGATGGGACCTACGGCGGCGCTCACCACCGTGGTACTGAAGCGTTCGTATTCCCGAAATACCGGCAAGACCTCGTGGGAGGCGGTCACGTAAACGCCGCTCATTTCTTCCCGGCAGATCTCCAAGGTCCGCTTTTCATGAGCGGGATTGATGTGGCTATGAAGGAAACAGATCGCCACGGCCTCGACCTTTTCCTCCTTAAATTTCTTGATAGCCGCGTAAACATCTTCTTCCTTCAGGGGCTTGAGGATTTCTCCCGTATCGAGGGTTCGCTCCTCAACAGGGATTCTTAAGTATCGGGGGACAAGGGGCTTGTAGGGAGGAACAAAGACATTGAAGCGAGAGGTCCGGATGTTTTTATAACCCCGGCGCACCTCGATAGTATCGCGGAATCCCTTGGTGGTTATGAGACCGGTCTTGGCGATTTTCCCTGTTAGCAGGGCATTGGTGGAAAGGGTGGTGCCGTGGGCTATGAGCAGCCCGACATTAGAAAGGAACTCAGAAAAATCCATGCCGAAGGAGAGCGCGGTTTTCTTCAGAACATTCATCAGACCTAAAGTGGGATCGCTGGGTGTGGTTGGGGATTTGAATTGATGCAATTGGTCCTGGTCATCGAGGACTAAACAGTCCGTAAAGGTGCCTCCGACATCGATCGCTACTTTAATCATCGCTCACCGTTCTAATCCGTACTTCGCCCACTGGTTGTCCACCCTTCGCAGGTGCTCTTCCGGAGGTAAAGCGCGGGCTGGGAACCTGTGCTTGCGAGTGGCGTCTATGATCACCTTAGAGCTGGTTTTTCTCGACTCGTCTTCTTGGGGCACGTCTGCCGGCGCCTGGGATGGATCTAAAGCCACCGCCTGAACATCTTGGATGATTTCGATGTCTTTTGCCGGCTGAACGTGGAAGCTCATGGCCCACTCCACCTGGCAGTGGTCCTGAATGTCAACGTCTTCGTCAACCACGATAATGAACTTGCCGAATCCTTCCGCGTAGCGCAGCGCGCCGGAGACCACGCGTTTGACATCCGAGGGGTTCGCCCTTTTTATGGAGATCAACATGGTGCCTGCCGCCCCGGAGCTTTCCGGAAGGTGGAGATCCCGCACCGGAAGTCCAAGATCGTGCTGGAGATGTTTTAGTATAGATTGCTCGCGGCCCACGCGCTTGATGCAGCTGCTTTCGCTCGGCGGCATTTGGCTGAAGAAGGCGCGGTAGATGGGGTTGTGGCGATGCGTGATGCAGGTCACCTCAATCACCGGCATATTCCCTGCCGCCCCCATGTAACCGGTGTATTCTCCGAAAGGACCTTCCGGCTCTCGGTAGCCGGGCGGGATCTCTCCCTCGATGACGATTTCGGCGGTCGCCGGCACCTCGATCGGTATGGTTTCGCAGGCCACCAGCGGCACGGGCTCACCGCGCAATCCGCCGGAAACGTCGTATTCTTCCGTCTCGAAACTAAACTTGGTAACGGAGACCATCTCAATGGCGGGATCAGGGCCCAGCACGACGGCGACAGGTGTGCTCTGATTGCGGGCTTCGTTTTTAAGACGGTGGCGGGAAACATGCTGCCCGTCGGCGGCCCAAATCCCCATCTTCTTCGAACCTTTGACCTGCAATCGGTAGGTCCCGACGTTGTAGGCGCCGGTGTCGGGCTCACGGGAGACCACGCAGGGAGCCGTGAGATATGGTCCAGGATCCTCTCCGACTGTCCAGATGGGGACGGGAAAGCGGGTTAGATCGGCGTCATTACCGCGCAAGATATTTTCCTTGCAGGGACCGGTGCTCACCCGCACCGGTTTAATCGGATGCCGTTGAGCTTGCTCCCATCGCTCATGGATGTTCTCCACTCGATCCTGCAGAGCGATGGCATAGACTTCCGGCGAAGCTCCCAAAGATCCGACTAATAGAGGGATATTGAAACCTCTGATACGCTCGAAAAGGAGCACGGGGCGTCGCTCCGGAGCCAACTTCTGGAAAACCCGGCGACACACCGCCGCAATCTCCCAGTCCTTTTCTACCTCTGCCGTAATGCGGTGGAGCTTATCGCGCTCCTCTAATGCCTTGATATATTCGCGCAAATCGCGATATGCCATGTCTTTTCCCCTCTTCGGGTTTCTTGCTTTTTATGTCCGGGCTTGGTTTCAGGAAACCTTATTTGCTACCGCAAAATGGTTTCGTAAGGCCTTCCGGCTTAGCCGGAGTAGCTTGAATCCATACGCAATTTTCAGACCAGAAATATAACCAAGCGAGGAAGACGGATCTACGCATCTATTGGCGGAGTGTAGAGTTGACCACCCAAAAGTGGGAAAAAAGCCCTAAATTTTCCTATTATTAAGAACTGGGACCTGCTCCAAGGATCTCTTCGAGCTAAGAGTCATGACTGGGAAGACAGAAGTATTTTTCAGTCTTCCTATTCTGGCATGGCATTTGCTCAATCTTTACTAGTTTGCAGTTTTGTAGAATTGGAGTTGTCACTTTTTCGGATGAGGACAAAATATCAACAATCACAGTGTAGCATAAAGGAGGAACGCAACCCATGACAAGCATCAGATACTCTTTGGCGGGGATATTGGTTTCATTGTTTCTCTTTGCGGCAACGGGCCGGTGCGCCTGGGCGGCGGCCGCCACTATCGAACAACTTGTTGCAGCGGCTAAGGGCGAAGAGAGTCTTGAGTTTTATGCCCCGGCGACACTTGGTCCTAAGGGGGCCCAAGAGTTGGGGGCGGCGTTTAACAAGAAGTACAACCTGAATATCAAGCTGAATTACAGCTCTGCCGGGAACATGGCCAAGGACGCCGGCAAGGTGGTAAGTCAGGCTGCCGCAGGGTTCCCGCCGGAATGGGATCTGATGGTAGTCACCGACGCCCATCACGCCACGTTGTGGCTCAGGAAACTGCATCAGACATTCACCTATGCAAAGCTCGGCGTTGACGTCAAGGCGATTAACTACGACAACGGGACGATCTCCATTGTCAATCAAATCGTCCTCCCTGCTTACAATAACAAGATGGTAACCCCCAATAACGCACCCAAAAAATGGGAGGACCTTCTGGATCCCAAGTGGAAAGGGGGCAAGCTGGGTATGCCGACCACAACCCACCATCTATCCCGGCTCGCCGTCGGACCGTGGGGTGAAAAGAAGACGACCGAGTTTGTGAAAGCGCTCGCCGGCCAGCAGCTCATTTTGGGAACACTGGGTGAGCTTTACAGTCGCCTCCAGCTGGGTGAGATTTCAGTTGCCGTCACGTTGCACGACGGTTTTGTCAACCAGGCGAAAACAAAAGGTGCGCCCATCGTCTTCGCCGAAGGGATTGAGCCGGTGATTTCTCCTTCGTTGCAAGTCGGCCTTCTCAAAGGCGCTCGTCATCCAAATGCGGGTTACCTCTTTGCTGCTTTTCTGGTGACTCCCGAGGCCCAGGAGATCTGGGAGAAATACACCGGCCAGTCTTCAGCCTTCGTCTCTGGGACCTCTGCCCAGAAGTATTTCCAAGGCAAGAAGGTTCTATATATGGCGCAGGAACAAGCCGAAATGGTTGATAGGCTTGCCAACCAGTACGGCAAGATTTTTGGCTTCGGAAAATAAAGATTCCGATTTGGCCCCTGAAGGAAATCCGGGCACGCCCGCGTTGGATGGAAACACGGGCCAAGCAACGGGGAGGCGCATATGCAATTCCGTAGCCGGAGAATTATCGTAAAGACCGTTTGCTTAGTTTCGGCCCACCTCTGCTGGAGCCGCGCTGAGTGCGGATATCCGAGGCGGCCCTGTGAAAATTGTCTACACGCACCTTTCCAGGCCCACCTACAAGCTTGTCTCCAACAAACCGGAGATTAAGACGGTCAAAGAGCTGATTGGCAAGAAGGTGGCGATCGGCACATTTGGGGATACCGGTCACCTCGCCACCCTGCTGGTGCTCAAGAAACACGGCATTCCTCCCTCTGCGGTTCTTTTTATCATGGTCGGAACGAACGAGGCGCGCGCTGCCGCTTTCAAGGCCGGCTTCGTCGACGCCACACCCCTCAAAGCTCTATGACTACAGCATCGTCAAAAAGATCTACGCCGAGCTCAAGGCAAGCGGTTGGAGTCCCAATCCGTAGCGCGGAGGAAACGATCCCAGGTCGTTTTTCTGCCCCGCCTGGCGAGCCTGGAGCATTCGCTCCGCCCGGGTGAATCATTCGCCGTTCACTTATGAACTTGAGTTCGCGCTTTTAAGCCTTATGAGCTAAGGAGGAGCAGGATGACTGCTGTCACGCTGGTTGGTGTTTCCATCCCGCGGGCGGAAGGCCCTGACAAGGTTACCGGTCGGGCCATCTATGCCGCTGACGTCAACCGTCCAGGTTTACTCTGGGGCAAAATCTTGCGCAGCCCTTACCCCCATGCTCGCATCCTTCGCATCGACGCCTCCAAAGCCCGCAAGGTTCCGGGCGTAAGAGCCGTCATTACCGGCAAGGACATCCCGGGTCATTTCATGGGTAAGACTCTGCGCGATATGCCCGTCCTCTGCTGGGAGGTGGTGCGCTTCATCGGCGATAGGGTAGCAGCCGTGGCCGCCGACACGGCCGACGCCGCCGAAGAAGCCCTGGACCTCATCTACGTGGAGTACGAGGAACTGCAGGCGGTTTTCGACCCTCTGGAGGCGATGCAGCCAAACGCTCCTCGCATCCACGAAGACGTAGCCGGCTATGACGGTGCCCCCAAAGAGGTGCTGGCCCTGGATGTGCCCAACGGCCTCACCCGCCTGGCCTGGCGCAAGGGGAACTTGGAGCAGGGCTTTCGGGAGGCGGACCTGATCCTGGAGCACACCTTCCGCATCCCTATTAGACACCAGGGATACCTCGAGCCTCACGTTGGAACCGTTGCTATCGACAACGACGGCCGCGTCCAGGTTTGGACGTCCACCAAGTGCCCCTTCGCTACCCGCAACCAACTGGCCAAGGCCGTCCGCATCCCTCAAGAGAAAATCCGACTCAACGTGGTCAATGTAGGCGGAGACTTCGGCGGCAAAGGCGACGCTCTGGACCTGCCCGTTGCTTACTTCCTGGCCCGGCAGTCGGGGCGGCCGGTGAAGATAGCGATGACTTACACCGAGGAGTTGATGGCGGGAAATCCCGCCCATCCGACGGTGGTCACCGTGCGCAGCGGTGTGAAGCGAGACGGCCGCATCTTAGCCCGCTATCTGCGGGCGGTGCATGCCAGCGGCGCCTACGGCGCCCTCAAGCCCCACGGCTCTCTCGCCACGTTTCATTACGTCGGCGGGCCCTACCGCGTTGATAATGCTTTCTTCGAGTTCCTTCAGGTCTACACCAACACTGTTCCGGGCGGCTATTTCCGCGGGCCTGGAGCCCTTCAGACTTACTTCGCCTTGGAGTCGCACACTGACATCATCGCCCGGGAGTTGGGCATGGACGCCGCGGAGTTCCGGTTGAGAAACCTCATCGGCGAAGGAGAGGATGACGCCGTAGGCCAGCGGCTGCGCAGCGTGCGGTTCCGCGAGGTCCTTCAGGCCGCCTTGGACGCTGCCGGCTGGGACCGTCCCAAGCCCGGCCCTAACTACGGTCGCGGCGTCACCCTCTTCGGGCGCCATATCGGCGGCGGCCCCACTGGAATCATCCTTAGCGCTGAGGCTGACGGCAGCTTCACGGTGATAAGCCCTACCTTCGACCAGGGCGCGGGCACCCACACCATTTTACGACAACTTGTGGCTGAGGAGATGCGAGTGCCGATTGAGCAGGTGCGGGTGATGGTGGGTGATACCGACACGGCCCCTAACGACGGCGGCGCCCGGGCTAGCCGGGTGACCTACGTTGCGGGCCGAGCCATCGTTCAGGCATGTGGCCAACTGCGGGAGCAACTCATTGCTCAAGCGGCTCGCATGTTGGAGTGCCGGCCCGAGGAGGCGGACTACGGCGGCGGTAAATTCTGGCTCAGAGAAGACCTCAGCCAGCAAATCAGCTTGAGGAAAGTCGTCGCCCAGGCCAAGGATCCTCTCGCGGTTACCGTCCAGGAGGATGCGCCCCAGCACGATGATGTGACCTACATCTGCGCGCAGGTAGCTGAGGTGGAGGTCGACCCGGAGACAGGCGAGATGCGGCTGCACCGCTTCGTTACCGCCCACGACGTGGGAACCGTCATAAATCCCATCACCCATCAAGGCCAGATCGACGGTGGCGTGATCATGGGCTTGGGCCAAGCCCTCATGGAGGAGCTGGTTATGGAGAATGGCCAGGTCACCAACGCGAGCCTCGGGGATTACAAGCTACCCACGGCCGCCGACATTCCCGAACTGAAGACGGTGCTGGTGCGCTCCAGCGGTGGAGTGGGGCCTTACGGAGCCAAGGCTATTGGCGAGCTGGCCAACAACAGTCCCCCTGCCGCCATTGCCAACGCCGTCGCCGATGCCGTGGGTATCCGCCTATTCGATCTGCCTATCACCGCCGAAAAAATCTATCACGCTCTAAAAGAAAAGAGCCGTTAGCGGAAGGAAAGATTCGCGTATGAGGAAGCAGCAGATGGCAAAACCGGCGACTTCGAAAACCAGCATCGACATGAACAAGTTCCGCCTCAGGACCTTTGTCGACAAGCTGATTGATATTGGCGAGGTCGAAATCCACGACGAAGCGGTGCCGCTGTCCGAACTCAGCCGCATCATCGAGGCGACGCCTAAGGCGGTTCTATTTCGCAAGGCGGGGCCCGAGCAGGTTGAACTCGTGAGCAGCGTGGCCGGCGGCCGTCGTCGCATTGCCGCTGCCTTCGGAGTTTCGGTCGACAGTGCCTGGAAGGAGTACCTGAAGCGTCTCGAATCGCCGCAGCCCGTGATCGAAGTGGCCTCCGGCGATGCGCCGGTCCACGAGGTCGTGATTCAAGGCGACGATGTCGACCTGACCAAGCTACCGTTCCACCCGCAGCACGAGCTCGACGGGAGCACCTATCTGTCATCGGGCATCGACTACACTATCGACCCCGAGACCGGGACCACGAACGTCGGCTGCCGGCGCTTGAGCCTGCGCAACCGTCGTGAGGCCGGCACCAACGTCACCGCGCCCTCGGATCTCAAACGCATCTACACCAGGGCCGTCGCCCGCGGCCAACGGTTGCCGGTGAGCTTTGCCGTCGGCTCGCATCCGCTGGACTTCATGGCGGCCAGCATGCGCATACCGACGGATGAGGTCACCCTGGTCGCCACGTTGCGCGGCGAGCCTTTGCCGCTGGTGAAGTGCGTGACCAACGACATCCGAGTCCCGGCCGACGTCGAGATGATCCTCGAAGGCTATCTCGACGAGCGCGGCCACTGCGAACCCGAGGGGCCTTACGGCGAGAACATGGGCTACTACGGGCCGATGCATCTAGACCCTGTATTCCATGTCACCGCGATCACCATGCGGCGCGACGTGCTACATCAGTCCGTCTTGCACGGCTACGGGCGTATCATGGATCGCACCGACGGGGCCAACATGAGCGCCCTGCGCACCGAGGCGATGGCCATGAAGGTGTTGCGCGGCGTTATCAAGGAGCCAGTCGCCGTGCATTCTCTCAGCAGTTCGGGCGGCAATCAGAACCTGCGCGTCGCCATTCGCCAGTACGCGCCAGGCGAGGCGCGCAAAGCCATCCTCGCCATTTTTAGCGCTTTCACGAACGTCAAGCACGTCTTCGTTGTCGACCACGATATCGACGTCTCCGACAGTCGTCAGATGGACTGGGCGCTGTCGACCCGGTTCCAGGCCAACCGCGATTTCGTCCTTGTGGAGGGCACGCCAGGCATGCGCATGGACCCGTCCCTGGAAGGGCGCCTCATCGGCGCCAAGGCCGGTTTCGATTGCACGGTCCCCTTCGGGCGCAAGGAGACGGTGGCGACCAAGGTGGCGGCGTCGGCGGTATTCGGCGGCCCGCGCCGCTTCCAGACGGTGCGCGAGGCTGTTGCGTCGGGACCGATCTACTTCGTGGACATCATGCGCGGCCTCGGTAGCGAGGACGGGCGCGAAATCGCTCTTGAGCTCGACGCCCTGCGCCAGGAAGGCGTGCTGTGCCGCAACAGCGATGGCCAGTATTTCCTGGGCGCATCGAAGAAAGGCATCACCACTGTCATAGCCGACTGACAGATCCAGGCCTGCCTACAAGCTTGTTTGAACCAATGATTTCTTGGGTCGATTGATGTCGGATCGAGGCTAGACATTTGCACCAGATTGGGGTAAGCACGGTTGCCATACGTATGAGGTGGAAATCGACCCCGAGACCAGACGCGGCGAGGTGTCGGCAACGCCTGACCGCGTCCGGCGCGGGATTCAGGCCGCGCATTCACCAAGCTACTAAGGAGTTCATAAGTAAGTAGCCATAAGGCGACCGAGGGGCGAGTCCTGAAGAGCGCGGGCACAGGAACGTAAAGGTTGCGTTCTGGCCCGGGCGGCGAGAATCGCCGCCCTTGGAGCGGACGGGGTGGCGGCCGACAAGGCAGAGGCCCATTGCCCGCGCTCGGAAGGGCTTGGCCCGAGGGATGCCGACTGTGTCAGCTGTCTAGATACTAACGAACTGATTAATAGTTAACGCTAGAAAGGAACCGCAATGAACAACGAAATTCTCGTTCAACAGGACGGACCGATTATGCGCGTCACACTGAACCGGCCCGACGCAGGTAACGGCGTGTCGGACGACATGGCCGCGGAGCTCGCCGGCATCCTCGACCGCGCGGCCGATACTTCGCAGTTCGTAGTGTTGCGCGGCGCGGGGCCGGACTTCTGCACCGGAAGGGCGCACAATCGAGGCGGCGCGCCGGAAGGGCCGCCTGAGGCGCTGGCGCTACGCCGGCGCAACGAAGTGGTCTTCAACTGCTACGGCGCGTTTAGGCGCTCGCCGATCCCAATAGTCGGCGTTGTCCAGGGGCGGGCCGTGGGCTTCGGCTGCGCACTCGCGGCGCTGTGCGACATTACCATCGCAAGCGACGCCGCGAAGTTCCAGTTGCCGGAGATGGGCCACAACATCATGCCGACCATGGCGATGTCGGCGCTGGTCGACCGCGTGCCGCGGAAGGCGCTGATGTACCTGGTCTACTCGACCGCTGTCATCGGCGCGGAGCGGGCGCTCAGCTTTGGCTTGGTGAGCGAGGTCGTGCCGGCCGCCGAGCTGGATGAAGCGGTGCAGGCCCTGTGCGCGGCGCTCGTCAAGGCGCCGCGGCCGGCCACGCTGGCGGTGAAGGAGTACGCCCATGTGGCGTTGTCAATGGACCTGCAAGGCGCGATCGACTTCGCGCGCAACCTGCACGCGACGATCAATTCCTCAAGCGAGATGCGCCGGTGAAGATCACGGTCGGCCGGCAGTATTGCGTCCACGCCGCAATCCGGTTTTAGAGCCGAAGCGCATCCCCCGGAAGCCTACTTTAGAAATCTCCGAATAAGTTTCGCCTTCAAGACGGAAAGGCAGGTATGAGCGAGATTCATTTCGTCGACACGACGCTGCGCGACGGGCAGCAGAGTCTCTGGGCCCTGGGGATGAGAACGGGGGCGATGCTTCCCATCGCGGCGAAAATGGATCAAGCGGGATTCGAGTCAATGGAATTTTTCGTCTCCATCATGATCAAGAAATACGTTCGCGAGCACAAAGAAAATCCCTGGGTGTGGCTGCGGGAGGGGACAAAGCGTTTTCGCCGGACCCGGCTGCGCTACCACGGCGGCATGCGCGGCTCCGGCTCTTTTGAAAAGTTGCCGAGCGCCGCGGTGAGACTTCTTATCGAGCGCGCTGTTTCTCATGGCATAACCCTTACTCGGACGTCCGATTGCTGGAACGATTTTCAAACTTTCAAAAAGGAGCTGCAAGACCTCCGAGAAATAGGGATGGAGACGATCGTGAATCTGATCTATTCCGTCTCCCCCCGTCACACCGATGAGTATTATGCCGAAAAAGCCCGCGCGGCGGCGGCCATTCGGCCTTATCGGATCTGCTTCAAGGACGTGGGCGGCCTTCTCACACCGGAGCGCACCCGAACACTCATTCCAATTATTCTTGAGAATGCCGGGGATGTCCCGGTTGAGTTTCATGCGCACTGCAACAACGGCTTGGCGCCCATATGCTATCTGGAGGCGGTTAAACTGGGCATCAGGACGCTGCACACCGCTATTCCTCCCCTCGCTAACGGCTCCTCTCAACCTTCCATTTTCAATGTGGCCAAAAACCTCCGCGCTCTGGGCTATACGCCCGTCGTCAATGAAGAGGAGGTGCAACCCATCGAGGAGCATTTTACCGCCGTCGCTAAACGGGAAGGATTTTCCACAGGGAAACCTCTCGCGTACGATCATTCCCAGTATCGGCACCAGGTGCCCGGAGGTATGATTTCCAATCTGCGCCATCAGCTCCGTCTTGTCGGGATGGAAAACAAAATGCCGGCGACACTGGAAGAAGCCGCTCGCGTCCGCGCGGAATTCGGTTACCCCATCATGGTAACCCCGCTTTCCCAATTTGTCGCCAGTCAGGCGGCCATCAATGTCATCGTTGGAGAACGGTACAAGGAGGTCACCGATCAAGTCATCCAGTACGCGCTGGGACTATGGGGCAAGGAGGCGCCGGCCCTCATGGATCCCGACGTGAAGGACAGGATCTTGAGCCGGGGCCGCGCCAAGGAGTGGCAAGGTTGGGAGCCGCCTGAGCTGTCCCTTAAAGAGGTGCGGAGCCGGTTCGGCGGGCCTTCGATCTCCGATGAGGAACTATTGCTTCGGGTCTATGCGGGAGAGGAAGCCGTGAAGGCGATGCATGCCGCCGGTTCGCCCGGGGACTATCTAAGTGCAAAGCAGCCTCTGGTCCGTTTGATCGAGGAGCTGAGCAGAAAAAAAGATTGCAACTGGATCTCCATACGTAAGGCCGGCCTTTCGCTGACCCTCGGAAAGAGAACCGCTTCCAATCGCCCCTAGGTACGAGCATCCAGGGTATGTGAAACTAATCTATCTGCCCAGGCCCTTGAAAAAGCCTTCCCTTTCCAGTTCGTCGATCAGCGTCTCGTCGACAAATTCCTCAGGGCGACGGCCTCTTATCTCAGGATTTTTCTCGGCGAAGAAGTCCAACGTATCCTTCATCCCCGCCATGTTGACTCGGGGCGGAAAAGAGAAGCGCCGGGCAACATCGTCGTAAGTCGAATTAAGAATTTCCTGGTCCTCGACGCGCATTCTCTTACCCATAACTTTGAGGCTCTTTTCGCGGTCCGTCCTTAAAACGTGCACAGCCTCAGAATAGGCCTTGAGAAAACGTTTGGCGATGTCGCGATTTTCACGGAGATAGTTGTGCCGCGTATAAGCCGTTGACTGGGAGAAATTGACCCGCATCTCCCCCATGTCTGCAAGAACGCGATAGCCGGCCTTTGTGGCCATCATGAGATGCGGCATCGAGAGAATCGTTGCATCGATATTTCCCGTAAGAAGAGCTGCCAGGCGCGTCGGCTGGTCTCCTAAGGGAATGACGTTAACTTCCTGGCGTTTGAGGCCCCACTCCCGGAAGGCTAACTGGTAGGCCAGATCATGGGAGCCTCCGAAGTTAAGTATTCCGAGCTTCTTTCCCCGCAGTTCCTTGGGAGACTTGATCTCAGGCCTGGAGACAAAGGAAAAAGGGAAATGATTGTAGGCCGCGCCGATGATGACAACGTCCGAGCCCCGAGCGGAGGCCAAAAGTGGTGTTGTTGCGGAGCCGCCGGAGAATTGGGTGCTCCCGCTCAAGAGGGCAGCCATAGATCGGGAACCACCTGTGATCATAATCAGGTCAACATCCAGCCCGTACTTGTCAAAGATTCTAAGGTCCTTGGCGACCCATGTGGTACTTTGAAATGCTCCCAACCCGCCAAAGTCAACCACAATCTTATCCGCGGCTCGCAAGTCCCCGCAGAAGCCCGATAGAAGAGAGAGGAGCGCAAAAATTCCTATCAAATGATAGGAAGATCCTTTGATAGTCAGCCGCTGAGAATTCAAGATCACCTCCAAAAGCTCCCTGCCGCTCCATGTTCCAGAGCCCCAGGGAGCCGCCGAGAGAGCAGACTTCTCTCGTATCCTATTTTGAGGCGGAGAGTAGCCGATAAGATGCT
>Ga0209514_10001065_pt1 | contig 51009 bp, 46 predicted proteins | sample Subgrocontami58m_FD_187452 | JGI IMG/M metagenome (GOLD analysis project Ga0209514, IMG submission 187452) | Subsurface groundwater microbial communities from S. Glens Falls, New York, USA - GMW37 contaminated, 5.8 m (SPAdes) (version 3) | ecosystem: Environmental > Aquatic > Deep subsurface >... | reverse complement strand
CATGTCATTTCGACACCGGCAAGCGTTCCCATGAGCATGAGATCGTTGAAGTCCCCGAGGTGGCCGACGCGAAACACTTGGCCTGCGACTTTGCCGAGCCCCTGGCCGAGCGACATGTTGAAATTTTCCAGCACGACCCTGCGAAAATCGGCTTCGCTATGTCCCTGCGGCATCAACACCGCCGTGAGCGAGCTCGAATATTCGGCGGGATTCAGGCACAGAATTTCGAGCCCCCAGGCGCGTACCGCGCGGCGCGTCGCTTCGGCGTGGCGGTCGTGGCGCTTGAACACGTTATCGAGGCCTTCCTCGAGCAGCATCCTGAGCGACTCGCGCAGGCCATAGAGCAGATTGGTTGCGGGCGTATAAGGGAAGAAGCCGTTCTTGTTGGGAACCAGCATGTCTTCCCAGCTCCAGTACGATTTCGGCAACTTCGAGGTTTTTCCGGCAGCGAGCGCCTTGTCGCTGACCGCGTTGAACGAAAGCCCCGGCGGCAGCATCAGACCTTTCTGCGAGCCGGCGACAGTGACGTCCACACCCCATTCGTCGTGGCGGTAATCGATCGACGCGAGCGACGAGATGGTATCGACCATGTAAAGCGCGGGATGCCGGGCGCGATCGATCGCTTTACGTGCCTCTCCGATGCGCGAGGTGACGCCGGTGGAAGTTTCGTTGTGCACTACGCACACCGCTTTGATCGAGTGCGATTTATCGGCGGCAAGCGTGGCCTCGACCGCGGCGGGGTCGACACCATGGCGCCAGTCGCCAGCGATGAACTGCGGGACCAGCCCGAGTTTTTTCGCCATGTTGTGCCAGAGCGTTGCGAAATGGCCGGTCTCGACCATCAACACGCGCTCCCCCGGTGACAGGGTATTGACGAGGGCGGCTTCCCACGCGCCGGTGCCGGACGCCGGGAAAATGATGACCGGCGCCTTGGTCTTGAACACGTGCTTGAGCCCGGACAACAGCTCCTGGCCGAGTTTCTGGAATTCGGGACCGCGATGGTCTATCGTCGCGCTGTCGATGGCGCGCAACACGCGGTCGGGAACGTTGGTCGGGCCGGGAATCTGCAGGAAATGGCGGCCGTTGATTGCAGGCATAATGGCCTCGTCGGATAAATGCGGGTCAGGTGGGTAATCAGGCAGAATAGTTAAGTTGCGCTTGAGCGTCAACTCGCGAAATAATGGCAATTCAATGCTTTGCGGCAGGAGGCCGCGATGTCCAGCACCACGAGCGGAGTGATCAAACTGCATCCGCGCACCGGTGACGGCCGGCTCGCGGCGCGGCTCAAGCGCGAAATCGAGGGCGACGTGCTGTTCGACGCCTGGTCGCGCGGCCGCTATTCGACCGACGCGTCGATCTACCAGCTCGAGCCGGTCGGCGTGGTAATCCCGAAAACCGAGCGCGACGCGCAAATCGCGCTGCAGATTGCGCTGGAAGAGGGTGTCGCGGTTCTGCCGCGCGGCGGCGGCACGTCGCAATGCGGCCAGACCGTCGGCCACGCGCTGGTGATCGACCACAGCAAACATCTGAATCAGGTGGTCGCCTTCGACCGGGACGCGCGCACCGTATGCGTGCAGCCCGGCATGGTGCTGGATCGCCTCAATGCCTGGCTCAAGCCGCACGGGCTGTGGTATCCGGTCGATGTTTCGACCAGCGCGCAGGCAACCCTCGGTGGCATGGCCGGCAACAACAGCTGCGGCTCGCGTTCGATCCATTATGGCAACATGGTGCACAACGTGCGCGCGATCGATGCGGTGCTCGCCGACGGAGCCGAGTTCGAGTTCGGAGCGGTGCCTGCCGATCTCGGAAAATTCGATGCGCCCCGGGGTTATCTCGACCTGGTCAGAAAAATCCGTGCGATCGCCGCGCGCGAAGCCGGGGAGATCGAGCACCGCTTTCCCAAGGTGCTGCGGCGTGTCGGCGGCTACAACCTCGACATGCTGAGCGATTCCGGCCACAACATGGCGCATTTGCTGGTCGGCTCCGAAGGCACGCTCGCGTATTCGAAGCGCATCCACCTCAATCTCTCGCCACTGCCGAAACACAAGGCGCTTGGCGTGTGCCACTTCCCGAGTTTTTTCCGCGCGATGGAGGCGCCACAGCACATCATCAAGCTGAAGCCGGTGGCAGTCGAGTTGGTCGACCGCACCATGATCGGACTTGCGCGCGGCAACCCGGAATTCAGGACCACGGTCAATCGCTTCCTCAAAGGCGATCCGGATGCGATTCTGCTGGTCGAGTTTGCGGGCAGCGACCGGGACGAGCAACTCGCCAAACTGAAGCAATTGGTGGAGCTGATGGGCGAGCTCGGCTTCCCGGGCGGCGTGGTCGAAGTCACCGACGCCGCGTTGCAGCGCGACATCTGGGAAGTTCGCAAGGCGGGCCTCAATATCATGATGTCGATGAAAGGCGACGGCAAGCCGGTGTCGTTCATCGAAGACTGCGCAGTACCCCTCGAGCACCTCGCCGAATATACCGACCGCCTGACCCAAGTGTTCGAGAAGCACGGCACCAAGGGCACCTGGTACGCGCACGCGTCGGTCGGCTGCCTGCACGTGCGGCCTATCCTCAATATGCGTGCGGACGGCGCGCAGAAAATGCGCGCGATCGCCGAGGAAGCCGCCGCGATGGTGCGCGAGTATAAAGGCGCTTACTCGGGCGAGCACGGAGACGGGCTGGTGCGCTCGGAATGGATTGCGCCGATGTTCGGGCCGCGCATCACGCGCGCGTTCGAGGAAATCAAGGGAATTTTCGACCCGCGGGACCTGCTCAATCCGGGCAAAATCGTGCGGCCCTCGAAAATGGACGACCGCACGCTGTTCCGCTACAAGCCGGACTATGCGGTGCAGAAAATCGCCACCGTGCTCGACTGGTCCGAACACGAGGGCGACGTGGCGCATCGCGGGGACGGCTTTGCCAAGGCGATCGAGATGTGTAACAACAACGGGCATTGCCGAAAGTTCGACGCCGGCACCATGTGCCCGTCGTTTCGCGCCACCGGCGAGGAGCAGCATCTGACGCGCGGCCGCGCCAACACCCTGCGGCTCGCGATCAGCGGTCAGCTCGGTCCGGATGCATTCGCCTCCGACGAACTCTACGCGACCATGGACTTGTGCGTGTCGTGCAAGGGCTGCAAGCGCGAATGCCCGACCGGCGTCGACATGGCGAAAATGAAAATCGAGTTTTTGCACCATTATTGGCAGCACCATGCACTGTCGATGCGGCAAAAACTGATTGCCTATCTGCCGCGCTATGCGCCCTGGGCGGCAAGATTGGGATGGGTGTTGAATTTGCGCGACCGGGTGCCGGGGCTTGCGGCCTTGAGTGAATCGTTGCTCGGTTTCAGCTCGAGGCGCAGCTTGCCGAAGTGGCGGCGCGACGCTTTTCATTTAATCCCTTCCCCCTCCTCTCCCCCGACCCCTCTCCGCCGGGCGGAGAGGGGAGCAGATAGTTCCTCTCTCCCACGCGTGGGAGAGAGGCTAGGAGAGAGGGCAGAGGGAGAGGGAGTGTTAAATCGTGAAGTGGTGCTGCTGGTCGATACCTTCAACAATTATTTCGAGCCCGAAAACGCGCGCGCCGCGCTGGCGGTGTTGCGCGCCGCCGGCTATCAAGTGCATCTGCCGCGCGCGCAGGACAGCGCGCGCCCGCTGTGCTGCGGACGCACGTTTCTCGCTGCGGGGCTGGTCGCCGAAGCGGAAGCCGAAGCGCGGCGCATGATTGCGACGCTCAAGCCTTTCATCGATCGCGGCGTGCCGGTGATCGGACTCGAGCCGTCTTGCCTGCTCGCGTTGCGCGATGAATTCATCTCGATGCTGCCGGGAGGCGCCTCCGCCGAACTCGCGCTGAATGCGATGTTGCTGGAGGAATTTCTGGCGCGCGAAGCGGACGCCGGGAGGCTTAATCTCAAGCTGCAAGCGCTGCCGCAGAAAAAGGCGCTGCTGCACGGCCATTGCCACCAGAAAGCGTTTGCCGTGATGCCGGCGGTCGAGCGCGTGCTGAGACTCGTGCCGCAGCTCGAGGTTGAAACGATCGAATCGAGCTGCTGCGGCATGGCAGGCAGTTTCGGCTTTGAGGCCGAGCATTACGACGTTTCGATGAAAATGGCGGAAGCAACCCTGCTGCCGGCAGTGCGAGCCGCGGATGCCGATACCCTGATCGTCGCCGACGGTACCAGCTGCCGACATCAGATTCACGACGGCGCGCGGCGCAACGCAATGCACGTCGCGCGCGTGCTGCAACTCGCGCTGGAATAAGGCTACACCGCGAAGGGCGCCAAGGACAACATCGAGGCGTGAGGCGGCGGCATCATTCGTGAAAAACACCGCGGTTGACTGTCCGCACGTCGCAGGATAGATTGACCGTTCGTGAAAACCAGAGTTCCTTGCCAAACGCAAAGAAGTCACGGCAAAAAACCATGCCCCGTCCGGACTGACTCAAGAGAAGGAAGACCATGACTCATACGTCACGCATTATTTGGGCGCTCATCGCCTGCGTTGGTCTGATCAGTACGGCGCTGGCGCAGAATTATCCTGCAAGGGCGATACGCATCATCGTTCCCCAGGCGCCGGGCGATCCCTGCGACACCTTTGCCCGCATGCTGGGCCAATACATGGGCGAACGCCTAGGCCAGAACCTGGTCGCCGATAATCGGCCCGGCGCCGGCGGAACGATCGGCCTGACATTGGCCGCTAATGCGCCTGCGGATGGCTACACCTTCGCCTGCGGACAGGGCGGCAACCTGTCGGTCATTCCGCACACGATGAAAAACGTGCCCTACGACGCGCTCAAGGACTTCGCGCCGATCGCGCTCATCGCGACCAACTATCTCGCGCTGGTGGCGTACCCGGGCGCGCCGTACAAGACCACCGGGGAATTCGTCAAGTATCTGAAGGCCAATCCGGGCAAAGTCACGTTCGGGAGCAATGGGGAAGGCGCTTTCCTGCACATGGCGGCCGAGCTTTTTCGCTCCGCCGTCGGCTTCGACTACGTGCATGTTCCCTACAAAGGTGCAGTACCCATGGCTCAGGACATCATGGCTGGGCGGGTGGATGCCGCCTTTAGCTCGTTTACCGGCATATTTCCGTTTGTGCAATCCGGCAGGGTGCGGTTGCTCGGCATCGCGAAGGCCACGCGAGCGCCCAACTATCCCGACCTTCCCACCGTCGCGGAAACGGTGCCGGGATTCGAATCCGGCGGCTGGTTTGGATTCGTCGCTCCGGCCAAGGTGCCTAAAGAGATCATCACAATCCTCAACCGGGAAGCGAACGCAGCCATGAAAAGGCCGGACGTACGCGCGAAGCTCGAGGCTCTGGGGCTGGATCTCTGGACCGAGTCGCCGGAGTATCTGCGCGATCTGATGAAGAGCGAATACGAGAAGTACGGCAAAGTGGCCCGCGACATCAAGCTGGTGCCGAAGTAGTATGCGTAAGGTGGGCGCAGCGTCCCCATCCTGCACGCGGATACAGGGGCGACCGTTTTCAGAGGGTTGAGGCCGCTTAGAGCGAACGCAGTTTGGGGTCGAGGGCGTCCCGCAGCGAGTCGCCGAAGAGATTGAAGGCAAACACGGCCAGGCTGATGGCGATCCCCGGAAAGATCGCCATCCACGGCGCTTTCTCTGCAAACTCCACGGCGGCGCCGCTCAGCATCAGGCCCCACGCCGGTGTCGGTTCCTGCACGCCGAGGCCGAGGAAGGAAAGCGACGCCTCGAGGAGTATGGCCTGTCCGAGAAAAGCGGTCAGCAGGATGAGGTAGGGCGCCATGACGTTGGGAAGCATGTGCCTGAGGATGATGCGGCTGTGGCTGAAGCCGGCCGCCCGCGCGGCATCCACGTAAGGCATCTCACGCACGCTGAGCGCGCTCGACCGGATCACGAGAGCGCAGCGCGGAATCATGGGGATGGTGATGGCAGTGATCAGGTTGGGCAGGTTGTTGCCGAGGATCGCGACCATGGCCAGCGCCAGGATGATCAGGGGAAACGAGATGAAGATATCCATGATCCGCTGCACGACCAGGTCGATCTTCCCGCCGAAGTACGCGCTGCCGACCCCGAGCACGGCGCCCGCGGTTGCACCCACGAAAGCTGCCGTGAAACCTACGACGAGAGCGGTCTCCGAGCCGTAGATGATGCGCGAGAGCACATCCCGTCCGAAGGCGTCGGTGCCGAGCCAGTGTGTTGCGCTCGGCGCGGCGAGCATGGCGCCGAAGTCGATGGCGAGCGGATCGTAAGGCGCGATAAGACGCGCCGTCAGCGCCACCGCGATCATGATCACGACGATGACGGCGCCGATCGCGCCGAGCGGCCGGCGCCGGGAGAAGTCGACGCTGGCCGCGATCCAGCCGCCGTGGGGCCTTGGCGCGGCCAAGTCGACGACGGCATCTGCTTGAAGAGTGCTGGCCATGGCAGTAACCCTGTCAGTACCGGATGCGAGGATCGATCCACGCATACATGACGTCCATCACGAAGTTCACGAAGATGAACGCGGAGGCGACCAGCAGCACCAGGGATTGGGTCAGTGTGTAGTCGCGCCGGGCAATCGCCTGCACGAAAAGCAAACCGAGGCCGTTGAGATTGAAGACCTGCTCAGTCACCACCAGGCCGCCGAGCAGGAACGCGAACTCCAGGCCGATCACCGTGATCACCGGCAGCATGGCGTTCTTGAGGGCGTGGCGGACCAGGATCAGCTTCAGCCACAGTCCCTTGGCGTACGCGGTGCGAATGTAGTCTTCGCGCAGGACCTCGAGCATTGACGAACGCGTCATGCGCGTGGCCACCGCCGAGTAGCGGTAGCCGACGGCCAGTGCAGGCCAGATGAGTTGCAGCATATTCTGCCACGGGTCCACCCAGAACGGCGTGTAGACCATGGGCGGGACCCACTGGAATAAGATCAGGAAGAACAGGATCATAAGGATCCCCAGCCAGAAGGAGGGCATCGCCAGTCCCGCAATGGAGAAAACACGCACTGCGTAATCCACCCAGGTGTCCTGCTTCAGGGCCGCGATGACTCCGAGCGGGAGCGCCAGCAACGTGGCGAACACCGTCGCCATGAGGGCCACTTGCAGCGATAGTGCGAAGCGCAGTTCGATCTCCTCTGTGATGGGGGACCCGGTCCACATGGAAACGCCGAGATCGAGGTGGAGCAACCCCCAGACCCAGATTCCGAACTGATGCCACACGGGCTTGTCGAGACCAAGCTTGGCCCGCTCTGCGGCGATGACCACGGCGGACTGTCCCTGGCCCTCGCCGCTCATGTACTTGGCCTCCACCACGTCGCCCGGAATGATCCGCAACAGAAGAAAAATGACGGCCGCGACGCCGAGCAGCGTCGGGATCATCAGCAGAAACCGCTTGAGGATGAATTGCCACATTGCCGTGCGCGCCCCTCTACCCGCCCTCCCTTGCCCTGGCGCCGCCGGGGCAAGGGGGGAGGGCTACCTGCGCTGGGACTACTGCGAGAGCCACACGGTATCGAGCTGGTTGTTCAGGTAGTGGCTGGGGGTGACCTGCCAACCGTGAAGTTTGCTCGAGTGAGGGATAGTGCGGTGCCACTGCAGCGTCATCAGGTAATGGGCTTCCTCGTCCAGCAGACGTTTCTCGAACTGCCGCACGAAATTCTTGCGCTCCTCGACGCTCGTGGCACGACTCTGTTTCTGGTAGAGGTCGTCGAGCACCTTGTCCTCATAGAAGCCGTAGTTCGACGGGTTCCTGCTGCGCGAGGTGAACTTATACAGGTCGAGGTCCGGTTCCACGGTATAGCCGCACTGAAAATCCATGGCGACGTCGAACTCGCCTTTGCGGAGCGTCGCGTAGTAAGCCGCCGCTTCGACAACCTCCTGCTTGACGGTTGCCCCGATCTGCCGCCACTGGTCGATCATCCACACGGCGAGCGGCTCATAGGGCATGGGAACGCCGCGGTTCGTGAATGTGAACGTGAGTTTCTCGACTCCCGCTTCCTTGAGCAGCTTCCTGGCCTCGGCACGTGACGCGTTGCTGTCTTTCCAGTAGCCTGCCAGTTTTTCGAGTTCTGCGGGGGGCGTGGCGTAGGGCGTACCGGGCACCTGGACCCCGGCCACTTCCTTGACGATGGCGATCTTCGACAACGCCTTGGAGCCCTCGTAGCGGTCGAGCGCGAGCGACAGCGCGCGCCGGACCCGCTTGTCGTCGAATGGCTTTTTCTTCTGGTTTGGCGCGACCAGGAGTACGCAGTCCCACGAGCTTTCCTGCACCGTGATCTTGTCGCCGAGGGCTGCTTTGAGCGTGTCGCGGTCGGCCGGCGTGAAGCCGCGGAACTGGATGTGAGCGCGCTCACCGCGAACGGCAGCGACCTGTGCCGAGGAGGATCTGATGAACAGGGCGCGGTAGCCGTCGAGGTATGGTTTGCCCTTGACCCAGTAGTTCGGGTTTTTCTTGCCCACCCAGTGCGAGCCCTTTACGTGCTCCACGAAAACGAACGGGCCCGTTCCCATGATGTTGGTTTCGTACCAGTGCGGATCCTTGGCCAGGATGTCGGCTTTGTAGATGAAGTTCCAGGGCGAAGCGATTGAAGCCAGGAACGACACCGTCGCCCACTTGAGGCGGAAGCGCACCGTGTAAGGATCCACCGCGTCAACCGCCTCCACGACCTCGTACTGGCCCTTGCGGGTGCTGAACACTCCGGCCGGCGGGAAGATGATATGGTCATAAGATGCCTTGACATCCTTGGCCGTCATCTCGGAGCCATCGTGGAATTTCACGCCTTTGTGCAGCTTGAAGGTATAGACGAGTCCGTCTTTCGAGACGGTCCAGCTTTCGGCCAGATCGCCCGCGGGTTTGGTCCCGGTCGGATCGGTGGGATCGAACCGCATCAGGCCGTTGTAGTGAGGCGCGATCGGATGGATAAGACCAAACGTCTCTTCCTTGTGGCCGTCGTAGGACGGGGGCTCGGAAGGAACCGGGAATACCAGCTCGCCGCCGGAGCGGGGTTGGCCCTGCGCCAAGGCGCTCCCTGTCATGGTACCCAGCGCGCATACAGCCGTGGCGAAAATACCCACGGTCAATTTCTTGAGTAAATTATTGCTCATGCGGTAACTCCTCATAGGATCGGCCTTCCTCTAGCCTATCGAGCCATATCTTATGCGAGGGAAAGACAGCTCGAGGGGGAAGCTCGCGGAAACGTTAACCAGTACGGGCACGGTTGTCAATGCGGGAAAACCGCTATAAGCGGATACACGCCGCGTAATGGCCGGGACGCACCTCTTTAAGGCTGGGGATAACCCTCTTGCATTCTTCTATCGCGATCGGGCAGCGGGGATGGAACACGCATCCGGACGGCGGATTCAGCGGGCTTGGCACCTCGCCCCTGAGCACTGTCCGCTCCCGGGTGGCCTCCACGACGGGATCCGGAATAGGAACCGCCGACAGGAGGGCCTTCGTGTAGGGGTGCAGGGGCTCGGCATAGAGTGACGCCCGGTCAGTGATCTCCGCTATCTTGCCCAGGTACATCACCGCCACGCGATCCGAAACGTGCCGCACCACCGAGAGATCGTGGGCAACGAATAAATAAGTCAGGTTGAAGCGATCCTGGAGATCCTCCAGCAGCGTGATGATCTGCGCTTGGATGGACACATCCAGCGCCGAAACCGGCTCGTCGCAGACAATCAGGGAGGGCTCCATCGCCAGTGCACGGGCAATGCCGACGCGCTGCCGCTGACCGCCCGACAGCTCGTGGGGATAGCGGTCGGCCATCGCCGGCAGCAAACCCGCGACCGAAAGTAGTTCCTGCACGCGCTCATTGCGCGCCTTGCGCTCGCGCACGATGCCGTGGACTGCAATCGGCTCGGCGATCATCTGTTCTACCGTCATGCGCGGATTGAGCGAACTATAGGGATCCTGGAAAATCACCTGGATCTTGCGCCGCACGGCCCTGAGTTCGGCCGGGGCCAAGGTGGTCAGATCGCGTCCTTCGAAAATCACCTGACCGCTGGTCGGACGTTCGAGCATGAGAATGCAGCGGCCGGTGGTCGTCTTGCCACACCCCGACTCGCCGACCAAGCCCAGGGTTTCACCGCGCCGAATCGACAAGGAGACGCCATCAACGGCCTTGGCCACTGCAGAGTGGCCGCCCAGGAGTCCGCCGCCGCCCACGTGGAAGTGCTTCACGAGGTTGCGGACCTCGAGGATGATCTCGCCGGACTGGGCGGGCACCGCGTCGGTGCGGGAATGCGCCGCCGCCGCGCTCACGCCGTCACCTTCAAGTCGGCGGCCGCGCGCTCGGGGAGGTCACGAGCCACCCAGCACGCCGACCGGTGAGCACCATTGACGACTTCGAGCGGTGGAATCTCGGCGGAGCAGCGCTCAACAGAGTAAGCGCAGCGCGGCGCGAACGCACATCCCCGCGGCAGCCGCGTCAGGTCAGGCGGCTGACCCTGGATGGGAGCGAGCTTCGCGCGCTTGGGCTCGTCCAGCCGGGGCACCGACCGCAACAGGCCCAGCGTATACGGATGACGCGGGTCGGCGTAAATTTCCCGGGCTGTCCCCTGCTCCACAATCTTGCCGGCGTACATCACGTTCACCCGGTCGGCATAGCGGGCGACGACGCCCAGGTTGTGCGTGATGATCAGCATCGCGGCTCCGAGCCGCTGCGAGAGGCCCTTCATGAGTTCGAGAATCTGGGCCTGGATGGTGACGTCGAGCGCCGTGGTCGGCTCGTCGGCCAGGACCAGGGCGGGGTTGCAGGACAGGGACATGGCGATCATGAGGCGTTGCCGCATGCCCCCGCTGAATTGGTGCGGATACTGCCGCAGCCGCCGCTCGGCGTCGGAAATGCCGACCAGCCCGAGGATTTCGATGGCGCGCGTACGCGACTGGTCCGGCGTCATCCCGAGGTGAATCTCGCACGGCTCCGTGAGCTGGCGGCCCACGGTGAGCACCGGGTTGAGCGAGGTCATGGGCTCCTGGAATACCATGGCAATATCCTTGCCCCTGATATCGCGCATCTCGGGGTCGGACAACGTGAGCAGATCGCGGCCCTTGAAGAGTATCTGTCCTCCGGTGATACGCCCGGCCGGGGCTGCCACCAGACGCATGATGGAAAGCGCGCTCACCGACTTGCCGCACCCCGACTCTCCCACCAAGGCCACCGTCTCGCCCGGCCGCACATCCCAGGAAACATCATCCACGGCGCGCACGATTCCTGCGCCCGTGGCGAATTGGGTACTGAGGTGGCGAACCTCGAGCAAGTTTTCCATGAACCGGTAGTCCCCCCTCCGTTTGCGCGCCATATATACTTGATCAGCGGGCAAAACTCAAGCGCTCAGCAGCGGCGTGACGCAAGCCGTTCCAACTCAGCGGATTGCTGACGGCTGCGAGTTGACCGCTGATGGACCTGGACATATATCCCATATCGAGAGCTACACAGATGACGATTCTTCAGGAGTTCAAGGTGAAAACCAAGGTGCTGATGTTCGACCTCTACGGCACCGTGGTCGACATGCAGGGCGGGCTGACCGAAGCGGTCGTGCCGTACCTGAGGGCCAAAGGCTGGAACGGGCGCCCGGACGCGCTCGTCACGTGGTGGCGCCGCACGCATTTCGAGAACTCGATGATCGACGCGCTGCTGCACCGCGAGCACACGCCGTATCGCGAGATCGGCCGACGTGCACTGACCTACACGCTCGAGCGCGCCGGTATTGCGCACACCCAGGACGAGGTGAAAAAACTGGTGGCAAAAATCGAGACGCTGCGGCCGTTTCCCGACGTGGTCGCGGCGCTGACCAAGCTGAAAACGCGCTATCAACTTGCCATCCTGTCGAACGGTGACGCCGACATGCTCGAAAACGCGCGCCCGCATCTGGGCATAACATTCGATCACATAATTTCGGTGGCCGCGGCGGGCTCGTTCAAGCCGCACGTCGCGACCTACCGCACCGCGGCGGAACTGGTCGGTTTGGCCCCCGATGCGATTCTGTTCGTCGCCAACCACGCCTTCGATTGTGTCGGCGCCAAGGCCTACGGCATGCGTACCTGTTTCGTCGACCGGCGCAAGCGCCCGTTCGGGGAATGGCAGTATCAGCCCGACCTGGTCGTTGCCGATTTCAACGAGCTTGCGGAACAGCTAGGCTGACGTGCTTTGCTACTTCTTGGGTTCGTCGATACGGCCCATCGCTTTAACCACAGCCGCCAGGCGCAGGTAGTCGGCGTCGAAAAACTTCTTGAATTCCGGCGCATCCCGGTAATCGGGCACCACCTGGACGTTCTCCAGCGACTGCTTGAAAACCGGATCGGCCGCAACTTTGCCTATCAGTTCGCGCATTTTTCCGAGAATTGGCGCCGGCACGCCGGCCGTCGTAAACAAGCCGACCCAAAGATACGCTTCCGCGTTGTAGCCCAGGGACCTCAAGGTCGGTGCGTCGGGGAGCGACGCCGAGGGCTTGGCGCCCCAGCTCGCGATGGCGCGCAGTTTGCCCGACGGAATATAGGGGTAGACCGCCGCGAGCCCGCCAACGGTCAGCTGCGAGTGACCACCCAGCGCCTGGGTGACCGCGGGACCGCCGCCGGTGGTCGGCAGGTGCCGCATCTTGAGGCCGGTTGCCTGCAGGAACATCTCCGTCGGCACGTGGGTGATGCCGTACGGTCCCGAAGACGAATAGACGATCTCGTTCGGCTTCGACTTGGCAAGCGCGATCAACTGTTTCACGTTTTTCACCGGCAGCGACGGATGCACCACCATGATGAGGGGGTCGGCGGAGAGCAGCGCGAGCATGGCGAGTTGGTCGAGCGAATAGGGCGACTTGACCCCGTAGAGCTTGTTCTTTTCGATCACGAGAAAAATGTTCGGCGTCGTGACCAGGATGTTGTATCCGTCCGGCTTCTGGTTCGCCACGTAGGCGGTGCCGGCCGCTGCGATCCCGCCCGGCCTGTTGATGATCGGCGCTGGTTGGTTGACGAGCCTTTCCAGTACCGCGGAAAGCGGCTGGGCGTGGATTTGATTCATCCCGCCGGGCGGGTTCGGCACGGTGATGGCGATCGCGCGCGAGGGGTAATCCTGTGCGTTGCCGAAGCTCGCGGCAAGACTCAGAATGACAGCAAGCGGAAGACTTTTCATGATTTCTCCTTTGACATCGGCGGCTGGGGTGCGCGGGGTCCGCGCAACTCCCGATATCCGCTGGACACCGTAACGCTCCCGACCCGGCAATGTCAACCGGCACCCGCCCATGGGCTGGCGGCGGCCCGGTGTCGACACGTACAATACGCCTTTTCTGGACAACCCTTTGCCTTCCATCGACGTCACGCGCGACGGCGACATCGCCACCGTCGCGCTCAACAATCCCGGCAAGCTCAACGCAATCACGGTTGCGATGTGGCGTGAGCTCGCGCGGGCGATGCGCGAGTTGTCGGCCGACGACGGCCTGCGCTGCATCGTGTTGCGTGGCGCCGGCGACGAGGCGTTCGCGGCAGGGGCCGACATCGCGGAATTCGCGCATGTGCGCAGCAATTTCGCGCAAGGCAAGGTCTATCACCTCGAATACGTGGCCGGCGCGCTCGACGCGGTTAGCGAATGCCGGCATCCGACGGTGGCGCTGATCAAAGGGCCGTGCGTCGGCGGCGGGCTCGAAATCGCGTGCCAGTGCGATCTGCGTATCTCCGGCAGTTCAGGGCGTTTCGGTGTGCCGATCAACCGGCTCGGCTTTGCGATCGCATACGGCGAGCTAGCCGGCCTGCTCGCGCTAGCCGGCCGCGCGGTGGCGGCGGAAATGCTGCTCGAAGGCCGGGTCTGGAATGCGGACGAGGCGATGGCCAAAGGATTGCTTTCGCGCGTCGTGCCCGACGACAAGGTCGAGCAGGAGGCGTATGCGACGGCGCGCCGCATCGCCGCTGGCGCGCCGTTGGTCGCGCGCTGGCACAAGCAATACATCCGGCGGCTCGCGCCGCGCGTAGCGCCGCTGACGCCGGCGGAAATCGACGCCAACTTCGATTACTTCGACACCGAGGACTATCGCATCGGTTACGATGCGTTCATCAACAAGCAAAAACCGAAATTCACAGGGCGCTGAAAAATGTCAGGACCGCTATCCCATATCAAAGTGCTCGACATGTCCCGCGTCCTTGCGGCGCCGTGGGCCGCGCAGAACCTCGCCGATCTCGGCGCGGACGTGATCAAGGTCGAGCGCCCGGGCAAAGGCGATGACTCGCGCGCCTATGCGCCGCCGTTTCTCAAGGACGCGCAGGGCAAGGACACGCACGAGTCCGCCTATTTCTGCGCGGCCAACCGCGGCAAGCGTTCGATCACGGTCAATCTCACCAAAGCCGAAGGCCAGCAACTCGTGCGCGAACTCGCGACCCAATGCGACGTGCTGCTCGAGAACTACAAGGTCGGCGACCTCGCGCGCTACGGGTTGGGCTACGACGACCTCAAAGCGCTCAATCCGGGGCTCATCTACTGCTCGGTGACGGGTTTCGGCCAGACCGGCCCATACAAGGACCGCCCCGGCTACGACTTCATGGCGCAGGGCATGGGCGGAATGATGAGCATTACCGGCGAGCGCGACGATCTGCCGGGCGGCGGACCGCAGCGCGTCGGCACCCCGATCGTCGATTTGACCAGCGGCATGTACGCGTCCATCGCGATCTGCGCGGCGCTCGCGCATCGCGCCGTCACCGGCAAGGGACAGTGGATCGATATCGCGCTGCTCGACACCTGTGTTGCGTACCTCGCGAATCAGGGCATGAATTACCTTGCGACCGGCGAGACGCCGGGGCGCATCGGCAACGCGCACCCCAACATCGTGCCGTATCAGACGTTCAGGACCAAAGACGGCAATATCATCCTCGCCTGCGGCAACGACAATCTGTTCAACAAGTTCTGCGCAGCCGCCGGCTGCATGCATCTCGCGCAGGATGTGCGTTTCTCCACCAACGGCCAGCGCGTCAGGAACCGTGACGAGATCACGCGCTTGCTCGACGCGGTATTCGTCGCGCGGCCGACGCGCGAGTGGGTGGAACTGCTCGACACGGCCGGCGTGTCGAACGGCCCGATCAACAACATCGCGCAGGTGTTCGAGGAACCGCAGGTCATCGCGCGCGGCCTGAAATTCGAGTTGCCGCACGCGACCGCGGGCAAAGTGCCGCTGGTCGCGAGCCCGATGCGATTTTCAGAAACGCCGATCAAGCACGAAGTGCCGCCGCCCGCGCTGGGGCAGCACACCGATGAGATTTTGCGCAGCGTGCTGAAGAAAAGCGCTGCCGAGATTGCGAAGCTGAAGACGGCGGGTGTGGTTTAAGGCGGACCAGTGGCCCGCTGAGTGGCGGCGAAAAAGTACCCCCAATGAATTTCCTGTCGCCCGAGTTTCTCTGGCTGCTGCTTGCCGTGCCTGCGCTCGTCGCTGGATACGTGCTGCTGCTTCGGCGCAGCAGGCACGCGCTCCGCTATGCGAGCTTGAGCGTGCTGAAAGATGCCATGCACCCGGGCCGGCAGTTCCGGCGCCACATTCCGCCGCTCCTCGTGCTGGCGGCGCTCGTTGTCCTGCTCATCGCGATCGCGCGTCCGACCGCCTCGATCACGTTGCCGTTCGAATCACGGACGATTGTTCTCGCCATGGACGTATCGCTCAGCATGCGCGCCACCGATGTCGAGCCCAACCGGATGGCCGCTGCGCAGGCCGCGGCCAAGACCTTTGTCCGGGAACTGCCAACCGATGTTCGCACCGGTATCGTCACTTTCGCCGGCACCGCCTCGGTGGTTCAGTCGCCGACCCGAAGTCGCGAGGATCTGCTCGCGGCGATCGATCGCTTCGAGATGCAGCGGCACACCGCAATCGGCAGCGGCATCATCCTTGCGCTGGCGACGATTTTTCCGGAGCGAGGCATCGATCTGGAGTCGGCGATTTTCGGCAATGGGTTTTCGCGTGGCAATGCGCGCGGCGTGCCCATCGAGCGCGCGCCCAAGGCGCAAAAGCAGGAGTTCAAACCGGTCCCGCCGGGATCCTACCCGTCGGCCGCGATCGTGCTGCTCACCGACGGCCGGCGCACGACCGGCCCTGACCCGCTCGACGCGGCCAGGATGGCCGCCGATCATGGCGTGCGTGTATTTACCGTGGGATTCGGCTCTGCCGCCGGCGGCGCGGTCAACAGCTACGGGATGTCCATCTACATGAGGTTCGACGAGGAAACGCTCAAGGCGATCGCGGCAACGACGCGCGCGGAGTATTTCCATGCCGCAAGTGCAACCGACCTGAAGGAAGTCTACGAGAACCTGAATAGCCGGTTTGCTTTGGAAAAGAGCCAAACCGAGATTACCGCGCTGCTCACCGTGGCGGCGGCCATCATGGTAGCCGCCGCGGCAGTGCTCTCGCTGCTTTGGTTCAATCGGCTGGGGTAGCGGACGACCCGCGGCGAAAGTTTGGCTCCCGGGGAAAAGCGTAGGACAATTGGTCTTACTGCCTCAGAAAAACCGATTCCCTCCCCCTTGACGGGGGAGGGCTAGGGCGGGGGTGAGAATTTCCCGATTCGCAGCGTTTTCACCCCCATCCCAACCTTCCCCCGTCAAGGGGGAAGGAGTGCCTTCGGCGTTTTGATGTAGCAACGGAGATTCGATCATGCGATTAGGCGTGTTGCTGCCCCACCGGGGCGTGGTGATCCAGTCGGCGCGGCGGCCGCCGCTGGAACAATGCTGGACGGTCGCGCGCATGGCCGACGCGGCGGACATGGACGTGTGGGTCGGCGACAGCGTCGTCGCCAAACCGCGGCTCGAGCCGCTGACGACGCTGGCTTACGTGGCGGCGATCACCCGCCGCGCGCGGCTCGGCACCGCGATCCTGCTGCCCGCGCTGCGCCAGGCGACCGTGCTCGCGCACGCGCTCGCCAATATCGACCAGATTTCCGGCGGCCGCCTGGTACTGGGTCTGGGCGTGGGCTGGAATCTGCCCGCGATCGAGCGCGAGTGGGAGGCCTGCGGCCGCGTGCACAAACGCCGCGTGAAGGAACTCGAAGAGCACATCGTGGTGTGGCGCAAGTTGTGGGGCGGCAAGCCCGTCACTTACCAGGGCAGCGATTTCAAACTCACTGAACACACCCTGGCCCCGCTGCCATGGCTGGAGGCCGGCCCGCCGGTGCTGATCACCGCCGGCAATCGCGGCGAGTTCATCCCGGCGCAGATCGACCGCTTTGCGCGGCTCGGCGACGGCATCATCACCACCTATCTCACCGACGACGATTGCCGCAAGCTGCGGCAGCTCGGCGCCGAAGCGCTGGCGAAGCACGGCCGCTCGCTGCCGAATTTTCCGCTCTGCGTCTACACCACGGCGCGCATCGATAACGATGTCGCCAAGGCCGAGGCGGATACCCAGAAATTTCTGCAGGAATACTACGGCGGCGGCGTCAATTTCCGCGGGCTGATGGGGCTGGGACCCGCCGCCAAGGTGATCGAAACGCTTAAGCTCTATGAGGCGGCGGGGGTCACGGACCTGTGCATACGCTTCGCCGGCACCGACCAGGTCGAGCAGTTCGAACAGTTCATCGCCGACGTCGCGCCGGCGTTCGGGCATTGAGAGCCGAGAGCAACAACATGAAGGCAAGAGCGCGGTTCGCGGAATGTGCGGTTCACGTCTGCGCCTCGCTGCTGCTGGCTGCATCGGCCACGGCTCACGCGCAGGGCTACCCCACCCGGCCGGTAAGGCTCATCGTGCCCTCGTCACCCGGCGGCGGCACCGACATCTCGGCGCGCATCATCGCGCCCAAACTCGCCGAGTATCTCGGCCAGCAGGTCGTGGTCGATAACCGCGCCGGCGGCAACACGATCATCGGCAACGAACTGGTCGCGCGCGCGGCGCCGGACGGCTACACGCTGCTGATGGGCATCAGCTCGCTCGCCATCCTGCCCCATATCCATGCCAAAATTCCCTACGACGCCGGCAAAGATTACGCGCCGGTTTCGCAGGTCGTGCAAATGCCGAACTTCCTGGTCTCTCACCCGTCGCTGCCGGTGCGGTCGGTGAAGGAGTTGATCGCATTCGCGAGGCCGCGCGCCGGGCAGCTCAACTACGGTGCCGGCGGTCTCGGCACCAACCCGCACCTCGCGATGGAGCTGCTGCTCTTCATGACCGGGCTGAAAATGGTTTACGTACCGTACAAAGGCCAGGGACCCGCGCTGATCGATCTGCTGGCGGGCCACGTGTCCCTGATGATGGCGAGCATGCAGAGTGTGCTGCCTCACGTCAGGAGCGGCCGGTTGCGCGCCTACGGCGTCTCGAGCATCAAACGCGCCATTGTTGTTCCCGACATTCCGACCATCGCCGAAGCCGGCGTGCCGGGCTACGAGGTCGTGCAGTGGTTCGGCGTGCTGGCGCCGGCGAATACGCCGCGCGACATCATCGGCAAACTCCATGCGGGCATCGTGCGCGCGGTGCAGGATCCCGCGATCAGGGAACGCTTCATCAGCGATGGCGCCGAGGCGGTCGGCAGCACGCCGGAGCAATTCACAGCCATAATCCGCGCCGATCTTGGCAAGTGGGGCAAGGTGATCAAGGAAGCGGGGATCAAGCCGGAATGAAAATGGAGTTGTCCATGACGAACCAATATGAAGACCTGCGCGAGTGGCTCGCTCAGGTCGAGGCCATCGGCGAACTGGCGCGCCCGAACGGCGCCGACTGGAACCTCGAAATCGGCGGGCTTTCCGAGATCGGCTACAAGAAGCACGGCCCGGCGCTGTTGTTCGATCAGATCAAAGGCTACGCTGCCGGCTTCCGGGTGCTGACCGCGTCGACCTGCAGCGCGCGCCGCTTCGGCATTACGCTGCGGATGGGCGCCGACCATACCGATGCTTCTCTGGTCGCCAGGATGCGCGGCCAGCCCAACCGGTGGGAAGCCGCGGCGAAAAACTTCGAACCGGTCTACGTCGAAACGGGACCGGTGTTCGAGAACGTGATGGAAGGCGACGCGGTCGACCTGCTCAAGTTTCCCACGCCGCTGTGGCACGCGCTGGACGGCGGGCGCTACATCGGCACCGGTGTCGCGGTTGCCACCATTGATCCCGAAGACGGATGGGTGAACCTCGGCGCTTACCGTTCGATGCTGGTGGACAAGAACCACGTCGCGCTCGCCATCATTCAGGGCAAGCACGGCCATATTCACAACCAGAAATGGATGGAGCGCGAAGGCCGCGCGCCGGTCGCCATTCACATCGGCATGGACCCCTTGTTCATGGTGCTCGGCGGCGTCGAGGTTCCCACCGGCGTGAGCGAACTCAATTACGCGGGGGCAATTCGCGGCGAGCCCGTCAAGGTGGTCAAGAGCACCGTCACCGGACTGCCGATCATCGCCAACGCCGAGATCGTGCTCGAAGGCTGGATCCAGAAAGGCGACAAGACCGACGAAGGCCAGTTCGGCGAGTGGACCGGCTACTACGTGGGCAAAGTAACCAAGGAGCCGTTTCTCAAGGTCGAGCGCGTGCTCTATCGCAACAACCCGATCATGCTCGGCGCGCCGCCGGCCAAGCCGCCGCACGATTACTCCTACATGCGCACGATCATGAAGTCGGCGATGATCTTTGACGCCCTCGTTGCGGCAGGCATTCCCGAGATCAAGGGTGTTTACGCGCCCGAATGCGGCGGCGGCCGGATGCTGGTGATCGTGGCGATCAAGCAGCGCTACGCGGGTCATGCGCGCCAGACAGGGTTCATCGCATCGCAGTGCCGCGAAGCCGCCTACATGGGCAAGTACACCATCGTGGTGGACGAGGATATCGACGTCACCAATCTGGAAGAGGTGTTGTGGGCGGTCTGCACCCGCACCGATCCCGCCACCAGCATCGATTTCATCCGCCGCGCGTGGGCGAGCAAGGCCGAGCCGATGCTGCGCCACGGCCAGCCGCCGTTCAACTCGCGCGCCGTCATCGATGCCTGCCGACCCTACGAGTGGTTCGACGACTTCCCCAAAGTCGCGCAGGCCGACCCTGCCTACCTGCGCGAGCTGGAGCAGAAGTGGCGCGACATCTTCCCCGGCAACGTGTGAAAACCGGCGTCACAACAAATCGATCCGCACGCGTTGCGCTGATCGCATTCCTCATCGTGGCATCAAGCGCCGCGCATGCGCAGGGCTACCCGAACCGGCCGGTACGGATCATCGCGCCCAGCTCGGGCGGCAGTGCTGCCGATACCATCGCGCGAGTTGTAGCACCCCCGCTCGCCGAGCGCATCGGACAGCCGGTGGTGGTCGACACCCGCCCCGGCGCGAGCACCATACTCGGCACCGATGCCGTGGCGAAAGCGGCGCCCGATGGCCATACGCTGCTGATCGCGCTGCCCGCGCTTGCGATCAATCCGTCGATACACAAGACGCTGCCGTACGACGGATTGCGCGATTTCGCCGCGATCACGCAGGCGCTGAGCCAGCCCAATCTGCTGGTCGTGCATCCGTCGCTGCCGGCGAAATCGGTGAAGGAGCTGATTGCGCTCGCACGCGCGCGGCCCGGAGAACTCGTCTACGCTTCATCCGGAGTCGGCGCCGGCTCTCACCTGACGATCGAGCTGTTGCTCCTGATGACCCGGACCCGCATGCTGCACGTGCCCTATAAAGGCCCCGGGCCGGGCGTGATCGATCTCATTGCAGGGCGCGTCGCGCTGGCGGCGCCGAGTACGATTGCGACACTTCCCCACGTCCGCAGCGGCCGCTTGCGCGCGCTGGCCGTGACGACCGCGAAACGGGTGCCGGGCCTGCCCGATATTCCCAGCGTCGCCGAGGCTGGCGTACCGGGATACGAGTCGGTGTCGTGGTTTGGATTCGTCGCGCCGGGCGGCACGCCCAAAGACGTGATCGCGCGGCTACACAAGGAAATCGTCGCGATCCTGCGCGCGCCGGAGGTCACCGAGCGCTTCGCCAAAGAAGGCGCGGAAGTCGTCGCGGGCTTGCCCGAAGAGTTCGAACGCTTCATCGCCGCCGAGGCTGTGAAGTGGGCGAAGGTCGTCAAGAACGCCGGCATCAAAGCGGAGTAGCGCTCGCGCGCCGGCGCTTCGCCTCAGAGCGGACGCGACGATTCGTCGACCGCGGCGAGCGCTTCCATCGCGTGGCCGTAATGCAGGTGCTGCCGGAGCGCCGCCTTGATGGGAGCGGTCAGCAGCATTCGCGTGTAGCGCAGCACGTAAGGATTGTTCTGGATCAGTTGCTCGGCAAGCTCCCAGGCGCGAGGCAGGAGTTTTTCCCGCGGCATGACTTCATTGACCAGGCCGATATCCTTGAGCTCCGCGGCCGAGAGTCTCTGGCCGGTGAGATGGAAGTAGCGCGCGCGATTCGCTCCCATCAGATGCGGGAACAGCACGGCGATCCCGTCGCCCGGCACCACACGGTTCGAAAAGTGCGCGGAGTCCTGGATAAACGCATCGTCCGCGGCGAGCACGATATCGCCGACGAACGGGATCTCGGCGTGGCGGTACGCCGGCCCGTTGAGGCAGCCGATCACCGGCCCGGGAATATCGAGCAGGTCCATCATGGTGTGGTTGCCGAGGAACTGCACCCGGTCCCAGTGCTTCACGTCGCCGCGCGACATCGTGTTCTTGCTTGCCGGCGGCCCTGCGAACTCGTTGCCCGTGCCCGTCAGAATCACGACCCGGTTGCCGGCATCGCGCGCGATCTGGGCGGCCGCATCGGCGAGCTCCTGGTGGGAAATTCCGGCTCTGCCGTCGGGACGCGCCCGCGCGTCCCAGACCCACGGGCCCCCATTGGTGTGCAGCGTCATCTGCAGAATTCCGCTCTCGGTCCGCTCCAGCTTGATTGTTTCGAATGCGTTCTTGTAATCGGCGAAGTTGGACATTGGGTTGCTCTCTTTCGGGAATGGGAACGAATCGCGATGGATGCTGCACTCCGGCCGGAGCGCGAGAAAGGCTAGCTTAGTCGCGTCAACGCTGTCAAGAATGCTGACAACGGCTTTGCTGCACACGCTGTTATAATTAATCGCATGAAAGTTGAATTCGCATTTAAATTGAACGTCCACGGACAGCGGTTGGATACGCCGTTCGAACGGTATATCGATCTGGTGTGTCACGCCGAGGCAGCAGGTTTCTGTGCGGTCTACGTGATCGATCACTTGCTGCTGCCGGCGCCGCGGCTGGTCGGAATCACCGAGGCCGATCTTTCGCGGCCATACTTCCTCGATGGCTGGTGCACGCTGGCGGCGTTGGCGGCCCGTACCAAAACGATACGCATCGGCCCGCAAGTGACCCCGATCGGCCTGCGCCACCCGGTGTTTGTCGCCAAGTGGGGCGCAACGGTCGACCGGATTTCGAACGGGCGGCTCGCGCTGGGTGTCGGCCTCGGCCATCAGGAAGTCGAATACGTTTCGCACGGGTTTCCCTATCCGCCCTTCAAGGAGCGTTTCGAACGCATGACCGAGGGTGTGGAAATCATCCGTCGCTTATGGACTGAGGAGACTCCCGTTACCTACGAGGGCAAGCATTACACGGTCAAGGATGTGAACTTCTGGCCCAAACCCGTGCAGTCGCCGCCGCCGCTGTTTTTCGGCGGCACTTCACCGTCGATCCGGCGCGCGGTCGCGCGGCTCGGAGACGGCTGGTCGCCCGCGGCGCCGCAACTCGGCGGGTTCACGCCGGCCTTTTACAAGGAAAGCCTTGCCGCGATCAGGGCGGACGCCGCCAGCCAGGGTCGTACCCGGCATATCCGGGCCGGCGGGCTTTTCCTCACCGCGATTTCCGAGAGCCGCGACGAGATCGAGAAGACGGTTGCCCTGCTGGGGCAGCGCCCCGACTACGCCGGACTTTCGTTGGAGGCGATCAACCAGCGCGGCGTAACCATGCTGGGCAATCCGGACCAGGTCTGTCGCACGCTCGAGCCTTATGCCGAGGCGGGGGTGGAAGAGTTCACGATGTCCTTCGTGCCGATGGACGATCTCGACGCGATCCGCCGTGGCATCGACCTCTACGCCGAAAAGGTGATGCCGCGATTCGCGTGAGCACGGCATGCGCCGGTTGCCCGCTCGGCCGTGCCGCTGGCATGGGTTAGTACCAGGGATCAGTACCCGGCGAAGGAGGCAACCATGAAGTTTCGAATTTTGCTTGTGCTGGCGTGCGTGCTCGCGTGCCCTGCGGTCGCGCAGACCTACCCCGAGCGGCCGATCCGGCTGGTCGTGGGCTTTACACCGGGGGGTGGCGCCGATGTCGCGGCGCGTCTGGTCGCGCAGAAGCTCGCGGAGGCGTGGCGGCAGACCGTGGTGGTGGATAACCGGGCCGGTGCAGGAGGAAGTCTCGCGGCGGAGATCGTCGCGAAGGCCAATCCCGATGGCTACACGCTGCTGCTGACCAGCCCGGGACCGGTTGCCATCAATCCCAGTTTGATGAAGCTCCCCTACAACCCGCGCACGGACCTGGCGCCCATCACGCTGGTTGCCTTCGGTCCCAATGTCCTCGTGGTGAATCCGGCATCGCCTGCCATGAGTTTGAAGGATTTGATCGCGCTGGCGCGCGCTAGCTCGAGCCGGCTCAATTACGGGTCATCCGGCCTGGGCACGACGCCTCATCTGTCGGCGGAACTGCTCAAGATGATGTCGAAAATCGATATGGTCCATGTCCCGTACAAGGGAGCAGGTCCGGCCGTCATCGATCTCGTCGCAGGCCGTCTCGATCTCATGATCGTGTCCGCGCCGACGGTCCTCGGCCAGATCCGCGCGCAACGGCTCAGGGCGCTCGCCGTGACTTCTCGTGCGCGCTCGGCGGCGCTTCCCGACGTACCCACATTCGACGAGGCCGGTGTGCCGGGCTATGAGGCCGGCGTGTGGTGGGGCCTGCTGGCTCCCGGCGGGACGCCGGCCGCGATCATCGACAAGCTGTACCAGGCGATTGCCGCGATCCTGCATGCGGCCGAAACGCGTTCGCGCATTGCCGCGGATGGTGCGGAAGTGGTCGGCAATACGCCGAGGGCGTTCGGCGAGTTCATCCAGAAGGAAACCATCAAGTGGGCGGCCGTGATCAAAGCAGCCCGGATCAAGGCGGATTAGGAGTCGGAGTTGCCGCTGCGCAAGCTGACTCTGATTGCGTTGCCCGGGTTACCGGAAGTCGTCTGCGGGGCAAACCTCGCGGCACTGCTGCTCGCGGCTATGAAGCGCGCGGGCGAGGTTCTCGAATCCGGTGACGTCGTGGTTCTCGCGCAGAAGATCGTGTCGAAAGCCGAAGGCCGTTCGGTGCGGCTTGCCGAGGTGACGCCCACGGCGCGCGCGCTCGAGCTGGCGAAAATCACCGGCAAGGACCCGCGGCTGGTCGAACTGATGCTGGGCGAATCTCGCGAGGTGCTGCGCGCGAAGCCGAATGTGCTGATTGTGGAGCACCGGCTCGGTTTCGTGATGGCAAGCGCGGGCGTCGATCAATCAAACATGCCGGGCGGGAGTGGCGAGGAATACGCTCTGTTATTGCCTGAGAATCCCGACGCGTCCGCACACCGCATCCAGCAGGACTTGTTGGCGCTCGGTGGTGTCGAAATCGGCGTAATCATCAACGATAGCTTCGGCCGCGCGTGGCGCAATGGCGTCACCGGGGTCGCGATCGGCGTGGCGGGGGTTCCGGCGCTGGTCGATCTGCGCGGCCATCCCGATCGCGAGGGGCGGCCGTTGCGCGTGACCCAGGTCGCCGCGGCCGATGAACTTGCCGCCGCTGCGTCGCTGGTGATGGGACAGGCAGACGAAGGCTGCCCGGCGGTGCTCGCGCGCGGGTTTCCCTACGCACTGCGCGCCAGTTCCGCTGGCGAACTCATCCGGCCGCACGCGGAGGATTTGTTCCGGTGATCGTCGCGCTGGCAGGCGGAGTCGGCGGGGCGCGCCTCGCGGTGGGATTGGCGGCGGCACTGCCGCCGTCGCGCCTCGCCATCGTCGTGAACACCGGGGATGACTTCGAGCACCTCGGGCTCGCCGTTTCGCCGGACCTCGATACCGTGATGTACACGCTCGCTGGCGTCAATAATCCGCTCACCGGCTGGGGCCGCGCCAACGAAACGTGGAACTTCATGTACGCACTCGCGGAACTCGGCGCCGAGGAATGGTTCCGGCTCGGCGACCGCGACCTTGCGGTGCACGTGCTGCGTACGCTGGCGTTGCGCCGGGGTACGCCGCTGTCGGAAATCACCCGCGAGTTGTCCGGCTGGCTCGGCATACGCCACGCGCTGATTCCGATGAGCGATTGGCCGGTGCGTACCCGCGTGCTGACCGCCCGCGGTGAACTCGCGTTCCAGGATTATTTCGTGCGCGACCGCTGCCGGCCGCGGGTGCGGGGATTTCGGTTTGCCGGCAGCCGCAAAGCGCAGCCGGCGCCTGCGTTCACGCGGATTATGAGCTCGCGAAAAGTGCGCGCCGTGGTGATCTGCCCTTCGAATCCGTATGTCAGCGTGGCGCCGATCCTGAGCGTGCCGGCCATACGCGCGTGGCTCAGGCAGCGCGATTTTCCGGTGGTCGCGGTGTCGCCCATCGTCGGCGGCGCCGCGCTCAAGGGCCCGGCGGCGAAAATGATGCGCGAACTCGGTTGCGAGGCAACCGCGCTCGGCGTGGTGCGTCACTACGGCAGTCTCGTCGACGGCTGGGTCATCGACCAGCAGGACGCGAAACTGCAGCGCGCGATCGAGCGGGAGGGCAAGGCGGTGCTCGTCATAGATACCGTGATGAAAGATCGAGGCAAAAGCCGGCAACTCGCCAAGCGCGTCATCTCGTTCGCACGAGCGCTCGCAGCGGAACGTTGACCCAGGAGCCGCATCGTGCCCTGCGGCGCCGGGCATGTCCTGCCCGGTGATAGAATGAACGCCGCTTCTCTAACGGCTGCTGATAATAAACGTGGAGGCAGGAGGATGAAATTCATTGCGAAGTTTTTGCCCCTGGTGGTTTGCGCCGGCCTCAGCCAGTTGTCCGCGGCCCAGACGGCTTATCCGAACCGGCCCATACGAATGATTGCGCCCTCCGGGGCGGGTGGACCGGTTGATGTCATTGCCCGGATCCTTGCGCAGGGTTGGTCCGAGGTCCTGGGGGAGCAGATGGTCGTTGAAAATCGTGTTGGCGCGGCCGGCCTGATCGGCGCCGATCTGGTGGCCAAGGCCACGCCGGACGGGTATACGCTGCTGATGGGTTTTTCAGGGCCGCTGGCGATCGTGCCGCAGCTGAACGACGCCACGCCGTACGACCCGGTGCGGGACTTCGCGCCGATTTCGCTGGCTGCCTCCGCGCCCTACGTGTTGCTGGTTCACCCGAGCGTGCCCGCGAAAACGGTGAAAGAGCTTGTTGCGCTGGCTAAATCACAGCCGGGCAAGCTCAATTTTTCTTCCGGGGGAACCGGGGTCGGAATTCACATGGCGGGCGAACTCTTCAACCAGGCGGCCGGCGTGCGTATCGTGCACGTGCCCTACAAGGGCGCTGCGCCGGCGCTGACCGCGTTGATGGCGGGCGAAGTTGACCTGATGTTCAACGGCTTGTCCGCGGCGCTGCCCGCGGTAAAGTCGGGCAAGGTGCGCGCCTTGGCGGTCGGTGGTGACAAGCGCTCCGCATTGATGCCCGGGTTGCCCACCGTCAGCGAAAGCGGCTTCCAGTTCAATACTTCGGGCTGGTATGGGGTGGTCGCGCCAAAGGCAACGCCGCAAAGTGTTATTTCGAAATTGAATGCGACGCTGTTGCAAGCGTTGAAGGCGCCGCAGACAAAGGGCCGACTGAACGAGCTTGCCGTCGAGGAAACCGGTTCGACCCCGGAAGAATTCTCGAGCCGTTTGCGCGCCGAGATCGCGACGTGGGGCAAAGTCATCAAGGCCGCCGGTCTCAAGGGAAAATAAGATCGTCAGGGAAAAAGCATGAAGCTCAAAATCGATACCCGGCGCACGGCCGTGCTGTTGCTCGACGTCCAGAAAGACCTGGTCGACATCACGCCGGGCCTGAAGCAAAACCGCGTCATCGAGAACATGGCCGGCGTGCTCAAAGCCGTGCGGCGCCGGAAAATCCCCGTTATCCATATCACGGCGTCGGTGCGCGCGGATTTCCTCGATCTGCCGAAAGACAATCCGCTGTGGGATGGGCTGCGCAAGAAGCGTCAGCTTATTATCGGTACCAAGGGGGCTGCGATTGACCGCAGGGTGAAGCCGCTCAGGAACGAACTGGTGCTCAACAAGACCTGCGTCGATCCGTTCCTCACGACCAACCTCGGCCAGGCGCTGCAGAATGCAGATGCCAACACCATCATCCTGATGGGGCTGTGGACGAACTACGTGGTGGAAGCGACCGCGCGCCACGCGAGCGATATGGGTTATCGCGTGTTCCTGGTGCGCGAAGCCTGCGCCAGCAATACCGCCGAGAACCACGAATTCGCGCTTACCAAAATACTGCCGACGATCTGCTATGTGGTGAGCGTGCAAGACGTGCTCGCCGCGCTCAAATAAGACAACCCCCTCTCCCGCTTGGGCGGGAGAGGGCCGGGGTGAGGGTGGGAATGGCTATCGGTTATGTGACTCTCAGTGGAGGAAAACGATGAAGCGAATTATCGGCAGTACGGTGGCACTGATTCTCGGCGCGGTCATTTCACCATCCGCGCTGGCGCAGGCCTTTCCCGCCAAGTCGATCCGCCTGATCGTGGCGTTTCCAACCGGAGGAGCGACCGACACGTTCGCCCGGGTAACGGCGGCTGAAATGACCAAGAGCGTCGGCCAGCAGATCATCGTGGAGAACCGCCCCGGAGCGGGCACGACGATCGCAGCCGAATTCGTCTCGAGGGCGCCGCCCGACGGGTATACGCTGCTTTTCACCGACCTGTCGACGCACACCATCACCGCCTCGCTCTACACCAAACTGCAATACCACCCGCTGCAAAGTTTCGCCGTGGTAGCGCCGGTGAACTCTTCACCGCTGCTGCTGGTGTCGCACCCGTCGGTCGGCGTGAAATCGGTCCGCGAGCTGATCGCGCTGGCGAAGAGAAATCCCGGTATCACCTTCGGCAACTCGGGCATCGGCACCGTTACCCACATGACCGCGGAGAAGTTCCGCATGCGTGCCGGGATCCAAGTCACTCCTGTCAGCTACAAAGGCGGGTCCATTCCCGTCATCGCGTTGCTGAGCGGCGAGATCGCCATGTTGATGGCGACTGTTCCTGCGAGCATACCTTACGTGCGTCAAGGCAAGCTCGTCGCGCTCGGTCTGGCGGCGCAGCGGCGCTTTCCGACCCTGCCGGACATTCCTACGATCGCCGAGACCCTGAAGGACGTAGAGGGCGCCGTGTTCTCCGGCGTTCTCGCGCCGGCCGGCACACCGCAAAACGTGATCGAGCGCCTGAACGCGGAATTCGCCAAGGCGTCCGACACGCCGCAAGCCAGGGAAATTTTTGCCACCAACGGCGCCGAGGCCATTAAGATGAGTCCCGCCACGTTAAAGCAGGAGCTGGAGCGGGACGTCAAGACCTGGGCGGAGGTCGTAAAAGCGACGGGCGTCAGGGTCGACTGAAGCTTCGAGGAGGATTCATGTCGAAAACGCATGTCATGGTTGGTCTGGCCTCGTTCGGCTTTATCGGGCTTGGCGCAGGCGGGGCCTCGGGCCAGGAGTATCCGGGCAAACCCCTGCGTATCGTTACCTCTCCCGCTGGCGGTGGTAACGATTTCCCGGCGCGTTTGATCGCGCGGGGAATCACTGGCCCGCTCGGTCAGCAAGTAGTGGTTGACAATCGGCCTACTGTCCTGCTTGCGGAACTTGTGTCCAAAGCGGCGCCTGACGGGTATACCCTGCTCGTGACCGGCAGCGCTCACTGGATTGGGCCGCTTCTGGAGAAGGTGACATACGATCCCATCGGAGATTTTGCAACGATCACGCTGGTGGACAGGGCGCCGAGCATTCTGGTTGTCCATCCCTCGATGCCGGTGAAGTCCGTCAAGCAGCTCATCGCCCTGGCCAAATCCAGTCCGGGCGAGCTTAATGTTTCGGTAGGCGGATCGGGCAGCTCGAATTTCATTGCGGCGATATTATTCAACCACATGGCCGGAGTGAACATCGTGCGCATTCCTTACAAGGGTACTGGACCCGCAATGACCGCGGTGATGAGCGGCGAAGTCCACGCGATGTTCGCTTCGGCAGGTGGCGCGGCGCCGCACGTGAAGTCGGGACGGCTGCGGGCGCTCGCGATTGGCAGCGCCCGGCCCTCCGCACTGGCGCCCGGGCTGCCGACGATAGCTGCTGCAGGATTACCGGGTTACGTCTCTGAAGCGCTGCATGCTTTATTCGTGCCGGCCAAAACGCCTCCGGCGATCGTTGCCCGGCTGAACCAGGAAGTTGTGCGGTATCTTCAGTCGGCAGAAGCCAAGGAGATTTTTCTGAAAGCGGGAATAGAGGCCGCGCCCGGCTCGCCCGAAGAGCTGACGGCGCTGATGAAATCGGAGATCGCGAACATCGGCAAGGTGCTCAAAGCTGCCGGCGTCAGCGCTCCGTAGTTGCGTTTCGTGCGGGGCGCCGAGCGGCTGGCGCAGTTCGGTAAGCGCATTCCCGATCGCTACGATTGTCTGATTGCCACATTGCGTACAGCGGCGCGGGGGTCTACGATGCGGGCGGCGGCACGAATGAATTCAAAGGGGGGGAGTCTCATGAAGCTCGTTCATTGTGCAGTCGGTCTTACGCTTGCGATCAGCGGCGGCGCCGTGCTCGCCCAACCGTCCAAGTATCCTTCCCGCGTGGTGCGAATGCTGGTCGGCTTTTCTCCCGGCGGTGCCACCGACATCATCGCGCGTTTGATCTCCCCGGGCCTGACGGAAAGCCTGGAACAGTCGGTGGTCGTGGAGAACCGTCCGGGCGCGAGCAGCCAGATCGCCGGGGAATTCGTCGCGAAGAGCGCGCCCGACGGCCATACGCTGCTGATGACGACGCAGACGCTCATGACATCGCAGATGATCGAGAAGCGGACCTACCCCGACTTGACGAAGGACTTCGCGGCGGTGGCGCTGTGCGCCACGAGCCCGCTGGTGCTGGTGGTCAATCCGTCGCTGCCGGTGCGCTCGCTGAAGGAGCTGATCGCGCTCGCCCGGGCGCGGCCCGGAGAGATGAACTACGGGTCGGGCGGCGTTGGCACCACGCCGCACCTGTCGGGTGAGTTGCTCGCGACCATGGCCCGGCTGAAGCTCGTGCACATCCCGTACAAGGGCGAGGGGCCGGCGATAGTCGACGTCCTCGCCGGCCACCTGCCGTTCATGTTCACGAATGTGACGGCTTCGAGCGTGCACGTGCAGTCCGGAAGAATGCGGGCGCTCGCCGTGACCGGGCCGCAACGCGCGCCCGCTGTTCCCGGCGTCCCCACGCTGGCGGAATCGGGTTTGCCCGGTTTCGAAGTCGTGGGGTTCTTCGGCGTGATGGCGCCGGCGGGCACGCCCCGCGAGATCGTGGCGCAGCTCAATACCGAAATCGGCAAGGTGCTCGCCCGCCCCGACATCCGGGAGCGCTTTGCGTCCCAGGCACTCGAGCCCGGGAACCAGACCGCCGAGCAGTTCGGCGACTACCTCAGGTCCGAGGCGGTCAAATGGGGGAAGCTGATCAGGGACGCGGGGATCACCATGAAGTGACGGGGCGCTGGGTGGGTATGATGTCGCGCCAGTTTTTCAACGGTAAGGAGGAAACATGAATGCGCTACGTTTCGCCTGTGTGCTTGCCATCACTTTCGGATTAAGCTCAACCGGCACGGCTCAAGTCTACCCGTCGCGACCGATCACGATCGTAGTGCCATTCTCCGCCGGAGGGCCCACCGATACACTCGCGCGCCTCATGGGCGAGCGCATGAGAGGGACGTTGGCGCAGACAGTGCTGGTCGAAAACACGACCGGAGCAGGCGGCAGCATAGGCGTGGCCAAGGTCGTGCGTGCCGCGCCCGATGGCTATATGGTCGGCATCGGGCATTGGGGTACGCACGTCGTGAACGGCGCCTACTATTCGCTCCCGTACAATCTGCTGACGGACCTCGAGCCGGTGGCGATGATCGCCACCAATCCTCAGGTCATAGTGTCGAAGGCCGCTGTGCCGGCCAGGAATCTCAAGGAGTTGATTGCCTGGATAAGCACAAATGAGGGCAAGGTGTTGATCGGCAACGGCGGCATCGGTGCCTCGGCTCACATGGGCGCGATCTATTTCCAGAACGCGATCGGCAAAACGCTCCAGCACGTGCCGTATCGAGGCGGTGCTCCGGCGATGCAGGCCCTTCTCGGCGGCGAGATCGATCTGTACGTCACCCAGGTCGCGAACATAACCGCCCATCTCAAGACCGGTAGAATCAGAGCGTACGCAGTTACCGCCAAGACGCGCCAGGCCGCCGCGCCCGAGATCCCGACGGTTGACGAGGCGGGTCTGCCCGGCCTTCACACTTCCGTCTGGCACGGCATCTGGGCGCCCAAAGACACGCCCAGGGACATTATCATGAAGCTCAACGCCGCCATCGTCGAGTCCCTGGCGGATCCAGGCGTGCGTGAGCGGTTCGCCGCTCTGGGACAGGAAATTCCTGAGCGCGAGCAGCTGACACCGGAAGCGCTTGCTGCCCACCACAAGGCCGAGATCGACAAATGGTGGCCGCTGATCAAGGCGGCCGGCATCAAGGCCGAATGACTGCTGCGGCCTAGGTCCCTGACACACCAAACCCGTGGTGCGCCAGGTAAGGAGGGAATGGACATGGGAAACATTCTAGGGATTGGTACCACCCACTATCCGCCAGGGTTAGTGCCCGACGAGTACAAGCCCTGGCCACTGGCCCGTATGCTGGAAACCGATACGCGCATTCCGGCGCATCTAAAAGATCCCGCCAACTGGCCCGCGCCCATGCGGGCGGAATGGGGAGATGATGAAGGGATTACAGCGCACAAGGCGCATCGGGCCCGCGTGTTTAATGCGTTCCGGACCATCAGAGAAGAGATTGACGCGTTCCAGCCCGATTTGATTCTCATGTGGGGCGATGATCAGTACGAGAACTTCCAGGAAGGCATTATTCCCCCGTTCTGCGTCTTGGCTTATGACACGCTAACCTTTCAACCGTTTAAGCGGCGTGGTCGGCCAAACATCTGGGGGGAGCCGGCGGATAAGGTGTTTACCTGGCCAGGACACCACGCTGCCGGGCGCTTCCTCGCCAGTCGGCTACTCGAGGCCGGCTTTGACATGCCCTACGCCTACCAACCGTTGCATGGGGATGGCGTCGCGCATGCGTTTGCCAACACGTTGCTGTTCCTGGACATGGACCGCAAGGGATTTGCGTATCCTGTCCTGCCGGTGACGGTGAACTGCTATGGCCGCGATGTGATCCGCAATCGTGGGGGCGCGAGCCAAATCACGGATGAGCCGGATCCACCCGCGCCGTCGCCGCGCCGCTGCTTTGAGTTGGGGCAGGCCACGGCCCGCATTTTCAAAGACAGCCCCTGGCGAGTAGTCCTGATGGCCTCGTCGAGTTGGTCGCACGCCTTCCTGACCGAGAAGAATCATTTCCTCTACCCCGATCTGGAGGCGGACCGGATATTGTTGGAGCAGCTTCGCGCCGGAGAGTACAACTCCTGGCGCGATCTGTCTTTGCACCAGATGGAAGCCTCTGGGCAGCACGAAGTGCTGAATTGGGTCTGCCTCGCCGGTGCGATGGCCGAACTAGGCTACAAAATGCAGCTCCTGGATTGGGTGGAAACCTGGATGTTCAACGCTCCCAAGTGCCAGGCGATTTTTCGCTAATCCGTGGTGCGCCAGTTTTATAGCTTGAGCAGGCGCGCGGCGTTGCTCCACAGTATCTGCGTCCGCTGCCCGGCGCTCAGTGACTTCATCTGCGTGACGATCTTGACCGGCTCTTCATAGGCGATGTCGAAGCAATAGTCGCTGCCCATCATGATGCGCTCGGCGCCGACCAGCCTGATCAGGTCCTGCAGGATTTCCTCGGAATAGCTGATCGTGTCGTAGGTGAAGCGTTTGAGATACTCGCTTGGCTTGCGCGGGACGGTCTTGCATTCGCCGCGGATCTCAAAGCCGCGGTCCATGCGCCCGCGCAGGATCGGCAGCGCCCCGCCCGCATGCGGCAGGTTGACTTGCAGCTTCGGAAAAGCGTCCATCACGCCGCCGAATATCAGGTGGCAGGCGGCGATCGCGGTCTCGAACGGGTTGCCGCACAGGTTGATCAGGTAGTACTGCTTGAGGCGCTCGTTGTTGACCATCATCGGGTGCAGGAATATCGGCAGCCCGAGGTCCGCAATGCGCTCGTAGACCGGAAAAAAGCTGCGGTCGGAGAGTTCGCGGTCGCGCACCGCGGTGGCCATATAGACGCCGCGGATGCCGGGCAGGCGGCTCGCCCGATCGAGTTCTTCGAGCGCGAGCCGCGCGTTCTGGAAGGGCAGGCACGCGAAGCCGATCAAGCGGTCAGGATGCGCGCGGTGCGCGGCGCTGATGGCGTCATTGAACGCGACGCACAACTGCAGCCCCAGATCGTCGTCGGCCCAGTAAACCATGGGCTGGGTCAACGACAACGCGTGCATCGTGACGCCCTGGCGGTCCATCGCCGCCAGGCGTTCACCATGATCGATGAAGCGGCTGGTTATCGGGCCGGTGCGCAGCGACAACCCAACCTGGATAAACCTTGTGCCCGAACTGTCGGTCGTTACCGTCGTGCCGCAACGCTTGCCGTGTTCTGCAATGAGCTTGAGGTAGGACTCCGGGAAATAGTGTGCGTGAATATCGATGTTCGGCGTGTCGGCCATGGTCTACCCCTCAAGAATACTCATGATGAATTCCCATTCGGCGGGATCGACCGGCGTGATCGACAGCCGGTTGCCACGTTGCAGCAACTGCATTTTGGCGAGCCTGGGGTAGCCGCGCATTTCTGACAGCGGCACCAGCCGGGTTTTCTTGACCAGCCTCACATCGACATTGAACCAGCGCGGTTTGTCGCGCGCCGCCTTGGGGTCGAAATACTTGCTCTTGCGGTCGAACTGCGTGGCATCGGGGTAGGCCGGCCCGGAAACTTTGGCGATACCCGCGATGCCAGGCACGTCGCAACTGGAATGGTAAAACAGCACCTGGTCCCCGGGTCGCATGCCGTCGCGCATGAAATTGCGCGCCTGATAATTGCGCACGCCGAACCATGGAGCGCCCTTTTTCGGCGCCCGCGCGAGATCGTCGATGCTGAATTCGTCCGGCTCGGATTTCATCAACCAGTAACGCATAGCCTGTCCATTAGCGTCCAACAAATCGCTGGGAAAGGATATCACAAGGTGGCTGGAACATAGCGGTAGACTGGCCGTCGCCGTCGCGAGGACATCTTGATTAACCTATCGGCGGACTACGAGCCGGCAAGCCGTTAAATAATGAAACCGTAGAAGAACAGTGGTAGAATAAACCGGTGAGCCAGCTTGCACAGAAGTTTGACCAACGCAAGGCACTCCACGTCTTGCTATATGTAGCGTCGCGTCTCCCACACCCCGCAAACATCTATAACGTCCTGAAGTGCATCTGGTTCGCTGATCGCGAACACCTGGAACAATACGGACGCCAGATATATGGAGAAACATATTTCGCGCCGGAACATGGCCCTGTTCCAAGCGGAGCATACGATATTGTTAAATACGCGGCTGGCAGATCAAGCTGGGACTTGAGATTCCCGGAGGCTCTTGAGGCCATGAATGCAAACAACACCGAAGTGAGCGCCAGAATAGAGCCGGACTTAGACCTGCTTAGCCGTTCTGAATTGATTTGCCTTACGAATGCGGCAAAGAAGTACGGCAAACTTTCTTTTGGCAAGTTGAAAACCCTTAGTCATAAGAGCAAGGCGTTTCGCAATGCCGGCCCAAACGGCGAAATCAATCTTGAAGAATTGATAAGAGAATTGCGTGATGGGAAAGAAATAGAAAGACATATTCTTGACCGTCATCCCGGTGTAGCCAGAGCGTCGTGGCGTCGTGCCGCCTGATAGCGATTGGCTGCTTGTTCCCGGTCGCATCATCAGACTGTTCTGTGGCTTCACGAAGCCGCCAAAAGAAAAATATGTTGTTTTGCTCACCAAGAGCACATTTCTCGTGGGTTTTCTGATCAATTCACATCCAACCGACTTCCAGCGGAATCGACAGCATCTTCTGGACGAATTGATAAAGCTCACCCCAAGGGACTATTCATTTCTCAGCCATACCTGTTACCTGGATTGCACGACCCTTGCGGATCTGGATGAGGAAGATGTTCTGGCCCAAATCACCGATGACCCGACCAGGGATTTGAAAATGATTTCTGAGAAAACCCGCAGTCAAATCATCAGCATCCTTACTAATAGCTTGACGATTGAATCTGGATTGGTGAAGGTAATTTTGAAGAACTTGGAAATCCAATAACCCGCTCCGGCGGGTTTTTTATCTCTTCGTCGCTGTTTTCTTCTTAACTGTTTTATGCCGTGATGGCGCAGCGTAATCGCCTTGGCTCGCAAACTCCTGAGGGGTGGTTGTGCGCCAGAATGTTAGCGCCGCAGTTGTGATGCAGGGCCCGTTTGAGCACTTCGCGCGGGTATACGCTCGTTTGCGTTAACTTACCACGGAAAAACTCCGCAAAAGCTATCACGCGGATTTGGGCGTCAAGGAACACGCAGCAAAAAACTTTGTGCGGTAGATCGGGCAGCGAAAGCCGGATAGCATGGTATATTCAAATAGCATCTCTTCCAGGCTTTTTGAAAACCTGATCCTCGTGCCAGTCGAGGAACTCCGCACGCGGCAGGTAGGAAGCGCTTTGGGGATGCTGAATGCTTGCTCCATGGTACGAGAGCAGCTTTTCGGCGTTGCCGACCAGATGCTGGCTGAACACCATGACATAGTCGGCCGGGCGGATGGTGAATGCGCCGAGATCGAAGACCTTGTGGTGCAGCGAGCATAGGGCAAGTCCGTTCTGCTCGACGTCCGGCCCGCCGGCCTGGAACCACTTGATGTGCGCGGCTTCGAGGGCGATTGGCTGGTGCTTGAGCCGCAGGTCGTGCCCGCAGACGCAGCAGCGGTATTCGTAGGCGAGCAGGACCTTTTCGCGGAACGCCGGATCGCGGTGACGCGCGGCCGGGTCGCCGCCACCAAAATCCGCCAGTTCGAGAGACAACCCCACCGCATCGAGCACGTCCTGCCGGATGCTTTCCGGAAAATGCGCATCGAGCACGCGCCGCGCGACTTCGGCCGCGAGCGTCGGGTTTTTCTGAAATGCAGCCTGAATCTCCGGCGGAAAGCCGCCGCTGACGTGGTTGGTGCGCAGCTCGCCGATGGTGGGCGTCGCGCCCGGCGGGCGGGCGAGCATCCCCGCGGGGCCGTCAAGTTGCCAGAGCTTGTCGGTCGCCAGGTGCCAGAACGGAAGGTGGCGCGTGACGTTGGAACCGGAAGGCCCGAACTCTTCCAGCAGCCGGCCCAGCTTGGCTTCGATCTCCGCGAACTCGGCGCGGGGCTTTTCGCCGCGCGCGAGGCTGCCCAGCGCCATGAGGATCAGCAACGGCTTGTGCGGCGCGCGCCGGTCGCCGCGTTGCCACACGCGAATGTTGTCGAAGGCATTGAGGATCTCGTCGGGGGTCATTACCAGTACTTTACTAGTAACGCATGAACGAAACCTTCAAAAAAATGCGGCATATAGCCGCATTTTTATAAGGGTCCCCCGCAGATGCCGTTAGGCCCTCTTCTTGAACCTGGGTTCAAGTTGGTCGCTTTCCGAGCACATCAGGCGCTTCCGATAAAGGACGCGCACAACAGCACTCTTAAGGTCAGCAACCAGGTCTCAATTATTGGTTCAAAGAGTTGTAGACCTTGACGCACACCGCAGGGGATTAACCTGTAATCGGTCGCTTGCGCGGCCGTCTAAAATAACTTTTCCTGCTCGGCAAACGCCTGATCCAGCTTTGCCTCGATGTTCAACATTCTACGCCGGAATTCGGCGACATCAAAGTTGCCGACCCGCGTGGTCATGAATTCATGCGAGATGTTGAGCGCGGCCATGATTGCGATGCGCTCCAGCCCGGTGATCTTGCCCTGTGCCTTGATGTCCTGCATCTTGCGATTCAGGTAATCAACCGCTTCCAGCAGCGCTTTCTGCTCGCCGGGCTCGCATGCGACGCGAAATTCGCGTCCCATGATGCTGATCTGCATGCCTTTGGCGTCGGCGTTCATGCCTCTTCTTCGGGAATCTGGCTGAGCAGGGTTTCGAGGCGGGTCTTGGCGTCGGAAACTTTTTCCAGCAACTGCTTGTTTTCGTTCTGTGCCGCCGCGACTTGCTGGCGCAATTGATGGTTGTCGGTGCGCAACCGCTGGCACAGCGCGACAAACTGGTTGATTTTGCCTTCCAGCGACTTGAGTTCCGCATCCATAATCACACTATAGTTTCAAAAACCCTGATAGGTCAACACCTAACGCTATTTTTTGAATGTGGTTTGATATCAATGCCCTGGGCTCCGGGGTATAATGATTTGGTCGTCGTGCGGCTAGCGCTGTGCGGAGACACGGTTTCAGGTGCCTGGGCTTAAGTCTTTAGCCCGGGATAATCGGGAAACAGGTGCGGCAGATTCTTGCCAATTCCTGTGCTGCCCCCGCAACGGTAAGTGAGCGTGGGCGCGCCAAAATGCCACTGAGTGTCACTGCTCGGGAAGGCGGCGCGTCAAATCTCGCGAGCCCGTAGACCGGCCTCGAACCGTAGGGTTAGGAAATACCGCGGGGAGGCGGTGTTCAGATGCCAGTTGTGGTCCGAATCAAGTTTCCCTCCGGTGTTTCCTCGTGCTTCAAACCGCATGCGGCAGGCGTGCGCAACTCGAGGAAATGTCATGCAATCAGGTTGCAAATTCAGTCACAGGGTCTTTCCGTTTGTCGTTTTTTCCGTGGCATTGAGCACGGCAGTGCCGGGCTACGCGCAGCAGCGCAGGCCGGTCACGATCGCCGATGAAGTGGTCGTGACCGCGACGCGTTTCAGGGAACCCCAGCAGGAATTGCCGGTCGGCGTGACCGTGATCAACGCGGAGCGGATCCGGGCCAGTACGGCGGCAACGGTGCCGGAGCTGCTCAAGCAATTTCCCGGTATCCAGGTGCGGGACAACTCCGGCTCCCCGAACCAGCAGGTGGACCTGCGCGGTTTCGGCATCACCGGCGACCAGAACACGCTGGTATTGCTCGATGGCCAGCGCATCAGTGAAAACGAGCTGACCACCGTCAACTGGGCCGCGATCCCGCTGTCGGCGATCGAGCGCATCGAGATCATGCGCGGCAGCGGCGCGGTACTGTATGGCGGCGGCGCGACCGGCGGCACCATCAACATCATCACCAAGGCGCCGCAGAAAAACAGCAAGAGCGGGTTTCTCGGCGCGGGTGGCGGCAGCTACAACACCGGCGATTATCGTGCGGGTGTCAATCTCGCCGGCGACAGCCTCGGGATGGTCGTCAATGCGAGCCACCTCGAAACCGACAACTATCGCGACGCCAACCGGCTGCGCCAGCAGAATGCGCAGGCCGATCTGCGCCTCACTGGCGAGCGCGGCACGCTGTACGCAAAATTCGGCGGCGACGACCAGCAATTGCTGCTGCCGAACGCGCTCACCGAGGCGCAGATCGCGGCCAACCGGAGGCAGGCTGCTGCGCCCTTCGGCAGCTATACCAATATGTCGGGCGGCTACGTGAATCTCGGCGGGGAATTCAAACTGGGGGAAGCGGAGTTCGCACTCAATGCAGGATACCGCGGCAGGCAGACCAATGCGGCCTTGTTCCTGACGGTGGCGACCCAGGTCACGGTCAAGAGCCTGACGCCACGCGTGAAGCTTCCTTTCGCGCTGGCGGGCACCAACCACACGCTGGTCGCGGGCGTGGACTGGGAAGACTGGGATTTCGACGGGACCGCGGCACCGAATCCGATCTTTTTCGCCACCCTGAAACGCCCGCTTTCTACCCAACGCAACCGTGCCATTTATTTCCAGGACAGCATTGCCCTGTCCGCTGCCACGGTGCTGTCGGCCGGCGCGCGCTTGCACCGCACGACGTTCGGCACTAGCGACATCGCCAGCGGGACTGGCGCGTCGAGCGAGCGCGACGTGCGCGCGTTCGAGCTTTCAATGCGGCATCGCTACGGCGAGCGCGTCGCGGTTTACGGCAAGATCGGCAACAGTTTCCGCGTGCCGAACGTGAACGACAACTACAGTTTGTTCACCGGCACCGTCGCGCAGCTTGAACCGCAAACCTCGCACGACCGCGAAATCGGGACCGACCTCACACTGGGCCGCGCGAATTACCGGCTCGCGCTCTATGAGATGGATGTCAACAATGAAATCCATTTCAATCCGGTCACATTCAGCAACGTCAATCTGGCGCCGACGCGGCGCTACGGCTTCGAAGGCGAAGGCAAATGGCAGTTGACCGCCGGCTTGAGCGCGTTCGCCAACTATACTTACGCGGTTTCCAGGTTCCGGGAAGGCGCGTTCTCCGGCAACGCGGTGCCGCTGGTGCCACGGCATACCGCCAACCTCGGTGGCGCATGGCAATTCATGCCGCGCACGCGGCTCAATGCAGTGGTGAATTACGTCGGCGAGCAGGTATTCGACGGCGACGAAGCCAATACCTTCGGCCGCAGGATTCCGGGTTATACGCTGGTCGATCTAAAGCTCAATCATGAACTCGGGGGATGGCTGCTGAGCGCCGGCGTCAGGAATCTCCTTAACCAGCAGTATTATTCCTATGGCCTGTTTACGGGTTTTCCGACGTATATCGCCTATCCCGCGGCGGAGCGATCGTGGTTCGCTGCCGCGCAATACACGTTCAAATAAGTCCGGGCAGCCTCGATCAGGCGGCGCCCCGCCAATCGGGGTGCCGTTTTCTTTTGACGGGCAATTTTGCTATTGTTGCGCCCATGCGACACATGACCAGCACCGAGCTTTACCTGCGGCTGCTGCATTACGTTGCGCCGTACTGGCGTGTGTTCGCGCTGGCGCTCGCCGGCATGGTGATCGTCGCGCTGACCGAGCCGGCGCTGCCGGCCCTGATGAAACCGCTGCTCGACGGCACTTTCGTGCACAGGGACGAAGCGCTGATGTACTGGATGCCGGCGGTGATCATCGGACTGGTCGCGGTGCGCGGCAGCGCCGAGTACATGGGCGCGTACGCGATCAGCTGGGTCGGCAACAAGCTGGTGATGGATCTGCGCCAGGAGATGTTTGCCAAGCTGTTGTCACTGCCCACCGCGGATTACGATGACCGCGCCACCGGCAACCTGATTTCCAAGCTGACCTTCGACGTGACGCAGGTGACCGCCGCCGGCACCAGCGTGCTGACAGTGATGTTCAAGGACACGCTGTCGCTCATCGGGCTGCTGGCGTGGTTGCTCTGGCTCAACTGGAAGCTGACGCTGCTCGCGCTGGTGATGGCGCCGCTGATCATCGGCGTGGTGCGGCTGATCAGCGTGCGCCTGCGCAACGCGAGCCGCGAGGTGCAGCAGGCGATGGGGGATGTCACGCAGGTGCTGCAGGAAACCATCGACGGGCACCAGGTGGTGAAGCTCTTCGGCGGGCAGCGCTATGAAGCCGCGCGCTTTGCCGAGCAGACGAACCACGTGCGCCGCTACCTGATGAAGCAGGCCACTGCCGCCGCCGCCAGCGTGCCGGTGGTGCAACTCCTCGCCGGCATCGCGCTGGCCACCATCATCTATCTGACGACGCAGCCGGGAGCCAACGTGATCAGCGTCGGTGAATTCGTTTCGTTCGTTACCGCGATGCTGATGCTGACCGCGCCGTTAAAACGCATCACCGGCGTCAACGAGCCGCTGCAGCGCGGGCTGGCTGCCGCGGAGAGCGTGTTCGAGTTGATCGACCGGGCGAGCGAGCGCGATTCCGGCCAGGCGACGATCGCGCGCGCGCGCGGCGAGATCACATTCGATCAGGTGAGTTTTGGCTACGGCGGCGCCAACCGGCCCGCGCTCGACTCGATCACGCTCGCCATCGCCCCGGGCGAGACCGTCGCCCTGGTCGGTGTGTCGGGCAGCGGCAAGAGCACACTTGCCAACCTGGTGCCGCGCTTCTATCACCCCACGAGCGGCCGCATCCTGCTCGACGGCCACGACCTCGAGACGCTGACGCTTGCCAGCCTACGCGCCAACATCGCGCTGGTGAGCCAGGATGTGGTGCTGTTCAACGACAGCGTTGCCGCCAATATCGCCTACGGTGTCATGCGCGACACTCGCGAGGCCGACATCGTTGCCGCGGCGGAGGCTGCGCATGCAATGGAATTCATCCGCCACATGCCGCAGGGCCTGCAAACGCTGGTTGGCGAGAACGGCGTCAAGCTGTCAGGCGGGCAGCGCCAGCGGCTGGCGATCGCGCGCGCGCTGCTCAAGAATGCGCCGGTGCTGGTCCTCGACGAGGCGACCTCCGCGCTCGATTCGGAGTCCGAGCGCCACGTGCAGGCGGCGCTCGAGGCGCTGATGCAGGGCCGCACCACCATCGTGATCGCGCACCGTTTGTCGACGATCGAGAAGGCGGGACGCATCGTGGTGCTCGACCGCGGGCGCATCGCGGAAATCGGCGACCATCGCGAGCTGCTGGAAAAAAACGGCATTTATGCCAAACTCCACAATATCCAGTTCAAGCTGCAGGAATCGGCGTAACGGTCATGGCGCATATTTCGGTGGTGATTCCGGTGTTCCGGGCCGAGGCCTGCCTCGAGGAGCTGTATCGGCGGCTCAAGGCGGCGCTCGAACCGATCAGCGCGGATTTCGAGATCGTCCTGGTCGAGGACTGCGGTGGCGACCGCTCGTGGCCGATCATCAGGGAGCTTGCGCGCCGCGATCCGCGCGTCAAGGGCATCCAGTTCAGCCGCAATTTCGGCCAGCACTACGGCATCACCGCCGGTCTCGACCATTGCAATGCCGAGTGGGTGGTGGTGATGGATTGCGACTTGCAGGACCGGCCCGAGGAAATTCCGCGCCTGTATGCGAAGGCGCAGGAAGGCTTTGACGTCGTGTTCGCGCGCCGCGGCAAGCGCAGCGATCCGCCGCTCAAGCGCATGGCTTCGTGGCTGTTCTATCGCCTCTTCAGCTGGCTTGCCGACGTCGAGTACGACGGGCAGAGCGGCAATTTCTGCGTGATCTCGCGCAAGGTGGTCGCCAATTTCCGCGGCCTGCGCGAGCAGCTGCGGTTCTTCGGCGCACTCACCCACTGGATGGGGTTTCCGACCGCGTATGTCGACGTGCAGCACGCGGAGCGCTATGCCGGGGACTCGACCTACACGTTCGGCAAGTTGTGGAAGCTTGCTTCCGCGGCCGTCGTCGCGTACTCCGACAAGCCGCTCAGGATGTCGATCCGCTTCGGTTTCATCCTGGCCTCCTGCGCCGTCCTCTACGGCATCTACATTCTGCTGCACGCGCTCATCTACGGCTCGGCGGTCACCGGCTGGTCGAGCCTGATCGTCTCGATCTATTTCATCGGCGGTATAATCATCGGCATCCTCGGCATCATCGGCATCTATCTCGGCAAGACCTTCGACGAATCCAAGAAACGGCCGCTTTACATCATCCTGAATTCCACCCTCGATGAGCCTCCCGGAAAAGATTAGGCCGACGCCGTGGGACCGGGTGGCATTTGGCATTGATTGTTTCGAGCTGGCGGATTCCAGTCCCGCGCTGCTCGAGCAGGCGTTGCAAACGCCGGGGCATTACACCGTAAAAGTCGATCCACTCGCCTCGAAACAGGCGTTGCAACGCCGCGGATTCTATTACTGCGACACGCTGCTCGAGCCATGGTGCACGCCGCCGCGGCTGGTACGCGTCGAGCGCGCCGATGTCGCCGTCGACGACGCGCCGGCGCTCGAGACCGTGCTCGCGATTTGTCACGGCGCTTTCGCGCACGGGCGTTTTCACCGCGACTTCAACCTGGATTCCCGCTGCGCCGATCAGCGCTACGATAACTGGCTGCGCGATTTGCATCGCGAGCGCAAGGTGTACGGTCTGTGCTATCAGGGCGACCTTGCCGGCTTCATCGCATGCGCCGGAGACTGCCTGGTGCTGCATGCATTGAGCGAGCGTTACCGCGGCAAAGGACTCGCCAGATATTTCTGGAGCATGCTCTGCGCGCGGCTGTTCGCGCAGGGGTTGCCGGAAATCCGCAGCTCGATCTCGGCAGCCAACCTCGCCGCGCTCAATCTGTATGCGGGGCTCGGCTTCGGCTTCCGCAAACCTGTCGACGTTTATCACCGGGTGGTGCCATGAGTTACGTCTATGTGATAGCCACCGTGCTGCTCACGGTGTACGGCCAGATCGCCATCAAGTGGCAGGTGCTGGAGGCGGGGCCGTTTCCCGCCGACCCAGGCGAAAAACTCTGGTTTCTGGCGCGCCTGCTCGCCAATCCGTGGGTGCTGAGCGCGCTCGCGGCCGGGCTGCTCGCTTCGGTGTCATGGATGGCGGCGATGACGCGGCTCGAACTCTCCCACGCCTATCCGTTCATGAGCCTGGCGTTCGTGCTGGTCATGGTGTGCAGCGCCTGGTTTTTCAGCGAGCCGATCACGCCGCTCAAGATCACCGGCATCGCGCTGGTGGTGCTGGGCATCGTGGTCGGGAGCCAGGGTTGAGGATCTGCCTGCGGTGCCAGAGCGCGCTCGGGGAGGACGGCTGGCTGTGCCGCGCGTGCGGTTATGAGCCGCCGCTGATTGCGGGATTCCCCGCGTTCGCGCCCGAGTTTGCCGCGAGCAACGAAGGCTACGATGCCGCCTATTACAGCGAGCTCTACGCGCTCGAGGCGCGCAACTACTGGTTTCGCGCCCGCAACGCGCTGCTGAGCTGGGCGCTGCGCAGGTACTTTCCGGCCGCGCGCTCGTTTCTCGAAATTGGCTGCGGCACCGGCTTCGTGCTCGCCGGCATTGCCGGCGCCATGCCGCAGCTTGCGATGCATGCGAGCGAGATCTCGAGCAGCGGGCTGCCGTTTGCGGCGGTGCGCGTGCCGCGCGCCGAGTTTTTTCAGATGGATGCGCGCGCAATCCCCTACGCCGGGCACTTTGATATCATCGGCCTGTTCGACGTGCTGGAGCACGTCGAGGACGACGGGTTGGTGCTCGCCCAGGCGCACCGCGCATTGCGGCGCGGCGGAGGCGTGATGATAACCGTGCCGCAACACCGGTTTTTGTGGAGCCAGTACGACGAGCATGCGCACCATGTGCGGCGCTACGGCGCGCGCGAGCTGCGCGAAAAGTTGCTGCACGCGGGCTTCCGGATAGTGATGATGACTTCCTTCGTTTCGCTGCTGCTGCCCTTGATGACGGCCTCGCGCTTCATGCGGCGCGTGCCGCGCGCGGATTACGATGTGCTCGCCGAGCTGCGCGTCGGCCGTTTGGCAAATTTCCTGCTCGAAGCGGTGCTGGGCTTCGAACGCGTGCTGATCGCAATCGGCGTCAGGTTCCCGGCCGGCGGCTCGCTGCTCGCGATCGCCCGGCGGGACTGAAAACCGTGAAAATCCCGTTCAACAAGCCGTCCACGGTTGGTGCCGAGCTCGCCAACATTGCCGATGCGCTGGCGCGTGGGCATCTCTCGGGGGACGGCTATTACAGCAAGCGTTGCCATCAATGGCTCGAGCAACGGCTGGGCTGCCGGCGCGCGCTACTCACGCATTCGTGCACCGGCGCGCTCGAAATGGCGGCCATCCTGTGCGACCTCGCGCCTGGCGACGAAGTGATCATGCCGTCCTATACGTTCGTGTCGACGGCAAACGCCTTCGTGCTGCGTGGCGCGGTGCCGGTGTTCGTCGACATCCGCGCCGACACGCTCAATCTCGACGAGCGGCTGATCGAGGCGGCGATCACCCCGCGCACCAAAGCGATCGCGGTGGTGCACTACGCGGGGGTGGCGTGCGAAATGGACGCGATCATGGCGCTCGCGCGGCACTATCGCCTGCTGGTGGTGGAAGACGCGGCGCAGGCGCTGCTTGCCACCTACAAGAACCGCAATCTCGGCACCCTCGGCCAACTCGGCTGCGTGAGCTTCCATGAAACCAAGAACCTGTTGAGCGGTGAAGGCGGCGCGCTGCTCGTCAACGACGAGCGGCTGGTCGCACGCGCCGAAATCGTCCGCGAAAAAGGCACCAACCGCAGCACTTTCCTGCGCGGAGAAATCGACAAGTACAGCTGGGTCGATATCGGCTCGTCGTACCTGCCGAGCGAGCTCAACGCGGCGTTTCTGGAGGCGCAGTTCGCGCATGCGGATGCCGTGACCGCGCGGCGCCGCGCGGTCTGGCAGCGCTATTACGCCGGGCTCGGTGCGCTCGCGGCAGCGGGTTTGATCGAACTGCCGCGCCGCGACTACGACGACCGCGAGCCGAACGGCCATTTGTTCTACGTGCTGGCGGAGTCGCTCAAGACGCGTTCGGCGCTGGCGGCGCAGCTCAAGGCGCGCGATATCCTCGCGGTATGGCATTACGTGCCGCTGCATTCGTCGCCGGCGGGCAGGCAGCTGGGGCGCGCGAGCGGCAGCATGCAAGTGACCGATGACATCAGCGAGCGGCTGCTGCGCCTGCCGATCTATTACAGCATCAGCGACGCCGAGGTCGACACCGTGATCGATGCGGTGCGCGGATTTTTTCAGGCGCGCGCTTGAGGCCGGGGATCGGGAATGGGAGTGGGTGTGTAGGGTGCGCTTGCGCACCGATGTGATGGTGCAGCATGAATGCAAGCAATCTTTCCGGGTGGTGCGCAAGCGCACCCTACGCTGGATCAGGCGCGCCACTTCCATCGAGAGAGAATGAATCTCGTTGTCGGCATGCGAGACCACGTTGCGCGGCTGACGCGGCATATGTCATCACATGCTTTTTAACTCCTACGTTTTCATTTTTGCGTTCCTGCCTGTAACGCTGGCCGGGTTTTTTCTGCTCGGACGCGTTGCGCCGATGCTCGCCGCAACGTGGCTCACCGCGGCGTCGCTGTTTTTCTACGGCTGGTGGAATCCGGTATATGTCTGGTTGCTGGTGGCGTCTATCCTGTTCAATTACGCCTGCGGTGTCGCGATCGCGCGTAACCGGGCCCGCGGCGAGCACTCCATTCAAAAACGCTGGCTGATTTTTGCGGTCACCACGAATCTCGCGGTGCTGGCTTATTACAAATACGCGAACTTTTTTCTCGCCAGCATCAATCACCTCTCCGGCGCGGCGCTGTCGTTCGGCGAGATCGTGCTGCCGCTCGGGATTTCGTTTTTCACGTTTACGCAGATCGCGTTCCTCGCCGATACGTATTACGGCAAGGCGCGCGAATACAACTTCGTGCACTACAGCCTGTTTGTCACTTATTTCCCGCACCTGATCGCCGGACCCGTGCTGCACCACGCCGAGATGATGCCGCAATTCGGGCTCCCGGCGACCTACCGCTTCAGCTTCGAGAACACCGCGGTCGGCATCACGATCTTCGTGATCGGGCTCTTCAAGAAGGTGATGATTGCCGACGAGATTGGCGCGTACGCGAGGCCGGTGTTCGATGCGGCCGCCGCGGGCACCGAGCTGACGCTGCTTGAGGCGTGGTGCGGTGCGCTCGCGTATACGTTCCAGCTGTATTTCGATTTCTCAGGCTATTCGGACATGGCGATCGGGCTGTCGCGGCTGTTCGGCGTGGTGCTGCCGCTCAACTTTCACTCGCCGTACAAAGCGGTCAACATCATCGACTTCTGGCGCCGTTGGCATATGACGCTGTCGCGCTTTCTGCGCGATTACCTCTACATCCCGCTGGGCGGCAACCGCAGGGGCGCGGCGCGGCGTTACGTGAATCTGCTGCTCACGATGGCGCTCGGCGGGCTGTGGCATGGCGCAGGCTGGACGTTCGTCGCGTGGGGTGCGCTGCACGGCGGCTATCTGGTGGTCAATCACGGCTGGCATGCGCTGCGCGCGCGGCTCGGGCACGATCTCAGGCGCTCGACGTGGTGGGGGCGCGCATGCGCCGTGCTGCTCACTTTTACGGCCGTGGTGATCGGCTGGGTGATCTTTCGCGCCGCCGATTTCGCCACCGCGGTTGCGATGCTCAAGGCGATGGCCGGCATGAACGGCCTGGTGCTGCCCGACTTCTGGCTGCCGCAATGGGGCGCGGCAGGGCAGTGGCTCGCGGCGCACGGCGTAGTCTTCGGCGACACCCGTGACCTGGTCACCGGCGGCCTCGTGAACTGGATCTGGATCCTGCTCGCAGTGGTGTGGTTTGCGCCCAACACACAACAACTGCTCGCGGCCTATCGCCCGGCGCTGGCGCTCTTCGCCGAGCAGTATCGCACCCGGCTTGCCTGGCGCCCGACGCCGGTCTACGCGCTGCTCACAGCCGCGCTCGCACTGATCGCGATTTTCAATCTGCACAAGCAGTCGGAATTTCTCTACTTCCAGTTCTGATGAAGCCCGATCGTCAGCACGCACTATACATTGCGATCTTTCTCGCGGTTGCGGCGGTGGTGCTGCTGCCGGTCGCGGCGTTGAATTACGCGCTCGGGGTACGCAGCTTCGGCGGCAATGCCGTGGCCGTGCACGCGAGCCAGTGGCAGGAGGCGACGCGCGGCGTGACGTATGCGCCGCCGCTGAGCGCGAACCGCCCGTTCAAGTCGGCGCGCCTGTTCGACCGGCTGCCGCACATCGACACCGTAGTATTCGGCTCGTCGACTTCGATGGGAATCACGCAGGACATGTTTCCCGCGGGAATGACGATTTACAACTTCGCGCAAACCGGCAACCTGCTCGCGACGGTGGTCGCCGAAGCGGAATTCCTGCAGCGCCGGCAATCGCCCGCTCTCAGGTGGCTGGTAATCCCGCTCGATTGGGCGCTCGGCTCGATCTATCTGCCGGGTGCGCCCGGACGCGTGGAACTCGCACCTCCGGTCGCGGATGCACCGCGTCAGGATGTGGGGGTGCCGCTGTCACAACAATTGCAGGACGCATTGTCGCTGCCGCGCGTGAAAAACCTGATGGGCATCGTGCAGGGCATCGTGCGCGCGCCGTCGTCCGGGGCGGCGTTCGCGCAGATGTTTCTGCAGGAAGCCAGCGACGATTACCGTTGCGCCGACGGCGCCCCGGCCAAGGACTACGACACCATCTTCCGTGGCACCTGCACCGGCTTTCGTTACGACGGCAGCGCAACGTTCGCCAATCTGCAGCCAGTGCCGGCACGGCGCGCCGAGGCGTTGATCGCTAGCGCGGTGGTCGCGAGTTCGAAATATGCGGTGGGGCTGATCGGCAGCGGCGGCGAACCGAATCCGCTGCTGCTCGAGCGGCTGGCCGCGCTCGCGCGTGAAATGAAGCGCGCGGGCGGCGAGGTGGTGCTGTTTTTGCCGCCGTTGCTGCCCGGCATGGAGCGCGCGTTGCTCGCCGCCGCGCACACTGCGGCGCCGCTCAAGCGCACCCGGCAGACGCTCGATGCGTGGGCCCGCGCCCACGATCTGGTTATCCTCGACGCCGGGCAGTCGGAGCGCTATGGTTGCGTGGCAGAAGAATTTGTTGACGAGCATCACGCCTTGCCGCAGTGTTATGCGCGCGTCTTCGCGCGCTACTGGAGCGGGCGGCGGGCGCCGACCGAGCCGGGCTTGTGGCGCGGGGATTAAATGAATATCGGCTATCTCAGATTTCTGGCGCTGCTCGTGGTTTTGAGCTATCTGCCCACGCTCGCGTTTTATTACGTCGGCGAGGAAGCGATATTCCCGATCGTGTCGCTCGAAATGTGGCATCAGCGCGATTTCACGCGCCAATACCTGTTCGGACTCAACCCGCAGCACAATCCGCTGTTCAACTGGCTGATCATCCCGTTCGCCGCATTGACGGGCTGGGAATACGTGCTGCCGGTGGCGCGCGCGATCACGATCGCGGCGACGCTCGCTACCGCCGCCATGGTCGGCTGGCTCGCCCTCCGGCTGCTGCGCGACGGTACTTTCGCGTGGTTTGCGGCGCTGGTCTACCTGACGCTCGCCGACGTGTTGTTCTACCGCGGCTGGCTCGCGTATGTCGATCCGTTGTTCGGTTTTTTCGTGTTCGCCGCAATTGCAACGCTGTGGGTCTCGTGCGAGGAGCATCGTCCCGCGCTGCTCGCGCTGGCGGTGGCGAGCCTGACCTGCGCGTTCCTCAGCAAGGCGTTTACCGCTTACGCGTTTTACGGTGGCGCGGTGCTGGTGTTGCTGTTTACACCGCAGTGGCGGCGCGTGCTGTTGGGCGCGCCGTCGCTGGCACTGCACGCGCTCGCAGCGCTGGCGCTGGCCTTGTGGCTTGCGCTGCTGCCGGCGGAATCGGGGCAGGGCTCGCGCATGTTTGCTGAAATCCTCGCCAAGTTCGAGCCGCCGGGATGGCTCGAGTATCTGCAGCATCTGACGGCATTCCCTGCCGAGACCGTATTGCGTCTGTCGCCGGCACTGCTGCTGGCCGCGTATTTCGCGTGGCGCGGCCGCATCGATCTGCGCAGTGAATTCAAACCATACTTCAGGACTGCGGCATGGATCGCACTCATTGGCTATTTGCCGTACTGGCTCGCGCCGCATGGTGCAATACGTTATCTGGTGCCGGTCTATCCGGTCGTCGCCTTTGCATTGGCGCTGCTGTTGTGGTGCGCGGGAGATAGGGCGGCGGCGATCACGAGGCACTGGCTGGTCGGCGTGATTGCGTTCAAATTCGTTGCGGCCGTATTGCTGTTTCCGTATTACCAGAGTCATTATCGCGGCGAGAACCATGCGCGGGCGGCAAGCGACATCATCGCGCGCACAGCGGGCCAGCCGTTTTACACGCTGGCCGATACCGCCAGTGGACTGAGCGTGGCCGGGTATGTCGACGCCTGGCGTCATCCGGCGGCGCCGGTGCGCTGGGCGCCCGAGCGCTGGGAGTCGGGTTTCGTGCTGACGGAAACAGCCGATGCCACGGACGGCAAGCTCGCCGCGCGCTACGTGCTCGGCGGCGACGAGTTGTATCTGCTGTGCCGCGGCGCTGCGTGTGAGGGCGGGCGATGAGTGCATCGGAACGGAAGTTTACGCACGTCGGCAACTTCACCGGCTACATGGAAGTCGTGGTGCGCCGCTATGCCGGCAAACCGGGCGGGCTGCGCGTGCTCGATCTTCCCGCCGGCAACGGCAAATTTGGCGACGCGTTGCGCGCGCTCGGCCATCAGGTAGTGTGCGCCGATATCAACCGCGAGCGGCCCGATTACGTCTATGCCGACATGAGCGCGCCGCTGCCGTTCGGCGACGGCGAATTCGACGCCGTGATCTGCCTCGAAGGCATCGAGCACCTGCTCGACCCGGTGCAGTTGATCGCGGAACTGGTGCGGGTCACGCGCCCGGGCGGGGAGATCGTGATTTCGACGCCCAACGTCTTGAACTGGTATTCGCGGCTGCAGTTTCTGTTTACCGGAACGTTTTATCAGTTCGCCCCGGGCGACGTGCCGCCGGTCGCGCCTGGCGAGCAGCGCGATCGCGGGCACATATTTCCGTTGTCGTATTTCCAGCTGCGCTATCTGTTCGAATGCGCCGGAGCGCGGGTTACGCTGGTCGCGGGCGATCACTGGAAACGCAAGGTGCTGCTGCCGGTATACTTGCTGCTGTTGCCGTTCGCGTGGTGGTGGTCGCGCGCGCTGTTCCTGCGCAATCCCGAGGCGGTGGTGCAGGGACGCAACCGCGAGTTGCTGGCGCACCTGTTTTCAGGGGCCCTGCTGTTCAGCCGCTCGCTGATCGTCGCATTCGAGCGCGTCCGGCCGGCACCGGACGCTAATCGTCGTACCAATGCGAAATGAGACCATGCTCGAAAAGCTGACCGCCCCGTACCGGGGATACAAGCTCAAGGATTTCAAGAAGGCGCTGGTGCGCCGTCTCAAGCTGCCGCTGTATCGGGGCAGCGAATTCGCATGTCCGGTGTGCGAGACGCAGCTCAACCGCTATAAGCCGATCTTCAAGTCCTTTCCGCGCAAGCTCGCCGAGGCCGGCTTCGTCTACCCGCTGGAGGCGTTCGAAACGCTGAACCTCGCCGCCTACTCGTGCCCGGCGTGCGATGCCTCGGACCGCGAGCGGCTCTACGCGCTGTACCTGCGCCAGCGGCTCGCCGCGCTCGCTGCGGGCCGCCGTTACCGCTTTATCGATTTCGCGCCGTCGCTCGCGTTGTCGCGCC
>Ga0209514_10001057_pt1 | contig 51273 bp, 44 predicted proteins | sample Subgrocontami58m_FD_187452 | JGI IMG/M metagenome (GOLD analysis project Ga0209514, IMG submission 187452) | Subsurface groundwater microbial communities from S. Glens Falls, New York, USA - GMW37 contaminated, 5.8 m (SPAdes) (version 3) | ecosystem: Environmental > Aquatic > Deep subsurface >... | reverse complement strand
AAAAAAAGCCTGCAACTAGGTGAGCAGGTCAACCAGGCCACCTGGTCGTCTGAGCCATTTGCCGACCTGGTGGGACGCCTCACCGCTTACTTCAGTGGCCATAAGGTAAGCTTTCCCGACAAGCTTGACCTATCCGCCGCTACCCCATTTCAGCGTGATGTTTGGGCAGTAACCCAGCTTATCCCTTATGGCGAGACCAGGAGCTACCGCTGGGTGGCGGAGCAGACGAAGCGACCAAAAGCAATGCGGGCAGTGGGGCATGCTTTAGGCAAAAACCCCCTACCGATTGTTGTCCCCTGCCATCGCGTCATCACCAGTGGTGGTAAGCTCGGTGGCTTTCGTGGAGGGTTGACCATGAAAGAGCACCTCCTTCGCCAGGAAGCCATCTGCTAATCTTACGTCAGCTTAATAATTGACTTATCTGGTTATGAGATAATTGGGGTGTTACTTGGCTAACCTGTGGCTCAATGAAAACGCCTATCCCCCTGACCCCCTTCCCTTTGGGAAGGGGGTCAGGGGGATGAGGTCATTAGCAAGCACCGATGTTTGCCTGAGAAGTAATTGTTTCAGTTTGCCAGTTGGGCTTTACGGTTGCCAGGGAAGCTGCGGCTCGGCGGGCATCGCCCGGTAGAGTCTTCGTTTCGCCTCGGCAGCCCCCCTCATTTTCAGGTTCAGGAAACTAAGCTCGTATTCCTCAATCAACCCCTCAGAGGCCAGGCTGAAGTATTTATTATCACCGATAATGATATGGTCCAGGACCTTCATCCGGAGAATCGCCCCGGCATAGACCAGGTCGCGGGTCAGCTCTTTATCACTCTGGCTGGGTTCAGGATTGCCCGAGGGGTGGTTATGGACAAAAATCAGCGAGACGGCGTTATGCTTGATTGCCTTTTCGATAACCTCGCGTGGGGAGACCGCACTGCTGTTCACCGTCCCCTCGACAAGGTCTTCCGCCTCGATAATCTGGTTCTGGCTGTTAAGATAAAGAACCTTAAAGACCTCTTTCTTCAGGTCACGCATGGAGTGATAGAGGTAGTCAAAAATCGCTTGCGCCGATTTATAGATGGGCTTATCGATAATCCGCTCTTTCAGATATTCCCGGGCGACTTCCTGCACCAGCTTGATACCGAAGGCATTATGGGGGCCGATGCCATTTATCTCCTGAAGCTCCTCGGCAGGAGCTTCCAGAACTCCCCGCAGCGTTTTGAATTTGGTAATGGCCTCCTTGGCCGGCTGCTTACAGTCCCGGCGGGGTGTACCCAGGCTCAAGAGCAGCTCCACAATCTCATAATCATGGAAACCAACAAGCCCCGACTTAATAAACTTTTCCCGTAGCCTTTTGCGGTGACCTTCCCCCACATCATTAGGCAACATTTAGGCTTTCCTCACCCTCCCGCCTATCTTGGCACTGAAGCATTAGTGGCTGGCTCCACCTTTAGTCCCGCCTCATCAACCAGCTCCACCAGCAGCTGACGTAGTTTCTCACAGTAGCCGGTCGTCAGGCTGGTCATGCGGAGGTTAACCACCTCCTCCTCGCTGCTCAGACGCAGGCTGACCTCATCCTCTCCAGGGAAGTCTTTAATAGTGTCAATCACCTTATGCAAACAGACAATATCGCTATCTTTATCATCGCTCCGGGTGATAGTGACGACCAGCCGTTGAGCTTTGGGGGGAATCATGCCGGCTGAAGCTTCCCTGGGGGCGGTTGGCGTTACCGCCGGCATGGCGGTAGTCTCCTCAGCAGGGGCTGCTTTGGGTTGATAGCGCCGCACGCTATCCCCGTTTAGCTGCACTCGCTCATCCCTGACTCTGACTTTACCTTCCACCACCAGTATGCTGCCCTCCTGCCATAGCTCCCGGGTCATTTCAAAAACTTTTGGCCAGACGGTGACCTCAACACTACCACTGATATCGTCTAAAGTGGCCTTGACGAAAGGCTTATGTTCCCGGGTAAAGAGCTGGCTGACTGCCGCCACTTCACCGATAACCGTAATTGTCTGTCCTTCCATTTCCGTTTCAATTTCACCACAGAGAGTTGTTCCCGGGTCATTTCTGCCGGCAGTGAAGGGCTGCCTGGAAAGGGACACTCCCAGCAGCTCTTTTTCCCACTCGGCTTTCTCGAGGGTGTTTACTTCAGCCGTTTTCAAGTCCAGTTCGGGGAGGGGGACGGGAACAGTCTGTCCCCAGAGGTCGAACATGGTGGCTTGCCCCGTCTCGCGTAAGCGCTGCTCTTTTTGTGCCAGAGAGAGCAGGCTATTGATGCTATTGAGCAGAGTGCCACGTTCGCCCAGGGAATCGAGGGCGCCTGCTTTAATCAGGCTTTCCATTACCCGTTTATTGACCCCGTGCAGGTCACAACGGCGGCAGAGGTCTTCCACTGATTTAAACTCGCCGCTCTTCTCCCGTTCGGCAAGGATGGGCTCGATGGCGCCCGGCCCCACATTCTTGACGGCGGTCAACCCGAAACGAATCGACGCAGTACTGTTCTGGTTATCTCTTTCGATAGAAAAGTTAGACTGGCTACGGTTGATGTCAGGGGGGAGAACGTTGATACCGAGACGGCGGCATTCGGCCGCGGCCGTGGCCACTTTCTCCGGCTGACCGACGTTGGCCATCAGGAGAGCGGTCAGGTACTCGGCGGGATAGTTTGCCTTGAGATAGGCGGTTTGATAGGCGATGAGGGCATAGCTGAAAGCATGGGCTTTGTTGAAGGCGTAGCCGGCAAAAGGCTCGATAAGGGCAAAAACCTGGTCGGCTATTTCCGCCGAAAATCCATTCTTTCTGGCGCCTTCCAGAAACTTGTGTTTCTCTTTTTTCATTACCTCCGGGATTTTCTTGCCCATTGCCTTGCGGAAAATATCGGCCTCACCCAGGCCATAGCCAGCCAGGGCCTGTACGATAAACAGCACCTGCTCCTGGTAGACAATGACGCCGTAGGTTTCCTCGAGGATGCTGGTGAGGGCAGGGTGGGGATAGCGGATTGGCTCTTCGCCGTGCTTGGCTTTGATGAAGGTCGGGATATGCTCCATCGGCCCGGGGCGGTAGAGGGCGACCATGGCGGCAATATCACTGAAAATGGTTGGTTTCAGCTCCTTGATATAGCGCCGCATGCCGGTACCTTCCAGTTGAAAGACGCCGGACGTTTCTCCGGAGGACAGCAGCTCAAAGGTCTTCTCGTCGTCCAGGGGGAGGGCGTACAGGTTGATGTCTTTACCACGCGTTGCCGAGATAATCTCCTTGGCCTTACCCAGGATGGTCAGGTTGGCCAGGCCGAGGAAGTCCATCTTGAGCAGCCCGATGCGGGCAATATCCTCCATGGTGAACTGGGTCATCACCATGCCTTCACCATTAGTCTTGGCAGCTCGTTGCAGTGGGATGTATTTGGTGAGAGGCTCTTTGGCAATGACTACCCCGGCAGCATGGGTGCTGGCATGGCGGGAGATACCCTCCACCTTTCGCGCCGAGTCGACCAGATTCCGAATAATACTGTCCTCGTTGTAGATAGCCTTCATTTCGCTACTCTCGTCGAGGGCACGGGTCAGGGTCATGCCCGGAGCAAATGGTACCAGCTTGGCAACACGGTCGACATCGCCATAGGTCATCCCCAGGGCGCGTCCTACGTCCCGCAGCGCCGCCCTCGCCCCCAGGGTGCCGAAGGTAATAATCTGGGCAACATGGTCCTGCCCATACTTCTGCGAAACGTAGGTAATGACCTCATCACGGCGGTCATCCTGGAAGTCCATATCGATATCAGGCAGCTCTTTCCGCTCCAGGTTAAGGAAGCGCTCAAAAACCAGCCTGTTCTCCATAGGGTCAACCTCGGTGATACCCAGGCAGTGGAGGACGATGCTGGCGGCGGCACTGCCCCTGACCCCGAAGAGGATATGGTGCTGGCGGACGAAAGAGATAATATCCCAGACCACCAGGAAGTAGTTGGCAAACTGTGTCTGCCGTATCACTTCCAGCTCGTAGTCAAGCCGTTTTTTTATCTCCGGGGTAGGGTTGGGATAGTAGCGGGGCAGTCCTTCATGGCAGCGGTCGGCGAGGAACTCATCAGGGGTCTTTCCTGGCGGTAGCCCAATCTCAGGCAGGTGAAGACGGCCAAACTCAAGATTGAGGGAGCACGCTTCGGCAATGCGCCCGGTATTCTCCAGAGCCTGGGGAATATCGCGGTATAGCTCCGCCATCTCCTGCGGGCTGCGCAGATAGAAAAAGTCGCCGGCCATCTTGACTCTCTTCTCATCATGGATGGAGGAGTTCGTCCCGATGCAGAGCAGCAGGTCGTGCGTCGGGGCATCCTCCTTGTTGATATAGTGGACGTCGTTGGTGGCGACGAGCGGTATGCCCAGCTCCGTGCCGATGGTGATTAGCCCCCGGTTTATCGGCTCCAGCTCAGGCATGGGGTGCCGTTGTATCTCAAGGTAGAAGTCACCGCCAAATGTCTCTTTGTACCAAGAGGCCGCCTGTTTGGCTTCATCGAGTCGCCCTTGCAGAATAAGGCCGGGAATCTCACCGGCGATACATGCGGTGAGGGCAATCAGTCCGGAACAGTATTGCTGCAGAAGCTCCTTATCGATACGGGGCTTGTAGTAAAAGCTCTCCAGGTGTGCCTTGCTGGTGAGTTGGATGAGATTGCGGTAGCCGGTCTCATTTTTAGCCAGCAGGACAAGGTGGTGGTAGTCCTTATTGCCGGAGTTGTGATTGAAGCGGTTTTCCTTAGCGACGTAGACCTCGCAGCCGATGATTGGTTTCAACCCGGCTTCCTTAGCCGCCAGGTAGAACTGGATGGCGCCATACATCACGCCGTGGTCGGTAATGGCCAGGCTGGTCATCCCCATCTCTTTGGCGCGTTGCACCAACTGGGGGATACGACACATGCCATCAAGCAGGCTATACTCAGTGTGAACATGAAGGTGAGTGAACATGACACCTCGCGCGAGAAATTCCTGGGTTAATTATAACACAGGGAGGGTTTTAGGGATATTCCCGGACTGGGGAGAAGAATGATAAGTGGTGACCTATCCCCCTGACCCCCTTCCCTTATTAAGGGAAGGGGGAGTAAAGAAGAGAGGGGCGAATCCCCTCTCAGTAAAACTCACCCCTAATTAATAACATATGGTGAGTTGCAGTCTGATTCGGAGAAAAAAACTTGTAATGCGCGTTTGATCGGCTTCTGGAAGAATTTGACTCGTCGGTTCCATAGTTCTATTATTAATCCGCATTGCTCAGAGAGCGCCGCGGGTTCAGATGTGGCTTGATAGAATCGGAATTCTTGTTAGTTTAGTTGGCTTCCTGTTACTAATTCCCGAGACGCTGTATGGTATTGTTGGGATAGAGAAGCTTGATCAATTACGGCAGTTTACTTTGCGCAGTATACGAGCTTTGTCGCTTCTTCAGGAAATACAGCACAAGTTCAAAGCGTTTAAAGCGAGTCATGGAAGTTCTGAAAGTTTCACACAGCGATCGTATGATAAGTCAGGCAGAAAGATACGAGTTGTTTTGGCAAGCTATTGGCTTTTGCTAATAACAGCGTTTTTTACTACTTCTGTTGTTTTAACTGTCAGGAGCGTAACGCACAACTCAAACCTAGAGCTTATCTGGTTTCAGGTTCTCTTTGGCATCTTGCTGGCTACGTTTGTAGATTATGCTGCAGGTTCGAGAAACTGGAAGGAGTTGCTAGTCAAACCAGCGATAATCTTCGGACCTTTTGTTGAGGGGCTTTGGCCATTATCTCTGCTCTTAGTACTTATGGAATCTGGTCTTCGTAAGTTATTTTCTGGTAAGCGTGATTTCAGATTAGCACTATTGTTTACTGGCATTTTCCTCAATGTAGTGGGTCTAACTATTCAATTCCTGTCTACGTTTAAATAGATAAGTCAGGTATGTTGTGCGAGAGCTAGTTTTATTTCCCCCTCTCCTTGAAAGGAGAGGGGGATTAAGGGGGTGAGGTTTAAGAAACAATCTCCGAGCCTGGTGATTTGATACCGGGCGTAGGCTCAAGCCGTATCCGTGGTAAAAGGAACCACTTCATCAATGGAGCCGGCATTGCAGAAGAGCATCACCAGCCGGTCCATCCCCAGGGCGATGCCGCCACATTCGGGCAGGAAAGACATCGCCTCAAGGAACGACTGTGGCATGGCTGGCTTCCGCCCCTGTTCTCGTTGGATTTGCTTAATCTCGGCGCGGAAGCGTCTCTCCTGCTCCTCGCGGCGGGTAAGCTCGCTGTAGGCATTGGCCAGCTCCAGCCCGGCGATAAAGACCTCGGTTCGTTCGGCTAGCTCCGGTTGTCCCAGTTTGCGGCGAGCCAGTGATGCCATCTCCGCCGGGTAATCAAGGAGGACAATGGGCCGGTCTAAGGGAAAGGCGGGAATTACCCTGGTGACCAGGTCGACATCGAAGCGGAGCGGGTCAGACCGGGCGACGGGGTCCCACCCGGCAGCGCTCAGAAATGCCTCCCGGACGGTAATCCTGGGCCAGGGTGGGATCAGGTCAATATCCTGGTGCTGGTACCGGATAACGGGTTTTAGCTTGAGCCCGGTAACCAGTGACATGACCAGCGCTTCGGTGTCACTTATCATTTGCCGGTAGTCGCCGCCGGCACGGTACCATTCCAGCAGGGTGAACTCGGGATTATGATGGCGTCCCCGCTCATCGCGGCGAAAACAATGACTGAGCTGGAAGAGGCGCTCGTATCCCGCCGCCAGCAGCCGTTTCATGTGGAGTTCGGGTGAGGTGGAGAGGAACCAGCCCTCACTTTCAAAAGGAACGATGTTTGCTTCCGGGGCGACCGCGGGCATACGAAGCGGTGTTTCTACCTCGAGGAAGTCCTGCCCGGCGAAAAAGTTGCGGACGAGCTGGAAGATGAGTGCCCGGCGGGCCAGATTGGGACGGATACGAAGCAGCCGCTGCCGCTCATCCTCCGCCATCTTTACTTCCGGGTGTTAATTCGTTCCACGTAGATTCCGGTGCGGGTATCAATCTTAATGATATCGCCCTCTTTGACGAATTGAGGGACTTCGATAGTGCAGCCGGTCTCCATGAGAGCCGGTTTGTTCTGCGGTGTGATGGTGGCGGATTTGGTGGCGATGTCACTTTTCATAACCTTAAGCTCAACAAAGGTGGGGAGAGTGATATCGACCGGTGTTTCGTCCAGCATCACCATGCTAACCACCGTTCCTTCCTTGAGAAAGTCCTTTTTATTACCGAGCTGCTTCTCGGTAACGAAGAGCTGCTCGAAGGTGTCCGTGCTCATGAAGACATAGTGCTCGCCTTCTTTGTAAAGGTATTGTTTTTCCTGGGCAGTGATATGTGCTTCTTCCACCCTTTCTCCGGAGTGGTAGGTATGGTCAACGATGCTGTTGTCAATCAAGTTGCGCAGCTTGAGGCGGTAGATGGCGCGGCCTTTGCCCGGCTTCATAAAGTCAGCTTCGTCCACATTGAAAGGGGTACCATCGATGAGTATCTTGCTATTCTTGTGTATATCGGCGATATCCATTGTTTAATCTATTCTCCTTATGTTAAAGAGATTATAGCGCCGATTTCTGCCAGTTCCAAGTGCGTGTTTCAAACCGGGTTGGGGTCTGCTATAATTCGCATGGTAACACAAAGATTAATGATGACGATTCTTGAATCAGGCCAACGTCCCCGGAAGCATCTATTTTTACGGCTATGTGATAGTGGTGATTGCCTTCCTTCTCATGACCATCATGATGGGGATGCAATACGCCTTCGGTGTTTTCCTCAAATCTTTATTGCGGGAGTTCGGCTGGTCAGTGGCCGCCACTTCCGGGGCATTCTCCCTCTACATGGCTCTACACGGTTTTCTTTTCATCGTCACCGGAAAGCTGAACGACCGCCTGGGGCCGAGAGTGGTGATGACCGTCTGCGGTGCTCTCATCGGGCTGGGGTATTTGCTGATGTCCCAGACGGGTACCATCGGGCACCTTTACCTGTTTTACGGGCTGATACTTGCCATCGGGATGAGCGGGGGTTTTGTCCCGCTAACGTCCACGGTGACCCGCTGGTTTACGACGCGGAGAGGGCTGATGAGTGGCATTGCCGTTTCCGGTATTGGAGCGGGGACAATGATTATGCCCCCCCTGGTGAGCCAGCTCATTGTTCATTATGGCTGGCGGGCAGCCTATGCTCTGGTGGGGTCGATTGCCCTGGTGCTTATTATCGTTGCTGCCCAGTTTCTTAAAAGTCCCCCCGGTCAAAGCCAGCCGCCAATAAAAAGTGCGGCCAAGGCGCCTCAAGAGGTGAAAAACCTGGGGCATGGTGGGTTTTCGGTATGGGAAGTTATCCGTACCCTGCAGTTCAGGCTATTTGCCCTGGCCTATTTTTTCTTCGCCCTGTTCCACCAAGTGGTTGCCGTCTACCTTGTGCCCTATTCGAATGAACTGGGGATTCCGGCAGTGGTGGCGGCCAGCTTTTTTATCGCCCTGGGTGGGACGAGTATTATCGGTCGTATCGGGCTGGGTGCTATCTCGGATAAAATTGGCTACCGTCTGGCACTGACCTGCTGCCTGGTGGTGGCCACGCTGGCTCTGGTCTGGCTATTGGTCGCCAGAGAGGTATGGATGCTCTACCTGTTTGCCAGCGTTTATGGTCTTGTCTATGGTGGCATTGTTGCTATCCAATCACCTTTGGTGGCTGACCTCTTTGGGATGAGCTCACATGGCGTCATGCTTGGGATTATCGTATTTCTTACTACTCTGGGTGCCGCCATTGGTCCGGTAATGGCGGGTCGCATCTTCGATGTTACGGGTAACTACACTCCGGCTTTCCTGGCGGCTATCGGTGCCAGCGTTATCTCGGTTATTTCCAGTACCTTTTTCATACGGGCTAAAACCAGCATGAAGAGAGCTAACGACTAAACCGGCGCTCCTGCTTTCCTCTTCAGATGAAGGATTAGATAAAAGAGAGGGGGCATCGCCCCCTCTCTTTTATCTAATCCTATTTTATACCTTAGTCCAGCTCTAATATGCGTACTCAGTGCCACCACCTGGGGGGCTAGTATTGCTACTGGAACCACCGCCCACCCCCGCCGGTACCGTGACCGTGATTTTAGTGACCACCAGCGGGATTACTGGAGTGTGGTCATTATTTATCAGTTGCACAGAGATGGTGTGCATACCGGGAGCCAGGTTGGTGAAGGTGTGGGTAGTGGTGGAAACATGTGCCCAGACACCGCTGGCCGGAGCCGCCGGCTTATCCGGGGTAGTCGGGGCGTCAATGTCCAGGTAGAAGTGCAGGTGCCCTTCACCCGGTACATTAGCCATGCCCTGTTTGTCTACTACCTTGAAATTGGTTACCTGTGCATTCACCGTGATATTTTCGGCTGGTACAGTTGCGCCATTGTTCGGCGAGGTAATACTGAGGGTAGGAGTCGCCGTAACACGTGGAGTTACTGTAATGTTGATTTTGGCAACCACAATTGGTGTGACCGGAGTATGGTTATTATTTATCAGTTGCACAGAGATGGTATGCATGCCGGGAGCTAAATTGATGAAGGTATTGGTGGTGGCGGAGACATGTGCCCAGACACCGCTGGCCGGAACCGCCGGCTTATCCGGGGTAGTGGGGGCGTCAATGTCCAGGTAGAAGTGCAGGTGTCCTTCACCCGGTAGATTAGCCATGCCCTGTTTGTCTACTACCTTGAAATTAGTTACCTGCGCACTCACCGTGACATCTCCCGCAGGGACGCTGGCTCCCTCGCGCGGTGAGGTAATACTCAGCGTGGGAGCCGGGGTTGGGGTGGGTGAGGGCGTGGGAGTGGGCACTGGCGCTGGCGTGGGCGTCGGGGCAGGCGATGGTGCTGGTGCTGGCGCTGGACCATACTTACACGATGTCGTAAACAGTAAAACGGGTAGGAGCAGGGTAATTATCATCACGTAAATACTCTTTCGGCTTAACACTTTGTTCTTCATTGTTAGTTCCTCCTTTATGGGGTGTTATCCCTCTCTGGCCAGCAAGTTTAACCGGGCGCTTTCCTGACCTTTGATTGCATATCAAAAGAAGCATAGCAGGCGAAGAATCAAATAGTCATAAAATTGAAAATCGAAAAATAACAGAGTTATGACATTTTAAGTCAGGTTTTGGTTACCGGCTAAACACCGGGGGCACCAGTCTACCTTTACAAGGGGAGTTTACCGCCATATAATGAGGATGCAAAGTGATGCTATGGTTTCTACCCTGCATTTAGCTTCGTGTCCCTGTAGCTCAGTTGGATAGAGCATCTGCCTTCTAAGCAGTTGGTCGGGCGTTCGAATCGCCCCAGGGACGCTTTTAGAGACCGGATTATCAACTCTCTTTAGCGTCGATGAAAGAGGAAAGCCGAGGAGTGGCGATGAAGATTGAGGATGTAAAGACGGTGGCGGTGCTTGGTGCCGGGACGATGGGGAGTGGGATAGCGGAGCTGCTGTCACGCCTGGGCGGTTACCAGGTGATAATGACTGATACCACGGAAGAGTTTGCCCGCAGAGGGTGGGAAATCCAGCGCAATAATCTGCAGAAGTTCTTTGTTGATAGAGGGAAGATGACGGCAGGTGAGCTGGAAGCCATTCTCGGCCGGATTAAGACCACGGCTAATATCGCCGCCGCCGTCAGCCAGGCTGACCTTGTTATCGAGGCTGTTTTCGAAAGCATGGAGCTAAAAAAGACGCTTTTCAAAGAGGTTGCTGGTCTGGTCAAGAAGGATGCGGTCTTAGCTTCCAATACGTCAACATTGAGCATTACCGAGATAGCCTCGGCGACGGATAGACCGGATAAGGTTGTGGGTGCTCATTTCTCAAATCCGGTGGCGTTGATGCTTCCTCTCGAAATTGTGAGGGGGGTCTTGACCTCCGATGATACGGTAGCGCTGGTCAAGGGCCTGGCCGGTAAGCTGGGGAAAACCCCGGTGGTGGTCAGGGATTCGCCTGGTTTTGCCAGTACCCGTCTTGGTGCTTCCCTTTATATCGAAGCCAGCAAGATGCTGGAAGAAGGGGTGGCTTCAGTAAAGGATATTGATACCGGCGCCAAACTGTTCTACGGGCACAGGATGGGCCCCTTTGAGACCTGTGACCTCGTTGGTTTAGATGTTCGTCTGAATAACTTGAAAGCTTTATATCAGGCTACCGGTGACCCCAGGTGGGCACCACCATTGCTGTTAAAGCAGCTGGTCGTGGCGGGTTACCTGGGGAAGAAACCGGGCAGTAAAGGTGGCTACTATGCCTACTTCGGGTTGGAGAGCCAATAGAGTTAAGGAGGAAGACGAGATGAACGAGGTTGTCATTGCCAGCGGCGTCCGTTCCCCCATCGGGGCTTATTGCGGTATGCTGCGCGAGATTCCGGTGGAGAAACTGGCTGCCCTGGCTCTCAATGAGGCGATAAAGAGAGCCAATGTGAAGGCGGAGGACGTGGAGAATGTGATTCTGGGGCAGGCTTATATGGGTGGTGAGGCGGCCAATCTGTCCCGGATGGCTCTTCTTGAGGCAGGCTGGCCGGTGGAGGTGCCCGGCTTTACCCTTGATATGCGCTGCTGCTCCGGCGTGCAGTCCGTCTGGTGCGGAGCGATGGAAATCCAGACCGGCGATGCCGGGATTGTGGTTGTCGGGGGGGCGGATAGTATGAGCCGTGCCGAGCTGTTTATCCCCGGTGAGCAGATGAAGTGGGGACTTGGCGGGAAGACGGACCCCAAATGGGGCTTTTTCCCCAGGAACCACGGCAGTTTATCCCTGTGGGGGATACCCCTTTATGATAGGATACAGCGCGCCCGGCCAATGAGCCAGCCGATAAGCCGGTTTGGTGAGCTAAACTCAATGATGACCTGGGCTGAAGCCGCTGCCAAGCACGAGGGAATTAGCCGTGAAGAGGCTGACCGGTGGTCATTGCGCTCTCACCAGCGAGCAGTGGCGGCGACCGATTCGGGCAAGTTTAAGCAGGAGATTGTCCCGGTTACGGTGACGGAGGGAGGTAAGGAGGTCAACCGTGATGTTGATGAGGGGCCTCGCCGTGATACCTCTTTAGAAGTGTTGGCCAAGCTGCGTACGGTCTATCCGGGTGGGGTGTGTACCGCCGGTAACTCCTCAAGTGAGAATGATGGAGCGGCGGCCATCGTCTTGATGACCCCGGCGAAAGCCAGGGAGCGTAACATCAAACCACTGGCTTACATCCGGGCTTTCGCTTCGGCTGGTGCTGACCCGACCCTTACCTACCCGGCCGTACCCGCGGCGGTGAACAAGGCACTGAAGAAAGCCGGGCTGACGATAGACAAGATTGAGCTTATTGAGATACAGGAAGCTTTTGCTGCTCAAACACTGGCAGATGCCAAGCTTATGGGTCTCAGCACGGAAGAGCGGGACAACAAGGTAAATGTTAATGGCTCCGGGATTTCCCTGGGGCATCCTATCGGGGCGACCGGGACAATGCGTCTGGTCACACTGGTTAATGAGATGTCCCGGCGCAACGCCAGATACGGGCTACTGACCATCTGCGGGGGTGGTGGCCTGGGTATCTGTGTTGTCGTGGAGAGGGTATAGCTCCAGAAGAGATTGCAGAAGATAAAAAAAGAGGCGGCCTTACTGGCCGCCTCTTTTTTTATCTCGCTGGATTTTCTAGCTCTATTTCCCGTGTGTATATCCGGCGGCATAGGTTGGCATATAAGGTGAGGGTAACGGGGTAAGGAAGCCGATATCAATACCGGGTCCTAAAACGCTTATTCCCGGGACAAGACCAATCTGAATTGAGGTGTAGCTATCAACCCCCGCCTTGATTATCTTGGCCACCATCTCCCGTCTCTTGGTTTCGTCTAACTCGCTGAGGGCATCATTGACGAGCTTATCCACCTCAGGCATAGCTCCGGGTGCGATTAAGGTGGTGGTGCCACCACTTTGCCAGAGTCTCGCCTGTAGCGGCCCGATGGGTATGCCAAGCTGCGGCACGCGATAGGTATTGGCGTTCCCAACCAGAGGGTCAGCCGGCCCGCGGCGCCAGGCGGTATAGTTAGCGAAGTCAATCGGGGTAATCGTTGCAGTCACTCCAATCTTTCTCCAGTAGCCGTCGATTATCTCCGCCATCTTGGGTAGCCAGGGAATCCCCGGGGCAGGGAAGGTATGGAGTTTCATGCCGGTAAAACCATCGGGATAACCGGCTTCCTTGAGTAGCTGCTTGGCCTCAACCGGGTCATAGTGCCAGGCCTTGGCGACGTAGTCTCTCCAGAACTCAATATCAACATCGGTGGTGCCTTCGTAGATAGGCGCCGGGAGTGGCAGTTTAGCCTTGCCCATGAAGAAGTCCTTCCGCATCGCCTCGGCATCGATGGCGCGGATAAGCGCCTGCCGTACTTTGATATTACTGAGCGGCTTGCCGGCGCCTCGTGGGTCGTAGGCTCCAAAAAATTCAACCAGGACGGAGACGATACTGTTTTCAAAGGTTCTGTAGCCATTCTTCTCCATGTCCACGCCAACATCCAGGCCGACGTCGATAGTATCGGCGGCGCCCGTCTTTATCATGGCCACGCGGGTAGTCTCATCGGGTACCAGTATCACCGTCAGCGTCTTGAATGCGGGTACCTGCCGCCAGTGCTGGTCCAGTGCCTCGTACTGTAGAAAATCGCTGGCAACATAGCGGACGAAACGGAAGGGGCCACTGCCGATGGGGTTACGTTCGAAGTACGGCATCCCATTTTTTTCAATGTAGTCTTTGGGCATTACTATGCTGGGAATTGCCGCCTGGTGGCTGGAATAGGGGAAGAAGGGAAGCACGCCCTTGGTGAAGACACGGATAGTATAATCGTCAACCAGTTCGACATGGTCGACATAAAGCCTCATATCGGAGCTGTAGGCATCCTTTTGCATCTGTCTTTCGATGCTGAACTTGAGGTCTTTCCCGGTGACGTCATCGCCGTTGTGAAACTTAACTCCCCTGCGAGCCGTGTAAGTCCAGGAGAGGCCGTCTTTGGCTATTTCCCATTTTTCGACAATACCCGCCTTGAGTGGCTGGTCAGCCCGGTCGTTCCAGAAGAATGGGTCCATAAAAGGTAGTACCTGTGTGCCGATAGTCGCGAGCGTGCCCAGCCCGGGGTCGAGCCTTTCCAGGCCAATCACGCCGACGGCCATTCTCAATTCACCGAATGGCCCCTTCGGTACCGGAGCGGGTGCAGGCGTAGGTGTGGGTTTAGGTGTCGGAGCGGGTGTAGGTGTAGGCGTGGGTGTAGGAGCGGGTGTAGGTGTGGGTGTCGCCTTGGCACAACCGGCCAGGGTGAGCGTGGTGACCAGCCCTGCTGCCACCACAAGTTTGACCAGCCATGAGTTTCTCATCTCTATCCTCCTCCCGATATTTGAAACAAACCCCATATTATAATACCATAAAATACATTCACTGGCAAATCTGGCATCATCGGGTTCTTTCACTGACTGCCAGTAGCAGTGATACCATTTACTATCGTCACGCTTTCCAGCCTTTCTCCGGATCAATTGGTAGCAACCTCTATTCCACAGCTCCAATCTTATTTTTGCTATACTATAACAAAGAAACAAAGAGTTTTACTCAACATTTCAGAAGTCCCAGTAACGCTCGCAATCGAGGAATTAAACTGGTGAAACGGGTTGGAAAAGGAAGGGAAGAAGAGTATTGTTAAGGCACACCTTTTTGCATGTGCCCGGGGTCGGGCAGATTACCGAGCGCCGGCTATGGGCTCAAGGTCTTTTATCCTGGAAAGATTGCCTTTGTCATGTTGAAACCAGGCCACTTTCAGGATACATTCGTGGTACGCTGGCACCATATCTTGAGGCATCGGTAAAGGCTCTTGAGGGCAGGGACGCTCGCTATTTTGAAGAGAGATTACCGCCGGCGGAGATGTGGCGAGCCTACCCTGAGTTTGGGGACAGGGTTGCTTTTGTTGATATCGAAACTACCGGACTTTACCACGGTACTGACGTGATTACGGTTATCGGCCTCTTTGATGGTAAAAGCACCAAAGTCTTCATCAGGGGCATTAATCTGGAGGAGTTTCCTCTTGAGTTAAAGAAGTATTCACTGCTGGTTACTTTCAATGGTAAACGGTTTGACCTTCCCTTCCTGCGCCGTACTTTTGGCGAGCTACCGGACCATATTGCTGATATTGACCTCTACTATGTCCTCAAGAAGCTGGGTTACCGGGGCGGCTTGAAATCAATCGAGCGCCAGCTTGGGCTGGAGCGCGAGGGAGCTTTGCAGGGGGTGGATGGTTTTCTGGCGGTGCTTCTCTGGCGTGAATACGAGCGGGGAAACCAGGCTGCTCTTCATACCCTGGTGCGCTATAACCTGGAGGATGTGGTAAATATGCAGTATCTGGCTGATATTGCCTATAATCAGGCATTGGTAACCCTGCCTATTCCTGTCCAGCCTCTGCCCGTACGGGCTAAGTACACCGTGGCGACACCCTTTGACCCGGATTTGATTCGCTACCTGAAACGGTTCACCGGATGATTCCGATTCTGGTCCTGCTGATTGTCTTTTTGCTGATTGCGGTCCGGCAGATAGGCAATATCAGGCTCCAGATATGGCAGATAATGCTGCTCGGCGCTTTAGCCGTCCTGTTTACCGGGCAAATCTCTCCCGCCGCAGCGCTAAAAGCGATAAACCTGGATGTTATCCTTTTCCTGTTTGGTACTTTTGTCATCGGGCAGGCTCTTCAGGATAGCGGCTACCTTTCTCATTTGGCTTACCGCTTCTTTCGGCATACCCGGTCTTTAGACCATCTGGTAATTCTCATTCTCCTGGGTACGGGGGTGCTTTCGGCATTTTTGATGAATGACACCGTGGCAATTATCGGCACTCCGGTGGTGTTGCTCTTTGCCCGGAAAAATGGCGTTCCCGCCCGGGTGCTGTTGCTTGCCCTGGCTTTTGCCGTCACCATCGGTAGTGTGATGAGTCCCATCGGCAATCCGCAGAATCTGCTAATTGCCATCAATGGTAATATCAGGAATCCCTTTATCACCTTCTTCCGGTATTTATTTATCCCCACCGTCCTCAACCTGCTCCTCACCTATGTCCTGCTGCGGATTGTCTACCGAAAGCATTTTAAGTGTCCGCCGCTTGTGCACCAGCCGGAGCCGATGAAGGATGAGAAACTAGCCCGGCTGGCCAGGATTTCCCTGGTGCTGCTGGTTCTCCTGGTTGTGGTCAGAATCGTGACCGTATTTATCGGTTTAGTTGTTGACTTCAGGCTAACCTATATCGCCCTTATCGCCGCCCTGCCGGTTATTCTGTTTAGCTCGAAACGGTTGGCCATCATCCGGTGCATCGACTGGACGACGCTTGTTTTCTTTGCCGCCATGTTTGTTCTTATGGAAAGCGTCTGGGAAGCCGGCTTTTTCCAGTCGGTGATAAATGGTCTGCACCTGAATCTTACCTCGCTCGGCGTCATCCTGACGGTGAGTATCCTGTTAAGTCAGCTCATCTCAAATGTCCCTCTTGTTGCCCTGTATTTACCCATGTTGACGCAGATGGGTGCTTCAACACCGGCAATGGTCGCACTGGCGGCAGGTAGCACGATTGCCGGCAATTTCTCCATCCTTGGTGCCGCCAGCAACGTCATCATCATCCAGAATGCGGAGAAAAAATCAGGGGAAACGGTAACCTTCTTTGAATTCATCAAAGTGGGGGTGCCACTGACACTCATGAACGTGGCGGTTTACTGGGTGTTTTTATCCTTGCTATGACCTCTGGCTAACGGCTAGGCCAGAGACAGGGATTTTAACGAGAAAAATAAGGGTGAAAGAAGAAAATAAACCCGATATAACGCGCCTGAGACGACTTGACAACGACAATGACACATGCTATAAATAGAGAACTTTTTGAGGAGTATCTACGATAGATATCACGCAGGTAAACCTCCGCCGGTTGAGAGAACAACGGGCTTTATCACAGCGGGAGCTGGCCGCACAGGCCAGGCTTAGCGTGACTACCGTTAATCGTATCGAGACCGGTCAGAGTAAGCCTATGCCCAGAACCGTACGCAAGCTGGCCGAAGCTCTTGGGGTGGAGCCGCAAGTGCTACTCAGCCGGCAGACCCGGCTGCTAAGTTGAGATTGGAGGTAGATTGCTCGAAGAATACTTAGGACACACCGAACCATTTACCATTGGCGGCAAGTCTGAGCAGCTGGACTATCTTACCAGGATTGACCCTTTTTCCGGAAATGTGGCCAAGGTTTCTCTCGAAAGAGCCCGCCGAAGCCTCGGGATTTCAGTTGACTTGCGCTTGCAGCCTGTAGAGAACTGTGTCTTCTGTGCCTACAAGGAACGAACGCCGAAAGAGCGCATCGAGCATGTCGGTGGAGCGGTATCAGTGCCTAACCGGTATCCCTGGGAAAAATACGACTGGATAACCATCTATCCCCCCTTCACCCAGCATAAATTGCTTCTTTCCGACCTGTATTTCGACGACCTGGAGCGGATGATGGAATCCGCCTTTGACCTGGCAATGATGTGTGCCGATGACCCGGAGGTTATCGCTTTTATGGATTTTACCAACTGGGGTGTCTTCGCCGGGGCTTCGCAGCAACACCCTCACTCCCAGCGGAAAAGCGTGACCAAGGTACCTAATCCCAGCCTGCAAAATGAAATGCAGCGTTGTCGTCAGCTCAGGGAGCAATTCGGGCGGAATCCCTTTACCCTTCTGGAGCAAGAGGAGCTGAGAGATGGACGACGGGTTATCCACAATAATGATGTCTTCATCTCCGCTGCCTTTGCCCCCACCTGCCCTGATGAAATACTGGTCTTCCCCAAGGAAGATATCGCAAATATCGTTCAGACAACGGCTGATGACCGGAGAAGGATTATCCAGCCCGTTCTGGGTATCTTCCCTGCTCTGTTTTTCTACCGGGGTGTCACTGACCTCAATATCGCCGTGCATATGGCCAGCTTTGTGGGGATGGAAGAGGCGCGTAAGTACTACCGGTGGCATATGCATATCTATCCGCGGCGCGCCCGTTTGCCTGTTGACCGGGCAGGTTCAGAAATGGGCTTCGGCACCAATGTGATTGATACTGCACCGGAGACTACTGCTGAAGCCTTGCGTCATTGGTATCAGCATGGTCCGAAGTTGGAACTGGTTGCCAGAACCAGCGATGGCTCGGCTAATGCCTGCCTGCTGGAACAATTCCATCTTTTTCAGAGCCGTCCAGCCGGTGCACTCGTTCTTTCACACTAGATATTGTCCTCCGGTTGCGTAGACTGGTACTTGCCTGTCTCATCAAAGCAGTCTATAATCACCTGAGCTTTAGCTGGTGTCTGGCTGGTATGCAACGGCAGGCGTACAAAAGCACTTACGATAGCTTAACCGGATACCAAGATTAATTTTCTCGGCAGGCTAATCTCCTGTTCCGTCGCCGGAGGTGCCCCCCAGGGCAGGCAATGAAAAAAATCTTCTTCGGATGGTATATTGTCGCCGCTTCCCTGCTGCTTACCGCTTATAACAGCGCCATGTTCGTTTATGGGTTTACTGCTTTTATGACTCCCATCGTCACCACGTTTGGCTGGAGCTATGCTCAGGTTTCACTGGCGTCGTCTTTCCGTGGCCTGGAAACCGGGACACTGGACCCTTTGATAGGGCTGGCGGTTGACCGCTGGCCAGCCCGGCGGCTGATGCTGGTTGGTATTGTTATCTTTACCATCGGGGTAATCGGCATCAGCCAGGCGACCAATCTGGCCATGTTTTATGTTTGCTTTCTGATTACGGGTTTGGGTGGTGCCATTAGTATCAATATGGTGCCAATGACCGTCATTGCCAGGTGGTTCAAGAAAAATATTGGTAAGGCCAGTGGTATTCTGGCCACGGGTATGGCGATTGGCGGTCTCTTCGCTCCTCTTTTAGTCAAGGGGATTGATGCCTATGGCTGGCAAACCTTCATGATTTACCTGGCCGTGGGCGTATTGATACTGGGTATCCCGCTGTCCTTGCTTTTCCGCAATCGACCGGAAGAATATGGTCTTTCGCCCGATGGCAGAGCACAGGATATTGTCAAAACTTCCAGCCCCGTTGATTTTAACATCGGGGTAAAGGAAGCCCTGACATTGCCGGCTTTTTGGTATATCGGGATAGCATCGATGTTTCAAATGACGGCGTTGAATGCCGTCGCCCTCCACCAGATGCCGTATTTGACCAGCCTGGGCATGGGAAGGTCAATGGCGGCTCTGGCGGTCACTATCTTTTCCCTGGTTGGCTTGGGCGCCCGCCTGGTTTTTGGGGTTCTGGCGGACATATTCCCCAAGAAATATGTCATGGCTTTGTCTATGGGATTAACCACTGTCGGATTGGTTATCTTCGGGCTTATCGACGGCAGTTCCTTCGCCGGTGTGGCACTCTTTGCGGTTATCTACGGTGTTGGTGCGGGTGGGGCGACGCCACTCCGGGTGCCGGTGCTTCGAGAGTATTTCGGCATCAAACACTTTGGAGCGATATTTGGTATGATAGCTGTTTTTACCACCATTGGTTCCAGCGCCGGCGCCCCGATGGCGGGATGGGTTTTTGATACCCGCGGGGTGTACCACCCCGTATGGTTTATCATCGCCGGGTTAACCACATTGGGAACAATATTAATCTTGATGTTGCCACCGGTTTCCCGGAAGATGACCCAGGTGGCGAGCTAAAGAACCTTTCCCGAAATCCAGTTTTTCGTAACGGTAACGTTCCCTTTTGGTTGACTTGTCTCTTCTGCTTGTGATACAGTTTTGGCATGGATACCTTCAAGCGATTTATCATTGAATGGTACTGGGGAGAGATTAGTGACATTCTGAAAACCATTCTTATTTCTTCTGTCGTTTTTGCGTTGAGCCAAGTGACCAAGAATTTCGCTTATGGAATCACACCCCCAAATGACCTTACAATAGTGTCTTACCACATACTTAATGTATTGAGCTGGCCATCTCGGATTAGTGCCGTTGCTAGTATGGTTACTTTTATTATTAAGACCGTTCCTGTTTTGTGGGATGACCTTAAGGATACGTTGGGTATTTAAGTTCACACTTAAGCCAATAAAAACGATGAGGGCTGCTAGAGTATATAGGAAGAGGGATACAGGAATCCCTATTGTTAAGAACATAACCCGCCATATATCTTTTTTCAATTCGGCAGCCTCCTCATCTTTGGCGTGAGTGGTGGTTTTCGTGGTGTTAGTCTTGGCAATCTTCTTGTAAGTTTAGGTTTGTGGCTTTCCAATTCTGTCTGTTTAGAGACTGGAAGTTGGCTAAGGTCTTTCCAGTTCTTAATCTGGTAGTTTACCCTGGCAGCTTCCGCAGGTGTTACACCCTTCAAGGATTCATTAGGCTTGAAGTAATTGTAATAGACTAAATACCCATCCATGAACTGAATCAGGGTATCCATATTTCGGAATGACCGCATGACCTTTGTTCTGTCTTTAATAGTGCCATGAAAGCGCTCTATCTGTGACGTGCTTTCACCACTAGATAGGACTTTGAACGGTCCCCCTAGTCTATGCTCAGTATCAGCGCCAAAGGTTAGCTCTATGCCGTCAAGGTATGAACGCAGCTTATCCGTGACGACTACTTTGGGGGCTTTGCCAGCACGCTTATATGCAACTTCCATAAGTAGTTTAGCGTCCTGAGTGCCACGAGTTAGAGATGCTCTTGAAGCTATCAAAAATCTGGTATCAGAATCTATTATGTCCCAAAACCAAATCTTGATACCCTTGTCCAGTTCCAAAACCGTCTCATCAGCAATCCATGTGTCACCTACTGTCGGATGCACATCTCGGAATTGTTTGGCAGCTAGAGAGGTATATTTATCTACCCACTCAAAGACGATAATGCTTTGACGGGTAGTAACCGTGTTCTTGTTTTAGGTGGTTACGAATGTCAGATATGCTTGAGCCTGAATAGTACATACTCAAGGCTGTGCTAATATAATCGGGTGATACCTTCATGTGGAACAGGGTATCACCCGCCTTGAACTTGCGTTTGCAGACTTTGCACCAATAGCGTTGAACGCCTTTGTAAGTGCCAAATTTAACTACGGCTTCCGAACCACAGTTCTTGCAGGTTATCGTTTTAGTGACCGTTTCCTCTATTGCCATGTTTCACCCCCTTTCTCTATTCTACGACTTTCAACCAAAAGGGAACTTTACCTTCGTAACCTCTCTATTGTCATTCTGTGCCTGCTGTGGTATTATACTCGCCGTAGCCAAGCTACCTGGTGGGTTTAACCTGGGAGGGGTGCTGATGGCCGATAGGTTGAAAGTTGCCGCAGTTCAGTTGAAGGTCGTTTCGGCGAACAAGAAAGAAAACGTCGCTCATGCCCTGGCTCTTCTTGGCACATGCTCCAGCACCAGCCCGAGGGTTATCTGCCTGCCGGAGCTGTTTTCGACACCTTACTTCGCCGTAACTGAGACGCAAGAGCGGTTCGAGCTGGCAGAGACTATCCCCGGGCCGACCACTGATGTTCTGGGACAAATGGCAAGGCAATTGAATGCCTATATCTCCGGTAGCATTTTCGAGAGTGACCCATCTGACGGGAGCTACTATAACTGTGCCTTTCTCATTGAGCCGGGGGGAACGGTGCTGGGTAAATACCGGAAGGTGCATTGCCCTTTCGTAAATTACGGGGGGCGATACCTCAATGAAAAGTATTATTTCCGTCCCGGTAACCTGGGTTTTCCTGTTTTCCCCCTCGACCAAACGAAGGCAGGTATGCTTATCTGCTATGACCGTTCTTTCGCCGAGTCCTGGCGCTGCCTGGCGGTGAAAGGAGCGGAGCTGGTGCTTGTCCCCACCACGTCCTCCGGCTGGCGGAGCGAATCTTGGGAGTTCGGCTTGAGGACCAAGGCTCTGGAGAACAATGTCTTTATCATTGCCGCCAATCGTGTTGGTAAAGAAACCTTCTACCGTGAGGGCTTTCCACCTTTTTATGGCAGTAGTCTCATCATTGGTCCCCTGGGGAATGTTCTGGCTAAGGCTGATGCGGAAAGTGAGCAGATAATCTCGGCTGAACTTGATTTCGAGGAGCTGGCGGAGGCCAGGCGACGCAATGAGTTTCTGCGGGACTGGCGACCTGAAGCCTATGATGCCTATGCAGATGCTTATGCTAAATTATGCCCTGAGACGGGAGTGGTGAATCCATCCCTTCTTCTCTCCGGAGAAGTTAAAACGCCATCTGGCCCGTCCTCAAGGGAAAGGAGGTAGTTGACGATGAGCCGAATTGTTGACCTTACCGCCACTCTGGGAGACCCCAGGATTCCGGTGGTTCCCACCTTTCCGACGGTAAGTCTTGAGCGCTTTCATGTGCATGAAATTAACGGGCGTTCCAATACCAGAATCAGTATGCCGATACATGTGGCCACGCATGTGGATGCCCCTTACCATTTTGACCCTGATGGTATCACAGTGGATGAGCTACCGCTGGAAAAAGTGATGGGCAAAGCGGTTAGGCTTGACCTCAGGAAGGTTGCCCGGGCGAATACGGCGATAACCGTCGACCAGGTGCAGGCGGCGGCTAAAGCCGGTAAGATTGACCTGAAAGGCAAGATAGCGATAACGCATAGCGGTTGGGCGGAAAAGGCACTCTTCCAGCCCAATTTCTATACCGAAAATCCCTTTCTCGCCGAAGAGGCAAGTCATTGGCTGGTCGCCCAGGGAATAAAGGCTCTCGCCCTCGACCATCCCATTGAGAAGGCGGCAAAACCGGGCACAATTGCCTCACCGGGGGATTCGCCTAATCACCGCTACTTTTTGAAGCATGGTATTCCCTTAATCGAGAACCTGGTGAATCTGGAAACCTTTGCTGACCTGGAGTTTGAGATGATGGCGATGCCGCTAAAGATATTCCATTGTGACGGTGCTCCGGCCAGGGTCATCGCCATACTTAACGGGTAAGTAAAGTTAATGCGTCTATGCACAGTTAGTTAGAGGAGGAGAAGAATGAGTATAGTGATGTTGCCGATGGCACCTACTGCCAGGATGATTGTAGAGCAGGTTCTCGGCGTTAAGCCGGGGGAGAAGGTGTGTATCTTTACTGATACTGACCGTTCGCAGAATATTACCCATCTTCTTGGCTCCTGGGTGCAAGCCGTCGGGGCTGAGCCGGTAATTGTCACTATTATCCCCAAAGAGGTAGGTGGGATTGACCCGCCGCCTTCAGCCGTCGCTGCTATCCATGCCGCTGATGTGGTTATCGCCCAGGCAAGCTACGCTATCGTGCATACCGAGACAGTCCGGCAGGCAATAAAGAAGGGAGCCCGTGTCTGTGACATGTGGGGCTTCAATGAAGATATGATGGTTCACGGTGGTGCCACGGCGGATTACGGCAAGATAGGAGAGCTTTCTCACCGAGTGTCCGCCATCCTGACGGCAGGTAAACAGGCCCGGGTAACCACCAAGGACGGTACGGATATTACCTTTTCCCTGGAGGGGCGGTCGGCCGCAGTGCTGGCTGGGGTGGCGAACCAACCCGGCCAGTTTTGTGCTTTCCCTGATGGCGAGGCGGCCATTTCCCCGATTGAGGGCAGCGCTAATGGTATCCTGGTGAATCCCTTTAGTATGGAGAAAGCGGACATCGGCTTTCTCAAAGAAGCCATCTCCCTGAAAGTGGTCAAAGGTAAAGTGGTCAGTATTGAAGGTGGCGTGATAGCACGCCAGTTACTTGAATTCATCGAGCCGATTGGTGATAGTGCCCGGAACATTGCTGAGCTGGGCATCGGCACCAACCCCAAAGCGCGTGTCGGTGTTACACTGCGGGAAACGAAGAAAGCCTGGGGAACAGCCCATATTGCCATGGGGGATAGCAAGAGTCTCGGCGGAAAGATAGAAAGCCCGATGCACATGGACATGATATTCCGGGAACCAACGGTGCTAATCGACGGTAAAGCACTGCTGAAAGATGGGCGTCTGATTGCCTAGTTGCCGGGTTCGGTAGCACCGGATTAGTAAATTCAGAGACTATTTACTGTTTGATGAGCGGTTTGACAAGTTATCCCGCACCTCTTAGAATGGGGGCTACCTGATTTTGGTCAGAATTAAAGAGCCGAAAAGGAGGAAACATGAGTTACAAACAAATTCTCTGCGAGGAAATCGAACCTGGTATTGTGAAAATTACCCTGAACCGACCCGAAAAGCGCAATGCGATTGATAACCTCACCGTTGAAGAGCTGCAAGATGCTTTCATGAAGTCAGACCTCAATGATGATGTGAGGGTGATTGTTCTTGCCGGAGCGGGTAAGGACTTTTGTGCCGGCTATGACCTCAGCGGTAAAGGTGAACCGGCCCAGGGTCCGGTACTGAAAGCCGTCAAAAATACCAAGCTCACCGGCATGGAACAGCGCTTGAAGAACACCGAGTACTTCACCATCAACCAAGCTCTGGCAATACGGGATTTGAGTAAACCGACGATTGCTATGGTGCAGGGTAACTGCATCGCCGCCGGACTGCTTTATGCCTCGATGTGTGATATTATCTATGCCTCAGAGGATGCCCAGTTTGTCGACCCGCTCACCAGGTGGGCACATGCTGGTTTTGAGCTTCTCGTCGAGCCTTATAACCTCGGTTTTCGGAAGGCTAAAGAGGTAATCTGGACCGGCGACCCCCTTCCCGCCAAAGAGGCCAAGGAGTATGGCATGGTCAGCAAGGTGGTTCCCCGGGAGAAGCTGGAAGAAGAGACGATGCTGCTCGTCCGCAAGATTGCCAAGAACCAGCCTATTGCCATCAGAATGACCAAGAAAAGTATCAACCAGGCCTGGGATTATATGGGGCAAAGAGACGCCTTTCAGTATCACCTCTTAGCTCACGAGCTTTCCCATCTCAGTGATGAAGAAAAGAGGTGGCAGGAAACGAGAGCTAAGGCAGAGAAGGAAGGCGGAGTCAAGGCAGTTATCAAGGCCCGCGACGATAAGTTCAAAAAGTAAGTGAGTAGCGGTTTCCACTGCTTGTGGGGAAGATAATTAAGAGAGGGCATACCCTACAAAACTGGTATATATCTTCGCAAAGTAACAGGATCGCTTACCACGGACAAAGTATACTTTACCGACTAAAAGGGAAATATTCATGGAAACTCGTAAGGCAACCGTGTTAGATTCAGTATACAAAATGACGGATTATGCAGAGGACGTTGTATCTGGTGGAGGTGGGGGTCCGGCGGAATCACCCGTTTCCTTGAAGATTTGAAAGGTAAGAGGCTCCATGGTATTGGTGACATCCGCCCCTCCGTTTAAGATGGACTATATTTCGTGTGTTGACCTGGAAGGACTCCACAAAGAAGTCCTTTTGGATATGCCCTTTATACACCTTTCTTGGAATCGGTGCAAGCGCTACCGTTTTGGAGCGGCTCTGGATAAGAAACACATTTCTGACAAATGTTACCTTGTCTAGCTTTACCGCACAAAACTCGGGAATGTTCAACCTACAAATCTCCTCTAGGGTTCATTACCCCAACCCGAAAGCTATGGCAGGAGAACGAGTTACAATGATAGAATAACATTCAGCAGAAACGTAGTGAACGAATGATAGGAGGCGAAAGGTGAAAAGAGCGGCAATAACGGGTATGAACATTGCTGATAAATTCATCACTAAAGCAAGGACTATCGCTGAGCCAGAAATCGAGGCTTTTTGTCGTGCTAACAAACTCAGCGAAGATTTCTTTTTGAGCGATGAAGCTGGTAAAGCGGCCAGTTTGAAGAAAAGAGTCGCGCCAGGAGTCCAGACTCTAACCATCGTGTCTGGATTAATGGAGGATCTTACCTGGGGTATGCTGTTGGCATCGATGGACAAGATAAGGTTTCTTTCACCGCTCTACCCAGGGAATACCGTTCACGCGGAAGTAGAGTTACTTAACAAGAAGACGACCTCTAGGGGAGACAGGACATTCTATACTTTTTCGTGGGTGTTAAGAGACCAAGATGGCTTAACTATTGCACAAGGCGAGAATACCGAGTGCACAACCTGACCTCAACTGCTTCGAGTCTGTGCAAACAGACATGATAGGCGGTGTGTAACAGCTTCACTGGCAGAAAGACTGATATCTAGACAAGATAAACTCAATCCCTATGATTCGCCAAATATGATCAGAGAGTGCTCTGCACAACAACTCATCTTGCATAATATCAAGAAATCGCACCTGGACATTGGCGCTTTGTGGTTGACAAAGAATATCCCTTTCCCTCAATATGGGAGTACCTACGGCCGAACGGTGACACCGAAATATGTGAGGAGATAAATGACAACAAGAAACGTCAATTTCAATCCCGGCCCGGCGGCTTTGCCGCTGGAAGTTCTTAAGACTGTACAGGAAGAACTCCTCGATTACCATGGTACCGGAATATCAATCCTGGAGAGCTCCCATCGCGAGAAGGAATTCGAAGCGATCAATGACCAGACAATCGCGCTGGTACGTGAACTGCTCGGACTCGACACTAATTACCAAGTGCTATTCCTGGGCGGCGGGGCATCCACCCAGTTCGCCCTGGTGCCAATGAACTTCATCGGCGATGTCCAGATGGCCGCTTATGTGGACACTGGCGAATTTGCCTCCAAAGCCCTGAAGGAATGCCAGATCGTGGCCAAGGTTCACGTGGCGTTCTCCTCCAAAGAGGAGAAATATCGCCGGGTGCCGAAGATGAGCGAGATCAAGTATCCGGAGGATGTGGCCTATCTCCATATCTGTTCCAACAACACCATCGAAGGGACTCAGTTCCAGGAGTTTCCGAACACCGGCAAGGTTCCACTGGTAGCCGATATGTCCTCTGATATCGCCTCGCGGCGGCTGGATTTCAAGAAGTTTTCCCTGATCTACGCCGGAGCACAGAAGAACCTCGGCCCTGCAGGTGTGACGCTGGTGATCATTCGTGACGATTTTCTAGCAAAGGCCAAGAAAGGCCTTCCAGCTGTTTTAAGCTATAAGACCCATGCGGACAATAAATCGTTGTACAACACGCCGCCGGTATTCGGGGTTTATGTCATGAAGCTGGTGTTGGAGTGGATCAAGAGCAAGGGTGGTCTCGCGGGGGTGGAGGAGATAAATGCGGCCAAGAAGGATTTGCTGTATGGTGCCATCGATGCTGCTCCCGATTTCTATAAAGGTCCCGCCGAAAAGAACAGCCGGAGTTGGATGAACGTCACCATGCGGCTGCCTACTGAAGAGCTAGAGAACAAATTCGTTGCCGATGCCAAAAGGGAAGGGTTGCTAGGCTTAAAAGGCCACCGTTCCGTCGGGGGCATCCGCTTCTCGATATATAACGCGGTGTCCCTTGAAGACGTACAGAAAACAGTCGATTTTATGGCCAAGTTCCGTAAGTCTGCCTGAAGTTTCTTGTCGTCTGGCAGATGCAGAGAATATAGCCATCGGTGGTAAAGTGCTGGTTATCACCGGGGGCCCTGGCACCGGCAAGACAATCCTGGTGAATAGTCTGGTCAGGATTCTCGAACGGAAGAGCCAGCGAATTGTTCTAGCTTCACCCACCGGCCGGGCAGCAAACGGTTATCAGAGGTGACGGAGAGAGAAGCGAAGACAATTCACCGTTTGCTAGAGTATAGCCCTAACGAGGGCGGCTTCAAACGAAACGAAGATAATCCCTGGATGCCGACCTGTGGTCATTGATGAGGCGTCGATGGTGGATATACTGCTCATGAATAATTTGCTGAAGGCGATACCACTACCAGCAACCCTGCTTCTTGTTGGAGATGTCGATCAACTACCCTCCGTAGGCCCGGGTAATGTTCTCAAGGATATCATCGCTTCCGGATGTGTGGAAACGGTAATACTCAAAGAGATCTTCAGACAAGCGCAAGAGAGCCTAATCATTGTCAACGCCCATCGGGTTAACCGTGGCGAATTTCCTGAATTAAAGCCCCATCAGGGCCGACAATCAGATTTTTACTACATTGAGAGAAATACTCCCGAAGAGGTACTTGCCGTAATCAAGGAACTGTGTATCAAGAGACTACCCACTGCTTTTCATCTCAGTCCGGAGGATGACATCCTGGTGATGACACCTATGCATCGAGGCACAGTAGGGGTGGCTAACCTGAATGCTGAACTGCAGGCACTTCTTAATCCCGAAGGTAAGGTCATCACCAGGGGTGGTCGGTTGTTTCGGAACAACGATAAGGTGATGCAGATCAAGAACAATTATGATAAAGAGGTTTTCAATGGAGATATCGGTAGGATAGTCGGTATTGACCTTGAGGACCAGAAGGTTCTGGACAAGTTCGAGGACAGGGTGGTGAGCTACGAGTGGAGTGACCTGGACGAACTGGTACTGGCTTATACCATCTCCATACACAAGTCGCAGGGTAGCGAATATCCTGCAGTAATCGTGCCACTTCTCTCTCAGCACTATATCATGCTGCAGCGGAACCTCCTCTATACAGCAATCACTCGGGCCAAGCGACTGGTGGTGCTGGTGGGTAGCAAACGTGCCATCGCCATAGCGATCAAGAATGACAGAGTCCAGCACAGATACACGAATCTGGCCTCGAGATTATCATCCACTTAACAGTGGTTGATGACTTGGATACCTGGGTTATTAGTAGTTGGTATTGACAGGAGATTAGTGTGTCCGGTGAGCTAGCGGCGCTTATCACTGCAATTCTCTGGGCAATTGCCGGCACCATGCTGAAACCACTGAGCGCTAGGTTTCATCCCCTAGTGTTGAATCAGATCCGCTGTCTTGCTGCTGCCTTGCTCTTTGCCGTCTTCCTTACGGTTAATGGAGGCTTTACGCTCCTGAACCTTGTTCCCCTGCGCTCGGTAATAATGGCTATTGCTGGAACATTCATCGGTATCGGCGTCGGTGAGAGCCTCTTTATACTATCCCTACGTTACATTGATATCTCTCGTGCCTACCCGATCTCATCATGTACCTACCCCCTGATTACTGCTATCATTTCCTACTTCGCTCTCAACGAGCGGTTATCCGTCATCGCGCTCATCGGTGTATTGCTGGTGCTTGCGGGCATTTACTTTGTTGCCTTTCCCAGCGGGCCCTTGCTAGTACGCATCTCCGTACACTCACCAAAGGAGAGACGAGGTTTGTTTCTACTGCTGCTCACCATCATTGCATGGGGTGTGAGCGTTGTCTTGATAAAGATGGGGACAGAAGGGCTGGAGATGCCACTCGCCAATTTCATTCGTTTCGGAGGGACAGTCGTTCTGCTGACCCCACTTACTGTTGTTCCATGGCGGCGCTTCCGTCAGAGTAACAGCGGCTATCGCAATCTGGGAATGGCAACTTTAAGCGGCATCCTCAGCTTCGGCATCGGCGGTGTCTTCTTCTTACTGGCTTTGAAAGAAAGCGGTGCCGTAATGACGTCAGTACTGTCTTCAACTTCACCGCTGTTCTTGGTAGCTCTGGCGGTATTATTTCTGAAGGAAAAGGTAACCCTTAAACTAGCACTCGGTGTTATCATGAGTGTAATGGGTATCTCCCTCGTGTTTATCTTCTAGAGGCTCTGGCCTGCCTGGCAGTCCGACGTACGATTATGACACTGGAGATATTGTCAATAAATTCACTTGGACCCTTTTACTCAATATTAGTTGTCTCAGTGTCATTGCGAGCGAAGCGAAGCAATCTCGGACGGGTGGGGCATGAGATTGCCACGGGATCTAACGACCCCTTACAATAACAACCATGATTGAGCAGAACCACCTCGGGACTTCATTTCCATATAGAGTTGTTGTATAGTTATAAGGGGAGAGGGATAAAGGATGAGGAGTCAGTAAACAATCTCACTTACTATCAGTTGACAAGGGGGAAAGCTGCCGTGAAGCTAGCTAACGTGAATCTCAGTATTATCCAGTTACAGGAGGATAATCAATATGGTATCAACAACAGCAGATATTACCAGTATTCGGACTGACCCAGCCGGCTTTTTTAATAACACAATAAGTGAGTATATTGCCACTAGTCCAAGTAACGTTATGCCGGGTTTTAACGGTGAACCTATTTGGGATAAGCCACTGGTCGGCTTTGCCGATGGAGATGATCCTGTTTTTCAAGAATACAAAGCGATAATTGGTCAATTTCACCTGACACCGCGCGAAGCTATGGAGAGGCATCTTGGGAAAATCACTCGTGGTTATTCCACTCCTCCACATATAAGTGTAATATCTTTCATTCTTCCCAGTACCAGGGCGACACGCGAGAGCATGCGAAAGGAGACAAGGGTATGTTCATTGCGGTGGAATTATACCCGCCACTATGGGCAGGAAGTCATTAATCGGCTTTCCAGATATCTGGTGGCAGTGCTCGAAGGCGCCGGATATCATGCTATCGCCCCCGACCTCGAGAGATTCTTTGAAGTAAAGCGTGATGACCCCAAGAAGGCAGCATCAACCTGGTCTCAACGGCACATTGCCTACGCGGCTGGCCTCGGGACTTTCAGCCTGAATGACGCACTGATTACTCCCCGGGGTATTTCAATACGTGCCGGAAGCATCGTCTGTAACCTGACCGTGAAACCGACACCCCGTCTTTATAAGAACCATCTGGAGAATTGTTTGTTCTACCGTGATGGAAAATGCGGCAAATGCATTCAGCGCTGTCCGGCGGGTGCCCTCAGCGAGAAAGGGCATGACAAAGAAAAATGCCGTAACTACTTGAATGAAGGAATGCGAGCAGCTGCCAAGGAACTGGGCCGTGATGAAGAATTTGTCGGCGCCTACATGGGTTGTGGGTTTTGCCAAACCAGGGTGCCCTGTGAAGAGGGGATACCACCCAGCGCATCACGTGCGGGCAACGCAAATAGCAAACTGGATTGAACTTTTGCTTGTTTAGTGCAATCAGATAAGCTCTTTCGTTGAGCCAGGGAAATAAAAAGGGAGCTGGGGGGAGTTTTACCCCAGCTCCCTTTTTATTGACGACAGGTTGTCTCAGAACCCAAAGCAGGCTGGAATATGGCAGGCTTGGTGCAGGGGGAGGGACCTGATTCCTCCCCGGATATCCGAGGAGCAAGCTAGAATTATCCTGGGTAACTTGAAACGTAATCGTAAAAATAGCCTTGGATTCGGCAAAAGAAAATGGCTCACCTCACGCGTTATTTGCGGGATATGCGGACGGAAATACAACTTGAAGAAGAAGGGGTGTGTTTGCGCTCACTCTGACCCGATGCGAGCCAGCCCGCCATACCAAAACGTGAAAGTTTCGTGGCGCAGGCTAAGTGACGGCGTATGGGACACCTTCGTTGAGTGTATGACTTCCCTCGAGCCTTTGGAGCTAATGGTAAAGGATAAACGGAGGGCCTGGAAAGCTCACAAAAAGGACATAGAGCGGCAGGTCGGTGAGCTACAGGAACAAATCAGCCGGCTGCTGCAGAAGAGGCGGCAGTACTCCTGGCAACAGGCTGAGGGTATCATCACTACTGAGGAACTAAAGGTGGCAGACAGGCAACTTAAGGCAGAGGAGAGAGGAGAGTCTCTTAGATGAACAACGGGGCAGAATCGAGAAGTTTAGAGTCGAGCCGGAGCCTTTGGATAATGCTACTTTTAAGAAATTAGCCGAATATTGGACCGGTGAAATTGGCAATAAACTAGCCCATGCTCCGGATGAGATGAGAGCTGGATTCGCGGAGCTTTTTGACCTTTATGCGACCCTCAAACCGGATAGTTCGGGAAAAGGTTATCACGTTGATTTGTCGGCCAATATCCCTCTCGAAATGGAGGGAAATAAGCCCGGCGCATTTGACATTATGTTTACTCCTTCGAGAGGGGGATTAAGGGGGTGAGGTTAACAACAATCTTGTAAAGAGTGGGATTGTTTGATACCTTGCTTAAAAATCGCGATGGGAAAGCGGTATAATTATTAGGTGAGGCAAAATGGCGAGCTTGTTTGAGCCGGGATACCTGGCTCTCTACCGGTCGGGCGAGCTGAAGCGTCGCGCGGAAGCGTTGCGAGAGCGGCTGGCTGCGTGTGACCTTTGCCCCAGGGAATGTGGCGTGAACCGTCTTGAAGGGGAGTGGGGTTTCTGCCGGTCTGCCTGCGTGCCGATTGTCAGTGCGGTTTGCCCGCATCATGGTGAGGAACCCGCCCTTTCCGGGAGCAGGGGGTCGGGAACGGTATTTTTTGGCAACTGCACGATGAGGTGTGTCTACTGCCAGAACCACCAGATTAGCCAGAACCGGGGAGAGCAGCAATCTCACCAGATGGATATTTCTATCCTGGCGGAGCGCCTGCTTTACCTTCAGGATAACGCCGGCTGTCACAACATCAATTTTGTATCTCCCACGCACTTTATCCCCCAGATGGTACAGGCCGTGCTTGAAGCCGTGCCGCTGGGGTTACACCTGCCCCTGGTCTACAACACCAGCGGCTACGATTCCTTGAAGTCTCTCAAAGAGCTTGATGGTATCATCGATATTTATCTTCCCGACCTGAGATATGCCTCCGCCAGTTGGTCGAGAAAGTTTTCTCAGGCGGGAGACTATGTGATTCATGCCCGGGCGGGAATCAAGGAGATGTACCGGCAGGTGGGCGATTTAGTGGTAGATGAGGATGGGATAGCCCGGCGCGGGCTGATTGTGCGTCATCTTATCCTGCCTAACGGGTTGGCGGGCAGCGAGGAGTCGCTCACTTGGCTGGCTAAGGAGCTTTCCGCCACAGTGACGGTGAGCATCATGGCACAGTATTTTCCGGCGCACCGGGCGGCGCGGGTGCCACTGCTTTCGCGGCAGATTAGTCTCGCAGAGTATGAGAATGTTGTCCAGTTGTTGGATAGACTGGGATTAGAGAACGGGTGGATACAGGAGCTATCGGCAGCGGAGAGCTACCGGCCGGACTTCGCCAGCGAAGGTCACCCCTTTGAAGCGACGGCGGGAAACACCGGATGAAGGCTACTTTCTCTTGCGCTTGACGAAGTGAAAGTTGACCTTCTTGCCGTTAGTCTTATCTTTCTTGTTAATATTTGTGATGAAGGTGGCGAGGTCGGGAAGCGGTTTATCAGTCATGACAGTATCCTTTTCTTGTCCTTAAGCGATTTATCGTATATTCTAGCATATATCAGGAGACAACGCCAAGTGAGCAGGTGATTAGACCTCACCCCCTTTATCCCCCCGGGAAATCCATCCCCCTTGTCCCCTTTCCTTCGGTAGATTCAGGACAGGCTCTTTATCAAAGGAAGGGGGAAGAAAAAGAAAGAGGGGCTAACGCCCCTCTTAGACGCCTAAGGAAGAGGTTTTTTACTAAGGGGATTAAAAGGGGCGAAGCCCCTTTCACCAATTTCCTTCCCTCTCTCCTTGCTAAGGGGAGAGGGATAAAGGGTGAGAGGTTGGTAGATAATGATAAAGAGAAGGAGGGTAGTCAAAAATGCTAGGGGAAAGTTGGGCATCTCCAGAGGATTTTGCCACACTATTCCAGTATTTCTGGTATCGTGATTTCCCCATGGATCAGAAATCAACGGGCGCTCGGCGTTCGGATTGGACTATACATACAGGGATAGTTGTTCGCAACATAGCTGACCTCATGGGTTTTATGGCGAGGTTTGAATCTGGTAAGAGAAAAGATGCGGTGATGAGGAGTACTGAACAAGATGTAGTTGCTTTAGAATGGGAATGGGAGGAAAAGTGGGGTAACGAAATAAAGAAGCTAAAAAATCATAAGCTATGGAGTTATGATAAAGATAGTAAAAGGTTGCTTCAATATGCGGTGTTTATAACCTACAGACCTACCCTCCAAATTGATGAAGTTTACAAGAAAGTTTTAGAAGAATGGAAAGATGCTTCTTGGCTACTCTTGTTGATTCTAATTGAAATTGAAGAGTCAGAAGAATTATACACACATAGAGAGTTTACGCAAATAAGAATGTCAAAGTTCCATGAAGGAAGATATTCAGAACTTCGTTCGGCGCCAGCACTTCCTTGGAGAGTCCCAAGAACACGGTGGTCTAGAGAATTGAAATGACTAACCAACCAATTTTACATAATATCCGCATCCTTGATTTTAGCTGGGTGCTGGCCGGGCCTTATGCCACCAGAATATTGGCTGATTTTGGGGCGGAGGTGATTAAGGTTCAGCCGCTGCTACCTCAAGAAGAGGACAGGTTTGCGCGCGGATACTATAATACCTGGAACCGGAATAAGCGGGGCATCACTCTGAACCTAGATAAACCGCAGGGGATCGCCCTGGCGAAAAAGCTGGTGAGTGTCAGTGATGCCGTGGTGGAGAACTTTTCTCCCAGGGTGATGGCTAACTGGGGGCTGGACTACCCTAAACTGAAGCAGCTAAAGCCGGATATTATTATGCTGAGCATGTCGTTGATGGGTAACAGCGGCCCATGGCGGGATTATGTCGGCTTCGGACCTACGGCTCACGCTTTTTCCGGGATGACCTACCTTACCTCTTATTCCGGGAAACCGCCGGTAGGATTGGGCTACTCTTATGCCGACCATATTGCCGGACTGGAGGCGTTTCTGGCTTTGCTCAATGCCCTGGAATACCGGCGGAAGACGGGTGAGGGACAGTTTATCGATGTCTCGCTGGTGGAAGCAATGTCCAGCTTGCTGGGTAGTGCTTTCCTGGAACATGCCTTTAGCGGCCAGCCGCCGCAGCCAACCGGTAATCGTTCTGCTGAGGCCGCACCCCACGGTGTCTACCGTTGCTATGGCGATGACCGGTGGTGTGCTATTGCTGTTTTCAACGATGAGGAGTGGCAAGGTTTTAAGCGGGCTTTGGGAAATCCTTCGTGGGCGGAGTTGTCACGGTTTGCGACTCTATCCACCCGCCTGGAGAACGCCGACGAACTGGATAGGCTGGTGGAGGAGTGGACAAAGCAGCACAGTGCGGAAGAGGTCATGTCCCTGCTCCAGCAGGCGGGAGTGGCGGCGGGAGTGGTACAGAATGCCGGAGACCTGGTGAATGACCCCCAGCTCAGGGAGCGGGGCTTCTTTATCGAATTGGAGCACCCGGAACTTGGTAGCACCATCTCTGATGCCAGTCCAATTAGACTATCCGCTAGTCCCGCCCGGTACGAGCGGGCAGCGCCGCTTGCTGGTCAGGATAATGATTATGTTTATGGTGAGCTTCTCGGCATCAGTGCGGACGAGATTGCTAAACTCAAGAAAGAGGGGATAATATAAGCGATTGTTTAGTAACCTCACCCACTTATGAAATAGCCAAAGGAGAGTTGAAGAGAGGCGAAGCCTCTCTTATAAAAATAGAATCCCTTTCCCCTTAACAAGGGGAAGGGGAAAAAGGGGATAGGGTTACGAAATGGCTCGACGGCTAGCTTTTCCCGTCCTGGCAGTTGGGGCAGAAGTAGGTGCCCCGACCGCGGACAGTTATCCGCTTGATTGGTGTATCACATTTGGGGCAGTTTTTACCCTGGCCGTGGGCTACATTGAATTCATCGTGAGCCGTTCCCTTGGTGCCATCGGGACGCAGGTAGTTAACGATGCTGGCACCCTGGTGGGCGATACCCGAATGTAACACCTGCCGGATGGCCTGGTGGAGACGCTCTATCTCCTCTATTGAGAGGCTTCCCCCTGCCCGCAGCGGGTGAATCCTGGACACAAAGAGGGCTTCATCAGCATACATATTGCCGACGCCCGCAAGCAGGTTCTGGTCGCAGAGCAGAGCCTTTATCGGGGCAGTGCGTTTCGCCAGGAGTTGTGCCAGCACCCGGGGAGTGAATCCGGCTTCCAGCGGCTCCGGGCCAAGCTTACCAACAACGCTATCCTTGTCTTGTACCAGGCGCATGACGCCAAACTTCCGCGGGTCACGAAAGAAGATAACGGTGCCTTTATCGAGATGAATTATGGCACGGGTATATTTAGGTGGTTCGGTAGAATTCTGACCGATAAGCAACGAGCCGCTCATTCTCAGGTGAATAATTAGCATATTGCCACTACTCAGGCTAATCAGGAGGTACTTACCGCGACGGGCGATGTCGGTTATCCTTTGTCCGGTGAGATGTGAGCGAAATTCGCCGGCGGTAGGCTGGCGGACGATTCCTTCCCAGAGGAGGGTGATACCGGTAATGTCACGCCCGATAATATAGGGCGAGATTTCATTCTTGACTGTCTCGACTTCAGGAAGCTCAGGCATAGGTTTATTTTAATTCCTCCTGCAACCGTAATATCCGTAGCATTTGTCTGATAACTTAGGTATCTGATACATCTTTGTTAGCAGATTACACATTTACCTCACCCCCTATGTCCCCCTCTCCTTTCAGGAGAGGGGGAAGAGATTTAAAGAGAGGGGCGTCGCCCCTCTCTTACTACTCCCCCTTCCCTTTTAAGGGAAGGGGGTCAGGGGGATAGGTTACAAATCCTGATTTCTTATTTTAATTCTCCCCAGTTTCGGCCCTTTTTAATATCGACCTTGAGGGGTACGCTTAGCTCAATGGCAGTGGACATTACTCTGCCTACAAGCTCACGAAGCTCTTCAAGTTCCTCTTCCGGCACTTCAAAGATAAGCTCGTCATGCACCTGGAGGAGCATACGGCTGCGGAGATGCCGTCTGACCATTTCCCGGTACAGGTTGACCATGGCCACCTTGATAATTTCGGCGGAGGTGCCCTGCACCGGCATATTGATGGCCATACGCTCGGCAGCTTCCCTGACCTGCCGGTTGGCCGAATTGATTTCCGGAATCAAGCGTCTCCGTCCCAGCAATGTTTGCACGTAGCCCTTTTCTCTAGCCTGTTGCTTGGTAGCTTCAAGGTATCGTTTCACCCCGGGGTATTTCTCAAAGTAGGCGGTAATAAACTTGGTGGCCTCTTGCCGTGATAGCTCGGTGGCCTGCTCCAGCCCGTAGTCACTCATTCCGTAGATGACGCCAAAATTGACGGTTTTGGCAACCCGGCGCATATCCGGTGTCACCAGGGAGGTATCGACCGCGAAAAGCTGGGCAGCGGTGGCGGTATGGATATCTTCATCGTGGCGGAAGGCATTGAGCAAGCCCTCGTCTTGAGACAGGTGTGCCAAAGCGCGCAGGTCAATCTGTGAGTAATCGCCAGCGAGAAGGAAACAGCCGGGCGGAGCAATAAATGCCTCTCGCATCGCTTTGCCCATCTCACCACGCACCGGGATGTTTTGCAGGTTGGGGTCGCTGGAGGAAAGGCGACCGGTGGCCGTCCTCGTCTGATTGAAGCTGGTGTGAACCCGGCCTGTTTTGGGGTTGATTAAACCGGGCAGGGTATCGATATAGGTCGACTTGAGCTTGGAGAGCTGGCGGTAATCGAGAACCAACTCGATAATCGGGTGGACGCCGCGTAGCTCTTCAAGGACGGTAGCATCGGTGGAATAGCCGGTTTTCTTCTTGCGGGCGGTGGGCAGCCTTAGCTCCTCGAAAAGAACCGCGCCCAGTTGCGAGGGTGAGTTGATATTGAAGCGGTGGCCGGTGTTATTGTATATTTCACTCTCTATTTTCAGCAGTTGCTCGTCGAGGCGGAATGACATCTGCCTCAGCAGGTTGGTGTCAAGGGCGATACCGCTCCGCTCCATATGGATAAGCACGGGCACGAGTGGCATCTCAACCTCGGTGAATAAAGGCCACAGCTCCTGCTGGTGTAGCTCGGTGTCAAGTGATGCCATCAGTTGCCCGGTGATGTCAGCATCGGCACAGGCGTAATTAGCCGCCCGTGCGACCTCCACCTGTGACATGTTGAGTTGCTTGGCGCCCGAGCCAATAATGTCGGTGATTGACGCCATCTCTATACCGAGGCGGGCAAAGGCCAGCGCTTTCAAGCTCAGGCTTTTTTCGCTGAGCAGGTAGGCCGCCAGCATGGTGTCAAAAGTTACATTATTGACCATTATTCCGTGTTCGGCGAGCACGGTCATATCATAGTTGCCGTTGTGAGCCACTTTCGCCAGGGAGGCGTCTTCCAGGAGAGGCTTAAGACGGTCGATGACGTGCTTCAGGGGGAGCTGCTCGATTTGGCCCCAGCCGACATGGCCGACCGGAATGTAGTAAGATTCGCCGGCGGCGGGTGAGAGCGAGATGCCGACCAGTTGGGCGGCCATGGCGTCGAGGCTGGTTGTCTCTACGTCAAAGGCGAGTGACTTGCTTGCTGCCAGGCGGGTGAGTAGCTCATCCAGGGCGGGGGCGGTATTGATAATGTGATAGTCCCGTGGCGGTGGCTCGGCCTTAACCTGAACTTTTGTCTCTTCCCCTTCGGGAAGCTTGGCCAGTAAACTAAAGAACTCAAGCTCGCGGAAAAGCTCGCTGACGCGCTGTCGGTCAAAATGACTGACCCGGCAAGCGTCCAGGTTAAGGGTCACCGGTGTCCCGGTAACGATGGTGGTTAGCGTTTTGCTCTGGCGGGCGATGGCTTCGTTTTCCCGCAGGATGGTCTGGAGCTTGGGCGGGGTTACGTCGTCGAGGTGAGCATAGATTTGTTCCACGGAGCCGAACTGCTGGATGAGCTTGACCGCCGTCTTTTCCCCGATGCCGTGCACGCCGGGGATGTTATCTGACGGGTCGCCCACTAGTGCCTTGAGGTCGGCGATATGTTCCGGCTTAACGCCGTATCTCCCGGCAACTGCGGCTTCATCGTAGAGGATGGTATCACTGAAGGTGCCTCTCGGCTTGGGGTAGAGCACCTTTACTTTTGCCGACACCAGTTGCATGGTATCGGCATCTCCGGTGACGATGATGGTATCAACTCCCTGCTCGCTGGCCTGGTGGCCGAGGGTACCCAGGACGTCATCGGCTTCGTAGCCATCAAGCTCAAAGATAGGGATACGGAAGGCTTCGACCAGCTTCCTCACCCGGTCGAGCTGGTTGGCCAGCTCAATGTCCATGGGGGGACGGTGTGCCTTGTACTGGTCAAACATATCGTGGCGGAAGGTGGGGCCTTTCTTATCGAAGGCAATGGCGTAGTGGGTTGGCTGCAGGTCATTGATGGTCTTCAGCAGCATCGAGGCGAAGCCGTAAACGGCGCTGACAATCTCGCCGGTCTTGCTGACGGTGAGGGGGCGGGTGTTCTGAAAAGCATGGTAGGCGCGGTGGACAATGCCATTACCATCAAAGAGCACGAGAAGGGGCTTTTCCATGGGATTATTATAACAGATTTGAAAAGTAACTTGCCCACTTCACTATCGAGCGAGAAAAGCAATTCTTCAAGGGGGTGGGTAAGCAAGGGAAGCCTAATAAGAAGCCCTTGCACTCGTATATATAGCGCTGATATGATGTCTTTTGAGGAACGTATCCGAAAGTTCACTCTTATGAAATCAATGAAATATACCCTATTGGTAATAGTCTTGGTATGGCTGTTTTTCTTGCTGCTATTTATTAAAGCTGTAATAGAACATGGCTGGCCGACCCAACCTATATATTACGTTTCCTCGGTAGTAGAAATTGGTCTTGGGTTTTTGACCTTTAGATTTACGAAGTTAAAGCCAACAAGAAGTCGGTCTGTGTTAACGCTAGTATTTATGATTATATGTATTGGCGTTCCTGTAGTTTTATACAATTTGCGTAATGAGTTTCTGAGGCAAGTAGGTGGTGCTCAGATTTGGTACATATTTACTACCATGGCATTTAGTCTTAACTATGTTATTATGAGGATACGTTCTAAAAGAGAACTCACAATTGCAGAAAGGAAATTAGAATCAATAAATAAGATTGTGGTCTTCCTTTTCCCATTATTAGCTGTACTTTATTTACTCCCCAAATTTTAAGCGCATACTACTCCCTCTATCAAATAGGGGCGGAAGCCCCTCTTTTCTTTTTCTTCCCTCTCTCATTTTAGGAGAGGGGGATTAAGGGGGTGAGGTTCTGAAAAGCTGCTGAGCTTAGAAATCCCTAAGCGGGGCTTGCTCCATGGGTTTCAGAAAAGAGGTATCGTTGTGTTTGGTGAGGACGAAGCGGGCGTTTTCATACATCAGGTATAACAATTGAGGTATCCTGCTGGGAGGGCAGGAAGCCGCTTCCTGCCCTCCTAAAAACCGCGCATCATAAATACAAGGCTACTTCCAGTAGTACTTTTCGCCTGGGGAAATCAGACGGCAGGGAAGTACCGAGCCAATCCCGGCGGCACCTCGGGTCAGAATTTCCGATATCGTTTCTCTGCCATTGACCAGGTTTTTCATTTTCACCACTTCACTTGAAGTTGACCCCTGCCAGTACCAGTCCATTGTCCAGACATTCCCTCCTGAAGATGTGTCCCGGGATTTGTCTGTCCAGAGGCTATCAGCCGTGGTACCGTCGGGGAAGGCCCCCTGATTGATAAACCATACTGTAGCATCGGCGCCGCTGGATTTATCCATCAAGTTTTGCAGGTCAGGCAAATTAGGCATAATCCAGTTAGAGTAACCGTAGTTTAATCCGGGGCTGTGGTTAAGGGTAGAATCCGGGTTGGCAAGCTTGAGATCCCTTTTAAGATAATCCCCACCATATATATAGTCCAATGGTCCCATAATCGTTTTATAATCAATAGCTTTCACATTAAATATCGGTTTCTGCATCCACATCATGCCGGTCTGGGTATCGACAAAGGTGCCCGGGGGAACAGATTGCACCAGCATTTCGCTTTCCTTCTTAACGTAATCGTTGTATCTGCCTATTGCTTTATCAATATTTTCGTGGTAAGTGGCATTTTCGCCCTGGTAATACCAATATTCTACCTGTAGCTCCATCGCGTATGCCTGAATCAAGTCGAAGAAGTCGAACTGTGCTTTTATGGCCTTGTAGTCTTCCGCGGTCAAGAAACGGTGGTGGCTCTTGACTATATTCGCCCATACCTTTAATAGCGGTGTCTGTCCGTTTTGTCCGGTGAGCTGGTTGTAAATAATAGAATCTTTGGTCAGCAGATTGGTTTCGATGGCGTTCGCTATAATTTTTCTGTTTTTTTCAATGAGTTCGGAACCAGCGGGCGGCGGAGCAGTGATAAAACCTTCCAACATTTCCCTGGTGCCGTTAACGGAGCTAAGATAATCGTTCATCTGCCCGATTCTGATATTATACTCGGTCTGTTGTATCTCGGTGGAAAGCTTGTTATAAACGTCATTAACCTGGTTGCTCAGCGCGTCCAGCTTGCCCGATATGATGTTGAGCTGTGCTTTCATTTCTTCAATGTCTTGCTTCGTCGGGCCGTTGTCCAGACTCAAGCCTATCTGGCTCAATCCCCACCCGAGCACTTTGCCCCCGGCCCACTGCAGGGCTCCGGCGGTGAGCTTGTCCACGACGTAGCTGCCTACGAAACCGGCTGGTCCTTGTCCCCCTCCTGTCCCCATCAGGTTACCGCCGGTGAACGGGTGTGTTGCTCCTGTTTTACCGTCTATTTCAGCGACCAACTGGCTGATATATGGAGTCATGCCGCCTTTACTGTTAGACTCGGCGATGAAGCGGGCGTGGGAAAAATACGTGCCCGGTTTCTCAAGGCTGCTCCCGATGTCGAGCCATGGTGGGATTGCCAGGTAGTTCTTTATCGCGGTGGTGGCTTCGTTTAATGTCTTACCCGGATTTTTATCCAGGTAAGCGCTTATCATGGTAGTTACTGCGTTGATGTATACAACTCCCATTTGAGGGCTAAATTCGCGGTAGTCTGCCGAAAGAGGAGAGGGGAAGTCTTGCCCTCTCAAACTGCCGCCGCTAGCGTTAATGCGGAAATTGCCCGGCAATTTGGGTAGTGTTATCTGGAAAGACCCTTGTTCGCTGGTGGCTGGCTGTTTTGATTGATAGAGCTGTTTCCCCTTAACGTCATAAACAGCCAGTGTCGCTCCCGAAATTGGCCCGTTCAGGTAAACCCAACCACGCAGGGTGACTTCCTTTGGTTTACTGCAGCCGCTGCTGAAGACTAAGACTAAACCCAGGAAAACGAGCAGGAAATTTTGCAGCCACGGTTTACGAATCAAGATACCCTCCTTGTATAACTCTTTGTGTAGCTCTTGTACCACTATTGGCAAGATGGTCTATTCAATCATTTGGTGGAGGAAATAAATTAACCAATAATACTACGTTTGCGCGAAGTTAACAATGGTGAAAATAGTGAAAATCTCAACACTTTTTGGTCGTGAATGAAAGGCGATTAAAAATCTCTTAGCGGGGTTTTTTCCAGGGGTTTCAGGAAAGAGGTGTCATTATGTTTGGTGAGGATGAAACGCCCGTTCTCATAGCTGAAGGTAGTAATACCACAGGTATCCATTCTGATGTTCCAGAAGCGGGAGTTATCCAGTCCCAGCAGGGCACAGGTTAACACCTTGTTGACCACCCGGTGAGATACCAGGACAATGGTGCCAGTATATTTTGTGACTACTTCATCCACCAGTGCCATCGCCCTGTCGCTGACTGCCTTCAGGCTCTCACCATCCGGTATTTTCACCAGGTCGGGATGGCTGGCCCACTCCGCAAAAAGCTCCGGATAGCGGCTTTTTACTACCGGGACAGGTAGACCCTGCCACTGGCCGAAGTTGAAATCAATGAGAGCGGGGGTAATGCTTACCTCAAGATGATGTTGGTGGGCAACCACGGTGGCGGTCTGAACCGCTCGTTGTAGTGGGCTGGAGTAGATTACCTCTACCTTGAGTTTGGCGAGATATTGGGCGAGAAGCTGAGCTTGCCTGACTCCGGTTTCATTCAGGGTAACATCAACCTGACCCCGGAATATTTCCTCGACATTCCACTCCGTTTCCCCGTGCCGGGCGAGGATAATTTCAGTCATTTAGCTGACCTACGCCTTTCCGAACATAGCATAGTAACCTATCCCCCTGACCCCCTTCCCTTATAAGGGAAGGGGGAGTAAGAGTGAGAGTGAGAGCGGGCGAAGCCCCCTCTCTAAACGCTTCCTCAATAAGAAAGCACAGGAGGAGTATGTCGCTTCTCTCGCATCTTTTTCAGCTCTCCATGAAATAGTAAGTGGTAGAAGTGAGCTAAAGAGAGGAGAAGCCTCTCTTATAAATCATCTTCCCCCTCTACTCTCAGGAGAGGGGGATTAAGGGGTGAGGTTATGGCATTATTATTAACCTTGGTTGATTGTTTTCAAGAACTCGTGGTAGTCGATAAGCCGGTTCACCGCCCGGGCGGCGGCATCAATGGTGGGGTAAACCGGTATTCCGGCCTTCACCAGGCGCTCGCGTGTTTCAAGAACAGCACTAATCGCTTTAAGGTGCTCACCCGGGTAGAGGACAATCGCGACCGGCTTGGGTAAAGTCGGTGCGACCCGGGCCAGAACATCCGCAGTCCTGGCCATCTCTCCCTGCAGGTCGTTGACACGTCCGCCGTAAACGTCCACGCCGATATGCGTGAGAATGAAATCTATCTGCGGGTCGGCGGCAACTATCTTCAGGCCGTTGGTATAGAAATCAGCGATACCGCTAAAGCGGGCATCGGTCTCCACCGGATTACGGACGCCGGCACCCACCTCTGGGATAACGTTCAGCAGGCGCTGCCTCGTTTCAGGTACAAAGGGGGGTACTTTAAGTCCGGCCCGCTCGCAGGCGTCAGTGGCCATCACTCCCAGGCCGCCACCCCGCCCGACAATCCCCACCCTCCGGCCTTTCGGGCTGGTCATGAGTGACAGGGCAAGGACTACGTCGGCAATCTCTTCGAGGCTGTTGACCTGGATGGTCCCGGTTTGTTTGAAAAAGGCGTTCCAGGTTGATACTGACCCGGCCAGGGAAGCGGTATGTGAAGCGGCGGCACCGGCGCCGCCCTCAGTCAGTCCGGCCTTCAACATGACTACCGGCTTGGTCTTGGTACAGTTCTTTACCGCATTGAAAAAACGTTGCCCTTCCCTGACTCCCTCCGTATAGCAGGCAATAATCCTGGTTTCGTCATCGCTGGTCAGGTATTCCATCAAATCAGAGGCATTGAGGTCGATGGCATTGCCGTAGCTGATGGCTTTGCTGAAATAGATTCCCCGGCTGTTCGCCAGGCCGATAAAGCGGTTCGCCCCGGCTCCCGATTGAGAAATGAAGGCCAGGTGGCCCGGTTGCTTGGAATGGGACGAGTTGAAGGTGATGCCTTCTGCCGGGTAGTGGAGCCCCATGCAGTTTGGTCCGAGAACACGGACTCCGCCCGCCTTGGCGATAGCGGCCACGCGTGCTTCCGTTTGCTTCCCTTCCGCTGTTCCGGTCTCGCTGAACCCGGCGGTAAAAATATGGGCTATCTTTACCTTCTTGGCGACACAGTCTTCCATAATCTGCGGGGCGAGTCTTAAGGGCACATTGAAGATAACGTAGTCGACAGGGCCGGGGATGTCCCGGAGGGTGGGGTAGCATTTCAGCCCGTCAATCTCGGTAGCCCGTGGATTGACCGGGTAGACGGTGCCCTTGAAGCCGAACTGAATTTGCCGGGCGACCCACCCTGCCCCCGGTTCGCTGGCGGAAGCACCGACCACGGCTAATGACTTCGGGTGAAAAATCTCATCCAGCTGGTGAATATTCTGTGAAGACAATTCTTACCTCGCTCAATGCATTGACAGTGCCAAAAAGTATGTCATTGTTCGAGAAAATTGTCAAGTTTACGGATGTTAGGTTCTGTTTGCTTATGGTTGATGTTGGTAAAAACCTATCCCCTGTCCCCTTCCCTTCGCAAGGGAAGGGGGAGAAAGAAGAGAGGGGGCGAAGCCCCTCTCTAAAATACCTTCCCCCTCTCCTTTGAGGAGAGGGGGATACAGAGGGTGAGGTGAGGAGGTCAACCAAAACCGAGAAGAACCGATGTTACCTGGACTGCCGGATTTCTACGGAAACATGCCGAGCCTGATACCAGATTGATTAATTAACTTCACCCTGCGTTTCTGAGAAACCCATCCTTATGGATGGTTAATAAACAATCTCTAAAACCAGCCGAAGGAGACAGGCTTGCGGAAGGCGCGCCAGGCGTAGAGGGCGGCCAGCGCCACAAAAATGACACTCAGCCACCAGGAATAGGCCAGACTTACCTTTACCCCGAAAACGAGAGAGGTGAGCACCAGAAAGAGACAGGTAGCGGAGAGGCGCTTACGGAGCATACGCCATTTCACCAGCGTTGGTCTCTTATCGGCGGGGATTTGCTCTCCGGGGTTAGTTCCGGCCAGAACCTGCTCAATACGGGGCTGTATGCCTAAATGAACATAGCTCAGCAAGCCAAGGAGGACGGCGAAAATGACGAGCTTGGCGATTAGTGCCCAGTCGGCCCAGAGCCAGCCGCGAGACCAGACCAGCAGCACCCCGGTGATTAGTATGACAGCCAGGTAGGCATAGCAGCGGATAGGCTGCTGCTTGATAATGTTCTCCATGTAGCGGTCGGTATTATAGCCCGGGGGCACGGCAAAGCGGGCTCTTTCGTTGACGATAACAAGCATATAGAGAGGTGCGGACATAAAGAGCATGGCGACCAGGTGCAGCAGCAAAATGACGACTCGCGCTTCCAGTGGCATAGCGAACCTCCCTTTTCCTCTAGCTTATACTACTTGAAAGAAATACTGTCAATAATCAGAGGTTGTTTTGCAATCTATCCTTCTGCTCCCCTCTTTACTTGCGAAGAGAAGCAGCCAGTTGCTTAGCCCGTTCCACAATAAGACCACCCGCCAGGTCAATCTCTTCACTGGTGCTCCAGCGCCCCAGCGTCAGCCGCAATGCCCCGAGAGCCAGTTCCCGGCTGAGCCCCATGGCCAGAAGGACACTGGATGGCTCAGTGGAGCCGGCATGACAGGCGGACCCGGTAGAATCAGCTAGCTCCGGCATGTGGCGGAGTAGCTCCTCGCCGACAATGCCTCGAATACTGATGTTCAGGGTATTAGGTAACCTCTGCTCTGGATGCCCATTGAGCTGTACCATGTTTTTGCCGAGACCGGTTTCAATGATGGCATAAAGCCGGTCTCTCAATTGTTTGACATCTTCTTTATAGCTGGACAGCATCTCCCTGGCAATCTCACAGGCGGCGCCTAACCCTACAATATAGGGTACGTTTTCTGTTCCGGCTCTCCGGCCTTGCTCCTGCCCGGCGCCGTGGATTAAAGAATCTACCTGGCTGCCATTCCTGAGATAGAGAGCACCGATACCCTTAGGTGCATATAGCTTGTGCCCGGCGATAGTCAAAAGGTGAACTCTCAGACGGTTAACATCAACATCAATCTTGCCGCAGGATTGTGCGGCATCGCTATGGAACAGGATACCGTGCTCGCGGGCAATCTCACCGATTTTCTCAACAGGCTCAATTGTCCCCACCTCGTTGTTGGCGTGCATCACGGTGACCAAAATGGTGTCTCGCTTAATCGCACGGCGGACATCGTCAGGGTCAACCAAGCCGTACCTGTCTACGGGGAGGTAAGTCACCTTGAAGCCTAACCTTTCCTCAAGATAGTGGCAGGGGTTGATTACGGCGGGATGCTCGATGCACGAGGTGATGATGTGCTTGCCTCGGTGAGTATTAGCCAGTGCGGTGCCGACGATGGCCTGGTTATCGCTTTCACTGCCTCCGCTGGTGAAAATAATTTCCGCGGGCGTTGCCCCAATAAGGGTGGCGACTTGTTCCCGGGCGTGTTCTACTGCCTCTCTGGCACGCTGTCCGTAGACGTAGGTACTGGAAGGATTACCGAAATGCTCTCCCAGATAGGAGAGCATGGCTTCTCGCACACGGGGGTCGATGGGGGTGGTCGCATTATAGTCAAGGTAAACAGGTTCGCTCATCTGAAAGCCTCATTGCTAGTCTAATTCTTTCAAGCCGATAAAAGGGCCATGCCAGTTGTGACTGCCAGTGTTGCGAGAATAAGCACAAGTGCAATCTTTTTCATACCATACCCGTGCAAAGAACCGTGTCTTCAGACCAGGTCTTTCTTCTTCTCTTCGTACTCCGCTTTGTTTATCTCGCCCCGGGCATACCGTTTTTTGAGTATCTCCAGAGCTGACTCAGTACCGCCGGAAGCATTAGTGCCACCGGGGTGACTTAACTCTCGTACCAGGGCCACCGCTGCCCAGATGACCAGTCCCCAGAAAATAATCATCAGTATCGGCATAAACCACCAACCTCCGAGGCCCCACATCATTCCTGAACCCATCATTCCATTCCACTCCCTTCCCGACCATCCCCAGATTCCCCCCAGGATAGCGGGCACGACAATAAGCAGACCAACCAGTATACCTCCAATAACTAAGGCGGTCTTGACATTTTTACTCATATTTCCCTCCTGCTTGATAACGAACTTTTACCGGTTCTGAAATCGTCCTTATATTACCACCTTGCTTTCGCCCGGAATGAGAGAGGCATCATGCCTGATTTGCTCAAAGAGAATCTCCCGGAGCAGGTCAAAGGCTTCAAGAAGACGTAAGTTGCTGATGCGGTAGTAGACGGTATTTCCCTCTTTCCGGGAGACGAGAATGTGGCGCTCTTTCATCATGCCCAGGTGCTGGGAAAGGTTGGCCGGCGTCAACCCGAGCTTTTCTCCCAGCTCGCCGGCGCTTACTTCCCGGTCACGGAGAAGATTAATCAGCTCCAGTCGCTTTGGGTGGGAAAATACCTTGCACATCTCGGCGTGATAGGTATAAATCTGGTCTTCCATAAAGTTAACCTAATCTCCACAGGCTCGGCTTCAGTTCAAGCGAATTGCTTGCAGCGGACAGACGGCGATACATTTACCACAGCCCTGGCAGATGGCCGGGTCGGGCAGCGGTGCTTCATAAGGGGCTTCCTGACGGAGTAGCTGGTGGGGGCAAGCTGATACCGCCACACAAAGACCGCCGGAGCAATCATCAGGACGGCACCTGTTATAATCTATCAGAGCCATTTTTCTGGGCATAGCCTCTCTTTGGTAACCGCAAGAAGGTAAAGGAATCTCTCTATTTAAGCAATCTCTAAATATCTTTATTAGAGTTTAACATAGATAATCTTACCCTGTCAATATTGGTGTTTGACCATTATGAAGTCCATCCCCCTTAATCCCCCTTCCTTTACTAAAGGAAGGGGGAAGAAAAGAGAGAGGGGCTTTGCCCCTCTTATAAATATCCCCTTCCCCTTGATAAGGGGAAGGGGATGAAAAGGGAAAGGACTACCTTACTCTAAATAGTCTTTCAGCTTGCGACTGCGGGTAGGGTGGCGGAGCTTGCGCAGGGCTTTGGCTTCAATCTGGCGAATCCGCTCCCGGGTGACATTGAACTCCTCGCCGACCTCCTCCAGCGTGCGGCTGCGCCCGTCCTCCAGGCCAAACCTCAGTTTGAGGACGCGCTGCTCGCGTGGGCTGAGGCAGGAGAGCACCTCATCAATCTGCTCCTTGAGCAACTGCTTGGAGGCGGCATCAACCGGCGGTAAGGCATTACGGTCCTCGATAAAGTCGCCCAGGTGGCTGTCTTCTTCCTCGCCTACCGGCGCCTCCAGTGATACCGGTAGCTGGGCTACCTTGACTACCTCTCTCACCTTTTCCGGCGGCAGGTCCATATTCTTGCCGATTTCCCTGGGGTTCGGCTCCCGGCCGTATTCCTGGGCGAGACGGCGGCTGACCCTGACCAGCTTATTGATGGTCTCAATCATGTGCACCGGGACGCGGATGGTGCGAGCCTGGTCAGCGATGGCACGGGTGATTGCCTGGCGAATCCACCAGGTCGCATAGGTGCTGAATTTGTAGCCCCGGCGGTAATCGAACTTTTCGACGGCCCGGATTAAGCCGATGTTGCCTTCCTGGATGAGGTCGAGGAGGGACATGCCCCGCCCGATGTGTTTCTTGGCGACACTCACCACCAGGCGCAGGTTAGCTTCGATGAGATACCCCTGAGCCTGGACGCCTTCACGTTCCACATTATCCAGGTAGGCTTTGAGCTGTCTTTGGTGGGACTGGATGGTTTTAATGAAATCATTCTGTGACACCAGGTTCTCGATGTCCGCCAGGGCGATTTCTTCCCCGATGGCGCTGTGAAGCTGCTCAGGGACGAGACTGCAATTCATGGAGAGATTAACCATGGATGCCTCTACCTCGATTAGCGGCTTACCCATCTTCAGGGCAATTGCCTGGATGATTTGCTGATTCAAGACGTTATCAATACTTTCGCGTAGTTTGGCATTGGAGATACTCGCAATCAGGCTATCAGTCGGAGGAATTTCCAGCTGTTCCTGGAGGAGATGAATGACCGGTGCTGCCTGCCCGATTTGCTTGAGCAGGGTAAGCACTATCTCGGTGGGGGTAGGTGTTTTGCCATACTTCCCCAGGTAGGCTTGCTTGATATCCTTGACGCATTTGGCTGCTTCTATCTTCCTGGCCAGGACCTTTTCATCCTCAGCGGTCAGAAGGTGCACTTTGCCGATCTCATGGAGGTAAAGGCGAACCGGGTCGTCGCTGATATCCTGTTCCTCAAGCTCTAACGGCGCTTCCAGTTCCAGTTCGGCCGTAGACCTGAACTCGTCACTGATGGCTTCTTCAGGAGATAGCTCCTCAATATCCTCGGCCTGAGGGGGGAACTGCTCAGCACTCTCAAAGTTTTCCAGTACCATTTCTATCTCCTTGCTATTGACCTTTTCTTGCCTTCTGGGTGAAGATTTCGCCCAGTTGAATGCTGACATTAATGCCCTGTTCCTCATTTTTAGCCAGTTCCGCCTGTGTGCCTCCCGTCTCAGCCGCCAGGGTCAGGGCCACCCCTCGCTTCGCCTCCAGGCCACGGAGATAGTCTTTTCGCAGGTTGAGAACGCAGTCGGCATATTTCGGTTCAATCAAGCCGGAGGGTACTTTCATAGCGGCCAGGCCATCGAGGTGCTCCCAGACGGCACTATCAAGACATGCCTTGATTGAGGGCAGGTCGCTGTTTGACTGGAGCACGTTGAAGATTTCACGGTTCTCACTGTTCTCAAAGTACTCGGGTAAAAGCCCTTCCCGGAGAGAAGGTTCGCCGGTGTTTTTAAGCTCCGGATGCTGGATGAGCAAGGCGAGGCAATAGTCCTCACGGGGGTTGGAGTGAAGGGGGCGCACCGGGCTGACCTGTGCTGGTTTTGTCTCTTTGCGATGGTGATTAGCCTTAACCTTGCCCAGGGCTGCCTCTAGTCTGCTGTAGGTGACTCCGCTCAAACGGGATAGCTGGTTCAGGTAATGGTCCTGACGGATGCTATCTACTATATTGGCCAGAATGGGTAAAAGTCTCTCCACAGCCGCGGATTTATCCCGGGCGGTAGTCAGGTCGAGTTTGGATGTCACAATCTTGAGGGTGTAATCGATTACCGGCAGCGCGTTATCGGCCAGGTGCTGCCAGGACTGGACCCCTTCCCGGATAACATCGTCAGGGTCCTTCCCTTCCGGTAGAATGAGGACTTTTACCTCAGTGCCAAGGGTATTTTCGTAGCTGACGCACCGCAGCATGGCTTCCTCCCCGGCATCATCGGCATCAAGGGCTAAGAGCATATTCCGGGTGAGCCTCTTGATGGTACTTACCTGTTTTTCCGTAATGGCGGTACCCATGGCGGCAATGACGTTATTCAGGCCGTACTGGTGGGCGATAATTACATCCATATAGCCCTCGACGACGACGGCAATATCTTGCTGGCGGATGGATTGAGTCGCCAGGTGCAGTCCGTAGAGGTTGCCACTCTTGTCAAAAAGTGGCGTCTGCGGAGAGTTGATATATTTCGGCAGTGAGTCATCGAGCACCCTGGCACCAAAACCAATGGTACGTCCTCTGGCATCGCTGATGGGAAAGAGCAGCCGCAGGCGAAAACGGTCATGGGTTTTCCCGCTATCTGTAGAGGCGAGCAGGCCGGCTTCAAGCAGCTCGCCCTCGGTAAAGCCTCTTTCTGTCAGGTACTGTTTGAGTGCTTCCCAGCTATTCGGGGCGAAGCCAAGCTGGAAATCAGTGATGGTCTTGGGCAGGACGCCCCGGCTGGCCAGGTAGTTTCTTGTCTTTTCGGCAGCCGGGGAGTTGAGCAGCAAATTATGGAAATACTGGGTGGCAGCCTCATTGGCTTGATACAGCCTTTCCTTCTCATCCTTCCTTGAATCCGTGCCCGACCTTGATGGCAGCGTGACGCCAACTTTCTCGGCCAGAAAGCGCAGTGCCTCACCGAATTCGATGCCCTGCTTTTTCATGATAAAAGAGAAGGCATCACCCCCGGTACCGCAGGCGCCGAAGCAATGCCAGCTCTGCTGCTCCGGGTAAACGAAGAAGGAGGGGTGTTTTTCACTGTGGAAAGGGCATAGCCCGCGGAATGTCCGTCCAGCTTTGGTCAGAGTGGTATACTGGCCAATGATGTCAACGATGTCTACCTTCTGTTTTATTTCATCAATGGCGCTCATATACTGCTATTATAACCAAAATTTAGTTTTTATTCTAAAAATCTCCTGACGGGCTTTTTGTCAACCTTATCCCCGGTGTCCCCATCCTTTCAGGAGAGGGGGAGAAAAAGACGGTTTATTGAAGCATGTCTTTCTGGCGAAGCCCAGCATCCAGATATCACCCTGCTGCTGGATTCCAGCCTACGCTGGAAT